>Ga0315900_10003359_pt1 | contig 23466 bp, 21 predicted proteins | sample LakEriMetagenome_FD_203521 | JGI IMG/M metagenome (GOLD analysis project Ga0315900, IMG submission 203521) | Freshwater fungal communities from buoy surface, Lake Erie, Ohio, United States - Buoy 12 MA114 | ecosystem: Environmental > Aquatic > Freshwater > Lake > Lake biofilm | place: USA: Lake... | reverse complement strand
CGAGTAGATCTCCACGCCCAGCTTCTGGAACTCGGGGTAGTTGTCGGCCAGGTCTTCCAGCTCGGTCGGGCAGACGAAGGTGAAGTCGGCCGGATAGAAGAAGACCACCGACCACTTGCCGCGCAGGTCGGCGTCGCTGACCTCGATGAACTTGCCGCCCTTGAAGGCCTGGGCGGTGAAGGGTTTGATTTCGGTGTTGATGAGGGACATGTCGCGCTCCGCAAATGACGAGGCGTTCGGGATAGCCGCGACAGGACGATAAAGGAAATTGATTTAATTGCGCCGCAACATAGAACGAACCTATGCGACGCCCTGGCATGCCATCATCGGGCCTGGCCGATGGGCGGCAGGGCGCTTTCCCCGGCTGCGAGGGGTGCTACACAGCCCTCAACAGCCGCCCGGACAATACACATGACCGCCGACGACCAGCAGCGCATCTCCGGCGAGGCGGCTCCGCAGTCCTCCAGAAGCGCCCTGACGCTGCTGTCTCTCCAGCTCGCGCTCGCTCTGGCGCTGGTCTCGCCGCGCGCGGCTACGGCGGCGCCGGCGCCGGCGGCCCCATCCCTGTTCGAGACCTTCGAGGCCGTGTGTCTCAAGGCCATGCCCGATCTGGCCGCCGCCGAAGCCGCCGCGAAGAGTCTTGGACTGGTTGTCCCCGAGGACGCGACGGTGGAGGACCCGGCGCTGTCAGGCTCGAAGGTGCTGTTGCTGGGCACGCCTCCCGACGGCGTCAGGCAGGTCATGCTGCTTGGCAGCAGCGACGAGGGGCCATTGGGCGCCGTGGGCGTGGAAAACCGGATCTGCAACGTCACGGCGACGGCGCGCGACGAGTCGGCGCGCGCGGCCCTGCGCGACTGGCTGGGGGATCTTCCGGCGGTCAGAGAGGACGACCAGACTGCCATGTACCTGTATGCGGAGAGTTCCGAAGGCCGGGTCGCTCTCAAAGAGGCGAGGGATTCACAGATCGAAGCGGCCGCCACGTCAGGTCGATTGATCATGATCGTGGTAAGCGACACCCCTGACACGACCGGCTTCACCCTTGTGAGCACACTGCCGGACGGAGAGACAAGATGACCGCCGACGACCAGAAACGCATCTCCGGCGAGGCCGCCGCGCAGCTGGTTGAGGCCGGCATGGTGGTGGGCCTGGGCACCGGCTCGACGGCGGCCTGGTTCGTCAAGGCGCTGGCGGCGCGGGGGCTCGACGTCAGGGGCGTGCCGACCTCGGAGGCGACCGCCAACCTGGCCCGCGAGCTGGGCATGAGTCTCGCCAGCCTTGACGATGTGAAGTCCATCGACCTGACCGTCGACGGCGCCGACGAGATCGGCCCGGGCCTGTCGCTGATCAAGGGCGGCGGCGCCGCCCTGCTGCGCGAGAAGCTGGTCTGGGAGGCTTCGCGCCGCTGCGTGGTCATCGCCGACGCCGCCAAGCACGTTAAGGCGCTGGGCCGGTTCCCGCTGCCGATCGAGGTGGTGCGGTTCGGACATCCGCACACGGGTCGCCGGCTGGCCGACATCGCCGCCGAGTTCGACCTGCCGCCGCCGCGCCTGCGCACCGCCGACCGGGGCGTGGTCGTCACCGACGGCGGCAACGTCATCTACGACATGGCCTCCGGCGTGATCGAGGATCCCGCCGCCCTGGCCGGGGCGCTGAAGAGCGTCACCGGCGTGGTCGACCACGGCCTGTTCCTGGACCTGGCCGACGAGGCGCTGATCGGAACCGACGACGGGGTGGTCAAGCTGGTTCCCTGAGCCCTCTTCTCCCTTCCTCCTCGATGGAGGAAGGGCCGGGGATGGTGGTGTGGTCATGGCGGCGCCGGATGAGCGCCGTATGGCGCCGGCGCCTCGCCGAGCCCTTCCCCAGACTCAGCGGCCACACCACCACCCAACCCTCCTCCATCGAGGAGGAGGGCTTTTGCTCTGGACTGGCCAAGGTCCCGTATCGTTGCCATATCCGCACGTCCGCCCCCGATCCGGAGAGATTTGATGCCCACCTACGACTACGACCTCTTCGTCATCGGCGCCGGTTCCGGCGGGGTGCGGGCTTCGCGGCTGGCGGCGATGACCGGCGCGCGGGTTGCGGTGGCCGAGGAGCACCGGGTCGGCGGCACCTGCGTCATCCGCGGCTGCGTCCCCAAGAAGTTCATGGTCTACGCCAGCGAGTTCTCCAACCAGGTCAAGACCGCCCGGGGCTTCGGCTGGACCGTGCCGGAGCCGACCTTCGACTGGCCGACCTTCCGCCAGGCCAACGATATCGAGATCGCGCGCCTGTCCGGCATCTATGTCACCAACCTGCAGAAGGCCGGCGCTGAACTGATCCATAAACGCGCCGTGGTGAAGGACGCCCACACCGTCGAGATCGTCGGCGAGGACCGGACGGTCACCGCCGAAAAGATCCTGATCGCCACCGGCGGCCGGGTGACGGTCCCGGACCTGCCCGGCGTCGAGCACGCCATCACCTCCAACGAGGCCTTCCACCTCGACAGGCTGCCCGAGAGCATCCTGGTCGTGGGCGGCGGCTATATCGCCGTGGAGTTCGCCGGCATCTTCGCCGGCCTGGGCTCGAAGGTGACGCTGCTCTATCGGGGCCCCAACATCCTGCGCGGCTTCGACGACGATGTCCGCGCCCACCTGACCGGCGAGCTGGAGCGGCGCGGCATCAAGGTGGTGCTCGGCTGCCAGCATGAGCGTCTTGAGAAGACCGGGGCCGGTATCGTCAGTACCCTGAACAATGGCATGACCTTCACCACCGAGCAGGTGATGTTCGCCACCGGCCGCGAGCCCTATGTCGAGGGGCTGGGCCTGGAGGCCGCCGGCGTCGCGCTGAATGAGCGCGGCGCGGTCAAGGTCGACGCCTACTCGAAGACCAGCGTCGACAGCATCTGGGCCGTCGGCGACGTCACTGACCGCATGAACCTGACCCCCGTCGCCATCCGCGAGGGCGCCGCCTTCGCCGAGACCGAGTTCCGCGGCCATCCGACCACCTTCGACCACGACACCATCGCCACGGCCGTCTTCTCCCAGCCGCCGATCGGCACCGTCGGCCTGGGCGAGGGGGAGGCCCGCAAGGCCTTCGGCCAGATCGACGTCTACCGCGCCATCTTCCGCCCGATGAAGGTCACCTTCTACGGCGGCGAGGAGCGCACCCTGATGAAGCTGCTGGTCCGCGCCGACACCCAGCAGGTCGTCGGCGTCCACATCGTCGGCCCCGACGCCCCGGAGATGATCCAGATGGCCGCCATCGCCGTGAAGATGGGCGTCACCAAACAGCAGTGGGACTCCACCTGCGCGGTTCACCCGACGGCGGCGGAGGAGCTTGTCACCATGCGCGAGAAGTATGTCCCGGCGGAGCTGGGGTAGGGGGGCGCCGCACTGCTTGCGTCATCCGCAAAAACGTCATCCTCGGGCTTGTCCCGAGGACCCCTCGGTCAGCCCGCACGTGAGAGCGTGATCACATCCGCACCTGCGACCCTTCGCAGGGGTCCTCGCCACAGGGGCGAGGATGACGGGGAATGGGTGCGCTCACTGACGTCCGAGCCTGCTGGGCCAACCCCAAAGGCCGTCATCCTGGGTCCTGTGCCCAGGATCCCTCATTCGGCTTCACTGTGAGAGCGTGATCTTCGCCGCACCTGCGACCCCGCACAGGGGTCCTCGCCACAAGGGCGAGGATGACGTGGATTGGGAATCTCAGACCAGTCGCGGGCCCGGAACCCAGTCGGCGATCTGCGGGTAGAGGTCGTCCCAGCGCGGGTTGTCGCGCTCGATCAGGTTTATCTTCCACTGGCGTGGCCAGCGCTTCAGCGACTTCTCCCGCTGGATGGCGCCGATCATCCGCTCGCGGGGTTCGTACCAGACCAGGCGGGTCAGCCCGTACCTGCGCGTGAAGCCGGGGAAGACGCCCTCGCGGTGTTTCACGATCCGGCTGAGGAAGGTGCTGGTCACGCCGATGTAGATCGTCCCGCGATATCGGTCGGCCATCATGTACACCGCGATGAAGCTCTCGGATGTAACCATGGGTTTATGTTGTGTGAGTTTCGCTCGGAAATCAACATTGGATCGTCATCCTCGGGCTTGTCCCGAGGACCCCTCGGTCAGCCCGCACGTGAGAGGGTGATCACATCCGCACCTGCGACGCCACACAGGGGTCCTCGCCACAGGGGCGAGGATGACGGGGAATGGGTGCAGAGGTCTGTGTTTCATGTAGCTCACGCACATTCGCCCGCCGCCGCGTAGACGCTCGGGAACAGGCCTCCGCCTCGGCCGTTACGGAGGGACCCACCCACCCATGAGGCCCCCCGATGACCGACCTGACCGCGATCAAGGAAGACATGGACGTCATCGGCGCCGACGGCGTCCACCTCGGCACGGTGGACAAGGTCGAGGGCCACCGCATCAAGCTCAAGACGGCCGACGGCGGCGCGCACGGCGGCCACCACCACTACATCTCGACGGGCCTCGTCGCCGACATCGAGGGCGACAGGGTCCGGCTGTCCGCCAACGCCGCCAACGCCCTGCTGCTCGAGGAGGAGAAGGGCGGAGAGGACGTCGCCGGCGGCTGACCGCCGTCAGCGCCCGCCCAGCGGCACGTCGAGGCGGCGGTCCTTCGGCAGCTTGCCCAGGGCAGGGCTGGCCTTCGACTTCGCAAAGCCGGCCATCACCCGCTCATACCGCTCCCGCACCACGCTCTCGTACTCGACGTGGCTGAAGATATAGAGGTCGTCGTCCTTGACGGCCTCGACGACCCGCTGGCCGACGATCAGCGGGTCGATGCCGCCGGCCATCCATTCCCGCTGCTGCTCCAGCGCCGCCGGGTCGACCGGCCGGCCGTCGGGGCCGTAGGCGTCCGCCGGGCGGTTGCGGCGGCCGGCGTAGATGTTGGTGCTGACCAGACCCGGGCACAGCACCGAGACGCCGATGTTCCTCGGGGCCAGCTGCTCGCGCCAGCCCTCGCTCATGGCCACCACCGCGAACTTGGTCGCGCAGTAGGGCTCCATGCCGGCCGGGCTGATGTGACCGGCCATCGAGGCGGTGTTGACGAAGTGGCCGCCCTCGCCGTGGCTCTGCATCAGGGGGGCGAACACCTCCATGCCGTAGACGACGCCCTTGAGGTTGACGTCGATGACCCAGTCCCAGTCGCCCTCGGGCACCTCGCCGAAGGCGCCGCCGGCCCCGACGCCGGCGTTGTTGGCGACCAGGTGGACCTTGCCGAAGGCCGCGATCGTGGCCAGGGCGCCGGCGCGGACGGAGTCGCGGCTGGTGACGTCGACCTTCACCCAGTCGGCCTTGATCTGTTTGGCGCGCAGGGCCTCGACCTGCTCCCGCGCCACATCGGCCTCGATGTCGGCGAGCATGACGTTCATGCCCTCGTGACCGAAGGCCTCGGCCATGGCCAGGCCCAGGCCGCTGGCGCCGCCGGTGATGAAGGCGGTCTTGCCGCGCAGGTCTTTCATTTCGTGGTCTCCCTGTCGAACTCGAGGCCGTCTAGGTCGCCCTTGTCGCGCCACTCGGCGAGCAGGGCGTTGAAGCGGTTGATGCCCGGCGTGTAGGTCTGGCCGTTCAGGCCGCCGGACCGCTCGCCGCCCTCGTTGTTGTAGTAGCCGGGCGTGCAGGCGTTCTGGAAATCGCGGTTCTGGACGGCGACCTTGCGGATCACCTCCACCCAGGCCTCCTCGGCCTCCGCCGTCGGCTCGACGGTGACAGCGCCGCGCGCCCGGGTCTCGGCGATGATGTAGGCGATGTGCCGGGCCTGGTCGTCGAACATGCCGGTCATGTTCACCGACAGCCCGTTCTGGCCGACGCCGATGTAGAACCAGTTGGGGAAGTTCCGGCTCGAATGGCCGTGCAGGGTGCGGAACCCGTCCCGGTAGTGGTCGTAGAGCGACAGCCCGTCGCGCCCCTCGATGTCGAAACCGATCCGCCGGCGGAAGGCCGAGGAGATCTCGAAGCCGGACGCATAGATGATGCAGTCGACGGCGTACTGGACGCCGCCGGCCACCACGCCCCCCGCCGTGATCCGCTCCACCCCCTTGCCCTCGCTGACGTCGACCAGGGTGACGTTCTCGCGGTTGAAGGTCGGCAGATAGTCGTCGTTGAAGGTCGGCCGCTTGCAGAACTGGCGGTACCAGGGCTTCAGCTTCTCGGCCGTCTCCGGGTCCTTCACCGTCGCGTCGACCCGGGCGCGGATGCCGTTCATCTTGGCGAAGTCGGCCAGCTCCGCCGCCGCGGCGGCTTCCCGAGGCGTCAGCTTTTCGCCCCGCCGGGCCGCCGCGACGACGCCGGAGGCCAGGCTGCGGAAGATGTCGGTCCAGCTGTCGTTGACCAGGTCGACCTCGAACGGCCGGCCCTCGACGATGTCGGCGAAGTTGTGCCGCCGCGCCCGCTGCCAGCCCGGCTGCAGCGAGGCCGCCCAGGCCGGGTCGGTCGGGGAATTGCCGCGCAGGTCCACCGACGAGGGGGTGCGCTGGAAGACGTAGAGCTGCTGCGCGTACCGGCCCACGAACGGCACGCACTGGATGGCCGTGGCCCCCGTGCCGATGATCGCCACCCGCTTGTCGGCCAGCCCCGTCAGCCCGCCGGTGGTGTCGCCGCCGGTATAGTCATAGTCCCAGCGGCTGGTGTGGAAGCTGTGGCCCTGGAAGTCCTCAAGCCCCGGAATGCCCGGCAGCTTGGCCCGGCTGGCGGTGCCTAGGGCCATGATCACGAACCGCGCCTTCAGGTCATCGCCGCGGCTGGTCTCGATCCGCCAGCGCCTGATCCCCTCGTCCCACCACAGCTTCTGCACCCGGGTCTGGAACAGCGCCTGGTCATAGAGGCCATAGGCGTTGCCGATGCGCTGGGAGTGCTCGTAGATCTCGCTGACGTAGCTGTACTTCTCCTTGGGCACATAGCCGAGCTCCTCGAGCAGCGGCAGGTAGCAGTAGCTCTCGATGTCGCACTGCGCGCCCGGATAGCGGTTCCAGTACCAGGTGCCGCCGAAGTCGCCGCCGGCCTCGATGATGCGGAAGCCGTCGACCCCCGCCTCGCGCAGCCGCGCCGCCGCCAGCATGCCGGAGAACCCGCCCCCGATGATCGCCACCTCGATCTCGTCGTCCAGCGCCGCGCGCTCGAACGTCGGGTCGGCGTAGGGATCCTCCTCCGCATAGCGCGCCAGATCGCCGGCCAGCTCGCGGTACTGCGCCTCGCCATCGGCCCGCAGTCGCTTGTCGCGCTCGGCGCGGTAGCGCTCGCGCAGGGCGTCGGGATCAAAGCTGAGCGCCGGATCGGAGGTGGAGGTGTCGCCGGCCATGGTGGTGTCCCCGGGTTTTTATAACGCGTTCCAGGAAGGAGCTAACCGGGGCGCCGGTAGGGCAGGCAAGGGGGGATGGGGGGCGGCTCCAAACTCCGCAAGGTCGGCCAGGCGCCCCGAAGGGGCACTATCGATCCGGGAGAATGGCGACATTGGACGCCAGCAGCCCATCCTCCAGGGTCAGGCGGCGACTGCACCGCGCGGCTACGCCTTCATCGTGGGTGCAGATCAGGAAGGTGGCTCCGTCCTGCTGGTTCACTTCCCGCATCAGATCCAGCACCTGGTCGGCGGACTTTCGATCCAGGTTGCCGGTCGGTTCATCCGCGACAATCAGGTCAGGCCGGTTCATCAGGGCACGGGCGATGGCGACGCGCTGTTTCTGTCCTCCCGAAAGTCGGGTGGCGGGAAAATCAATTCGGTCCTCCAGCCCGACCCGCGTCAGCAGATCCCGCGCGCGGTCGCGCATGTCGCGCGAAATGCCGCCGGCCGGGGCGGCGGCGGGAAAGGCGACATTCTCCATCGCCGTGAAGTCGGGCAGGAGATGGTGGAACTGAAAGACAAAGCCCAGTCGGCGATTGCGAAACTGCGCCCGCTTCTGTTCGTTGTATTCGTGCACGGGTTCGCCGCTGATGGTCAGGGTTCCTGCCGTGGGCCTCAGCAGCAGGCCGATGATCGACAGCAGCGTTGACTTGCCCGATCCAGACGCCCCCAACAGCGCCACCAGCTCGCCCTTGTCGAGCGTCAGGTCGATGCCCTTGAGCACCTGTGTTTCCTCGTCACCGTTGAGGAAGACCTTTACGATCCCTTGCGCTTCGAGAACCGGCGTCATTGCTGGATGGCCTCAAGGGGATCCACCCTCGAGGCGGAACGCGCCGGCAGGATCGATGCGATAACCGCGCCAAGTGTCGTCAGGACCAGGGCGGCGACATAGCCGCCCTGCTTCGGCGCGATCGGCAGGACCGGGACGCCCTCGGCGTTGGTGATCCCCTCAAGCCATAGACAAAGACCATATCCGGTCGCGCAGCCGAGCAGCGCGCCGATCAAACCGATCAACAGTCCCTGCAGCAGGAAGACCCAGAGGATGAAGCCGCCCGGTACGCCGAAGGCGCGCATGATCCCGATCTCGCTCCGTCGCCTGTAGGCGGACAGCACCAGCGCGCTGGCGACGCCGATGATGATCGAGATCAGCGAGAAGAGCTGGATCATTGTGCCGGTGCGTCCCTGGGCCACCAGGGCATCCTCCAGATTGACGTTCTTCTCTTGCCAGGGCGTGGCGCGCAGGCCCGTGGCGTCGGCCAGGAAGCGCGCCATGGCTCGCGCATCTTCGGGGTCGTTCAGCTTGATCTCGATGTTGGTCACACCTTCCGGCAGGACGAAAAGCGGCCGGGCGGTCTGCAAGGACAGAAAGGCGATGCGCTCGTCGAGACTCTGCAGGCCGGTGCGGAATACGCCCTTCACGGTCAGCTGGCGCTCCACCCCCCGTTCGGTTCGTAGCAGGACCGACTGGCCTGCGCTCAGCCCCAGGTCCTCGGCCATGCGGACCCCGATCAGGAGGCCGTCGGCGCCCAGATCGCCGTCGCCCTGGATGATTTTCGGGGTGATCTCCGAGATGGCGTCGATTCCCTGTGGCTCCAGCCCGATGATCGAGACCGAGGTCACGGCCTCACTCTTCACCAGAACGGCGCTGCCGGTAATCTGCGGGCTGATGGCGGAAACCGATGGATTGGCGCGCAGGAGCTCAACGATCATCGGCCAGTCACGGATCTGCTTGCGCTGGAAGGTGGATACCAGGGCCACGGATTCCACCGGCAAGTCCGGTCCGGCGAGGACCCGCGCCACCCGTGTCGGCGGCTGCAGGCTGATATGGGCTCCGCTGCCGGTGACTTGCTCGGTCAGGCGGACGGCGAGGCCGGCGATCAGAGCGGTGATGAACACAAAGACCGTCACACCCACCGCGACCCCCGCAATCAACAGCAGGGTCTGCCAAGGGTTGGACAACAGGTAGCGCCGGGCGACGTGAAGGGCGAACACGGCTCAGTCGCCCGAGGCTTGCGCCACGGGCCGGACGTGAGCGTCAGGGCGCGTGGCCTCGGGTTCCAGCACGACCCTGTCCCCGGCCCTCAGCCCGCGTTCGACAATGGCGTTGACCGAGGGCCAGCGCGCCACGGAGATTGTCCGAACGCGGACTATGCCGTCGGCGTCCACGACGTAGACCTTGGGGGCCGCGGTGGCGTCGACCACGGCCCGGCGCGGCACGACAATCGCTCCCTGACGTTGGGCGATGACGATGGTCACATCGACCGAGCGGCCGGGCGCGAGGCCCTGCGTGTCGGCCGGCGACAGCCGGATCGTGCGCCCGCCTGTGCCGGAATCGACCCGCGGAGAAACCTCTGTCACCCGGGCGGGAAACATCTCCGGCGAGCCGGACAGGGCGGCGCGGGCTGTCTGGCCTGGCCTTATGGCGTCGGCGTAGGCCTCCTCGACCTCGGCACGGATCTCGACACCATTGGCAGAGCCCAGTTCGAACAGGGTTTCGCCGGCTCCGACCACCTGTCCGTCGTCGATCGGCCGGACCAGCACCACGCCGGCCATCGGCGCGCGGATGGTGAACTCCCGCGCACGCTCGGTCGAGGCCCGCAGCGCGGCCGAGGCCGCGGTCACATTGGCCTCAGCCGTGTCGAGGGCGGCGCGCGCGGCGTCCAGCGCCGCATCCGAGGCAAACCCTCGCGCGTGCAGGGTTCGCGTTCTCTGGTAGCGCAGCTTCGCCTCGGTCGCCTGGGCCCGTGCGGCTGCGGTCTGCGCCACATCGACGGCGGTCTGGGCCTGTTCGACGGTCGCGAGGATGACGGCCAAGGGGGCTCCGGCCTCGACCCGGGCCCCCTCGTCGTGAAACAGACGAATGACCTGGCCGGAGTTGGGCGAGGCGACCTGGATCAGTTGCGTTGGACGGGCGCGACCAACTACCGAAAGGGCCTGCTCGACCGTTTGCGGACGGATCTCCAGAACCGCGACCTCGGCTGGCCGTCGCGAGACCACCACCCACGCCGCCGCCACCACCACCACGGCAAGCGCGGTCACGGCCAGGATGAGGACGGATCTCGAAGGGGCTCGCATGCAGTTCTCTTCGCGCCATGCCGCTCGGCTAGGGCCATTTCCTGCGCGCCGGGCCGCCGGATGGCAAGCGATCCGGCCCTCGACCACGGGAACGAATGGCGCCTGTTGGCGACATGTCCCCGCAATGCCCGCGCCTCGGCCTGGTTCCATCAGAGCCTGCAATGGTCAGGAACAGGGGGCGGAGATAAGGGGGGCGATCACTCATTTCCGTCAGGTCCAGGCTACCCGGACGTCATTTTCGGTTTGCCCGACAGACGTTCGGTTCAGCGCCCCTTTGAGAGCGTGATCTCCCCCGCAACCTTCGCGCACGACCATACCCCTTCATGCGACATTGACACCTTTAGGGCGCATATTTTTGCCTTCGAACCTTGGTTAGGGTAAGAACCGCGTCCCTTTTTAGAGTTTGAGACCATGACCGAGCGCTGGACCCCGTCGTCCTGGAGAGCAAAGCCCGCCAAACACGTGCCGACCGACTATCCGGATCAGGCCGTGGTCGAGCGCGTCGAGGGCGATCTTCGCAAGATGCCGCCGCTGGTGTTTGCCGGCGAGGCGCGGCGGCTGAAGAGCCTGCTGGGCGACGTGGCGCGCGGGGACGCCTTCCTGCTGCAGGGCGGCGACTGCGCCGAGAGCTTCAAGGAATTCCACGCCGACAACATCCGCGACACCTTCCGCCTGATCCTGCAGATGGCGGTGGTGCTGACCTTCTCCGGCGGCAAGCCGGTGGTGAAGGTCGGCCGCATCGCCGGCCAGTTCGCCAAGCCGCGGTCGGAGCCGATCGAGACCGTCGACGGGGTGACGCTGCCCTCCTATCGCGGCGACAACATCAACGGCATGGCTTTCGACGCCGCCGAGCGGGCGCCCGATCCCGAGCGGCTGCTCAAGGCCTACGGCCAGTCGGCCTCGACGCTGAACCTGCTGCGCGCCTTCGCCGGCGGCGGCTACGCCGATCTGCACAACATCCACCGCTGGACCCTGGGCTTCGTCGCCGACAGCCCCCAGGGCGCGCGCTACCGCGAACTCAGCGACAAGATCAGCGAGAGCCTGGCCTTCATGGCCGCCATCGGCGTCACGCCCGAGACCCATCCGGGCATGAAGCAGGTGGAGTTCTTCACCAGCCACGAGGCCCTGCTGCTGGGCTTCGAGGAAGCGATGACCCGGATCGATAGCACCTCGGGTGATTGGTACGACACCAGCGCCCACATGCTGTGGATCGGCGAGCGCACCCGCCAGCTGGACGGCGCCCATGTCGAGTTCATGCGCGGCGTGAAGAACCCCATCGGCGTCAAGGTCGGCCCGACACTGGAGCCCGACGACCTTCTGCGGCTGATCGATGTGCTCAACCCGGCCAACGAGCCCGGCCGCCTGACCCTGATCGGCCGCTTCGGCGCCGACAAGGTGCATGAGCGGCTGCCGCGTCTGATGCAGGCGACCAAGCGGGCCGGCCGGGCGGTGATCTGGTCGACCGACCCGATGCACGGCAACACCCTGAAGGCGGCCTCCGGCTACAAGACCCGGCCGTTCGACCGGATCCTTCAGGAGGTGAAGGGCTTCGTCGACGTGGCCGAGGCCGAGGGCGTCCACCCCGGCGGCGTGCATCTGGAGATGACCGGCCAGAACGTCACCGAATGCACCGGCGGGGCCCGCGCCCTGACCGAGGGCGAGCTGGGCGACCGCTACCACACCCACTGCGACCCCCGCCTCAACGGCGAGCAGGCGCTGGAGCTGGCCTTCCTGGTCGCCGAGCGGTTGAAGAACGGCCGCGAGGGGATGCGGGAAGCGGGCTGAGGCGGAATCTCCCTCCCCCTTGTGGGGAGGGTGGATCGGCGAGCGCAGCGAGACGAGACGGGTGGGGCAAGCAGCGATCCTCACCTGACTTCGAAGGCGGCCATCACTTGCCCCACCCTGACGCGCTTTGCGCGTCTGTCCCTCCCCACAAGGGGGAGGGAGGCTATCCCTTGATAAAGACCGCCGCCCGCTCGCCCTCGGGATCGCCTGCCTTGCCGAAGTCGACGTTGATGGACCGGTGGGTCTCGCCCGGCGCGGCGATGACCTCGGCCTCGCCGCCGGCGGCGCGCAGGGCGCTGGCCAGGCCTTCCGACTGGCGCCGGGCGTCCGGCCGGCTGGCGACGTGGAAGATCAGATAGGGCGGATAGCCGATGCCCGGCTTGACGAGCCGGGTTGGCGACAGCGCGGCGGCGCGGTCGCCGAAGGCCCGGCGGTACATGTCGGGGAGCATGCCCCGGCGCTGGCCCAGGTACTCCATCTGCGCCGCGGCGTCATAGCCGGCGCCGTCGATCGGGATGATCCCGGCCAGCGCGACCGGCGTATGGCCATGCGCGCCGAGATACTGCCGGTCGATGCCGATCAGGGCCGCCAGATGCGCCCCGGCGGAGTGGCCGGCGACGAAGATCCGTTTCGGGTCCCCGCCGTGCCGGCCCGCGTTCTCGATCAGCCAGGCGGCGCAGGCGGCCACGTCCGGGGCGCAGCCGCCGGCGTCGACCTCCGGCGCCAGGCGATAGCCGGCGGAGGCCAGCAGGAAGCCGTGCCGCTCGGCGAAGGCGGGCAGGCTGTTGACCCCGCTCCTGTTGCCGAAGCTCCAGCCGCCGCCGTGCACGAACAGCAGCACCGGCGCGTCCCTCAGACCGGGAGCCCCGTAGAGGTCCAGCGCCTGCCGGGGGTGCTGGCCCAGGCGGACGGTCGTCGCCTTCGGAGCGGCGAGGGTGGGCAGGGCCGGGGCGGCGAGGGCGGCGACGGCGAGCGGGAACAGGGTGCGACGGCTGATCATGCCCGTTGCACGGCTCAGTCGGCCGCCTCCGTCGCGCCGGTCAGCCGCTGCCGCGCGGCCTTGCGATGACCCTTCGCCTCGACCAGCCTGCCGGCCGCGCCGAGCCCGAACGGCGGCATGTTGTTGTAGAGGGTCTCGTACCCGCCCGGCTTGATGACATAGGTCTCGTGCCAGATGCCGACGTCGCCGTTGCTGCCGACGGCCTTGTTGAAGGCCTGCCAGGCCGGAAGATGGGCGGCGTCGGCGCTTCGGGCGTAGGCCTCGAGGTGCTCGAAGCTGCGCCAGTACTGGGTGACCACGATATTCCGCAGGCCGAAGTGGGTGCGGTAGTTCAGCAGCCCAAGTTCGGGCTTCATCGACAGCTCGACCAGCATCCGCGGCATGGCCGCGGCCACCGGCATCCAGCTACCCAGCTTCCACAGCTTGTTGATGCGCATGCCGATGAGGAAGACGACAAACTCGCCGTCCATCTCGGCGCAGAGGCGCTCGGCGCGGATAGCAGTCATGGGGTGGCGTCCTTGCGCTTGAAGGAAGGTTGCGGCTTCCACATGACCAGCGACCGCCTGCCGGCCCTGAACAGGATGGTGACCAGGGCCCGCACGTCCCCCGGCCGTCCCCGCAGGAGGGTGGACGGTTGGGCGAGGGTGTCAAGAATGCGCTCGCCCCGACCCGCCCGGATCGGGTGGTTGCCGGCGCCCTGGCGGAGTCCCCCGGCCGCTCAGGCGCCGAGGATCCAGCCCTCTTCCCGCTCGACGGCGGCGATGTCGGCCTCGGTGGCCTCGCCCTTCGGTCCGAACTCGGCGCCCAGCTTGCCGGCTTCGTCCAGGCGCAGGAAGTGTTCGCACAGCGCGCGGACCTGGGCGCGGTCAGGGACCTCGCCGGGCTCGGGACGGACGTCGCCCAGCGCGGGGTATATCTCGGCGAAGACAGCGTCGACCCCCTCGAGGTCGGCGTCCTTGAGGGCCTTCCAGCCGGTCTGGAACGGCCAGACCCGGCCCCTGTCGCCCAGCTCGTCGGCCAGGGCCTTGACCCGCGGGATGCCGGTGATGGCCTGGCTGCCGACCGTGCCGTTGCCGAAGACCTGCCAGACGCTCTTGGCGCCCGACTTCCCCTTGCCCTTCGTCGCCAGCTCGGTCCGGCGCAGGTCGGCGGGCAGGCCTGTGCGGTCATAGTCGGGCTTCGTCGTCGACAGCCAGCGCTGGGCGTCGTTGGCCGGGCAGCCCCAGAACGGCCAGGGCTGGTCGGTCATAAGCCGGTTCATCTTGGCGGCGACCTGGAACCGGTTGTTGACGTTGGTCGGCTTGTCGACGACGTCCTTGGCCAGGAAGGCCCACAGGCCGGCCCAGTCCTCGCCCTTGACCTTCAGCAGCGCGGCCGTCCCCTCGGGATAGCCCAGCGCGAAGTCGACGCCGACCAGCGCCCGCTCGCCCCGACGGCCCAGGTCCGCCAGGATATCGCGCAACTGGACCATCGCCGCGTCGCGGGTGGCCGGGTTGAAGGCCTCGAAGGTCGGACGGAACCGGATGTCGCGCTTGATGACGCCGATCCAGATGGAGTCCTTGCCCTGGCGCGGCGCGGCGGCGGCGCTCCAGTCGATCATCACATAGGCGCTGAACAGGCGCGACACGGCAGGCACTCCAGGGCGAATGGCGGCGCTTGTAGCCCCGCTCACGCGCCGGAGGAAGCGGCGCGGCGCACTACATGACGGATCGTGATCGTGGAGATCTCCAAACCTCCGTCATGGCCCGACTTGTTCGGGCCACCCATGGTCACCGCCTGGCCAGAACAAGCGGGAGCCTTGGCAGCCAATCCTCGCGCCACCACGCATGGCTGGCCCGAACAAGTCGGGCCATGACGGCGGGAGGGGCAGGGGGAAAGCCAGGCGGCGCCAAGCCGTCCCCCACGCTTCGCAGCAGAGATGGCTAGCTCAGCTTGACCAGCATCTTGCCGGTGTTCTCGCCCTTGAAGAGCTTGAGGAAGGCGCCGGGGGCGTTTTCGATGCCCTCGTCGATGGTCTCCTTCCACTGGATCTGGCCGCCGGCGATCCAGCCGGACATGTCCTTCAGGAACTCGGGCAGGTGCTGGAAGCTGTTGGAGACGATGAAGCCCTCCAGCCGGATGCTCTTGCCGACCGCCTGGATCAGGTTCTTCACGCCGTACATCTCGCCGGTCGAATTGTACTGGCTGATCATGCCGCAAAGGGCGAAGCGGGCGAAGGGGCGGGCGGCGGCGATGGCCGCGTCCATATGCTCGCCGCCGACGTTCTCGAAATAGACGTCGATGCCCTTGGGGGCGACGCGGTTGAGCGCGGCGGTGAGGTCCTTCTCGGCCTTGTAGTCGATGACCTCGTCGCAGCCGATGGACTTGAGGTAGGCGACCTTGTCGGCCCCGCCGCAGGAGCCGATGACGGTGTTGCCCTTGATCTTGGCGATCTGGACGACGATCTGGCCGACCGCGCCGGCGGCGCCGGACACGAAGACGACGTCGCCGTCCTTCATCGCCGCGATCTTCAGCAGGCCGACCCAGGCGGTCATGCCGGGCATGCCGGCCACTCCCAGGAAGGCCTGGGGCGGCAGGCCGAAGGTCTCCAGCTTCTGCACGGCAGAGGCCGGGGCGTTGAACGCCTCGCGCCAGCCGTACATCGACTGCACCAGATCGCCGACGGCCAGCGACGGATCGTTGGAGGCGATGACCTCGCCCACGGCGCCGCCCTGCATGGCCTCGCCCAGCGCGAAGGGAGGGCTGTAGCTCTTCACGTCGTTCATGCGGCCGCGCATGTAGGGGTCGACCGTCATCCAGTGATTGCGCACCTGCACCTCGCCGGCGCCGGGCGCGGGCAGGTCGACGGTGGCCAGCTCGAAGTTGTCGGCGACAGGGGTGCCCACGGGCCGGCTCTTGAGGCGGATCTCGCGCGAGGTGGTCATGGTGTTGTCTCCCGGTTTACGGCGTATTTTCAAACAGTCGTTTAGACCCTTTCGCAACCTTGCGGAAGCCGTCGCGCGACCCCGCAAATCTGGTTAGAAGCGAAGCCATGGAAAAGGTTCTCAAGGCCGGTGTCGTCGGCTCCGGCGTGTTCGGCGGCTATCACGCGAAGAAGTACGCGGAGATGGACGGGGTGCAACTCGTCGGCATCTTCGACATCCATCCCGAGCGCTGCTTCGAGATGGCCAACGGGCTGGGCGCCGAAGCCTATGGCGACCTCGCCGACCTGATCGCGGCCTGCGACATCATCACGGTGGCCTCGCCGGCCACGACCCATGCGGACGCGGCGCTGCAGGCGCTGAAGGCCGGCCGCTCGGTCTATGTCGAAAAGCCGCTGGCCACGACGCTGGAGGAGGCCGACGCCCTGATCGCCGAGGCGGCGAAACAGGGCGCGATCCTCGCCTGTGGCCACCAGGAACGCGTCGTCTCCCAGGCCATGGGCCTGCTCGACATCCCGGAAAAGCCCCTGCGGCTGGAGGCGGTGCGCAAGGGCACGCCCTCGATCCGCAGCAAGGACGTCTCGGTGGTGCTCGACCTGATGATCCACGACATCGATCTGGCCCTGTCGCTGACCGACGCCGAACCGCTGACCGTCGAGGCCGATGGCGACGGCGACGAGGTCACCGCCGAGGCCACCTTCGACGACGGCTTCACCGCCGTGTTCACGGCCAGCCGCCGCGCCGAGGCGCGTGAGCGGACGATGAAGATCGTCTATCCCTCGGGAACGCTGGAGATCGACTTCATCACCCGCGCCTTCACCAACACCACCCCGTTCCCCCTGAACGCGGCCTTCACCGAGACGCCCGCCGGGCGGGACCCGCTGGGGACGAGCGTCGGCGGCTTCGTGGCGGCGGTGCGGGGGTTGTCGCCACGGCCTGTGGTCACCGGCGAGGAGGCCGCGCGGGCGCTGGACCTGGGGCTGGCGGTGGAGCAGGCGGGCGGGTTTTAGGGGGAGGCGACGTTGGATGCCAAGTCAGGTCCGGTCGAGGCTTGAGGCAGCCTTCGTCAAGCCGCACTCGTTTTCCAGCCGAGCTGAGGTAGAAGCGAAGCGGCGGATTACATAGCCGCCATCGTCGCCGGGCATGAGGACGAACGCAAAGTCCCGACCCGCGCGGATCGCCGCGTGACTGAAATACCTGACCTTGAGCTGGTTTCCGCCTCCTGATCCGACCAGATTTCGTCGGACGTGGAGCTTTGCCGAAAACCAGCCATGGCCCAGAACATCGCCATCAATGCTCTCTGTCGAAAAGTAGGGACACTCACTACTTTCTACTCTCCGAAGTGAAGCTAACCCGTGTTCCAATCTTCTACTCCCCCTTTTTCCGCTCATCCTCGCGGAAGCGAGGACCCAGGTTTGCGGCCGGTGCACGCATTCCAAGGGATGTGTTCGCCAATCCCCATGATGAGCCGCTGCATCAGAAGACCTGGGTCCTCGCTTCCGCGAGGATGAGCGCTTCCGCGAGGATGAGCGGAGTGTTTGGGGTGGCTCAGCAGATATCCGGATACAGGTCGCGCCATCCGGGGTTGGTCTTCTCGATCAGCTCGATCTTCCAGGCCCGCCGCCAGACTTTCATCTGTCGTTCGCGGCGGAAGGCGTCGTCGCGGGTGTCGAAGGTCTCGTACCAGACCAGCATCTTGATCCCGTAGCGGCTGGTGAAGCCGGGCATCAGCCCTTCGCGGTGCTGGCCGACGCGGCGCACGAGGCTGTCGGTGGAGCCGATGTAGAGGGTTCCGTTGCGTTTGCTGGCTAGGATGTAGACGAAGAAGGGCATGTGGACGTTAGCGCGAGTGCATTACGAGATACAATTCTAGAGCGCAATTCTGGGCGTATCAATCCGCCCCCTTCTTCCCGCTCATCCTCGCGGAAGCGAGGACCCAGGTTTACGGCCGGTGCACTCATTCCAAGGGATGTGGTCGCCAGTCCCAACAATGAGCCGCTGCATCAGAAAGCCTGGGTCCTCGCTTCCGCGAGGATGAGCGGAGTTTTGGGGGAGGGGCGTTGGTGTTCGCGATCCTGCGGTTATAGTTCCCCGGAACCCCGGAGCCCCGCCATGACCACCGCCCATGACCACGCCTTCACCGCCATCGACGGCTCGGCCCTGCCGATGACGACCTTCAAGGACAAGGTCGTGCTGGTCGTGAACGTGGCCAGCAAGTGCGGGCTGACGCCGCAGTATGACGGGCTGGAGAAGCTCTACAGCAACTACAAGGACCAGGGCCTGGTCGTGCTCGGCGTGCCCTACAACCAGTTCATGGGCCAGGAGCCGGGGACGGAGGCGCAGATCGCCGAGTTCTGCCGCACCACGTTCGGCGTCGACTTCCCGATGACCTCCAAGGTCGATGTGAAGGGCGACGAGGCCCACCCCTTCTACAAATGGGCGGTGGCGCAGGTCGGCGAGCCTGCCGAGCCGGTGTGGAACTTCCACAAGCTGCTGGTCGGCAAGGACGGGTCCCTGATCAACGTCTTCGGCCCGAGGACCGACCCCCAGGACCCCGAGATCAAGGCGGCGATCGAGGCGGCGCTTTAGCTCCAGCCTCGACGTCTATCCGCGTTCGAGGGGGGACAGGTTAAGGTGTCCCAAGGGACATCTTAACCTGTCCCCCCTCGATTCGCTGAGGCGGCGACGCCGTGTCTCCAGTCTCCCTCCCCCTTGTGGGGAGGGTGGATCGGCGAGCGCAGCGAGACGAGACGGGTGGGGCCAGCAGCGATCCTCACCTGACGTCGAACGAGGCTACCTCTTGCCCCACCCTGACGCGCTTCGCGCGTCTGTCCCTCCCCACAAGGGGGAGGGAGAGCGCGGAGCGGACACGCCCTTCAGCGCAAACCTACGTCAAACGTCCCGTGTCGGGGTGCACCGCGTCGGCGTCGCGTTCGACGGCCATCGAGCGCAGGGCGGGGACCACGTCCTCCGCCTTGTCGACCGACCGCCAGGCCCGCGCGAAATCGGGCGGCGACAGCTTCTCGCGGATGGTGTGGTCGAACATCTCGAACAGCGCGTTCCAGAAGCCGCGCGGGTTGTAGAAGATCACCGGCTTGTCGTGCAGGCCCAGCCGCTGCCAGGACAGCAGCTCGACGATTTCCTCCAGGGTGCCGATGCCGCCGGGCAGCACGATGAAACCGTCCGATTCCTCGAACAGCATCATCTTCCGCTCATGCATCGACTGCACCACGATGGTCTCGACATCGTCGAACGGTTGCTCGCGCCCCCTCAGGAACTCGGGGATGATGCCCAGCACCTTGCCCTTCGCGTCATTGGCCCCCCGGGCCGAGGCGCCCATCAGGCCGACGCCGCCGCCGCCGTAGACGAACTTCAGGCCGGCGCGGGCGATATCGCCGCCGATCTCGTAGGCCGACTGCAGGAACGCCGGGTCGGCGTCATTGGACGAACCACAGTAGACGCAGACCGAATCCAGGCGTCCGGGCGGATTGGTCATGGCCTGGCGATCTCCGGGGATGAAAAAGGCGCGCTTGCGGGCGCGCCGTGGTCGTACGATGTGTCCATGATCGGATTTTGACCGAGGGGTTTCAAGAGTCGTGTCGTTTCGCCTGGTCGCTTTGTCGGGGCTGCTCCCGGTCATGTTGCTCTCGGCCTGTGGCGAGAGCCGGCAGCCGCCGTGGAAGGCCGCCCAGCCCAAGGCGCCGCCGACGGCCGAGACCCGCTACCTGGCCGCGCCGGCGGTGGCCGAGGCGGTCACGGCCGCTGACGGCGTGCGCCTGTCCGGCGAGGCCGCGCCGGGCGCAAAGGTCATGCTGGGCACCCCGACCGGGGAGACCCTGTCCGCCGTCGCCGACGGCGAGGGGCGCTGGACCGTTGTCGCGCCGGCGCCGCGGGCGGTAGTGCTCTACGGCCTGTTCATGCTCGATGGACCGCGCAAGGTGAACGCCCAGGGCTACCTGCTTCTGACGCCGGATGGCCGGGCGGCGGAACTGCGCTCCGGCGGCGGCGCCCGGGTGCTGGCCGCCGGGTCGCGGCCGCCGCGCATCCTGGCCATCGACTTCGACCGCGACGGCGGGGCGGTGGTGTCCGGCGTCGGCACGCCGCGCGCGGACCTGGGCCTGCGCGTCGACCGCAACGCCGGCGGCACGGCCATGGTTTCCGAAGAGGGCCGCTTCTCCATCGTCCTCATGCGGCCGCTGCCGCCGGGCGAGCACGCGTTCGAGGTCTCGGGCGAGGGCGGCGAGGATTCGGTGACGGTCGCCACCCGGCGCGCCGATCCGCTGGGCGAGGCGGTGTTCCGCGCCACCCCGGCGGGCGGCGGCTGGCGCATCGACTGGCGCACCCCCGGCGGGGGCGTGCAGACGACCCTGCTCACCGCGCGGCGCGGCTGATGCGCGCCTTCGCCGTCCGCGAGGCCCGCCCGCCGTCGCCCGAGCCGGTCAGACCGGTCAAGCCGTTCACCGCCCTGGCCGACCTCATCGGCCTGGTGCTGCGCTCCAGGGCGCCGGGCCTGCGCTGGCGACTGACCGCGTCCCTGAGCCTGACCCTGGCCGGCAAGGTCGCCGGGGTTCTGGCGCCGCTGCTGCTGGGGGCGGCCGTCAACCGACTGGCCGCCGGACAGGACGCGGCCGTGCAGGTCGGCGCCGCCTTCGCCGGTCTGGCCCTCGGCTGGGCCGGCATCCGCCTGCTCTCGGCCGCGGCGCCGCAGCTGCGCGACGCCATCTTCACGCCGGTGGCCCAGGCGGCCCAGGCCCGCGCCGCCGCCGAGACCTTCGCCCACGCCCTGTCGCTGTCGATCGACTACCACCAGACCAAACGGACGGGATCGCTGTCGCGGGTGATCGACCGGGGCGCGCGGTCGATGGACTTCCTGCTGCGGGCTCTGGTGTTCAACCTTGGCCCGACGCTGATCGAATTGATCATCGCCGCCGTGGTGCTGGGCGCGGCCTATGACTGGCGCTTCGCCCTGACGGCCGTTGTCACGGTCCTGGTCTATGTGGTCGTCACCTTCGTCATCTCCGACTGGCGGATCGCCCACCGGCGCGCGCTGAACGAGGCCGACTCCGAGGCCGCCGGCCGCGCGGTCGACGCCCTGATCAACTACGAGACGGTCAAGGCGTTCGGCGCCGAGGGCAGGGCTGTCGACGACTACGCCAGGGCGCTTGCCCTGTACGGCCAGGCGCAGGTCACAGCGACTAACAGCCTGACCCTGCTGAACGTCGGACAGTCGGCGATCATGAGCGTCGGGCTGGCGGTCATGGCGGTGATGGCCGGGTTCGAGGCGGCGGCCGGCCGGCTTGGTCCGGGGGACGTCACCGCGGCGATCCTGATCCTGATCAACCTCTATGGCCCGCTGAACATCCTGGGCTTCGCCTATCGCGAAATCCGCCAGTCCTTCATCGACATGGAGGCCATGTTCGACCTGCGCCGCCAGTCGCCGGACGTGGCCGAGAAGCCCGACGCCGTGGGCCTGCCGCCGGCCGCCGAGGGCGCGGGCGGGGCGGTGGCCTTCGAGGGGGTCAGCTATCGCCACGACGCCCGCTCCGAAGGGCTGGGCGACGTCGGCTTCGTCGCCGCGCCGGGCTCCACCGTGGCCCTGGTCGGACCGTCAGGCGCCGGCAAGACCACCATGGTGCGGCTGGCCATGCGGATGATCGACCCGCAGCAGGGGCGGGTGACCATCGACGGCGTCGACCTGCGCGACCTGAAGATGGCCGCCTTGCGCGGGGCGGTGGCCCTGGTGCCGCAGGACGTGGCGCTGTTCAACGACACGCTCGAGGCCAACATCGCCTTTGGCCGGCCCGGCGCCGCGCCGGAAGAGGTCGCGGCGGCGGCCGAGGCGGCGGAGCTGTCGGGCTTCATCGGCTCGCTGCCCGACGGGCTGGCGACCAAGGTCGGCGAGCGCGGCCTGAAGCTGTCGGGCGGGGAGCGCCAGCGCGTCGGCCTGGCCCGGGCCCTGCTGGCCGACCCCCGGGTGCTGATCCTCGACGAGGCGACCAGCGCGCTCGACTCCCGCACCGAGGCGGCGATTCAGCAGACGCTGCGCAAGGCCCGGCGCGGCCGGACAACCCTGGTGGTCGCCCACCGGCTGTCGACCATCGCCGACGCCGACGAGATCCTGGTGCTGAAAAAGGGCCGCATCGTCGAGCGCGGCGCCCACGCCGACCTGCTGGCCGCCGGCGGCGAGTACGCGGCGCTGTGGAAGCGCCAGACGCGCGGGAAGTAGGGGCGGGGAGGGGACATGCACCGTCTTCGGTACGTGTCCCCGTCAGCTTGTGTCCCCGGCAGCTCGAAGCGGCGGGGACACGCACTGAAGTGAATGTCCCCCCTGCCTACTCCGCGGCGCGAGGCAGCGCGGCGCCCGGATCGTCGGTGCGGTGCACCGCGTCGCCGTGGCGGCGGCGGTCACTCCAGGGCTGGCCGTGACGCAGCAGGGCGTAGATGTTCTCGAACCGGCGGGCCAGGGTCCCCGGCGCCGCGAGGGCGGCCGGGGTGATGAACAGCGTCAGCAGGGTCGAGAAGCTGAGGCCCCAGACCACCGAGCCCGACAGCTGGACCCACCATTCCGAGCCCGGCGCCTTGTACTCCATGTGCGCCCCGCGGAAGTTGGGGTGCAGCTGGAACATCAGCGGCAGCAGCCCGATGACCGTCACCACCGTGGTCAGCATGACCGGCCGGAAGCGCTGGACCGCCGCGCGCATGGCGGCCTCGTCGGCGGCGTAGCCCTGTCGCCGCAGCTGGTAGAAGGTGTCGACCAGCACGATGTTGTGGCCGACCACGACCCCTGCCAGCGCCACGATCCCGGTCCCCAGCATCAGCACCGAGATGTACTCGAAGGTGCCGAACAGGTTGACGACCACCCCCAGCAGCACGCCCACCGTCGACAGGATCACCGCCGAGAGGGTGACGAAGATCCCGTAGAAGCTGTTGAACTGCCACAGCAGGATGATGCCCATCATGAACAGGGCCGCCGCCATGGCGGTCATGAAGAACACCGCCGCCTCGGCGCCTTCCTCGTCCGCGCCGGTGAACTTCCAGCGGACGGACGGGTCGAGCGGGGCCTTCTCCAGCCACTGCCGTATCTCGGTGATCTTCAGGTTGGCGGCGACGCCGGGAGCGGCGTTGGCCTGGATGACCACCAGGCGCTGGCCGTCGCGACGCTGGATCGAGGTGACCTGCTGGCCGGGCGTCTGCTTGATCAGGTAGCTGGCCGGCACCGCGCCCATGGGGGTGCTGATCTTGAGGTTCTGGAAGGCGGCGAGGTTGCGGCTTTCCGGGGTGAAGCGCAGCCGGATGTCGAGCTCGTCTTCGGCGTCGTCGGGGCGGAAGCGGCCGACCAGCACGCCGTCGGTGACGAACTGG
>Ga0315900_10003358_pt1 | contig 23467 bp, 35 predicted proteins | sample LakEriMetagenome_FD_203521 | JGI IMG/M metagenome (GOLD analysis project Ga0315900, IMG submission 203521) | Freshwater fungal communities from buoy surface, Lake Erie, Ohio, United States - Buoy 12 MA114 | ecosystem: Environmental > Aquatic > Freshwater > Lake > Lake biofilm | place: USA: Lake... | reverse complement strand
TTGCTTTGGTTGAAAAAAATAGGGTTATAGAAACAAATAAATTTCTAATCGATGAGGCTAAAAAAGCCAATGATGAGCTAAGAAAGCAGGCGGAAGAGCAAAAATCATTCTTGGAAGGTGTGTTTGCAAATCCTTTTGGTAATCTTGCCCAAAGGTTTCAGGATGAAATAACTAGAGCTATAGAGTTTGCTAGAAGCGGTAAAGATTTGGGCTCACCTTTTAAAGAAGGCGAAATTGCTGCCAGCATTACGGGTGGATTGGCTTTGGCACTTCAAGGCAAAGCGGGAGCTGTTAAAGCTGTTAGTCAAATAGGCGAAATTATAGGAAATTCATTTGGCATCCCAGGACTTGGTGCGATCACAGAGCTTTTATCTCGCGGGCCAGAAGCCACAAAGAAATTTATCACAGAATTTATCAATAGTGTCCCAGACATTATCCAAGCGGTGGCTGAGTCTATTCCAGTTGTCGTCGAGGCTTTGGTTGATACACTTATAAATAAAGGCGGCATTGTAAAGATTGCGGCGGCTCTTGTGAGAGCTATGGTTTTTAGTCCAGCTTTAGCAAGAGTTGGCGAATTGATTTTGGGTAAGCCAGCCGATGAGCTTACACAAGGAATAAATGAATCATTCAGCCAAGGCGCAGAAAATTGGACGCAAGCAACCAAAGATTTTTTTAATAATATTGGCCCGGCTGTAGGTCAATTATTATTAGGAATTGGCCCAGGATTATCGGATCTATTCAAGAATATTTGGAAAGGACTAGAAGACTCTTTTAATAGATTTGATGAAGTATTTAATCAACAATGGAACTTATTTATACAAAGCTTTGGCGGTGCTTTGTCTGGTTTCATTCAAGGCATCGGGGGTGCATTTGTTTCATTCTTTGAACAACTTGGGCCAGCATTTGAGAGTGCTATAAATAATTTTGTAAACGCTATTGGCGATGCATTGAGTGGCGTATTTGACCCGCTTCTTGGATATATTCAAAGACTGACAGAATCATTTCAGCGCATTGGAAATATATTCACAGAGTTAGCAAGAGCCTTTAAAGATGTCGGAGCATTGTTTAGCGATTTATTTGGCGGTCTTAGTAATCAGTTAGCTAGGCTGACAGACCCAATTGAAAGACTCATCAAATCACTTAGCAACCCATTTGGTGGCGGCGGTGGCGGTGATGGTCTTTTGGCTGAAGCTGCTTCGAGCATTGGTAAAGTTTTAGGTTTTAGCAAAGGCGGCATGGTCTACGCTTCCGATGGATTCTTCTCACCAAAAGGGACAGACACTGTACCAGCCATGCTGACTCCTGGAGAGCTTGTAGTGCCTAGAGATATGGTCAGTGAGCTTGGATCATTCCTGATGCGTCAAAGTTCTGACTCACCTAGCAGTGATTCGGCTATGTTGTCTGCAATTTACTCAGCCGTAAGCAGCCCGATGGTAATAAAAACAGAGGCCAAGGTGAATCAACAAGCTTTTGCTGATATAATTTTGCAGCTTAATAGACAAAACGCGAGGCTGTCAGCATGACATTAGCTCAAAAAAATGCGCGATTTTCATACAATAATTATCTGGATGCATCGACGGTCGAAACGTCTGGTAATCAATCCGGCTACCCTGCGTCCAATCTATTCCATGCCATTCGCAGTAAACTGTGGAAAGCGGCGAACCTGTATGAGATTCACGAAAAAAACTGCAAGATTTATATTAATGGCACCACGTATACGGTCGATACCGGATCATACACATTCGCACAGTTAAAAACCAAGATCGAGACAGCTTGCGCATCCCAAGGCTTAACCTTGTCACAAGGATCAGGCGACAGAATAGTCATATCTTTTGCGGCTGATAAGACATTAAATATCAGCAATCAGACCGATGCCATTTGGTTTACTCTTGGCTTTCTTGGGACAACTGATAGAACTGGCAGCATATTATCGGCTGACGAGCGAAGATACAATACAGGCGCATGGATCAAGGTCGATCTTGGGATGCCACAAGATGTGGACTTCGCGGCTTTGCTGGCCCCGGCGGGTGAAGTATTTAACTGCGATACAGCCACTATTAGGCTGCAAGGCAATAACTTAGACATCTGGCAAGATGATATACCAGTAGATCAAGAGTTTGAGGTGTCAGGTGAGGGGGCTTTCTTTTCTGGTACTGTTGAGCAACCATGTAGATTTTGGCGCATCTATATTGATGACCGTACAAATAACGCAATCCAAGCGGCTGTTGGCTTTATGGGGTCATCCGTCATCCCAGTAAACACCAACATTGCCACAGGCTTTACTCGCTCAAGAGAAGACACGAGTATAAAATTAGTATCAGAAAGCGGCTCATTTTATATAGATAGAAGGCCAAAAGTATTATCATTAAGCTCTATTTCTGTGCAATTATTAAAAGATGACGAGCTTATGGAATTAGAAGAATTATTCTATGACTTGGGAATTGAGAAGCCTTTTTTCCTAAGCATAGATCCCAAGAAGCAGGTGAGCCAAAATTTAAGACAGATGACTCACTATGTCGCAGTGACTTCACCGTTGCAACTTCAGCACGTGCTTAGAGGCTATTACAATCTATCTGTCGAGCTTCGGGAGGTAGTGTGAATATATTGCTTTATCCTGAGTATTCATATTTTCACGTGGTCAGTGGTCAATTTACTGAGCTTGGACGTTTTAACATCCCAGAAGATGGCGATCTTAGCCTCGCAAATGTACGCATATACCATAAAAATGCTGATCCATTTAGTTACCAAGTGCGACTACTGGTCACGCAAAAATCAAAAGGCGCAACACTTGTAGCAAGCAACTGGGAAACATTCAGCAATGATACAACAGAGCAAACATCCGAGCACTGGATGGGTTATTTGACTTTTACATTTCCAGATTATGCTTTTAAAGGGAATGATCCTGTACATTTGAGAATGGAAATTTCAGGATACACTAGGGTCGGCATCATGAAATGGCTTGGTGTAGTAGCTGATTGGGGTTTTGGAGCTGATTTTTATACATCTGTTGGCACGGCCCCGTCTGGCGGTGCCATGATTGCCCTTGGGGTTAAGCGATGACCTTTGCAGAGTCAGCACTAGAGCCAGCCTCGGAGCGGTTTTTTCTGGTCAAGATGACAGCCAGAAGATACTTAGCGTCAGGTCAACTATCTACGCCTGGCAAGTATGTTTTTACCATTCCCGCTGGCTTATTTATTGATTCAGTAATTATCAACGGCGCAACCGTTTTGACGTGGGTATATTTTGGCACTCAAATAGAAATCACCAGTGCGCTTGATTTAACTAATCCTTCAAATGTTGTTACACTTGATCATAATATATTCTTGACCGGAACAAAGACAAGGGAGACATCAGGCATTGCTGGTTTACCTGACGCGACCTGGGAGCCATTAATTGAAAGTTACCCATCTTTTAGTCAGAGCATGCGTAATATCGCTGATGGTGTTTTTTCTCTTAGCAATACTGATATCTCCTTTATTTGTACTGATAGATGGGGTCAATCGCTTATTGGAAAGCCTGATATTCTTGGCCAGTACGAAAGCTTAAGCAATGCCCCTGTGTCTGTCTGGGTATGCATTGATTCTGTTGCCAATAATCGTAAGATATTTGACGGTGAAGTGGGCAGCGTCTCATATAGATACGGCATCTTAAACGTGAGTGTTTTGGACACCTTCCAAAAGCTAAAGAATACAGCAAGCTTTGGCACCCGCGCCCAAAGTCATGTCTATACTGGAAACGGCAGTATGTTTCCAAAGCCAGCCGATGAAAATGCTGTTATCCCTATAATTTTAGGCAAATCTAGCCCCATTAAAGTGGGGATTGGTTATCGTCATATCGATCCATTTGGTAGCCCACCTTGTCCTTTATATAACATTGCAGACGGTCAAAACGCTATTTTAGTGGGGCCAAGTGGTGCCAATCAAGGTTCAACGACAACATGGATCGCCGGAAGATATACAGGCATAGACATCAAGCGTCTGACATTTGGGAGTCAGGCAAGTGCTGCTTTAGTTTTTCCTTTAACAAAAGGTCAAAATGGAAACTTAAAAGTACCTGTGCCACTAAGTTTAAATTTTGAGGTACAGCCAAGGACATATTATCCAACTAATTATATTGTCTTTTATCGTCTATCAAATATAGCCACATTCAACGGTGAAATTGGAGACTTGCTACCAGCTTCAGCAATGCCAGCAAGTTTGCAAAGCTTGGGTGCTCGTGGCGGCGTTGTGTGTGGATTTGGTGCAAATTTATACGGTGCTTATAACCTAGCAGTCTATGTATTTTTCGATGACTTTAGCAGGATTGAGACGAGCATTGCGGCTGCATATAATCAAGCCTGTACGCTGCCAACAGACGGCACGTATCCAAGCTTTAGCTGTTGGGTCGAGTCAGGAGATACAGCTAGCTATGACTGGGAGGCTGAAGAGGTTTTTGGTGTTCCAATAATCGACAATAAATCAGGATTTGCGACTAGCTATCTGATGCCGACCAATATTTATGCAGCTGGAGGCTATACGATTGGCGGTCAAACTGTTGCAACTTTATACTTTCAGCTTGGCCCTAACTCAAAAATCAATCTATCAGATGCTAGGGTTAAATTTAGATTTAGCCCAGGCGCATCGATGAGCCATGCGGAAGCTTTAAAATTCATAGTTAAATCATCAGGAATGTCTACAAATGACGCAACATTCACACAAGCTCAATCTGATTTGTCTGCTAATGTATCTGTGACATTTCCACAAGATCAAGCTAGTAGCTTCTCAAGCTATCTGGACGCTGCCCAATCTATCACTAGCAGCACATTGGGGCTTTTAAGGGTCAACCAATCCCGCCAAGTAGAGTATGAGCTAATAAAAAATCCACAAGCCCTAACAACTGATGGGATTAGGGACAAGGTAAACATGCTGGCAGGCGAGACATCGGCCACGGTTGAATATCAGGACATAGTAACATCTGTCGAATTTGAGAACCCACAGCTTGTCAATCTTGCGGCTTTGTCTGGTACTGGCCCTAAGGCTGTTGTGGATTTGCCAATTAATAAACAACTTCACAGGGTTGAGAAATCTAAGACAGTGCAGCACGTCCTAGAAAGCATCCAAAATAGGAAGGCGGCTATTGCTGGATATTTAGGAAATCCAACGGTAGAATATACCCTATCAACTGCAAGCGAAGATTTGGCATCATCTATTGGCGATGTTATCGAGATACAAAATACGGCGGTCGCTGATACGTCCGAGACTGCCAAGGGCATCATAACGAGCTTAGAGCAATCAGGATCTACGACAAACTTAAAGGTAAATGAAGTCAGAGGAGTCCCATAAATGCCTACCGTAAAAAAACTTAGATTTGCTAACGGCGTCAATATTGAGGCTCCCGAGGATTTATCCCTTGAGACAGCTACCAATACTTTGCCAGTATTTGTTGATGACGCTGGCTATGCGGCTGAATATGACGTTATTGAAGGCTCTATCTATTTAAGCAGCACACTAAAGGCACCAAGGCTTTATCTTGGCGCGTCATGGCGCACAGGCATTATGCAGCAAGATGCCGCTGATGCGACTAAAACAGTTAGCTTTGATTTAACAGGATGCTCCGCTGGAGCCGATAACGTGCTTGATTTTAATAGCACTGTAGACCGCACCTACACATTCCCAGACGTGTCTGCAACTGTTGTACTGACTCTCGGTGCTCAAGAGATTCAAGATAAGACGGTTAAAAACGGCTTTCTTGACGGTACAAAGATTAGAAATAACGCACTTGATGTCGAAGCCGATGGTGCTTTGACTGTTGGCGCAAGCATGGGTGCAAACACCATGACCTTGGGCGGTGCTACGTCTACCGTAAGCATCCCAGGTAATCTAACGGTATCTGGCACTACCACTACGGTGGATACTGTAAACCTTGACGTGAAAGATAAAAATATCCTTGTTAACAAGGGTGGAAACGATGCCGTATCTGAAGGCTCTGGCCTTACCATTGACCGTACTGGCACTAAGGGAAGCTTGATTTATAAGGCGTCAGCCAATAGCAAGTTTGCATCCGGCGATCTTGGATCTGAGAAAAACATTGCCGCAATTGATGACATCACAGCTTCAAATCTGACAGGAATTGTACCAGCTTCAAAAGGCGGCACAGGCGTAAATAATAACGACGCAGCCACTTTAACTCGCACTGGTAACTTTGATTTAAATGTCACGACAACTGCCGCATCAGCGGTGACGATGCCGACAACTGGCACACTAGCAACATTAAACGGATCAGAGACTTTACTAAATAAAGCAATATCTAGCACAGCAGCCGTCACTGGTGCTCTGCAACTTCCAGCCGGTGACAACCTTGAAAGGCCGTCTGGCGTTGATGGAATGATACGCTATAACAATGAGAGCGGGACATTTGAAGGCTACAAAGGCGCGGCATGGTCTGGAATTGGTGGCGGCGGCGGTGGCACTGTATTTACAATAGTGGCAGCCAATAGCTTTGTCATTGGTGATGTTGTTTATTATGACGGCACATCGTATGTAAAAGCCATAGCGAGCGCAGCCAATACGGCTGAAGTAATTGGCATGATCTCGGCTGCTTCTCCTACCCAGTTTGATATTACAATGGTAGGCGAAGTTACCAAAACAGCTTGGGGACTTACACCTGGAGAAGCTTATTTCCTATCTGCCACAACGGCTGGCTTAATAGTAACAACTGAACCAACAACGATAGGCCAAGTCAGTGTGCCTATTGGCGTAGCATCTAGCGCGACAACGATGTATGTAGCACCTAAGCGTGGCGCAGTAGTCGGCGGCACCAATGCTAGAGCACAGGTATCACTTACATCTGGAGCCACAACTAACGTTCAAAACGTTGGCACAATGGACGCAGGTGAGTTGACTGGTTGGGTGTTTATATCAAGTGCTGCACCTGTCAGATTCTATGTATCTGCTAAGTTCGCCAAGTCTGGCGCAGGTGGTGATTACAACCTAAGCTATCAGACGACAGGTGACACACCTCCGGCTGGTTTCTTGGTTGATATCACAACTACAGGCATGATTCGTGTGACATTGCCAGCATCTTCAGGTAGCACAAGCGTCATAAACTACGCTCTTAATGCACCTGCGATTGGCGCAAGTTTCCCGCTAACTGTAAATGCTGACACTATTTTGAGTGGTACTGTTGACGATGAAAGACTTCCAGACCCGACAACATACACAGACGCAAAAGCTACCAAGATGGGGTTAAAACAATACCTACACGGGGGAAATTATAGCGGAGGTTTGGCCCTAACTGTATCCAGTACGGCGGCTGGTTTTAGCGTAATAAGGGGTGTATTTATTCCATATCAAATGCAAGATGGAACATGGAGATGTAAAATAAACGCATCTTTTACTTTTAATTCAGTTAGCAACATTACAATAACTATTTCAAATTTATTTTTAAAAAATATTGCAAATTTTAACCAAGCATTAACAGCAGTTAATAGATCGGCTCCTCTTGGTGCTTTTGCAGTTGGTATTTCGCCGGGGGCAAATCAAATTTATATAAACTCAAATGGCAATGTTGCTGTCACAAATTTTGAATTGTTTGGAGATATTGAACTAGATTCCAAACCAACTTGGGCATATTAATTAGGGAGATTTAAAATGTCATCATCAGCATTTACCCCAACAACTACACAAGTGACTACTGAGGTTCCAGTAAATGTGCCTGTGGTTACGGCCACCGAAATTTATACCGTTACAGTTAGCCAAGGAACTCTAAGTTCTCAAAGAGTTTTTCGATCAAGGTCTGGAGATAGATTAATCATACAGGGAAATCTAGTATTTAGTGCGGGTAACGCATCTACTTCACCAGTCGAAATAAGTTTACCATCTGGACTTACGGCAGATTTTTCAAAAATTAACAGTGGAACAGGTGCATTGGGTGGGAATATAGGATCAGCAGGTATTTATGACATAAGCGCAGCAAAAATGGTTTCACTAACTGCATGGACTAATTCAACAACATTCGGATTCTCTGTTAATGGAAGCACAGAAAATTTACGCGGAGTTGATATTGGTGCTGGAGATTATGTCAATTTTTTCGTGTCTATTCCAATATCCCAATGGGCTGGCTCCGGCACCACAACTCTAGCAGATAGAGCGGTTGAGGAGTATGCGTTTAACACAAGTACAAGCACAACAACTAGTGATACTACTAGCTTTGGATATGGGTCTCAAGGATGGCCAATTGGAGACATAACGGCATTTTTGTCACGCACAGTTAATTGGAGAACCCCCGTTGTATCAACGGACACAATAATTTTAGAAATATCTGCCGATAGAATAATTTGGAAACCAGTTCCAGGCGGAGCAAATGGTCAAATTATAGATTCACTTAGATATGATGGAACTAATTTTATTGGTATGGGCATAGACGCTGGATCAGGATACACAGCCGTATATTTTGGTAGATATAGGACGGGTACAAATGTCTTGTGGACTGGTGGAGCCGCCAATATCTATTGGAGAGTCCGCAAAGTATCTTCCGGTGCCCAAGTAGGCTACCCAATCTCAACAAAAAATATCGTAGGCGCGACAGATGGTGTGGCTCCGGTGACTGGGATGTTGGGGGAGAAGATTGATTTAACAGCAAGGGCTGTTACAACGGCTTCTGCACAATGGAGAGCCAATACAACTCCGCTTGCTACACTATCTTCCGGTATATATTTAATTTATGGTGTCGCAGGACTTCCTGGCGGATCTGGGTCTGCAAGTGTTTCTGTTATGTCTACTAATAATAATAATGATGGCACTGGTTTTATATCTAATTATACGACTTCAAATTATCAATCTTCAGCCGCTGGTGGAGCGGTTCCAATGATAACTGCACATTTAGTTGTGCCATCTGGAACAACTCAAGCGATTTATGCAAAAGCATACGGAGATGTTAGCACTCCAGTTGTAACAATTTCAGGATTCGCAGTAAGAATCGCCTAAGGAGCAAACATGACACAGAAAGCATTATTACAATCAGCGGGGGATGGGACGGCGATTGCGGCTGGAACTGTTGGTGAAGTTAGACAGGAAACAACAACAGCAAACGGTGGAACAAACACCGTAGCAAATACAACACCAACAGCCGTTAGAGTTTTGATAGTTCCCGCTGGAGTTTGGGACATAATAGGATATTGCAGCGTGTCTACGCTTCCCGCGTCTCCTGTTAGACAGTTATTATCATTGGGAACATCTGTTGCAAACGGAACACAAGCCATTTATAGATCGGATACAATGTATCCAGCTTCTTTAACTGGGTCTCTTACAACATATACTCCTATAGTAAGATTTGAATTTTCTTCGCAATCAACAATTTATTTGACGATGTTTTCCCAAGGATCAAGCGGAAATACAACTGTAGATCAGGCGCAAATAAGAGCCATAAGAATCGCCTAATGGTAAAACTACTCTTTATAATTTTAGCCATCAGCTCATGCCAAAAGCGTGAGCCTAAAAATCCGCAGCAAGTAAATGAAACTGTAGTGGCTAAGGCTGAATTGTACAAAAGACTGCACACCGACTGGGCACATCAAGGCGGTTGCGATTCTTTAGGCTTTACATCTCTTTGCAAAATGTCAGGTGGGTGCTCAGAAGCGGATATCTATAAAGCCGAAGATGAGCCTGGCCGCTGGTATCGAAATGAGTCTCATGACTGTTATCCAAATAATTCAAAGTCAGATATAAGCAAAGATATGTTTATCATGCTGTGGCCATACCTTTATCTCAAAGGCGACAAGCCAGCATTACAGCGCATATGGAACTACGGCGAAGCAAATGGATGGGTCATGGGTCGCGGCTATATCTCACGCACATTCCTGACGCCGCCACTTGTGCTTGTGCTACAAGAAATGCTTTACAGATCTGCTTCCATGTCAGATCAACCTAGCCAAAACAAGAAGGCAGGATTTGAGAAGCACCTTGATGTCATGGCTATATTTACCCGTGGCATAATGCGCGGCGGTATATCTGAGGCTGATTATGAGCTACTTAGGATTTACCAAAACGAAAGCCCTAATAATGCTCTGATAAAAGCCTTGTATCACAAATACAAAGATGGAAATCAGGACGAAACAATAGCCATTCTACTTAACACCAGCCTTTTTCCAGAAGATCGACTTCCGAACGCAAAAGATCGCTGCGAAGAGTACCTGTGGCAACGCAATCCTGGCCCTGACTGGCAGCCTTGTGATTCCAATAAGATACATGACGGCGTAGATTTTTTATTCGCGGCGTTTGTTGCTGGCCAGATTTAGTGATAAAATTATAAGCATGAAGCAACTGCATGAAAATATCAATCATCTGATGCTTGTGCTTGTGATTGGCATAGTGAGCCTAGGTGTATCGTTTATCGGTGACATGTCCAAAAACTTGCAGAATATGGCCGGGACGATTCAAGAGTTGAGCACAAAGCTAGGCCAGATCAATGAAGTCATGAAAGATCACGAGCTCAGAATTAGAGACATAGAGAAGAAAAAATAAGGGGGAGACATGGCAAAGACTAAGGAATTAAAAGACGTTTTATCATTTTTGTGTGCTTTGGCTAACACAATCGCTGAAGTATCTGAAGACGGAAAATTGAGCAAAACCGAAGCTCTTTCTTTGCTGCCGCTTCTTTACAAAGTACCTTCTGCTATTGAAGGTATAGGCGAAATACCTGACGAAATAGCTGATTTCTCTCAAGAAGACATTGAAGAGCTGGCTCAATTCGTGAAAAATGAATTAGATATTCCCCAAGACAAGATTGAAATTGCCATCGAAGATGGCATTGATCTTTGCTTGAGGTTGTACGCTCTGGCGCAAAAACTAAGGGCTTAAAATGTCCTGACGCCAGCTACGGGGGAGCGACAACCGCCCCCCGTTTTTGTTTGAGGTATGGATGAAAGAGTCTGAACTATTAAGCTTTGCTTTGACCTGCTTAAAACAGTCTGGCTTAGTCTATTGGAGAGTCGCCAATGGCCCAGTGCTCCATTCATTAGGCACGAGACAGATCAGGAAAAAAAGCCCAATCAAAGGCTTTCCAGACCTGGCTGGCGTACTTCCTAGCGGGAGGTTCTTCGCAATAGAAATCAAAACAGACAAAGGAAGGCTCTCACCTGAGCAAGTTGAGTGGATCACTAAGCTCAATCACAGCGGAGCCATTGCCGTTGTGCTTCGCTCTAAGGATGAAATAAGAGAATTTGTGGCCAGTGCTGCAAAAATGAAAGGCCCACCGAGAGACTGAAGTGGGCCATGCACGGAAGAGTGGTAACTTAATTATACCACAAAAAAAGGCCAAGCATAAATGCCCAGCCTTCTATGAAACCTAAAACGGAGTATGCTATATGAACGTTTTAGGATATCATTGCTTTTATGATTTTACGAGGACTAGATATTGATGACCTGTTGATTTTGACCCTACTGATTGACGGCATATCTGTCACAGGAATAGGCGAAAAAATCAATCTAACGCAGCCTGCCATCACTCAAAGGCTTGGCAAGATGCGAAGGCTATTAGGGTTTGCAATAACAATCAGAGTTGGCCAGAGCGTCAAGCTAACCAGCCACGGTCTTCCCGTGGCAATGGCAGCTAGGGAGGCTTTAATAATTCTCCTGAGATCGCTTCCAGATAGCTTCAGCGATTGGCGGCGCGATGTGCTTGTCCATTACGTGCTCAGCAAGAGAGGCGATCGGTGTGCAAACGAAAGTTATGATTCCTAGCCCGTAACTTCCTGCTATACAAGCCCCGTCTACAAGCCAAAAAGCAGCGACTCCAGCCACGCCATGATGCTCCCAGTACCAGCCCCATATCAGATGACCTGCAAAGTGGTCTTTGTAATCTTTAAGATCATACATGGCTGGACGGAACACAACGGGGATGCCGTGATTTAGGATAAAAATATCGTGAAATCTAAAATACTGGCATAAGAAATCACCAAGAGACTCATGTATCCTGGAGTGTACCGAGTCAAGCCATTCAGACATGGGTGGATGATCGCCAATCTCATCTATTTTCAAAAGATTTTTAGTCAAAGCAAAGCGGTAAAATTGCTCGTATTCATAGCTGATATCGTCTGCAATCTTATGGTGTCCTTCATAGCTTAGGACTAGGACGGCTCTGCCGATGATTGCATCCAGTGTGTCTTCAATTAAAGCGGCTCTTTCAAGCTCTGTGCCGTTTAATCTTTTTTTAATTTCAGCATTTAACTTGTCTACATTGACCGTCTTTTTTTTCTCTAAGTAAGCTTCAAGCACATCAGCCTTGAGGTATCCATATCTCTTGGCTGCCTTATAATCATTATCTGTTGGCTCGTCTTTTGCAGCCTTAGATATTTGAGCCACACCAAAAGCAATCAAAGCAAATAGAACATAATGAACTAATCGCATGGCTGCCCCTTGCGCATTTTTTCAATAAGCTGTGTGAGTTTAGCGGTGTCACCAGTACGCCTGGCATCCTCAATGGCTATGGCACATTCTTTGATGTCGTCTGATTTTTTTTCTTTGGCGAGTTCTAAGAGAAGCTTGGCAAGCTGGACAAGGGCACTGATGATTGTAGGAACGAGAGTGATCCATACAGGCATGTAACACCTCAAGCGTTATTTACCTAGTATAGCACAAATATTAAGCAAACGTTAGATCAGCTTGATATTTCTTTCACGTAGCAGCTCCCACAGTTTTTCTCTGCAACTGTCGGCGTCTACTTTTTTCGGATCACCGTATTTTGTAAACTCGCGAAGCCACAGATCAAAGTCATAAATAGCGCAGTGAAGCTCTGATGTCTGACAGTGCATTTTGTAATCCTCATTATCATCGGGCAAATCAAAACGTAAATAGGCTCTCATTCGATCTCCTCCAATCGTGTGATGGCTAGTTTCAATTCTTGATGTGCTTGAGTGAATGGGAAGGGCAGGGATGTGTTGTCAGTAGGCACTGACTGAAGGGCTTGCTTGCTGGCTTTTAAAACTTCCACAATAGCTTGCCAGCGTTTTTCAATATACCAAGAGCTTCGCGGGTGCTCGGTACTGAGTTCCTTTATAATCATTTGGCCTCCTGATTATAGGTAGGACAATTCCTTGAGTCATAATATCATGCCTCTATTAAATTATTAATATTAATATAATTCTTTTAATTCTTCTAAAACTGCATGCAATGGCCTATCTTTATCTATAATTTGAGTAGATTTGTTCCATTTAAATAAACCATCTTCATACGGAACGGAAATATATTTTGGTTTATATGGTAACATTTTAAACTCTGTATTTATTCCTTGGAAGTATTCTTCTGCTTCTCCGGTAGCCATATATCTTGTGTTGTCTTCTATCCATTCTCCTGTCTCTGGATGTTTGTAAGTCCAAAGCCACGCCTCACATATAAATTTTATTTTTTCAGTCATTTTGCCTCAAATTTTGCCTTGGGGGTCGGTCGCGACTCCGACTGTTGCAGATATTCTTGCCCTTATTACTTGCCGTCACGTTTGACCTATGACTGCGTGTCTCCAGATTGATTAACCAGACAAGGCAGAGGTTTAATCAGCTTCCCAAGCCGCACATATAAATTTTAGTTGTTCAGTCATTTTTTTTCCATTTTTTAATTAAATACTGAATTAATTCAGAAATTATCGTGGCGATCACCGCGCCAATAATTCCAAAAATAATTGCAATGAAAACTGCTAACAAATTAATACCTAAATTCATTCATCAACCTTAAATTTTGTCTTGGGGGCCGGTCGCGACTCCGACTGTTGCAGATATTCTTGCCCTTATTACTTGCCGTCACGTTTGACCTATGACTGCGTGTCTCCAATAGGCCGCTAGCCGATTACTGCGAATGCTATGCACCCTCACCTATAGCTTCCCACGCCGCCCCAAGTGTTTATCTAATCCTCAAAATATTGATCGTAAGTAAACCAACCCATATACCCGCAACCGCTGCAGTAATAGCCTTTTTGCTGGACTAGAAACCTCTGACCACATGCGGGGCAATAGCCAGGGTCAAACACTGGCTTGCGCAACTCTGGCTTCTGCTTATCCGTTTCCATCAGAAAGGTATCCCGTCTGCAAAGGGATCAGGGCTTGTGCTTGTTCCAGTTGATGGTATGTCAAACTCTGGCACTTCGAGATTTTGTAATTTGGTGGGATGACATAGCCACACAAATTCACTAGCCATGAGGCTGACGCTAGCGGCTGGCTTTCCATCTTGCTTTTTTTCATAGGCTGAGACATCCAATCGACCGGATACGAGTACCGAGTCCCCTTTGTTAGATTTTGTCATCTTCTCTCCAAGCTTACCAAAGCCAAGGCACTTAACCCACATGGTTTTTCGATTGTCATAGGTGCCAGTGCTGACAGCTACGCTTAATTCATACCATGTTTTTGATCCGTCTTTTGATGTCCTTGCTTGTGCTGGCATTCCTACGTGTCCGATAAAACTACAATGATTTAAATGCGGCATTTTACACCTCCGGTTTTTTGTCAAAAATTGTTGCTATTCCCAAAATTAATAAACCAAGTGAAAGAATGATTACGTTTTTAATCGTGTCCCACAGGCCGCCATCACCGCTGCCACCAAAAGTGCTACGGCTGCGATCACATACGCTGTGCTTGTGAGCGTCCAATTTGTTGCCTTTTTCATTCATCTTACCCCCTAATTTTCAAAATAATGTCATGAGGTGACTCAATCACGTCAAGCTTATTATCAATCAAGATCAAGCAAGCCCCGCCCACAGTGCTCTCGGTAATGGCTATGATTTTGTCCACATTCAGGATGACCTTTGGCCCTTCGATGCTTTCAAGCTCAATAAATCTCATAGTTCTGGCTCCTTATCTGGAGAGTCGGGATTGATGGCGGCATATTCAGCCTCTACCACGGCCATGCTCGCAAGCTTTCCTTCCATCCTGTCAACCAATGGCTTCATCATGCCTGGGTTATTTTTCTTCTCCAGAAAGTTCATCAGAGTTTTTAAATGCTGTGGGTTTTGTTTATCGAACGCAGGATGAGCGGGAGTGTTGGGCTTAGCTTCAGCCTTGGACGTATCCACAATGATCTTATCAGTCTTATCATCCAATTTCTTCTCGGTTGCTGGTACATCGATAACCTCTCCATTTTCATCTACGGTTGCACCCATTTCTTCTGGGCAATAGCTCACACCTGCAATTGCGTCAGGAAATAGACTTCTAGCCATTTCACTTACGCAGCGAGCATGAAGCATAGCCCGTGGGTACTTTTTCCAAGTTGGATTGTTCATAACTCCCGCTGATTGGGCGTCGGCCATTGAAAATGTAAACGTGCTAGGCTCAGAGCCTTCACGTTGTACTTTGATCGTGCATCGTTCACCGCTGCGCTCTGGATAGCTTATTTTTGTACGAGGATGATACTTAAGGATCTGCGCAAGCATTAGCTCGGCTGAAAGGGTTGGCTTGCCATTAATCACGTGGATGTGGCTCAGGGCTTGCATCGGTGGGACGCCAATCTCGCGGCCTTTTAGGATGATAGCCACGGCTTGCTCGACTGACTTAATGCTTGACGGCAAAAAGCCTGACTTGATTAGCTCGGCAGCTTGCTGCTTCATGACTTGCCAGTTATTGGCGGCCGGAAGCATTTGCTCAAATGGGATCATTTCTACGCTCATATTGTTCCTCCGTTTTATTAAGAATGCGTAATCGTTGCTTATCAACTAGCCTAGCAAAATTCAACTTCTTACCGCTGAGAAGCGCATTTTTTACGTCATCGACCTTTAATTCCCAAATGATTTTAGGCTCTCGGTAGCTCTCAGGAATACTGAATTTAAAGTCATCAGGGATCATCCAGTCAGTGGTATATCGACGACAGGCTGCCGCTTTGACCTCTGGCATCGTTCTATCTAGGCCAAGGATGTGGTTACTAGCCTCGACAGAGTGCATGGGAGAGTCTTTTAATAGCCGTACCCCAAATCCCTGTAGTTTCTGAAGTCGGTGCTCCCAAAGTTCTGCGCTTTGACGATGTTCTGCCGCGCTTGATTCATACTTCGCAGCCAGTAGCTTGCAGCGGTCAATAAGAGCCACAAGATTATCAGCCTTGTTACAAGGGTCTTCAATACTGTCAAAATAATCCTCCAAATCTTCAAAATAAAGTCCTTCGCCCGATTCTTTCATAATTTCACCCCCTGTTTTTTGAAAAAATCCCTAAGAGCCATGCGAAGGATGCTTGTGAGGCTCATTTTGTTCTCCTTACACCAAGCAACAATCTTTTTTTTCTCCTCTCTAGGTACGATGATATTGATGCGGTTATAATCAGTTAACGGCGTCATTGGTTTCCTTTCTTTGAAAATAGGAGTGCGTATTCATGTCACACGACCTTAAGAAAATCAATAGAGATTACGCATCACTAGCACCTTTTTTTTCTCAACGATTACAAATGGCTATACAAGAGGCTCAAGATCAAGGGCTTAATATTGATTTTTTTGAAGGCTATCGTAGTCCCAATAGGCAGGACTATCTATTTGAGCAAGGCCGCACGCGCGAGGGCAAAATCATAACCAAGGCCAGAGCCTTCCAAAGCTGGCATCAATACGGGGTGGCGGCTGATTTGTGCTTTAAAATCGACGGCAAATGGGCATGGTCAAAGAATGATCCTTGGGACAAGGTACATGAGATCATGGATGACTATGGCTTTGAAATGCTTTCCTGGGAAAAAGCCCACATCCAGATCACGGCTGGTATATCTATAAGCAGGGCTGAAAAAATAGTCAAAGATCATGGCCTTATGGTTTTGTGGTCAATCATTGAATCAGATAAGACTGGGCCAAGAAACTGACTTTTGCAGTTGAATTTCTAAATTGTCCGAGTAAGGTTAGAGCCAACACATCAAATAAAAAGCCCCGTGAAGAGGTAGCAGCTTCAGCGGGGCACTTCCTGTACGTTGAAAGCGGCAACAGGATTAAAGACAAAATACATCGACCAGCCGCATCGATGCAAGCGAAAAGGATGCTTCGCATGGCTCGGTTTACTAACGGATGGGTAAAGATACACCGCAAATTGTTGTCGCCAGAATGGAGTCAGCGGCTTGATGCCGTGGGCAAAGGCTTGTTTATCGAATTGCTTTTGATGGCGAATTATCGTGATACCCAAATTGTAGTTGGCACAACGGTCACAACTCTCAAAAGAGGGGAGATTTTGACAAGTGTCGGTGAATTATCGGGAAAATTAAATTTATCGTATAAGGTCACACGAAATCGACTAAAAGTGCTCGAAAATTTACAGACAATTGCAATCAAAAGGGCAAGCAGAGGATCGATAATAACTATATGTAATTTCAACAGATATCAGGATGAGGATGATGCGTCAGGGCAAGGTGAGGGTAAATCACAGGGTAAATCACAGGGTAAAACAGAGGGTAAATCACAGGGTAAACGTATTGAAGAAGGGAAAGAAGTTAAAGAAATTAAAGAAGGGGAAGAAGGCTTCTCCCCTGTGGATAACTTTTTAAATTTCTACTGTGAGGAAATGCAAAAGGTTTACGGAAAGCCTCCCAGGATAACGAGTCATCTGAGGCGCGTTGCAGGGGAGATACTTGATGAGATAGGTTTGGAGCGTTCCATCGCATTGGCGGGGCAATTCTGCGCTTCTAATCGCGATTATTACATCAAGCGAGCACATAGCCTGGACGTGATGCTAAGGGATTTAGCCATCATCGATATGTTTGTATAATTTTTAATCAAAGGAGGATTCATGTTGAGACAAGAAAATCGTAGGCCACAATTCAGTAAACGCATCGATCCGCCAGTATACGGGCACATTTGCCCTCACTGTCAAAAACGCTATGGAAATAAGCAGGAATATATTACCATTATCAGATGCAATACTTGTCCTGTTTTTAAGGATTCTATGACAATCTATCCAGTCAATTATAGTTATAAAAAAAGAAAGTCGAGAGCTAAAGGATTGTAATGGGTGGCAAGCGTGATGAAGATTGCGGGATGTATCGAGACTTACTTCTCGAGCCTTATTACGTTTACCGGGATAATGATCCTAAAAAATATGGGTTCATTTGTCCTCACTGCTTTGAAAGATACGGCGAGGCTAAGGTATACGTGGAGGTCGAGCGATGTTCAAAGTGCCCACCCTACTATCCTGGCATGGAAATCCAGTGGAACATCAACCGAGCCACTAAGAAGAAACTACAGGCTTTAGGTTACTTCTCAGGTAAGCCACGAGGCGGCAAAAGAAAGTCGGCTGCTATTCAGACTTGATAATAGGCAGCAATGCGTGTTCAAGTGCGATGACGATTTGCTCTTCTCGGGCCATCGTGAGACCTTCAGCGCAGCCGGAAAGACTAAAAACAGCATGACAAATCTCATGCAACAGGACGCTGCGCCAGTCACAGCCTTTTTGCAGGTAAATGGTTTTGTCGTCATAGTTCCAAGCCCCGTAAAGCTCTTCGCCATTGTCTTCAAGGTATGGGATGATTCTCACCTTGATCTTATGGCCTAGGATCGTGACAACTCTGGGGGGTCTTTTGCGGTTGAATATTGATTTATGCTTTGAAGAGTTGGCCACGAAATACCCCCTCGCCATTATTGACTAAAATTGGCTCAAAGGATCCTTTGCCTTTTATGAAAGTTATGACGCCTATTGCTTGCTGCCAGGTGTTGGGGGCTGGAATATGGGCCGTCTTATAGGCATCAGAGCCATGTCCTAGGCTTACTGACCAGACTTTACCATCAGCCGCATAAGAGAACCTATGGCTATGACCCTGAATAGTCTTCATGCTTTTATATCTGTCCAAATTATTTACAGCTACGTGCTTATCAAAATACGTGCCGTGAAAGATGTTTACATCATGGATTTTGCAGCTATCCCATTCATGGTACTTGTGCCAGTAAAATTTAATCTTGCCCCGTGATCTTTCTTTAAACTTAAGCATCTCAGGAATAGGCTTTACAAGCTCATGGATAGCCCTGCAATTTCTTGCGATATATCTGCCAGCGCGTTCGCAATGATTCCCCTCTAGCTGATGGAATACGCTGCCCGGCATCATTGCCGCTTGCCATTCGTCTAATACTAAATTATAGGCAGCTATGTCTTTCATGATGCAATCTTGGCTGTCAGCTGAATTTAGATATGTGGAGATGGTTGAGAAATCCATGGCATCGCCAAGCTGGGCTACATATTTAGGCTTGATTGTTCTAATAAGTTGAGTAACTAATCTGATGAATTTTTTGTCATGCTTATCGCAGTGCAAATCCGGAATACAAAGGGCAGTCTCAATCATCGGGCTACCTCATTAGTATGGTTGCCCCATTTTAACACACATTAGCCATAAAAAGGAAACCCGCCAAGGGGCGGGATGTTTATGCTTTCCTGATCTCTATTCGGTCATGGGTCGATTGCTTCTCAAATTGCTTCAGTTTATCCCCAAGCTCGGCAGCCAGAGCCTTCTTGTCCAAGTCGGTGCGCATGACCTCGGCGATCAATACGATGAAATCACCTGCCTGTAAAGCTGTCTCGTCGCCCATGATGTTGCGGATGGCGTCCTTAATGGTTTCCTCTTCTTTGGCCATTTCAGCCTTGGCTGACCTAATATCGGCCAGCCTTGATATGATCTTGATGGTGTCCTTGGATGTGGTCTTTTTCATATGAATACTCCTTATTTGTCTATTACTTTTAAATTGTTTACTTCGGCCAAAAATTCAAAAGCGCAATCCATAGCCCCGCCAAAAGTTTCAAATTCTTCGAGGTAGCGGTCAACCTCAAGCGACATGTTTTTGTCCCAGTAGGTTGCTATGTATCCATTTGATGTTTCTTCCACCGTGATCTTGTAATCCTTATTTTCGACTAATTTCATGTGAATACTCCTAAAAATTTTAAAGTTCTATCCAAGTTAAATTTCCTTTAGTTTCTTTGAGATATTCAATTACATAGTCTTTATTTTCATTGATAAATCCACAGCCGCAAGAATCAACCCAAGCCCACGATCCGCCTTCTGTTTTATAAACTTTATAAATTAGACCAAAATTTCCTTTATAAAATTTCATAAGTCCTCCTAGTTACATTTGGCTTGACCATCAAGCCTTATGTAATGCTTATCGGAATTTTTTTAAAATCGCTGAGATTATTTTATAAATCATTAAAAATATTGACTTATTTTATGGTAATTAATGTCATTATGTAACTTATTGATTTTATTAGGCATGGAATGGCATTGAAACTATTGGTCTTTTGCTGGTAAAATAGGGTAAAAGCTGCCTGTGGTGGCAACTCGGATGGCCTGAGGCCGAAGGGTAAAAACGTGGAAAATCTCAAGGATGAGAAGCCAGGTAAAGCTGGACGCCCGACCAAGCAACTTGATTGGGATCAGATCAATAAACTCTGTTACATTCAATGTACGCAGATGGAAATAGCAGACATTTTAAAGATTCATGTACAAACATTAGATGCCGCATGTCAGCGGGATCATTCTATGGATTTTTCAACATATTATAAAATCCATTGTGCACAAGGCAAAGCAAGCCTCAGACGCCAGATGTTTAAGTCTGCAATGAAGGGCAATCCTGTCATGCAGATTTGGTTATCTAAGAATTACTTGGGCATGAAAGAAAATTGGAACTTGCCCGATAATATTGCACCGATTATGCTTGCTTATAAACCCACTAATCAGGAATTGCCGCCAGAGAATGATTCTCAGGTCATAGACATTCCTGCCGAGGAAAGGACGCAATATGCCACTCAAGAAGGGGACTTCGAAAAAAACAATAAGTGAGAATATCCGCAAGCTAAAGAAAGAAGGATATGATGCGCCAGGTCAGGCTGTAGCAATCGCGCTAGAAAAAGCTGGAAAGTCTAAACCAAAAAAGAAAGGTGCCAAGAAATGACTTATTTAAAACTATTAGTTGAGCTTGTAACGATGCCGTTTGTTCTAGTGATTGGCTCACTTGTTTACCCGCTACTTTACTGCGCTGATAAATGGGTTGCATTCCTTGATATTTGCTTTGCAGAGCCAGTAAAAGCCGTGCCTGTGAAAGTAAAGAAAAAGACGAAAGTTAAGAAAGTAAAATGATGGAAAGCTTGGCCCTGATAGTCGTGGCGATGATTCTTTGCGTTGTCTTCTTTGCAGCGTTCTCTGGCTTTATTGTTGGAGATAATGTTGAGAGCAAAGCACTAATCATTGTCATCGGCGGCTTGCCAGCTGTTGGGGCTGCTGTCTTAATTGGCAATTGGGCAATCTTTCTTTTGTGGGTTGCTAGTTATATTTGCGGCTTTATTGTCGGCAGGATTTTGCAGTGATTGGCTCAACCCCAACACTTACAGAGTTTGATCCAACAGTCATTCCATTTCAAAAGCAAGTGATTGATGACATTGCTGGCTATGACTACAGCAAAGGTACGCATGAAGTGCTTTTGTCCGGATCGGTCGGCTGTCTCAGAGAAGATGCTTTAGTTCAGACAGCTTCAGGTTTAATTCCCATTGCTGACATAACTGAATCGTCGCGTCTTTTAAGTTATCACGAGACTTCCAATCAATTTGCCTTTGTTCCAAGTAGCGGTGCGTTCCCAAAAGGTAAAGACTATCTTTATCGAGTAATAGGTGAGCATGGAGAATTTGTAGCAAGCGGGAATCACCTCGTCGCCACATCTCCTTATACCTACTCCAAAATATCCGATTTGGATTTATCCGGTTCTCGTATTTCAGTGCCTCACGTCCAATTGAGTGAACATCATGAGGCTTTCCGGTTATCGTTGCGCGCAAATGTTCTGCGTTGCTCGGAAACACTCTTAAATTTGATTGGTCATTGTGTAAAACGCATCCATCAATATGATCCACAACTTCTGAATCTGTTAAATAACGTCCTAAAACTTTTTCCATCACAAGGCGATGCTCAAGAATACGGCCTATTTTTTTGTAAGAATATACGCGAGCATTTGGATGATTTTCAGGCGCAGGAACTAATACGCGACCACAGCGTTGAATTACCCTCCCAAACTTGTATGAAGCGTTTAATTCTCCTCTTGGAGAGCAAAAACGAGGCCGAGGCAAATGTTTATACTCAGGGCGGTTCAAAACTTTGTGAACGTATTTTACGCGGCAGCCTACTATCTGCGCTATTTGAGATGCATAGCGCCCATCAGCAAGACTTGCAATCTTTTCTCTTGTCTCTTTTGCGTTCATTGCATGACCTTCTTAGTGTTGAGGTTGGTTATACCAACAGCACCATATTAAAAATTGAACGGTTAGACAAGGAAGAATGGTATTGGGATATTCAAGTACCCAATACGCACAATTACGTTGCAAACGGATACCAGCACCATAACAGCGCAAAGTCAATCCTCATGGCGCATATCATTATCAGGCATTGTTTAGAGAATAACCGAGCCAGATTTCTAATTGGCCGTAGAGCTTTGCCGGATCTCAAAGATACTCTTTATCTAAAAATACTTGAGCATTTGGAAGGTATTGACCAAAGATATTACAGAGTGTGGCATAATATCGGTAAGATTTGGTTTGTTAATGGCAGTGAGATAATTAGCAAATCTTGGGCAGATAAACGCTACAGCAAGCTTCGCTCTCTGGAATTATCAGGCGCGGCGATTGAGGAACTAACGGAGAATCATGGCGATGACGAGCAAGCATATCATGAGATCAAAATGCGTGTGGGACGTTTACCGCATATCAAGTGCCCTCTTATTATTGCTGCCACTAACCCTGATTCACCTGGGCATTGGGCTTATAGATATTTTATTGCACCTAATTCTAATCGTGAAAAACATCCTACTCGTCATGTCTATTATAGTCGCACAGAAGATAACCCATTTTTGCCAAAGCAATACATCAACCAACTCAAAGCAGACCTTGACCCCAAAAGGGCCAGGCGCATGCTTTACGGCGAATGGATTGAAATTGCAGACGAAGTCATCTACTACCAATACGACTCGGCATCTCAGGCTGATAAAACCATCTGGCGACCAAGGCCAGAAACCCCAATACTAATCAGCTTTGACTTTAACATCGGCGAAGGGAAGCCTTTGTCTGCTTTGGCTATGGCATATGAAGACGGCTGCTTTCATGCTTTCGATGAGGTCATCATTGACGGTGCGAGAACTGATGAGGTCATGAAAGAGTTTTTTGACCGTGGCATCATTGTGCCGGGTAAACAGTATGAGATTTATGGTGACGCATCTGGAAAGGCTAGGCACACCTCAAGTAAGCGAAGTGACTACGAAATAATCAAAGAATCTCTTGATCGGGCTGGCATCAGTTATAAATACTGCGTTCCGTTGTCAAATCCAGCAATTAGAACCCGTCATAATACTATCAACGCATATTGCAAGAATGAGCGTGGAGAGGTTAGACTATTCGTTCATAACTGCCCGACATTAGATCAAGGCTTAAGGCTGACGGCATTTAAAAAAGGTGCTAATCTTATTGAAGATGACTCAAAAAGATATCAGCACGTTACGACAGCCTTTGGCTATTGCATAGTCAGGAAACTTGCTGACC
>Ga0315900_10003357_pt1 | contig 23469 bp, 23 predicted proteins | sample LakEriMetagenome_FD_203521 | JGI IMG/M metagenome (GOLD analysis project Ga0315900, IMG submission 203521) | Freshwater fungal communities from buoy surface, Lake Erie, Ohio, United States - Buoy 12 MA114 | ecosystem: Environmental > Aquatic > Freshwater > Lake > Lake biofilm | place: USA: Lake... | reverse complement strand
ATTTTCAGGATTCATTGCAACTTGATTCTTTGCAGCGTCTCCAATTAATCTAGACTCATTAGTAAATGCAACATACGAAGGTGTTGTTCTCTGACCCATGTCATTCGCGATAATCTCAACTCTATCATTCTGCCATACTCCTACACAGCTATAAGTAGTTCCTAAGTCAATCCCGATTACAGTCATTTCGTTTTTGTTATTTTAACAAAAATAAATTTTTAAATCAAATTTATTTTTTAAAAATTTATTTAAGAGTTATGCACGATTAATAAAATATGCGAATATATGTTATTTATGATGATTTCGATCCGATAACGATTGATAACTTCACTTTTATAAAGAATGCAAGGTTAATAAGTACAAAATATAATAAATTATTCATCATTGTAAAACAAGGTTCTAGACAAGCTGACATAGTAGATATACTTAGTGAGTTCCGTTGCGTTGATAATGCAATTTTTGAGTGCGATGATTTGGAAACAACTTTAAAACATTTGAAGATTGTGTACGACAAAGAAATATTTTATATAAGCAAGGAAGGCGAGTTTCCAAAAAATTGTGATGCTGCTTATGATATAAAAGGAAAATTAATTTATAAAAAATAAAAAAATAATATTATAATAAATGAGGTGGAAACCAATTATAATATTATCCGTATTATTATTTCTTTATGTATTAATTATTTTTGTGATATATAAATATCCCAGAATTAAATCAGATATCGAAATAAATATATCACGTGATTTAAAAAATAAAAGGATGAAATTGAGTTCGGAATATTACGGAGATAAATTGAATAGATGCAATTCATATACTACATCAGACAGTCAAGGTTTATTATTAGACGAGGCCATAGTATGTGATGGTCTGAAAAAATTAAAAGCAACACCATATTTTTATTTTGAAGAATTTGATAATGATTCAAACATCAACGATTGGATGTTTGTAAATTTAGATTGTACCCATTTTGATAAATTTAAAAATATAAATAGTCCCTATAATATTCTTTGTAAAAATATGCAAACTTTAAAAATATTATCAACTGTTTTACGGGATAAAAATTTATTATATACAGGATTTACTAGTATAGATAAATTTAAACCTGAGATTAAGAAAAACTACAGAAAAATAATACATATCGCAGGTAAATCTCCTCATAAAGGAACCAAATATCTTGTAAGCACATGGTTATTGCATCCCGAATGGCCGTTATTAACAATAATATGTAACAATAAATTGTCGGTTGTTGATGGTATTAATAGTATACTAAAAGATAAAACGCCTCCAAAAAATATAAAATTGATCACAGAATTTATCGAGGAGGATAACTTGATTAGATATATGAATGAGTATAGTATACATATTTGCACATCTGAATTTGAAGGTTTTGGACACAGTAGTAACGAAGCGCGATCAGTTGAAGCAGTTGTATTGTACACTGACATGCCTTGTTTTCAAGAAAGATTTAAAGATGGAATTAGTGGTATTACAGTAAAGAGTAAACAAAATGGTTTACAAAATGAGATATGTCCAAAATATTTACCTACTACAGAAGGCATTGAACAAGCTGTTAATAAAGTAATTAATATGAGTAAAGAAGATCTTTCTAAAATAGGAAAACAGGCTAGACAAGATTTTTTGAAAGATGATATGGATTTCAAGACAAGATTGGTATCTTTAGTGAAAGGAACCGAACCAATCCCTTATATAATACATAATATGTGGATTTCGAAAGAAACGCCATATGAAAATGTGAAGATACCAGAAAAATATAATAAAAATATGAAAACATGGCGTGAAAATAATAAAAATTTTCAATTCAAATATTGGTCTGGAAAAGATGTTTTGGAATTGATAACTAATAATTATCCTCAATATTTGGATTTTTATAAGCAATTAGAACCTAATATATGTAAATGTGATTTTGCGAGGTTTGTGGTAGTCGCGATATACGGAGGGGTATATATAGATCTTGATTTTTACTGCAAGAAAAATATATCTGATTTATTAACAGGTGATTCATATTTTGTTTATGAACCTAAAGAACATTTTAAAAATGGAAAGAATTTATATAATGGATTTTTTGCAGCAAGTAAAAATAATCCATTTGTTTTTGGGTGGATAGGTCAAATTATAAAAAATAAACATATGGGAGAAGGAGAAATTATGAAAAAAACCGGTCCTATGGGTTTATATGATTATTATAAAAATAATAAGAATAAAATTCTTTTTGGAGATCCATGCGATATAATGCCTATTATAGATACGAATAAAATTAGTCAGCAATGTAATGGTAAATATAATAACTATGCAACAACCCTTTGGTATGAAGGTAGTGGATGGGGTGGTAAAAAAATCATAGATTCTATTAAATTTATAAAAATAAAGAATCCTATAGATGGTTCCGAAATGTTATGGGAAGAAAGTGAATTTACAAAAAATAATTGGCCTGATCCTTATTATGAAATAAAAGAAAAGAAAGCTATTTTTAATTTTGCTAAAAATAATAAACCTGGCTATGGTGTCATAGATGTAGGTGCACATATTGGTGATCTATCTATTCCTCTTGCTTTAGCTCTTAAAAATATTGGAAGGGATGATGTAATTGTATATGCCATTGATCCATCACAGGAAAAATGCGATTTTATTGAAAAAATGTCTCTTATCAATTCGGTTTCTAATATTAAAATTTTAAATTACGGGCTTTCTGTTCTCAAAAAAATATTGGGACATTCGGGGCGTGATAATGCAAATAATGGAAATAATACAGGCGGTCAACAATGGAATATTGAAAAAGAAAAAATTAATTTAACAAAAACTAATGAAGAAGAATCAAACATTTTTATCCCATCTGATGATTTATTTAAGAAAGGAGAGATAGGTTTAATAGGTGTTTATCATATCGATGTTGAAAATCACGAGATTGATGTTCTAACAGGAAGTAAGAATTTAATTAATACATGCAAACCAATATTACTTATAGAAAATTATATTGGCGAAAATATAAAATGTAAAAATAAAAATGAATGTGCTCCTTTATTTAAAACTATAGAAGATATAAATCCATCTTATAAGCATACTGGATTTTTACCTAATGGCGATCTAATTTTTCAAATATAATTTTAAACTATAACGAGTTTAAAATTAACATTTTTTTCCAATATTTCCGTAATCAACACCGCATTTCAATGCTAAACATCGAGCTGCTTTTGGGTTAAATTTTCTGCCGAAAATCGCACCTGACTGACATATTGTTTTTTTCTTTTCTAACATTTTAGGGTTTTGAAATTTAATAGGGTGAGGTTTTTTCCCATCCCAAAAAGTATAAGTAGTTGGCATAACTCTGAAATGTTTCTTAAATTCTGCAGAGTTTGGAGAACCGTAGTTATGGACAAACCAGTTTATAGGATAAACTTCATCTGGGCAATAGCATACGTCGCCTGTGCATATCTCGAGTTTCAATTTTTTTGCAAATTTTTTACCAGCTTCAGTTGTCTTTAATTTTACAAGTAATTCAGCATCTTTACGAGTAAGTAAAATCCATTGATCCGCATATAAAAGTCCAGTATCTATGGTTACTTCTGCGTCATAATCTATATTAATTCTAGATTTATTACTCGAAGTAATATTTTTATATGTCTCTTCGTAATTAAAAAGAGGAATGCATTCTCCAGATAAGATTGTAAAATATTGATTATCTTTATTTTCAAGTGCTGCTCGTAGAAGTTTAATCCATGCCCACACAAGATTTTCTTCACACCATCCGGTTTTTATACCGCGAATTTTATTTCTTTTTACCCAATCAGGAGTCTTATCCGTAACTTCCTTTAAATGTGTGTATATATTATAAGATTGAATAGGGTAATTGTCCTGGGAAAAGAAAGTAGTCCATATCTTATTGTGCTTGACAGTATCATATAATAAAAAACAGAACGCTACATTGTTTCCAGTTGGTCGGGGATTATAATAATCTTTTAAAAATCCTTTATAACCCCCAGATGTAATACCTTCAAAATATCCAAATTTCTTTGGAGTCTTCCAATCTTTACCGTACATATCAACTAAAGTCTTTTTAGGAACTACTTTGTATTTATGTCCGAGAAAATCAATATTCTGAACTCTATAAGGTCTATAACCCCATACACAAGTGTTAAAAACTAGTTTGTCGCATTCTCCATAATAGCTAGATATTAGATAATATTTTTTACCCCTATATTCGCCTTCATATACCCAAAACAGATCTAAACCAATACCATTTTTTTCAACTTGTAGTTCATATCCTCTTTCCAAAATTCCTTCATAACCGAGAATATCAAACCCATTTTTAATTAAAGCTTTTTCAATTTTTTCTAATTTTTGAGGAGTGTTTGCGTCTTTATAAAAAACTCCCACGTCTATATCATGATCATGGGGTATGAAAGCTCTTTCTCTATGAGCACCAAGTGATGTCCCAGCGTGTAAATGAAAAGGAACACCTATAGAATCTAATGCTTTTTTGGCGGATACCAAAACTTCATTAAACTCTAAATCTTTTTGAGACATTGTCATTTTTTTATTTATAGAAAAATAAAAAAAACTTATTTTAATAACCAGGTATTGCTTATATAGCTTGCCTAAATGCTCTTATTCCAGTAGTGGCTCCTTCGTAAGCTCCAATAATTTTATATTTATTGGCTAACCAGGCCCAAATTATTCCACTTAATGCTATCACAACACCGATAACAATGAGTACCCACCCGACTCCGTGACTATAATCATAAGATGTACTCGCATCATTTGGATTATCTGGATTATACCATAAGTCTATAGATTCGCCTCCAAAATATTGACTACTGCCATTGGTTCGCTGTAAACTTTTATAGTCTACATCATTAACAGTATATTTCACATTAAAGTTACAGGTATAATAAGTATTTGTATTTGAACCTGAGTTGGTTGTTGTAGTTGTTGAGTTTTGTGTACAAAGTGTTGCATTTGCTGGATTTAAAACAATTCCCGTAACTGTCGCAGTCCTTGTAATTTTCTGAACAAGTAGATAAATTCCAATACCAATAAATATTAAACCTATTATTATTCCTCCGATAGCCTTAAGATCGGCGATAATTACTCCAAAATCAGCGACTCCTGTATATACTTCACTTCCAAAACTTTCTTTTTTCTTTGGCATTTTTTTATTTATATAAAAAAAATAAATAAAAATTATTTAAATGTTTATATTCTTAAATTAAAGATGTTCTTTTCAATATTAGCAGGTGGAATACTAGCTTATATAGCTTACAAATACGACGAAATAACAATTTTCGCGAAAAAGAAATATGACAAATGGATAAGTTTAAACGATATGGTAAGTACTCAATATAAGAAAGCGGACAATTCTCTAAAAGAAGCATTATCGTTTAGAGAAAAGAAGGATATAATAAGAGATAGGATTATGATTAAATATGTGAGTATCAAGATGGTTTTAACTTCTTTGTATTCAAATATTCTCGAGTACTATAACTATATGTTTGGAACAAAAATAAGAAAGATTGATAAGAACAAGTATTGTTTAACTTATGTAGTTCATAATAAGATTTACAAAATGATACTAACACCTCTAAGAGGTCCACCTCCGGTTTTAAGAATATCCGACCAAAACGATAATGATATAACAGAAAAGGTAGAAGAATATCTAGGGATACATTATGATTTTCATAATATCGCATACAAGCCATCCTTCTTTGATTGCGATACGATGAATTTCGATATGTTGAATGGAGATACTTTAACTTTTGCAAGAAATGCAGAAATAAAATTTAAATAATTGAGTTCTTATATAAAAATGGATAACTGTAATTGGTTTGTTAAGTTATATTCCAATATAAAAACTCGTTTAAGTGAATTTGTAATTCGAAAAGAGTTGCGTAACGAATTTGAAAAAGACTTTGATATTTCAAAACTTCAGGAAATAATTGATAAAGGTATTTTCAATTTAGTTTTTGTTTCAAAAATTATTGAAAATGTTTTTAAATGGATAGTAAAGTTGCAATTGAGTGATAAAAATATGGGTGATATAGAAGATACAAGACAGAATATTATGACTGAAGATAATATTATATTTACTTTTCAAGAGATCAATAGATTGATTGATGTAATGGACAAAGATTTTGAGGAAGTCTCGGACAGAATCGCTGAAGAACTTGTAGCCGAAATAAAAAATTAGATTTTTAAATAGTGTTGTATTTAAAAATTACTTAGTTACCAAATTAACTAGTTCGGTGCTAAACTTATTATTCTGATGCATTTCTGATATGTCATCGTGTATCTTCAAACTTTCATCTTTAAGAAATTTATATTTATCTTTTTTTGTAAAAATATTTTTTTTATCATCTTCATCCGGAACATAGTTCTTGATCTCGTTGTCATAATAAAAATATAAATCATTGGTTTTTTCTTTTAAAGCAGGTTGAATTGCACCTATTAGTTTGTTTGCTTTTTGATCCTTAAGTATATCTCCTTCATTATTTTTATATTTAAATACTTGTCTTGACGCGTCGGCGCAGTTATATAATATGGTACCATCATCAGCTGATATTATTTTATCTTTAACGAATTTAGCTATACCAGTCATTCCATCAACAATATGATCACCGGTAAGATTATTTGCTACAATATTAGAAATACGTTCGTGTGATAAATCAAGTATACCATTAAAAGTTATTTTGGTGTTATTAGTAGTAGTCGGTTTAGAAATAGCAGTAGTGGCAAGACGTTCAAGCTTATCTTGTAACTCTTTTATTTGTTCTTTATAAGTTTCCTCTTGTTTACGAAGTTGTTCTTTATAAGTCTCCTCTTGCTTACGAAATTGTTCTATTATGGTTTCTTGTTTAGCGATAATTATATCCTTATCACTTTTCAAATCATTACAAGTTTTATTGTGAAGTAATAAATTATTCTTTGATGTAAAATTTTTATCGCAAAATGTACACTTGAATTTATTATCCTGATTCAAGCCTTGTATTTTTAAACAATATTTTGCAGTTGCCTTATGGTTATTTAAAGAAGATAAATTTGTTAAAATTTTTTTACAAAAATTGCATTCCATTTTATCTTATAAAACATATTGTTAAATCGATTTTATTTCATTTTACAAGATTTTATAAGATTTTATAAAATCTTATAAAATCAAACTCGTTTTTTCAATTTTTAGCCACGATATGCGTTAATTATTTTACGTTATAAAAATTAAACAGTTACGTGTTTAAAAAATTTATCTTTGTGATTTTTTATTTTTTAATTTCAAGGTGAAATGCCTTAAAAATATTGTTTTTGGATGAAAATTTTTCAAAAACACAAAAATTGTGTGTGTTTTTTTTTTCTTAGAAAATTAATAATGAACGCAAAATTTTCAAAAAGGTGTTCGCATTTTTCAAAAAGGTGTTCCAAAAACCTTTTTCATTTTTCAAACTTTTCTAGAAAATAAAAAAAAAATCTGTAGAACTTATAAAAAATAAATTATTTTTAAAAAGCATCGCGCAACATCATCGCATCATCCGCGGATATATAAAAATTGATTTTTTGAAAAATGTTTTAGGATGTATTCAGATAACATGTTTAGCAAGGATGAATTAAAGCAAAGAGCTTCGGCTGCAAGGGCGAATATAAAAGATAGAAGTATATCTTTATTTAAAAATGATTTGAAGAAGGACATGCTCACGACAGCTAATAGCGGGAAAGATAGTGGAACATTTTTTGTGAATGAAAGTAAGTATGATGAACTTATAGATCTTCTTAAACGGTTAGAAGAGCCTAGAATCCATTTTACTGAATGGTTAATAGATCATGTTAAATACCAAGATGAGTTTGAAGGAATTACATTTAAATTAAAGAAACTTGATGCTTTACTAGAATACTCTTGGGAATAAATAAATATAATTTTAATACCGTTAATGGTATAAAAATTAATCCTTTCTCTTTTGTCTCGGTGTCCAATTCCACCAACCATCTTCATCGCGCGTATAGTTCTTGACACTGAATACAGGCCAACCAATAGGATAAGTTCTTAAGTATGTTTTCATCTTCTAATTATTAGAATTCAAATCTTTAAATTGAAATATTTTTACCATTAGTATTTAAAAAAATACAAAAATTTTCTAAGGCATCTTTAAATGAGTATGCATAATCATCTCCTAACTCGTAATAAAAATAATCTTTACAAAAAATATCTTTTGTGTTTTTTTCCATTATAGGTATCGAGAAGCACATTATTGCTTCAAAAAACCTGTAAGACCAAGGACAATTGCCTATTGGACACAAAGTAAATTTACTTTTACAAAGATCTTTGTAATAGGATATATCATAATTATTTCTATCGTAGGATAATTTGTCTGTTGATCTTATTATTGATGATTTTGTTTTAAAATTATTTACCCAGTCTCTATCTTCATTAATTTCCCCGATAAAACAATAGTCAACAGTTTTAATTTTTGGAATATTAATAATTGTATTTATCAAGGATGGCGGGAAAATGATTCTGTATGGCACATCATTAATATAAGAAAGACCATTCTCATGATCTATTTGTCTATCAGTACTATCTGGGTATCCCATTTCTTTTAGATATTTATGAAGATATGATTCTTGAAAAGATGTACTAGACTCACTGTAAAATTCCGAAATGTATCTATTAATTGCAAATAATAATATCAATCCTATTAAAAGTAAAATGATAATCATTTTATTTTTATAAATAAAAAAAATTTATGAACATTTTAATTTGTTATATTTGTCTCCTAGATAAATAAAGCTATCAACCCATCTCCAAATAACTTCTTTATCTTCTTTATCTAACCTCCCAGATCTCCATAATTTCTTAAAATGGCTAATTTTACCCTGATTTACTGTATCAAATATATTATTATCTAGGAAAGATGCTTCGTCTCTGTCCTTTATCATCTTCTTCAATTTTTGTTCATTCTTGTTTATATTGTGATTGAAGATATTAATAACATCTTCAATTGGTATTTGATCTTTTAAAAAGATACGAATCATTACTAAATCTCCTTCTTCGGGGAACTGTTCTATCAGCTCATCAAAAAAAGATATCAAGGAGTTTTTAAATTCAATTAAAACTTGAACTTCCGACATTTTATTTATTATTTTTATTTTTAAATACTTATTTATAAAAATATTTTATTAGTAATAAATGAGTAACTTGAAGAATGTTTTTGCTGAGTTAACCGCGTGTAACATATTACCATACCTAAATGAAACATATATCATAACAGAAAAAGATGACTACCTGTCATTATCTCAAGATAATATATATAGCACAGTTGATAAGATAGATGATATATTTGAACAAATAGTAGAGGATGGAAGCGTTGAAATAATTTACAAATTTAAAGGCGATAGCGAAATTTTAAAAAATATTTTTGAAAAATATGGATTCTCAATTATAATTAAAAATGATACATTGACTTTATTTTTAAGTGATTCGGATTTACCAGAATCATTTTTAGAAGAATGCAATACATTATATTCAGCCTTACTTATAGAAGAAGAAGAGAACGAAGAAGAAGAGAACGAGGAGGAAGAAGAGAGTGAGGAGGAGGAAGAGAGCGAGGAGGAAGAAGAGAGCGAGGAGGAAGAGGAAGAAGAAGAGAGTGAGGAAGAAGAGAGTGAGGAAGAAGAAGAGTCCGAGGAGGATGATAAAAATTAATTATATACATGAGTCGACCACATATTTTTCAAAAGATTTTTTCTATTTTTTTCAATAAACGGGCATACATTAATAATATTTTCGCCGAGTTTGTAAAGATTTGTTTTTTCAACCTTGATAGTATTATTTAATAAATTAGGATCATCATAAGCTAAAAGATTATAATTAATACCAAGAGAACCAAAAAAATCTTCAAACTTAAAAGTATCACCAATCAATTTCTTTGAAAATTGCACCCATATTACAGGCTTTAAATAAGCCAATGATATTATTAAACCATGTAAAGTTGATACTATTAAAGTATCGCACTCATTTATACTATCAATAAAATTTTCAAAATTTTTACCCGTTTTTATATTTATAATTTTCACATTATCTTTTCCTAACTTGTCAACAAGTTCTTTCATTGTTGTACTTTCTTGATCTACATAATGAGGGATAATACCTATTTTATATTTTATCGACATCTTTTTTTTATAAACAAGAGGGAATATTGTAAGTGGATCGCCATAGCTTTCAGGACAATCAACCCCCATAGCTTTTAATTTAGCCCTTGTTTTTGGGCCTCTTACAGATAATATTTTTTTAGGGACATTATATACTTTGTTTGTATATGTTTTCCAATCTCCTTTTCCCAGATCGTCATCGTCTGATATAAAACCTGAACCTATAACAGTATGATTTTTATTACATAATCTTAAAATAGATCCAGTGGTTAAATATGAATCTTTACCATAATTAATATCGACTGCTTTTATTTTTTTATCGGACAATTTTGAAAAGAATATATCACTGACTGCATCTCCGAAATTAACATCGTTCTTAAGCATACTTAATAAAACTACATCATTCTTATAAGTTTCTCTCGAAATTAAAAAAATAGTTATACCGTAAGCTAATATCAATAGACAAATAAAATAAATTAGTTTCATTTATATATTAGAATATTATTTAAAAATACTTTTATTTTTCCATTTCCTGGCTAGTTTATCTTCCATTTTTTTCAACTCTTTATAGTAACATGGTCCAGACTCTTCAAAATGCGCTAATGCAATTTTTAAAGTCATCAACAAATCATTATTTGTTATATTTGTCTTTTCATTCACTAGACCATGTTCAAGTTCGACTTTCATACCTTCTATTATGGTATCTACCGGTAAAATATCAGTATCGATATTTAATTCTTTTGCAAAATTTTTCACAAGTCTTTTACTTATTTTCATTTATATTATAACTGAAAATAAATTATTTTTATTAGGCACTGCAATTAACGCATCCTTCTTCCTCATCAAGATCCTCTTCCTTAAACTTCTTTTCCTTCATCACATCCATTCCAAATCTTTGCGCATTCAAGGCTGCCTTTGATCTACAATAATACATTCCTGTCTTTAACCCTTTCTTCCATCCTAAGAAATGTATATTTGTCAGATCTTTAAAATTGGGCTTCTCAAACCATAGATTGAGACTTTGACTTTGACAAACAAATGGTGAACGATCCGCACTCATTTCAACAATACTTTTTTGAGGAATCTCCCAAACCGTCTTGTAAATATCTCTAAGGAAATTTGGAAGCTTACGTAAATTTTGAACAGACCCTCTGTCATAAATTATTCGATCCCTAACATCTTCATTCCATAGATCCAAAGTTATTAGATCCTTCATTAAATACTTATTTATAACTGTAAACTCTCCTGCCAATGTCTTTCTAGAATATATATTACTAGTCACAGCCTCAAAACATTCATTATATCCCATAATTTGACTCGTAGAAGCGGTTGGCATAAGTGCAATTAGTAAACTATTTTTGACACCAACTGACATAATTTTCTTTCTTAATATATCCCAATTCCATCGTCCTGATAAGTCCTTATCTTCAATACCCCATAAATTGAACTGAAACTTACCTTCAGATAGTGGTGATCCCTTGAATGTTGAATATGGTTCTGATGTTTCGGCAAGATGACAGGAAGAAAGCATTGCTCCATAGTAGATACTTTCAAATAAATCCTTATTTATATTTCGTGCTTTTTCTGAATCAAAAGGAAGTCTCAATAAAAAGAAAAGATCTGCCATTCCCTGAACACCAATACCAATCGGGCGATGATTCATATTTGAAACTCTTGTTTTCTCAATAGGATAGTAGTTCTTATCAATGATCTGATTTAGATTAATTGTTAAGTCATATGCAAGTTCAGCCAATTTCTCATAGTGAATTCGCGGAGACAAAAGCTTCCAAGTATCATAATAACCGCCAATATGAACAACATCTCCATTTGATAGTTCGCAAAATAGTTGCGGAACAGTTTCAAATTCTTCAACAACTCTTGATTTAATTCTAAGTTGTTCACTTTGATCTTCAGTGATTTCTTCATATTCAAGACCTGTGTCTGTTAATAATTTCTTAAGTAGTTTACAATAAGAACAATCATCTTTTGTATAGATCTTTAGAGTAGAATCAAATAAATACTCGACCAATTCTTTTTTATCATCATCCACAAGAGAATACCATACTGTGTTTTGTATATGACTTGTACCCTTATTTGGATATTCTAGAACGGCTGGAAGGCATATAGAGGCTAAATTACAAACACTTGTTTCCGATTTGTTACTGACCTGTATAATTTCGGAACAGAGGTTAGATGATTTTATGGTTCCAATGTTCTTCTGATTTGATTTTATATTACAAGCATCTTTATAACAGATGTAAGGAGTTCCTGTCTCTACTTGTGAACTGATAATCGCCTTCCATAAATCGCGCGCCTTAATCTTCTTCTTGTATTTACCTTCAGATACATACTTATTATATAAATGATTATACTCTTCACCGTAAACATCATTCAATCCTCTGCACATATCGGGGCACATGAGGTACCAATCTCCATCTGATTCAACCTTTTCCATAAATAGATCACAAACCCAAAGCGCATAAAACAAATCACGAGCTCTTTCTTCTTCTGATCCGTGATTCTTTTTTGCATCCAAAAATTCAAATATATCAGCGTGATGAACCTCCAAATACATAGCAAATGAACCAAGACGTTTCCCACCCTGGTTGAATTGACGCGCGATGCTATTAAAAGTACGCAAAAGCGGAATTAATCCATCGGATTTTCCACCAGTTTTGCGGATATAAGAATCTTTTGCGCGAATATTTGAAATATGAACACCAATACCACCAGCCCATTTGGAAATCAGGCCGCAATCAGTATATGTTTCAAAAATACCTTCAATCGAATCCTCAATACCAGAAAGAAAGCAACTTGCCATTTGCTGGCGAGGTGTACCGGCATTAAAAAGAGTAGGAGTTGCGTGAGTATATTGTTTCAAAGAAAAAGCATCATAAGTCTTCTTTACAAGTGGTAGATTGTCGCCGTGAATACCAATAGCAACACGCATAAACATATGCTGAGGTCGCTCTACGATCTTCTTTTGACCCTTTATCGGATCATTGACTTTAAGAAGATACGAACGTTCTAAAGTTTTGAAACCAAAGAAATCAATAAGGTAGTCTCTGTTATGGTCAATCATATCTTCAATTTCTTTCTCATAAATAGTAACGATCTTCAATAATTCTTTATTCACCAAAGGTGTTTGCTCATTATGAATATCGCGGTTGTTATAAAGATCTTGTACTACATCAAACATATTCATTTTTGTATTTTTGTGATGGTTACTTACAGCTATTCTACCTCCTAATGTGCCATAATCTGGATTATCTATGATAAGGGACATACATATCTGAGATGCCAAATTGTCGAGCTCGGTGGTTGTTATACCAGAGTATATCCGATTGCATATTTTCTGAGTGATGACGGCGGGATCCACGGTGGTAATTTCGGTGATGTACTTATTCTCGGCGAATAATAATTTCTCTATTCTGCTAGTAATCTTGTCGAACTTGATAGGTTCTTGTTTTCCAGATCTTTTAATAACGAACATTTTATTAAAACATCTCTTTTTAAAATCAAAAATTCAAATTTTTATTTTTTTAAATATCGGCTGAACTGCTACTTGAAATAGATCTATCGAATTTAAAAATTTCTATTTGGTCTTCTAATTCGGCAATTTTTTGTTTTAATTGCTTCAATTCTTTTTGAAGAATATAAATTTTATTTTTATACGGAAAAGGATTTTGTTCATTCATTCTTTTTATAAACGCAGCGCATTCAGGCTTTCTAAAAGATAAAATACCCCTTAATTTTATTTGAAAAATTCGTTTTTCTTCTAATACTTTATCAAGTTGCGTATATCGATCTTGTAATTTTTTTATATGTTCGGGTTTTAATGAGGTTCTTTTTTCAATTAAAATTTTATCTATTATCATTTTTTCTTCATTTATAAAACTGTCTATGACATGTAGCCGTATTCTACTGATATTTGGAGGGATAGGCTTCGTATCGTATGAAATGTTTAACATTTAATTTTAAAAATTAATCTTTAAAATAAAAAATTTTTTTATTAATATAATAAATAAAATGAGAAGAAACTTTTACAGAAGCATTAATCAATTTGGTTCTAATGAATTATCTCAAGTTAACGATCCATTAACATATTGTATATTCGATGATCCTAACAAAAATTTTGAGCACGGAGGAAGCAACATTTATAAATATAGTTCAATTTCTAGGCCTTGTCAAGAATATATGGCTGAGTATTGTTCTAAGAAATGGGATGGTTTCTGCGATCTTGCAACAACTGTAGAATCAGGCTATTTACCACAGGTTAATACCATAAATAATACTTCGCCTATCGGAAATCTTTTACAACAGAAATATGATTTGAAGAATGGAGATGTTCTTTTAAGAAATGCGGCATCTAAAAAATATCTTACGGAAATGAGAGATTGTGTTCTCAAGAGTGAGCCTTTTGATCCTTTAGTTGCTGCATCACCAAATATCCATTATTGGGTGCCTGCTGAAAATTCTGTTTCTGGTGGTATTTGTATTCCTACTTATGAAGTGAATCCTGCAATTATTGATGAAGATCCAATTATGAATAAGATCTTAGGCAAGCCTTATATTGCTTTGGGATTATTAACAAATATCTATAACACAGCAAAAAGAAAGGGTACTTTAGACCAACTTCAAGGTACTAAATTAGGAAAATTCTTTAGCGATAATCCAGAACAATTTAATTAAAATAAATTTTATAAATTAAATTTATAAAATTTTAACCTTATTAACTATAGTTCCTTAGATAAGAATTCCTTTGTATTTTAATTTGCGCATTTGAAACTAGGATTTATTTGTGAAGTTAAAACTTCTCCTCGCCTCACAAAGCAAGGATCGGAGTCAGCCTTTGCTTTAAAACAAGGATCTGTAAAATAACCTTGAGAATCGTAATTTTGAAGTAAACATCCTTGATCTATTCTGTCATATTCTCTTGATGCTGAATATGCTTCGTTCTCTATATAGTTTGTTAAATCTCTAAATGTTTTTATATTTGGTGGAATTTGTCTAGGAACCGGCATACCATTTGGTCCTATAAGCGGTTTACCATCTGGTCCCATAACCGGCTGATTTTTATATATCTCCTTAAAGGCTTCTTTAACAAGTTTTTCTTCTTCTGTTGCTAATTGTATTTGTAATCTAGCTTGAATAGGTTGAATAATTGTAGCTGCATTATCTCTAGTTCTTATATTACGATTTCTTTTTTCAAATATTCTGTTTCTAGCAGCTGTAACAATTCTATGATCGGCAATAATCTTTTCTCTAGGTAGTTTACCAAGGTCTTTTGGTTTTTGAGTAGCTATAGCCATAATCTGTGGAGGTACAGGGGTGTAATTTTCAACCGTTGGTTGTCTGAAATTAGGCGGGCAGTAATATTCTACAGGTCTAGAATAACAATATGACATTTATTTAATAAAATATTTTTATTTATTTTTTTTTAAATTAAAAATTGTATTTTTTTATTAAAATGATTTAAAGACAAGATAATATAATATGGAAATGCCCTTGTAGCTCAGTTTGGTAGAGCGCGTGCCTTTTAAGCACGTGGTCGCGAGATCGAAACTCGCCAAGGGCTTTAGATTCCCCATCCAAAAAGGATAGGGAATTAAAAATTGATTTTTTCTAGGTGTTTTTAAATTTTCTTACAGAAAGCCAATGAGTACAATCGAAGAGACCGTTAGTATTAGTGTGAATGAATTGATTTGTTCCGCGAGAATATTGATTACTGGAATTACCGATGTTCATGATCGAAAAACTTTCAGTAAAAATCTGATCGAAGCTATTACAGCAAATGATACAAAAAAGATTAGAAGCGTCTTTTCTATTGTCAGTAAATATGTAGAAGACACTGGTTCAAGAAGAAAAGAAAGAGTATATGAAACGCCTCCTACATTTCTACAAGCTGGACTTGATTTTGTCTACGATCTGTGCAATGATTTGCTAAATATACCTAAACTATCGGAGTATTATTCATCTGTCGAGAGAGATGCTTTTCCTGATACTACCAAATGGAGCACAGAACGCAAGAAAAAGACAACATCAAGAGTACCAAGAAGTAGCATTGATACATTCGTTAAGAAGGATATGATACTTGTGAAAGGAGATACACAAAGTGGAAAAGAGAAATTTACTGTCGCATCTGCGATCAAGACTCTTCTTGAAGGTAGAAATCCTGTGATAGTTACTCGTCGTATTACCTGTGACGCTGATAAGCTTCAAAGAGGTATTGCCAACTACTCTAAAATGTTCAGTGATTACATGAATAAACATCAGGTTGCCAAGCAGGAATTCAGTATATCTTGTATCAGGTCGAGTGACCAACTAGAGGGTATAAAGAATTTTGTGCCTTCTATGATCATTTCGCTTGGTAATGAAACTCAACTTTCGAAGATTCTTGAATTTGGTAAACGTTTTCCTTTCAAGTTCGATCTTTATATTGATGAGATTGATAATGTTGATTACGGAGATGATAGCGTAGCTGCAGAGATTCTTAAGGAGCTCAAGAAATTATCTTATCAGACAATTGGTATTACTGCAACTCCTTTGGATTCTATATTATCCGAAGAAGAGCTGAAGTCTGTTAATATAATGAGGTTATCTCGTCCTCAAGATTACAGAGGGTTTGTAGATATTACAGTAAAGCTTCTTGTAGAGGATCCAGATATAAATGCCGTAAATCGCAAGGTTGTTAACTATCAAGATATCTTGGAAGCGGATAAGAATCTGGAGCCTTTCTTGCGCGCATTTTCAAAAACAAGAGCAGAGTTTGCTTGGAGTATTAAGAAATATATTCCAAATATCTGTTTACTCAAGAACTCTCGAATCAATGAGAGCCAGGAGACTTTGTTCTACGGGATTGTCAATAATTATCCAAATGACTTTGCTGTTGTCTTGTACAATGGCAACGGTGTTAAAATTCAATACCCAAATATGCCTGTTGAGGTAGTATATAATAGAAAGACGATAAGACCTTGCACCAACGTGAATTTGGATATCACAGAGGCTCTTCAATTTTTGAAGGAGATTGGAGATGTAAAGAGTTTTCCAAGAATTATCATCATCGCAGGGGAATTGGCAGGTCGTTGCATTTCTTATGTATCAAGAGATTATGATTGGCATCTCACTGATATGTACTATAACCCTGCTAAAAGTACACCGATTCCTGAGATGATCCAAAGTTGTGGGCGATTATGTGGACGCAATAGAGGCAAATCTCATCTTCATTTACATTGCACAAAAAGAGTAGCTGATGCTCTATATGATGGATTTCATTTTACAAATGAGATTATCGAGAGAGCGATAGCCTCACCTTTGTTACATGAAGATGATGAAATCAGTTTCTCTAAAAGTGTAAAAGCAGTGCCAATGAGCAAGGAGAAATTCCCAAAAGGAAGAGATATGACTTCCAAGGTTGACATCAAGAGAAAGGATTTCAATTTGGTTAAGGGGGATGACAAGGGGTACTCACTGGATAAGTATAAATATTCAGAAGGGAAGGTGGAAGAAGAGGTTGATGATATAGGTAAAGAAGAATACGACAGATTAACAAATAAAATGTTCCCATTGTGGTCTAAAGGGACAAACAAGATTGCTTCGTTTATGAAGAATTTAGTTTCTTCTAAAGTGTACACAGAAGAAGAAATGAAAAATTTGTGTCAACTGCACGGAGTAAGGTTATATGATATTATCAAAAAACATAAAAATATATATGGGGATATAATTAAGCGCGATGATACTAAATATTATCTGCACCCATGTCTTGTATCATCATTTAATAAGTATTTTAATAAGTAAATAGTATTTGTTCAAATATACATTTTAAAACATTAACACTTATACTATTTCCAATTTGTTTTTTTATTTTTGTAACTGATATTTTTTTTTTAAAATTTAAATTGAAACCTTGTAATTTTAAGTACTCATTACAGTTTGCATATCTGCTTTTTGGGACGCACCATAATGTTGATTGACATCCTATACAAGGACATATTTTATCAGAATTCGGAAAACTTGTGTATTTTAAAAAATCTGTATTGATGAATATACTATTTTTATTTATTATTGATTTGTATTTGTTAATTGTCTTTGAAATAATACTACGATTGTCTTCTTCATCAATATAATTTTTCAGATCACCCATTTCTTTTTTTTCCGGCCATTCAAAATCTTTATCTTTACACCCTACTATAAATACTCTCTCTCTATTTTGGGGTATACCATAATGTCTCGTGTTCAAAATTTTCCATTTAACTACATATCCATATTTCTCTAGTTCAAGTATTGATTCCCATATAACTTTCCATGTATTACCCTTATCATGCCCAATAATACCTTTAACATTTTCAAGAATAAAGTAAGTTGGTTGTTTTATTTCTATCACTTCTAAACAACTGAAAAATACATTCCCCCTCTTATCTCTAAACCCTCTTCGTTCTCCAGCCGTGGAAAAAGGTTGACATGGAAACCCACATATATATAAATCTATATCTGGTACATCTTTAATATCTCTTTTTGTTATATCTCCTTCTGGAAATGTACCATCCTTATCTCCAAAAATAATTTCTGGATTATAGTTTGCTTTTATACTTTCTATACAATATTTATCTATCTCGGAAGAGAAAACATGTTTAAATGGGATTTTCAATTGTAAAAGAGCCTGAATAGGAGCTTCAATTCCACTGCAATCGGTACCGACTCTTAGAATATTCATTTATTATATTATTTTAAAATGTTTAAAATAATAAATACTATGCATCTTTTAATTTTATTAACTCATATTGTGCTTGTGGTTTTCTTTTTGACATACCAAAAAAATAAAAATAGATAATTACTAAAACAACTATTATACCTAAAACCAAAAAAATTATTGCAACTGTACTCATACCTTGTGTAGGTATATCTTCTCCGTATGCATATTGATAAAACTCTTGAGGTGACATATCTCCTCCTGGATAATATTTCGCTAATGTTAATACATCAACCTTTGACAATCTCGTATTTTGCGATGTACCTTTACAATCTGTTGTAAATGCAGGTTCGAAATAATATAGCATTATAGATAAAGGATCAAATTCAGTTACATATACATCGTTTGCAGATATATCATCGAAAATGTTTTTGCATATTTGTTCTGGAGGAATTTTTTGTATCTTAAATGCAAGACAAACACATGGATAATTCCATTTAATTTCTGAGTTTGGACTTTGATGTTCATGTAATAAACCAAGTGAATGTCCAAACTCGTGTAATATTGTGCCTATTGAGATAGATTTGAAGTTCATAGTAGACATGTTTTTATTATTCTGAGCATCAGTTCCAATAACAGATTGATTATCGTGTGCATTACTAAAAGTAACTCTAATATCAGAAATGTCAATTTTAGGTGTGAAAACGAATTTAATACCTAAAAATTTATTATATCTTTCGTTCAATACTGTAATTATAGTCTTCACTGCATCGATTCGAGTCATATACATTTTTCCATTTATATTTTTTAAATAAGATTGAATTTGTTTATCTAAAGGATCTATTGATGATTCATATGGTATATTTTGAAGTTCTGAGTATGGGTCAAAAAAAACTATAAGTTGTTTTTTATTTTGCGGCCATAAAAGACTTGTTTTTAAAACTGCTCTAAGTTTATTTTTTTCATTTTTAGATTTTGCATTTTTTATTTTATTTAGTTGGTTTCTTGTTTTATCAGAAAATCGTTGCACGCATATCGAAGATAAACTAGAATTAGCTGGAGTAGGACACTTATTAACACATTTTTGTTGTGGACCATCACATGGACAAATAGACATTTTATAATATAAATTATTTTTTTTTATTTATTTTCCAAAGTGCATTCGCCCTATTAATTAATTGTTTCTTACTACAATTAATATTTTTAGGATCATTCATCAGTTCAATTACTTTTGTTTCAATAAATTTGGTTTTTGTTAGTTGTTGATTTGTTGGTACGGCTTGAGGTTGTGGCGCGATACCTCCGCCATTCTGTATTTCAAACAATTTCTCATCGTAGAATTTCAAATTCGACTTATCTATATCTGTATTAGTAAGTGGATTCTCTTTACCATATTCAATTGCTTTTAGGCATGCTTGCTTTCCATCGATATAACTCTCTGCATAGAACGCAACAATCCCAAGTATATGCCATCTTTTATAATCGTAACATAGCTTATCAACAAATAAAATAAGATCATCTGGATATTTTAAACTACAACAAAGAGTCGCAAATGTATGTGCCAGCTTCCAATTTTTTACATAATTATAATGTTCTGTGATTTTGAAAAGAGGTTCGGCTCTAGGTAAAAATTCAAAAGCTTTCATATACCATCCCATCGACTCCGACCAATCTAAACATAGCATTTCTGAAAGTTCTCCGCATTTTAGATATGCATGAAATCTCTCTTCGAAAAACCCTTCTAAAGTAGTTCGTATTTTGTAATAATAATAAGCATCCGAATTTTCTCGCAGACAACTACAAGTTTGCGCTAGATAAAAACAAGTTCTGGGTTCAGTAGGATCTTTTTTATACTCTGCCAATAGTAGTTCCTTGTCTCTTGTAAATCTTTTTCCAGTTTTATCATCATCTTGTGTTCTGTCTTGATATAGTACAATATCATCATTCAACCTAAAAATTTTATTATTTGCTTCTATATCAGTATGTATATACTCGTGAACTACACCTTTATAGTACCAACCTTTACGTGGTTTGACTAGCCTTACATTAAAATATTTATCTAATGCAAAACTCCACCATTGCTGACATACCAGAAATGCAGAAAAATCTGTATTTAAATTTTGTTTGGCTACCTCAATAAGTCTATCAGCACCTCTAAGTTCGTCGTTAACATCTAGTAGTAGAAGATAGTCAACATCTTCGAAAGTGTACGCCCAATCTAAAGATTCATTTCTTGAAACTTGAAAATTTACGAATGTGCCTTGTTTTAGGCGTAATGGTATTTTGTTTTTTTCTGAAAATTCTTTTAAAATATCAATAGTATTATCAGTTGAACCTGTATCAAATACTATTAAACTACTAATACAATCTTTAATACTATCTAAAGTAACATGTAATCTTTTCTTTTCATTTTTGCACATAATCAAAGCAGCTATATGAACTTTAGGCATCTTTTAATATATCTCGTTCATATTTTTAAATTCAAATAAAATTGAAAAATATTTTTGATTTATAAACCCAATTTACCAAGATGGACGCCGAAAAATTAGAAAAAAGAAGGAAGCGTATGGAAAGAATGATATTGGAGAAGGCTCAAAAAAAGGAAAAACGAATAGAAAGAGATCGCAAAATACAAGAGGCAAGAGTGGCAAAGGCACTGGCTAAACCTAAAGATCCGTTTTACTTTTTCAAACAGGAAGAGATTATTAAGATCAAATTGGAGTTCCCGGAGTTCGACAAGAAGGCGATAGATAAAGAAGTACAGAAGAGATGGAAAGTAATAAAGAGTGCGAATAAGAGTAAATAAATATATTTTAATTTTTAAAAATTAAAATATTCGATAGCGCTACCACCGCGATGCACTTTTTTGAAAAGTATTTTCATTTTTTTAAAATTTTAAAAAAAATAAATTTATAAAAAGATTTTGAAAAAAATCATCGGTGATGTCGCTATTTTCAGGATGTGATAGATGAATGTATAAATTTTTTTAAAATTGAGATATAAATAATAATTTAAATATATAATACAAATTAAAAAAATGATAAACAAAAAAATATTAATTACTGGAGGTTGTGGATTCATCGGACACCATTTTGTTGAACATATTTTTCGAAAGACTAAGTGGGCTATATTTATTATTGATAAGTTATCGTATGCTTCAAATGGTTTAGAAAGATTAAGAGATATAGGGATACTTGAAAGTCCAAGAATAAAAATATTCACAACTGATTTGATAAATCCTATTTCTGAAGGTATAGCCAAGGAACTAGGAGATATTAATTATATTGTGCATATGGCTGCCGAAACACATATTGATAATTCTATCAAACACCCAGTTGATGTAATTCGTAATAATGTCATGAGCACTGTTAACATTCTTGAGTACGCTAGAGGGTGTAAAACACTTGAGAGATTTTTTTATTTTAGTACGGATGAAGTTTATGGATGTGCACCAGATGATATTGCTTATAAGGAGACAGATCGTCATAATCCAACAAATCCCTATTCATCTTCTAAATCCGCGGGTGAACAATTCTGTGTTGCATATGAGAATACCTACAAGCTTCCGATTATAATGGTTAATGTAATGAATGCTTTTGGAGAACGACAGCATGTCGAGAAATTTATTCCAAAATGCATTAAATATATATTGGAAGATAGGTTAATTCCTATACATAGCGACACCAGTTGTACAAAGGCTGGTACACGCTTTTATATACATGCGAGAAATATTGCATCGGCTGTTTTATTCTTAATTAAAAATGGGAAAATAGGTGAACTGTATCATATTACGGGGGAGAAAGAAGTATCAAATCTAGAGATGGCGCAATTTATCGCAGGTGTACTTGGGAAAGAATTGAAATATGAATTGGTTAATTTTCATAGTGAGCGCCCTGGACACGATTTGAGATATAGTTTGGATGGTACTAAATTATTTTCATTAGGATGGAGTCTACCTGTTAATTTTGAACATTCTTTAAGGAACACAATAAAATGGACATTAGAAAATATCAAATGGTTAGAAGAATAAAAAATTTTATATTTAAAAATTAGATTTTAAATATAAAAATGCAGCAACCAATACCTTTATTTTCGGGCGAACAGGTACAAGAAGAAAAATGTTCTATATGTCTGGATGATTTAAGCGACAACAAGCATAAAATAAATGAATGTGGACATGAGTTTCACTCCAATTGTATAATATCCTGGTTAAGATCAGGTAATACAAGCTGTCCTATTTGTAGAAATGATGATGGGCATGTATATTTTTCTTTTAATAAGGAGAGAAAATTTATTTGTGACAGCATGATAAAGTACTCGAAAAATAATAAAATAGATCAAAAGATTTCCACGCTTTTAAAAACTTATCAAAAAATAAAAAAAATAAAGGCTGATAATAATCGGAAATTAAAAATTTTAAGAAAACAAAATAAAGAGACTATCAAGAGTCTTATAAAAAGAAGAAAAGAAATTATAAATAAATATAAAAAAGAAATTAGAGAAAATAAGAAAGAACTAATTGTTGCTCGCAAAGGAGAAACAAAAATAGGAAATAAATTATGGAATATAGATAAAAAAATAAGGGATGTTGAGAAGCAAATATGTATGATACCTATATGCCCGATAAAAATAAA
>Ga0315900_10003355_pt1 | contig 23475 bp, 24 predicted proteins | sample LakEriMetagenome_FD_203521 | JGI IMG/M metagenome (GOLD analysis project Ga0315900, IMG submission 203521) | Freshwater fungal communities from buoy surface, Lake Erie, Ohio, United States - Buoy 12 MA114 | ecosystem: Environmental > Aquatic > Freshwater > Lake > Lake biofilm | place: USA: Lake... | reverse complement strand
CAAGGCGCCCGGCCCCGCCGGCAGCAGCATCAACCACCGCATGGTGCTGGTCATGCGGCCCAGCAGCGGCGTGGGGGTGATGGCCTGGCGCAGGGACAGGAAGTTGATGAAGATCATCACCGCCCCCAGGCCGAAGCAGGTGAGCATGAAGGCAAAGAACCAGAAGCCTGCCACCGCCGGCGCCAGACTGAACGCCACCCAGCCCACCCCCGTGATGGCAATGCCCAGCAACATGCAAGGGCCGGGGCCGATGCGCTGCGACAGGCGCTTGCCAAACACGCTGGCGGCCACCGTGCCCACGCCCAGCCCCACGAAGCTCAGCCCCACATCCTGCTCTGAAAGACTCAGCGTGCGGGTGGCCAACAGGATCTGTACCACCACCGCAGCGTGGTGAAAGAACTGCCAGATACCCAGCATGGCAGCCATGCCCCACAGCAGCGGCGTGCGCACGACGAACTGCAGGCCTTCCTTGAGCTGCGGCCAGAAGCCCTGGCTGGACGGCGGCGCCAGGGTCTCCTGCACCTTCAGCCCGCGCAGGATGGCCACCGAACCCAGCAGCATCAGCGCGTTCAACAGCAGCGCAATGGGCGCCCCCACCGCCTTGATCAGCGCACCGGCCAGGCCAGGCCCCACCACCTCGGCGCCGGAACTGGCCAGCGCGTTCTTGGAGTGCGCCTCCACCAGGCGCTCGCGGCCGACCACCTGGGTCAGTACGATCTGCGAGGCCGAGCCCGCCACCACATGCACCGAGCCCAGCACAAACCCCACGGCGTACAGCCAAGGCATGCCCAACCAGCCCATCCACCAAGCCAGCGGCACACTGGCCAGCACCAGGGCCAGCATGGCCTCACCGGCCACGTAAATCGGCAACTTGCGCACGCGGTCCAGCCACACCCCGCAGGGCAGGGACAGCAGCATGAAGGGCGCCAGTTCGGCCGCGGTGAGCAAGCCCATCTGCGTGGGCGTGGCCTGCAGCAGGACAGCCGCCGTCAAGGGCAGGGCCAGCATGCTGATCTGCCCACCCAGCGAGCTCATCAGGATGGAGATGAACATGCGCCGGTACGTGCCCTGGCGCAGCAGGTCGTTGGGCGGCAGCGTGAAACGCTCGGTCCAGGCTTGCCAGCGCCTCTGGGGCGGCTGCCCGGCAACCGGTTGGTGCGGCGCGGGCACGGCGCCCGGCCCCTGGTCCTCAGGTGCGGGCATCAGCTCCGGTAGTCGGCATTGATGCTCACGTAGTCGTGCGAGAGATCACAAGTCCAGACCGTGGCCTGCGCCGAGCCGCGGTGCAGGTCCACGCGCACCGTGATCTCGCTTTGCTTCATCACGCGCTGACCGTGCTCTTCCCGGTAGTCGGGGTGGCGCCCACCCTCGCGCACGACATGCACGTCGTCCAGGAAGAGGTCGATCAAGCCCTGGTCCAGATCGTCGATGCCGGCGTAGCCCACGGCGGCCAGGATGCGGCCGAGGTTGGGGTCGCTGGCAAAGAAGGCCGTTTTCACCAAGGGCGAATGGGCAATCGCGTAGGCCGCCTGCCGGCACTCGGCCTGGTTGCGCCCGCCTTCCACCTGCACGGTGATGAACTTCGTGGCGCCCTCGCCGTCGCGCACGATGGCCTGGGCCAGGCGCTGGGCGACCTCGATGACCGCCTGGCGCAGGATGCGGCCGTCGTCGCTGTCCAGCGCGGTGATGGGCGCATGCCCCGCAGCTTGCGTGGCCATCAGCACAAAGCTGTCGTTGGTGGACGTGTCGCCGTCGATGGTGATGCGGTTGAAGCTGGCATCAGCGGCTTCGGTCACCAGCTGTTCCAGGGCTGACTGGGCAATCACCGCATCGGTGGCCATGTAGCCCAGCATGGTGGCCATGTTGGGCTTGATCATGCCGGCACCCTTGGAGATGCCCGTGACCGTGACGGTGCGCCCGCCAATCTGCACCTGAATGGACGCCGCCTTGGGCAGCGTGTCGGTGGTCATGATGCCCTGCGCAGCCTCCGCCCAGCGCGCACCGTTGGCAGGCATGGTGTCTGCGGCGTTGGCCAGCGCAGCGGGCAGCCCGGCCTCGATCCGCTCCACCGGCAGCGTCTCCATGATCACGCCGGTCGAAAACGGCAGCACCTGCTGCGCCGTAACGCCCAAATGTCCTGCCAAGGCCTCGCAAGTGCGCTGGGCGCGGGCCAGACCGTCAGCGCCCGTGCCGGCGTTGGCGTTGCCCGTGTTGACCACCAGTGCACGGATGCCCTGGCCCGAGCCCACCGCCGCAAGGTGCTGCCGACACAGCTGCACAGGGGCGGCGCAGAAACGGTTCTTCGTGAACACACCCGCCACGGCCGCACCTTCGTCCAGCAGGAAGACCACCAGATCACGCCGGTTGGCCTTGCGCACACCCGCCATGGCGGTGCCGATGCGCAGGCCGGCCACGGGATGAAGGTCGGCTGCGTTCGGAGCGGACAGGTTCACAGGCATGGCGCGGTCTCCAATTCAGCAGCGGGGGGGTACAGCCTGGCCGCTCAGGCCAGCTTGCCGTGGCACTGCTTGTACTTCTTGCCGCTGCCGCAGGGGCAGGGGTCGTTGCGGCCCACCTTGGGCAGTTCGGCCACCTGAGTGGCCGGGTCGGTCTCTTGCGAGACGCTGCCGTCCTCGTTGGGATGGGTGTAGGTGACGTTGCTGAGCTGGCTGGCGCGCTCCTCGATGGCCTCTGCGGCCTGGGCCACCTCGTCCTGGGTCTGGATGCGTACCGCCATCAGAATGCGGGTGACCTCGGCCTTGACCAAGTCGAGCATCTGCGCAAAGAGCTCGAAGGCCTCGCGCTTGTACTCCTGCTTGGGGTTCTTCTGCGCGTAGCCCCGAAGGTGAATACCCTGGCGCAGGTAGTCCAGGGCGGCCAGGTGTTCACGCCAATGCGAGTCGATGGACTGCAGCAGCACCATGCGCATGAAGGGGCTGAACTGCTCAGCACCCACCACCTCCAGCTTGGCCTGGAAGAGTTCATCCCCGGCCTTCAGCACCATCTCCAGCAGGTCCTCGGCGGTGATCGAGTCGCTGCCCTCCACGGCCGCCTGCAACGCCACCGTGAGCTTCCACTCTTCGGCCAGCGTCTTCTCCAGGCCGGGCAGGTCCCACTGCTCTTCCACGCTTTCGGCGGGCACATAGCCCTGCACCACGTCGGTCAAGGTGCTGCGGCGCAGATTGCCGATGCGGTCGACCAGTTGCTGCGACTCCAGGATCTCGTTGCGCTGCTGGTAGATGACCTTGCGCTGGTCATTGGCAACGTCGTCGTACTCCAGCAGTTGCTTGCGCATGTCGAAGTTGCGCGCCTCCACCTTGCGCTGCGCACCCTCGATGCTGCGGGTGACGATGCCGGCCTCGATGGCCTCGCCCTCGGGCATCTTCAGGCGGTCCATGATGGAGCGCACGCGGTCGCCCGCGAAGATCCGCATCAGCGAATCATCCAGGCTCAGGTAGAAACGGCTGGAGCCCGGGTCACCCTGGCGGCCCGAGCGGCCCCGCAGCTGGTTGTCGATACGCCGGCTCTCATGACGCTCGGTGGCGATGATTCGCAGACCGCCCTGCGCCTTGACCTGCTCGTGCAGGCCCTGCCACTCGTCGTGCAGTTGCTGGGCGCGGGCTTGCTTCTCGGCATCGGACAGGCTGGCGTCGGCTTCCAGGAACTGCACCTGCTTCTCGACATTGCCGCCCAGCACGATGTCGGTGCCGCGACCGGCCATGTTGGTGGCGATGGTGATCACGCCAGGCCGCCCGGCCTGCGCCACGATCTCCGCCTCGCGTGCATGCTGCTTGGCGTTGAGCACCTGGTGCGGCAAGCCCGCCTTCGTGAGCAGCGCCGAGACGAGCTCGGAGTTCTCGATGGAAGTGGTGCCCACCAGCACCGGTTGCCCACGCTCGTGGCACTCGCGGATGTCCGCGGTCACCGCGTTGTACTTTTCCTGGGTGGTCTTGTAGATGAGGTCCAGCTCGTCCTTGCGGATCGTGGGCCGGTTGGGCGGGATCACCACCGTCTCCAGACCGTAGATCTCCTGGAACTCATAGGCCTCGGTGTCGGCCGTACCCGTCATGCCCGAGAGCTTGCCGTACAGGCGGAAGTAGTTCTGGAAGGTGACCGAGGCCAGGGTCTGGTTCTCGTTCTGGATGGCCACACGCTCCTTGGCCTCCACGGCCTGGTGCAGGCCGTCACTCCAGCGTCGGCCGGTCATCAGGCGGCCGGTGAACTCGTCCACGATGATGACCTCGCCATCCTGCACCACGTAGTGCTGGTCGCGGTGATAGAGGTTGCGTGCACGCAGGGCCGCGTACACGTGGTGCATCAGGGTGATGTTGGCCGGGTCGTAAAGACTCGCGCCCTCGGTCAGCAGCCCGGCCGCAGACAATAGGCGCTCGGCGTTTTCGTGGCCGTCCTCGGTGAGGAAGATCTGGTTCTGCTTTTCGTCCACGGTGAAGTCACCGGGCTCGATCACACCTTCGCCGGTGCGCGGGTCGGCCTCGCCGATCTGCTTCTTGAGCTGCGGCACCACGGAGTCGATCCTCACGTAGAGATCGGTGTGGTCCTCCGCCTGCCCGCTGATGATCAGCGGCGTGCGGGCTTCGTCGATCAGGATGGAGTCCACCTCGTCGACGATGGCGTAGTGCTGGCCGCGCGACATCACGCGCTCGGACACCTCGTACACCATGTTGTCGCGCAGGTAGTCAAAGCCGAACTCGTTGTTGGTGCCGTAGGTGACATCAGCGGCGAAGGCGGTCTGCTTTTCTTCGCGGCTCATGCCGGGGACGTTCACGCCCACGGTCAGGCCGAGAAAGCCATACAGCCGGCCCATCCACTCGGCGTCGCGTCGCGCGAGGTAGTCGTTGACGGTCACCACGTGCACGCCCTTGCCGGCCAGCGCGTTCAGGTAAACCGGCAAGGTGGCCATGAGCGTCTTGCCCTCGCCCGTACGCATCTCGGCGATCTTGCCCTGGTGCAAGGCCATGCCACCGATGAGCTGCACATCAAAGTGCCGCATCTTCAAAGTGCGCTTGCCGGCCTCCCGCACTGCGGCAAAGGCCTCAGGCAGCAACTGGTCCAGCGTCTCGCCCTTGCCAAGACGCTCGCGCAGTTCGTCGGTCTTGCCGCGCAGCTGCAGGTCATCCAGCTTCTCAAATGTCGGCTCGAGGGCATTGATCTGCTGAACGGCCTTTCGGTAGGTCTTCAGCAGGCGGTCGTTGCGACTGCCGAACATCTGGGTCAGGAACTTGGGCAACATGCAGCTGGACTCGCTTAGGAGGTTGGGCTCGGTCAGGACGAGACCCCGACGGTAGCCCGGCCCCGAAGGACAGGTGGGAGGGCGGGCACCGGGTGCCGGCAGCCGCGTTGCAAGGCGCAGGTCTCCGTGCGGAGCCGTGGCTTGTTGCCCGTTAGCTGGCGGGGGGCGCCTGCTGGAAAAAGCCCATCACTTTACCACCGCCCCTCCTCGCACAGAGGCCCCGGAAACAGCCCGGGCTTGGCGTGGTAACGGGCTGACTTCAGCCGCCAGAAAACGCGCCGGGTTCTGCGGCACGCCCTGCAGCAGCACCTCAAAGTGCAGGTGCGGCCCCGTGGAGCGGCCGGAGTTGCCCACCTCGGCAATCACCTGCCCGCGCCTGACGATGTCACCGGGCTTCACCAGGGAGCGGCTCAGGTGGGCATACAGGGTGGACAAGCTGTTGCCGTGGTCAAGCTCCACGGTCTGGCCATAATCGGGATGGACCGAGACATCGAGCACCACGCCGCCGGCAGCCGCACGTATGGGCGTGCCCGGCTCGGCCGGGAAGTCCAGCCCGGTGTGCAGGGCAGTACGCCCCGTGAAGGGGTCCGCGCGAAAGCCGAATCCCGAGCCTGCCGCCACCGCCACAGGCGCCATGCTCGGCACCATGAGCTGGCGCAGGCGCTCCTCGAAGAAGCGCGACTCGATGAGCGTGAACACATCGGCGTGCCGTCCCGATTGCTCGTCCAGCACGCCCACCGCGCGGTGCAAGTCCTCCAAGGTCGGACTGTGCAGAGGCAGGTAAGGCCCGCCCTGGCCGGGTACCGGCCCTTGGGCACCGGGCTGGCGCGGCGGTGGCCCAGGCCGGGCGGGCGCGGGGCGGGCACCCGCTGCTGCGGGCCCGCTGGACCCGGCGGGCTGCAAGGGCGCCAGATCCTCGGGCTTCAAGCCAGCCAAGCCCGACACGCGGGCGCTCACGGCCTCCAGCCGCACCAGCTTGGCCTGGACCTCGCCCACCTTCTGCGCGATGGCGTCCAGGTTCTCACGCATGAAGCGGTCGCGCTGGGCGATTTCGTCCCGGACCACCCACTTGACGACCGAGCTCACCACCGGCCAGCCTTCACGCGCCGCCTTGAGAAAGAACCAGTGATACACCGCCCCTGAGAACAGCAGCAGCATGAACAGCACACCCAGGGCCAACAAGCCCAGCTGAAGCCGACTGATCTGCAGCACGCGAACCCGAGCCGCTGCATCGTGGGTGATCATGATCTGCATGGCGCACCTCCTGCCCCTACACTTTTCAACATGCGACCGAAGCACCCGCCCGGCACGGTGGCCCTGTCGGAGGCCCTGCAGGACAACCCCACCCTGGGCAGCCTGCTCCAGCGGTGGCGCGTGGCTCAGCAGTGTATGCAGGCGGCCAGCGTGGTTCTAGGAGCGCAACTGGCACCCTCTCTGAGGCCCGGGCCGGTGGAAGATGCGCAGTGGACCCTGCTCGCCTCTTCAGGCACAGCGGCCTCCAAGGCCCGGCAGCTGCTGCCCAGGATCACGGAAGCGGTGAAGTCTCTGGGGCTGGGTGTGGAGACGGTGCGCATCCGTGTTTCACCACCCGTGAATGTGGCCTGAAACGCTGCATCTCAGCGTGTGGCGGCCTGAAAGGCTGCACCTCAGCCTCTGGCGGCTCTGAAAGAGCCCGCAACGGCCTCTCGCAGCATGGACGAGCCCGCAGGAGCTCAAGTGGGGCTGGCGCTGAGGAAAAAGATGGTGCCGACTATCCGAATCGAACGGATGACCTCCCGCTTACAAGGCGGATGCTCTACCAGCTGAGCTAAGTCGGCTTACGCTGAACGCGTACCAAATTCTATGCGGCGGCCGCTCACTTGACCCGCTTTAAGGCGGGGCGAGGGCCGGCGGGGGGCTTACCAGGGCCGTCCGGCTCGGGGCGCCGGTCAGCGCCTGAAGAACCACCTCTGGCCGGTTCAGTCTTGGTCAGGGCGATCACCGGGGCGCCGCTCTTGGCTCTGGAGGGCTTGCGGGGCTGGGGCGTCTCGTCCGGCTGCGAGGCAGGCTCTTGAGTCTGCGCAGGCGGCGCGGGCTCTGCAGCAGGCACTTGCGGCGCAGGAAAGGCCATGCCCTGGCCGTTTTCCCTGGCGTAAATGGCCACCACATGATCCACCGGGACGACGATGTCTCGTGCCACGCCACCAAACCGGGCCTTGAACTCGATGAACTCGTTGCCCAGCTGCAGGCCGCTCGTCGCATCGAAACCCACGTTCAGCACGATCTCACCGTTCTTCACGTACTCCAGGGGTACCTGCACGGACCCGTCCACGGAGACCGCCAAGTACGGCGTGAAGCCGTTGTCGGTGCACCAATCGTGAAGGGCCCGGATGAGGTAGGGGCGGGTGGGAGTGCCCTGCCCCTCGGGCGACATGGGAGTGGACATCGTCAGCTCTGAGCCCGGTGCCGCCTTACTTGCGCATGACCTTCTCAGACGGGGTCAAGGCTTCGATGTAGGCCGGGCGCGAGAAGATGCGCTCGGCGTACTTCAACAGCGGGGCTGCGTTCTTGGACAGCTCGATCCCGTAGTAGTCCAGACGCCACAACAAGGGAGCGATGGCCACGTCGAGCATGGAGAAATCGTCGCCCAGCATGTACTTGTTCTTCAGGAAGATGGGCGCAAGCTGGGTCAGGCGGTCGCGAATCTGATCGCGAGCCTTCTCCAACTGGCGGTCCGTGGCCTTGACGCCGCGGCCTTCCAGCAGGTTCACCTGCGCGAACAGTTCCTTCTCGAAGTTGAAGAGGAACAACCGCACCCGCGCACGCGCCACCGGGTCACCCGGCATCAGCTGCGGGTGGGGGAAGCGCTCGTCGATGTACTCGTTGATGATGTGGGACTCGTACAGGATCAGGTCGCGCTCGACGAGGATGGGCACCTCGTTGTACGGGTTCATCAGCGCGATGTCCTCGGGCTTGGCGAACAGGTCGACGTCACGGATCTCGAAGTCCATGCCCTTCTCGAACAGCACAAAGCGGCAACGGTGCGAGTAGGGGCAGGTGGTGCCGGAGTAAAGGACCATCATGGCAACGGGTTCCCTGTCAGTTGGGTTTCAAGGCGGGCATCTTGCACTGAAGGCCAGTGACACTGCAGGCGCAGGTCAAGAGCGGTCAACGCAGCCCCAGAAAACAACAAGCGCAGTGGAAGCGGGGCAGCCGCCACTGCGCGAAAAGGCCCAGGCACGCCTGGGCCGGATGCATCACTTCACGTCTTTCCAGAACGCGGCGTTCAGACGCCAGGCGATGACGGTGAAGATCGAGAGGAACAGCAGCACCCACACACCCAGGCGCACACGGTCCGCCTGGTTGGGCTCCGACATCCACTTCAGGTAGGCCACCAGGTCAGCCACCGCCTCGTTGTATTGAGCGGGTGTCAGCGTACCCGGGGTGATGGGCTCCAGGCCCTTGTAGACGTGAGTCACCTTCTTGGGGTCCTTGGGGTCCACCACGTCGGTGAACACCGCGCGCTGCTGGCCCTGCAACTCCCACAGCACATGGGGCATGCCCACGTTCGGGAAAGCTGCGTTGTTCCAGCCCGTCGCCTTGGTCTCGTCGCGGTAGTAGGTGCGCAAGTAGGTGTAGAGGTAGTCAGCCCCCGTGCCCTTGCCTGCGGCCGAGCGCGAACGAGCAATCACGGTGAGGTCAGGCGGCACGCCGCCAAACCACTCTTTGGCTTCCTTGGGGTTCAAGGCCACTTTCATGGTCTCGCCGACCTTGGCGTCGGTAAAGACCAGGTTGGCCTTGATCTGCTCTTCGGTCAGACCGATGTCGCGCAGCCGGTTGTAGCGCATGTACTCGGCTGCGTGGCAGTTCAGGCAGTAGTTGGCAAACAACTTCGCGCCGTTTTGCAAAGCGGCCATGTCGGTCACGCGCTCAGCCGGGAACTTGTCCCAGGCAATGCCGTCGCCTGCAGCACGTGCCGGGCCTGTCATGACCGCCAGGGCGGCCACAAGCGTCAGGAGGAATTTCTTCATCATGGATGCAAGGCTCCGGGGCAATCAGTGCGGCTGGAAGGTGACGCGGTCAGGCACAGCCTTGAACTCGCCAACGCGGCTCCACCAGGGCATCAGCAGGAAGAAGCCAAAGTAGAAGATCGTGCCCGCTTGAGAAACCAGCGTGCCCACGTCTGACGGGGGCTTGATGCCCAGGTAGCCCAGCACCAGCATGTTGATGGCGAAGATGGCGTACATCCACTTGTGCCAGTCGGGGCGGTAGCGGATGGACTTGGCAGCACTGTTGTCCAGCCAAGGCAGGAAGAACATGATGATCACCGCACCACCCATGACCACCACGCCCCAGAACTTGGCGTCGAACACCTTCAGCAGGCCGATGAACACCACAGAGGCCACGATGACGACCACTTTCGCGGTGTTGGTCAGGCGGCCCAGCAGCAGCGTGACCGCGGCACCCACACCCACCAACACCACAAAGACGTTGACCATGGGGTCTGTGACGGCTCGCAGCATGGAGTAGTAAGGGGTGAAGTACCACACCGGTGCGATGTGAGCAGGCGTCTTCAGCGGATCGGCCGGGATGAAGTTGTTGTACTCCAGGAAGTAGCCGCCCATCTCTGGCGCGAGAAACACCACGGCGCTGAAGATGAGGAGGAACACGGCCACCCCCATGATGTCGTGCACGGTGTAGTAAGGGTGGAAGGGGATGCCGTCCAGAGGCCGGCCCTTCTCATCCTTCTTGGCCTTGATCTCCACGCCATCGGGGTTGTTGGACCCCACTTCGTGCAGCGCAATGATGTGCGCGGCCACCAGGCCCAGCAACACCAGAGGAACGGCGATCACGTGGAAGCTGAAGAAGCGGTTCAGCGTCGCGTCGCTCACCACGTAGTCACCGCGGATCAGCAGGGCCAGGTCCGGGCCCACGAAAGGCACTGCGGCGAACAGGTTGACGATCACCTGGGCACCCCAGTAGCTCATCTGACCCCAGGGCAGGAGGTAGCCCATGAAGGCCTCTGCCATCAAGCAAAGGAAGATGGCGCAACCGAATATCCACACCAGCTCACGTGGCTTGCGGTAACTGCCATACAGCATGCCGCGGAACATGTGCATGTAGACGACGACGAAGAACGCCGAAGCGCCCGTGGAGTGCATGTACCGCACGAGCCAGCCCCAGGGGACGTCGCGCATGATGTACTCGACCGAGGCGAAGGCGAGATTCGCGTCCGGCTTGTAGTGCATCACCAGGAAGATGCCGGTGACGATCTGGATCACCAGCACCAACATGGCCAGCGAGCCAAAGAAGTAGAGGAAATTGAAGTTCTTTGGGGCGTAGTACTCGGACAGGTGCTCCTTGTACATCTTCGACGCCGGGAACCGGTTGTCGACCCACGTCATCAGCTTCTGCGCTGCAGGTGCGCCCGCTGGTGCTTCCTTGAATTCAGCCATGGTTGCCTCGGGTGATTCGGATTGTCAGAAAACGATAGGCCTTCAGGCCTTCTTGTCCTCGCCAATCAGCAGCAGGGTGTCGGACAGGTACACGTGCGGTGGCACTTCCAGGTTGTCCGGCGCCGGCTTGTTCTTGAACACGCGCCCGGCGATGTCGAAGGTGGAGCCGTGGCAGGGGCACAGGAAACCGCCTTGCCAGTCGTCCGGCAGCGAGGGCTGAGCCCCGGTCTGGAACTTGTCCGATGGTGAGCACCCCAAGTGAGAGCAGATGCCCACACCCACAAAAATCTCCGGCTTGATGGAGCGGTGCGGGTTCTTGGCGTAGTCGGGCGTGGGGTACTGGGTGCGCGCGGAAGCCGGGTCGGCCACCTGGGCCTCCGTCTTCTTCAGGGACTCCAGCTGCTCGGGTGTGCGACGCATCACCCACACCGGCTTGCCGCGCCACTCGACGGTGAGCTTCTCGCCAGGCTTCAGAGCAGAGATGTCCACCTGGACAGGTGCGCCAGCTGCCTTGGCTCGCTCAGACGGCGTGAACGTGCTGATGAAAGGAACGGCCACAGCAGCACCACCAACGGCACCGGCACCGCACGTGATCGCGATCCAGGTCCGGCGGCCCGGGTCGGCAACAGCGTCACTCATGGAAACCCTCTAGATTTGAATTGGCCGCAGCGTCGCAACGAACTACGGGTCAACCCTGGATTCTAGCCGACCGATGTCTTCTCCGACCTGACGCGCAGGCCTTGTCCAAGCAGGCGGCTGGGGGTGCGGGCGGACCTGGGCTTGCGGCTGGGCCGCCGGCCTCAAGCCCCTGTAGCGCTCAGCTGCCGGGCCGTACGCAGGGCCGCCAGCAAGCTGGCCGGGTCTGCGCGGCCTGTGCCGGCGATGTCGAACGCGGTGCCGTGGTCCGGGCTGGTCCGCACAAAGGGCAGGCCCAGCGTGACGTTCACGCCCTGCTCCACCCCCAGGTACTTGACGGGAATGAGGCCATGGTCATGGGTCATCGCCACCACCAGATCAAACTCGCCCGGGTGGTCGGGCGCATGGCGCGCCCTCATGAAGACCGTGTCCGGGGCGAACGGGCCCGAGGCATTGACCTCCTCGGCGCGGGCGGCTTGGATGGCAGGGCCGATGATCCGAAGCTCCTCGTCACCGAACAAGCCCCCTTCGCCGGCATGCGGATTCAGACCAGCCACCGCAATGCGAGGCGCCGGTTGCCCCCACAGCGCGCTGGAGCGGTGAGCGATGCGCAGGGTCTCCAGCACAGCATCGAAGGTCACGGCATCGATGGCCTTGCGCAGGGCCAGGTGGATGGTGACCAGCACCACACGCAGCTCGTCGTTCGCCAGCATCATCCGCACGGGCGGCAAGCCCTGCGGCCCGGCCGCCAGCGCCTGCAACATCTCTGTATGGCCGGGGTAGTCAATGCCGGCCGCGGACAACGCCTCCTTGTGCAGGGGGGCCGTGACGATGGCCGTGCACGCCCCTTGCATCACCCAGGCCACCGCTGCCTCGATGCAACGCGCCGCTGCGGCACCACAGCGCGCGTCCACCTGGCCCATCGGCACTTCGGCCAAGCCCGGGGGCATTCCAGCAGGTTCGATGACGCTTAGGCAGCCTGCCGGCACCCGGCTGAGGTCCGCGGGGTGCTCGATGCGGGCCACGACGGGCCGCACACCACCCACTTGGCCGGCAGCGCGACGCATCACCTGCACATCACCCAGCACCACCGCGTGGTCCAGAGCACCGGCCTGCCAAGCCTTGATGATGCATTCCGGCCCGATGCCGGCGGCGTCGCCCATCGTCAGGGCCAGTGGCGGCGCCTTGCGCGGCGCGGTTTGCGTGTGATTCATGAGCGGCACGGCCGTCATGCCGGGTTGGGCACGTCGATGAAGACATGCTCCAAACCGAACTGAGCTGCCACCTCGGCCGCCACGGCTGGTGCGCCAAAGCGCTCGGTGGCGTGGTGACCGCAGGCCAGGAAGGCTACTCCGGTCTCGCGGGCCAGATGCGCCTGGGGCTCCGAGATCTCGCCCGTCAGGAAAGCATCAGCTCCCGCGGCGATGGCCGCCTCGAAGTAGCCCTGCGCGCCGCCCGTGCACCAGGCCAAGCGCCGCAGCGGGCGGCCGTCGCCCGGTTCGCACACGGGTTCTCGGCCGAGAACCGACTGCGCCCGGGCCTGGAGCTGCGCCAGGGTCACCGGCTGATCGGCCTGGCCCAAGAAGCCCAGGTCCTGATCCCCAAACCGCTCTTGGGCCTGCCACCCCAGGCGCACACCGAGCTGCGCGTTGTTGCCCAGCACGGGGTGAGCGTCCAGCGGCAGGTGGTAGGCCAGGAGATTGACGTCAGCGCGGATCAAACGGGCCACGCGCTCGCGCAGCCAGCCGGTCAGGCGCCCGTCATGACCGCGCCAGAACAGGCCGTGGTGGACCAGCAAGGTATCGGCGCCTGACTCGATGGCAGCCTCGATGAAGGCGAGGCTGGCGGTCACGCCCGAGGCGATCTTGCGGACTTGATCAACGCCCTGGACCTGCAGACCGTTCGGCCCATAATCCTTGAAGCGATCCACCGACAACAGCTCGCGCAAGAACGACTCGATCTCCAAACGGTGGGCCATACGGTCTTTCGGGTCCTTCAAGTCTTTTTGGCGATGCGCAGAACCTGGCTGATTTTCTCCCAAGCGGTCACTGTGGCCGTGGCCGTGCTGTTTGTGCTGGGCACGCTCAAACCGGAGTGGCTGCGAAGCGGCTCGCTGTTGCCGGCACAAGTCTCCGTGGTGCAGGCCCCTGCGGCGAGCGCCTCCAGCTCGGGCGGCTTCAGTGCCGCAGCCCGCGCGGCCTTGCCCGCCGTGGTGAGCATCTCGGCGCAAAAGGCGCCCTTGCGCAACCCGCATGCCAATGACCCGGCGTTTCGCTTCTTCTTTGGCGACCGTGACGAGCAGACACCCAACGCGGGCCTGGGCTCGGGCGTGATCGTCTCGGCCGAGGGCTATCTGCTGACCAATCACCACGTGATCGAAGGCGCGACCGACATCGACGTGCGCCTGGCCGACGGCCGAGAGACCCGCGCCCGGCTGGTGGGTACGGACCCGGAAACCGACATTGCCGTGCTCAAGATCGACCTGGCGCCGCTGCCTGTGTTGGCACTGGGGGATGTGAGCCGCCTGTCCGTGGGCGACCCCGTGCTGGCCATCGGCAACCCCTTCAACGTGGGGCAGACGGTCACCGCGGGCATCGTCAGCGCACTGGGCCGCAACCGGCTGGGGCTGTCCACCTTCGAGAACTTCATTCAGACAGACGCGGCCATCAACCCCGGTAACTCCGGCGGCGCCCTCGTAGACGCGCGCGGCGCCTTGGTGGGCATCAACACCGCCGTCTACTCGCAAGGCGGCGGCAGCCTGGGTATTGGCTTTGCCGTGCCCGTGGACCTGGCGCGGCAGGTCATGGACGATCTGGTGCGCGACGGCCGGGTGATCCGTGGCTGGATCGGCGTGGAGCCCCGCGATCTGTCGCCCGATCTGGCCTCATCCCTGGGTCTGGACAAGGTGACGGGTGTGCTGATCACAGGCGTGCTGCAAGGCGGCCCGGCCGCCCAGGCAGGCGTGCGGCCAGGTGATGTGGTCAGCGCGGTAGGCGACCGCCCCGTGGTGACCACGGCCGATCTGCTCAAGGCCGTGGCCGGCCTGAAGCCACAGTCCTCAACCACCCTGGTGGTGGTGCGCAACGGCCAGCGCCTGACCATCGAGCTCAAAGTCGGTCAGCGGCCTTCCGTGGCCAACGCCCCAGGCCAGCGCTGAGTGACTACCTGAGCGCTCGCTCAGGCTGTCTTCGTCTCGTCGTCCGTGCTGTCGGGCGCCTTGGTGTGCTTGATGAACACCTGGGCCGCCACGATCCCGATCTCGTAAAGGATGCACATGGGGATGGCCAGCGCCAGCTGCGAGATGACGTCGGGCGGCGTCACCACGGCAGCCACGATGAACGCCCCCACGATGAAGTAGCCGCGGAACCTGCGCAACTGCTCGATGGTGACCACCCCAATGCGTGCCAGCACGATCACCGCCACCGGCACCTCGAACGCAATGCCGAAGACGAAGAACAGCGTGAGCACGAAGCCAAAGTACTGCTCGATATCAGGCGCAGCCGTGATCGCCGTAGGCGCAAAGGCCTGGATGAACTTGGACATGCCCGGGATGACCAAGAAGTAGCAAAACGCCACGCCCAGGAGGAACAGCAGGGTACTGGAGACGACCAGCGGCAGCACCATCTTCTTTTCGTGCGAATACAGGCCTGGCGCCACGAAGGCCCACACCTGGTACAGCACCACCGGCAGCGCAATCAGAAAAGCCGCCATCAGCGTGATCTTCAGCGGCACCAAAATGGGCGAGATCACGTTGGTAGCGATGAGCTTCGTACCCTCGGGCAGATGAGCCACCATGGGCTCGGCGAGCAGGTCGTACAGGCCTGCAGGCCCCGGCCAGACCGCCAGGGCAATGAAGGCCACCACCACGGCGATCAGCGCGCGCACCAGCCGGTCGCGCAGCTCCACGAGGTGAGAGACGAAAGGCGCCTCGGTGCCCGCGAGTTCGTCTGGCTTGGGGTCGGAGCTGCTCATCGGGGGGACTTCAGGCCCGGCGGGCGAAAGCGGGCCACACGGGCGGCGCCCGATTGCGCCTTGGTGCGGATGCCCTGACGCTGCTTGTACCACTGGGGAGTGGCGCCCCGCTTGAGCCGCCACTTCTTGCGCGGGTGGCGGTACTCGGGCGGGGGCGGAGCCAACGGCTCATAGCTGGGCGTGGAGGAGGCATCCGTGCCGTCCAGTGACGACCCGATCGAAGCCCAGTCCTTCTCGAAGGACGACGAAGCCTCGTTGACCTGCTGCTGGACGCTGCTCTCCACATCACGCGCCGCGTCCTCGAACTGGGTCTTCATCTTCTTGAGCTCGTCGAGCTCGATGGAGCGGTTGACCTCGGACTTGACGTCGGCCACGTAGCGTTGCGCCTTGCCCACCAGGTGCCCGATGGTGCGGGCCACCTTGGGCAGCTTCTCGGGCCCGATGACGATCAAGGCCACCGCGCCGATCAGCGCCAGCTTGTCGAAACCAAATTCGATCATGTCAAGCGGTGCGCCAGGAACCGGCTCTGAGACAGCCGCTGGGTGGGGAGCGCGCGCAGGCGCCGCTCAGCACCGAGCTGCCTGCATGGAAGGTGAGCCGACAGGATCAACCCTTGGTCTTGGCTTCGACGTCGACGGTCTGCGCATCCACGGTCTTGGCCGTGGTGACCTGCTGCGCCGGGGCCGCCGGGGCGTCCGCTGCTTCCTGGCCGCCCTTGACACCGTCCTTGAAGCCCTTGACGGCACCACCGAGGTCAGCGCCGATGTTCTTGAGCTTCTTGGTGCCAAAGATCAGCACCACCACCAGCAGCACGATGAGCCAATGCCAGATGCTGAAAGATCCCATGTCTGTTCTCCTGAAAGGAACCGAAGATTCTAGGGGAGCGGTATGCCCGCTGTGTGACAGGGGCACTGCGCTTGGACAGTGCGCAAGCGATCAGCCTTTGGTCCAGGGCCGGGGGCCGCCCATGACATGCATGTGCAGGTGATAAACCTCCTGCATGCCGTCAGGCCCCGTATTGATCAGCGTGCGAAAGCCGTTGGACACACCCAGCTGCTTCATCAAGCGTGGCGCCAGGCCCAGCATGTGCCCGAGCAGGGCGTCATGCTCGGGGCCCACATCGGCCAGTGTCGCAATGTGCTGCTTGGGAATGATCAGCACATGCACGGGCGCCCAGGGGTTGATGTCGTGGAAGGCGAGCACTTGCTCGTCCTCATGAACCTTGCGCGACGGGATCTGCCCGGCAACGATCTTGCAGAAGATGCAGTTCGGGTCTGTGCTCATGATTCCTCCGACTCTCTCTGGCGCACCTTGCGCAGGGCAAACTCTTCCAGGCCGGACATCCCCTCGCGGCGACGCAGCTCGGCCAGCACATCGGCGGGCTTCAGCCCATGGGCGGCCAGCACCACCAGGGTGTGGAACCACAGGTCGGCCACCTCGCCCGTGAGCTTGGCCGCGTCCCCGTCCTTGCCGGCCATGACCACCTCGGTGGCTTCTTCGCCCACCTTCTTGAGCATGGCGTCTTGGCCCTTGGCGAACAGGCGCGCGACATAGCTCTTGTCGGGGTCGGTACCGCGGCGGGACTCGATCACCGCCGCCAGGCGCTCCAGGGTGTCATCCGAGGTCAATGTGGGCTCACTCGTGTTCACTGGTGTTCATTTGTAGATGGTGGCCGGGTCCTTCAGGACAGGCTCCACCGTGGTCCACGCCCCGCCTTCGTGGCGCAGATAGAAGCAGCTGTGACGCCCCGTGTGGCAGGCGATGCCCGGCTCATGGCCGCGCTGCGTCACCTTGAGCAGCACGACGTCCTGGTCGCAGTCCAGGCGGATCTCGTGCACCTGCTGCACATGGCCAGACTCCTCACCCTTGTGCCACAGGCGCTTTCGGGAGCGGCTGAAATACACCGCTTCGCCCCGGGCCGCCGTGGCGGCCAGCGCCTCGCGGTTCATCCAGGCAAACATGAGCACGTCGCCACTGGCGGCCTCTTGCGCGATGACGGGCACCAGGCCGTCGCCATCCCAGCGCACGGCGTCCAGCCACGCGGTCTCGGTGGCCGCCGCAGGGCCACCCAATGGGGTTGCGGCAGGTTCGGGGTTCGCAGCGGCAACGCAGGCGTGGTCGGTCATGGCGGCGGGCAGTCTAATGGGTGGGGCCTTCAAAGCCCTGCTCGGCCGCGAACCAGTCCAGCACCGGCACCGTGCCCGGCAACACGGGCGCAGAGCGCACTGGCAACGTCTCCCAGGCCATCTGCTGGCCCTCGCGCATCTCGAAGTCGCCGCTCCACCGGTGCACGCGGCAAAAGTGCAGTCGCACCAGCGCGTGGGGGTAATCAAACATCTCCACCTTCCAGGGCTCGGCCGAGGCGATGGTCACACCGATCTCCTCCAGCAACTCGCGGCGCAGGGCCTGCTCGATGGACTCGCCCGCCTCGACCTTGCCGCCAGGGAACTCCCAGTAGCCGGCATAAGCCTTGCCCGGTGGGCGGCTGGTCAGCAGGAAGCGGCCCTCGCCGTCGATCAACACACCCACGGCCACGTCCACGGGCGTGCGGCCCGGCGGTGAGCCGCCGTCCACCACGGTAGTGGCTTCAGCCATGCTCACGCGCCGCCCAGTCGCGGGCGAACTGCTGTGCCACGCGGCCGGAGCGCGAGCCGCGCTCCAGCGCCCACACCAAGGCCTCGGCGCGGGCCGAGGCAATGGCCTCTTCGCTCTGCCCGAAGGCACGCAACCACTGCCCCACGATGGCCAGGTATTCGGGCTGCGTGAAGGGGTAGAAGCTGATCCACAGGCCAAAGCGTTCAGACAGCGAGATCTTTTCCTCCACGCCTTCGCCCGGGTGCACCTCGCCGTCCTCGGTGTGCTGGTAGGAGAGGTTCTCCTTCATGTACTCGGGCAGCAGGTGGCGGCGGTTGCTGGTGGCGTAGATCAGCACGTTGTCGCTGGACTGCGAGACCGAGCCGTCCAGGATGGACTTCAAAGCCTTGTAGCCGGGCTCACCGTCGTCAAAGCTCAGGTCATCGCAATAGACGATGAACTTCTCCGGCCGGCCAGACACCAGGTCGACCAGGTCGGGCAGGTCCACGAGGTCCGCCTTGTCAACCTCGATGAGGCGCAGTCCCTGGGCGCTGAACTCGTTGAGGCAAGCCTTGATGAGTGAGCTCTTGCCCGTGCCGCGAGCGCCCGTCAGCAAGGCGTTGTTGGCGCCACGGCCGGTCACGAACTGGGCGGTGTTGCGCAGCAAGCGCTCCTTCTGGGGCTCCACTTCCTTCAGGTCGCCCAAGCGGATGGTGGCCACATGGCGCACGGGTTCCAGCACGGCACTCGCTCCCCGGCGGCGGTAGCGGAACGCCACGGAGGCCGCCCAGTCGGGCGCGGTGGCGGGGTGGGGCAACACGGCCTCCAGGCGGCCCAGCAGGGCCTCGGCGCGGGCGATCAGGGATTCAACAGAGCTCATGGCAGAAAGTGTAAGGAGGCAGGCTTGCCGCACGGGCGTACCCTGACTCTGACGGCCCAGCGGGCCCGAAGATCGTGCAGAAGGAGCGGGCCTGGAACGCCGCGCTCACGCGGGCCCAGGCACCTGCGGGCGCTCAGCCCGCCAGACGCACCAGTGCGACGTCCAGGTGCTCCAAGGGCGAGCGGCGAAAGCCCGAGCGCGCGAAGCGCTGCAGCCGTCCGGCCACCAGCGACACCACGGCCGAGGCCAGCGCGGCGGCGTCCACCGTCGGCGTGGGAGACCCTGCGGCTTCAGCGGCCTGGCGCAGGCTCTGGCGCAGCTGCGACTCCACGCGGTCGAAGAACTGGTTCATGCGGGCATTCAGACGCTCGTGCTCCAGCACGAGGGCGTCACCCACCATGACGCGGGTCATGCCCGGGTTCTTCTCGGCAAACTGCAGCACCACCGCGGCAATCTTGCGGGCTTGAAGCGAACCAGAAGGCTCGCGCTCGACGATCTGGTTGACCAGCGTGAAGATGCTGGTCTCGATGAACTCGATGAGCCCCTCAAACATCTGGGCCTTGCTGGCGAAGTGCCGGTACAGCGCGGCCTCGCTCACCTGCAGGCGCGCAGCCAGGGCCGCCGTGGTGATGCGGTCGGCGCCGGGCTGCTCCAACATGCCCGCCAGGGTCTGCAGGATCTGGATGCGCCGCTCCCCGGGCTTGGGCCGCTTGCGCGAAGGCACCGAAGCGCCGTCGGTGGCGGCCGTGGCGGCCGCAGGGGCTGCGTCAAGGTCGGGCGTGTCAGACATGGGGATGGAGCGGTTGAGCAAGCTCTGAAAATGATTCTTGCACAGGCCTACAGGGTCTTTAGATCGGTTTCGGGGAGCGTAAACACTGAGTCCGAAGCGCCGCCGTTCGTGCTTTCAGAGGCTCTCCTCAGGCGATATGGGCCCGCGGCTCAGGGCCGCGCCAGCTACGCTCTGCGGGGCTCAGCGGCCGCGCAACAAGTCCTTCAGACGGGACACGCGCCGGTCTACGTAAGAGGGGCGCCCGGCCCGCAGCGCAGACGCGGGCTGGCCTGCGGCCCGGGCTGCACGCGCCCAGCGCTGCATCCACACTGTCTTCATGCCCACGCGCCGTGCAGACTTCTGATGCTCCAGGGTGTCCTCCACCAGCACGCAACGCGCGGGCGAGACGCCCAGCTTCACTGCAGTGCGTCTCAGCATCCTGGCGTCCGGCTTGGGCCTGAGGTCACCGAACATGTGCATGTCCTCGATGGACAAGATGCCATCGAACCAGGCGCCAATGCCCAGCACGCCCAGCACGCGGGCCGTATAGGCGGCCGGAGCGTTGGTGAGGATGTAGCACCGCCCTGGAAGCCGCCTGAGCGCCGCAAAGTCATGGGGATGGCCATGCACCCGGGCTTCCAGGCCCGGCAAGAGGTGCGTGTGGTGCAGGAAATGCGCGGACTTGACGCCATGATGGCGCACCAGCCCCAGGAGGGTGGCCCCATAACGGCGCCAGTAGTCCCGGCGTAAGGCATCAGCCTGTTCTAGAGGCAGCCCCAACTCCTGCACGATGTAGGCCGACATCAACTGGTTGATGTGACCGAAGGCTGCGTGCGAGGCGTTGTGCAGCGTGTTGTCCAGATCGAAGAGCCAGACCGGCCCGGGGCCCCTGCGCACGGCGGCGGAGCTCAATGCGAGCGGATCATGGTGCCGTAGGCCTGGTCGGTCAGGATCTCCAGCAGCATGGCATGCGGCACGCGGCCGTCGACGATGTGCACCGCGTTCACGCCGCTGCGCGCGGCGTCCAGGGCACCAGCGATCTTGGGCAGCATGCCGCCGCTGATCGTGCCGTCAGCCACCAGCTCGTCAATGCGCCGCGGCGTCAGTTCGGTCAAGAGGTTGCCTTCCTTGTCCAGCACGCCGCGGATGTTGGTCAGCAGCATGAGCTTTTCGGCCTTCAGCACCTCGGCCAGCTTGCCGGCCACCAGGTCGGCGTTGATGTTGTAGCTCTCGTTGTGCTCGCCAAAACCGATGGGGCTGATGACGGGGATGAACTGATCGTCCTGCAGGGCGCGCACCACGCTGGGGTCGATGGTGTCGATCTCGCCCACCTGCCCGATGTCGTGCTCCTTGCTGGGGTCGTCGCGGTCGACCATCTTCATCTTGCGGGCGCGGATCAGCCCGCCATCGCGCCCGGTCAGGCCCACGGCCTTGCCGCCTGCGGCGTTGATCAGGCCCACGATGTCTTGCTGCACCTCGCCGGCCAGCACCCACTCCACCACTTCCATGGTCTCGTCGTCGGTCACGCGCATGCCCTGGATAAAGGTGCCCTTCTTGCCCACGCGGGCCAGGGCCTCGTCGATCTGCGGGCCGCCGCCGTGCACAACGATGGGATTCATGCCCACCAACTTGAGCAGCACGATGTCCTCGGCGAAGTCCTGCTGCAGCGCCGGGTCGGTCATGGCGTTGCCGCCGTACTTGATGACCAGGGTCTTGCCGTGGAACCTGCGGATGTAGGGCAGCGCCTGCGCCAGGATCTCGGCCTGGTCGCGCGGCGTGATGTGGTCGAGGCTGTGATCGAGGGTGTGGTCAGGGGCCGTGGTCATGACAGGTGCGCAGCTCAGGGAAGGGACGGAAGATTGTAGGAATGCGGGGTCAACGCAGCCGGGCGAGCCGAGTTGACGATTCAGACCGCCCCAAGGTAGCGGGCCTCCAGGTGCGCCTTGAAATGCGCCGGGTTCAGCGGCTCGCCGCTGGCACGGATGGCCAGCTCATCGGTGGTCCAGCGGCTCGCCTGGCTCCAGATGCGCGCGCGCAGCCAGCTGAACACCGGCTGCAGGTCGCCCGCGGCGATGCGGGCATCGAGGTCCGGCATCTCGCGGCGCATGGTGGCAAACCACTGGGCGGCAAACATCGCACCCAGCGAGTAGCAAGGGAAGTAGCCGAACAGGCCTTCTGGCCAGTGCACGTCCTGCAAAGGGCCGTCCTTGAAGTTGCCACGCGTGTCCAGGCCCAACAGCTCGCTCATCTTGGCGTCCCACAGCGCAGGCACATCCTCGGGCTCGATGTCGCCCTCGATCAGCGGGCGCTCGATCTCGTAGCGCAGGATGACGTGAGCGGGATACGTCACCTCGTCGGCGTCCACACGGATGAGGCCGCGCTTGACGCGGGTGATGAGGCGGTGCAGGTTGCGCGGGGTGAACGCCGGCTGGTCACCGAAGGCCTGGCGCACCAGCGGGGCCAGCAAGCCGGCAAAGCCGGGGTGGCTGCCCAGCTGCATCTCGAAGCTCAGTGACTGGCTCTCATGCAAGGCCATGGAGCGCGCCTCGGCCACCGGCTGGCCCAGCAGCTCGCGCGGCAGGTTCTGCTCGTAGCGTCCGTGCCCCGTCTCATGGATGGTGCCCATCAGGCTCACGAGGAACTCGTCTTCCCGAAAGCGGGTGGTCATGCGCACGTCTTCAGGCACGCCGCCGCAGAAGGGATGGGTGCTCACATCGAGCCGTCCGGCCTCGAAGTCAAAGCCGAGCAGCTTCATGGCCTGCTCACAGAGCGCGCGTTGCGCCGGCACCGCGAATGGCCCGACCGGCTGGATGAGCGGCTCACGCGCATCGTCAGCCGCCTGCTTGTCCATCACCCGCTGGATGAGGTCGGGCAGCCAGCGGCGCACGTCGCCAAAGACGCGACTCACCGTGGCACTGGTCATGCCCGGCTCGTAGCGGTCCATCAGGGCGTCGTACTTGGGCAAGCCGGTCAGCTCGGAAAGAAGCTTGGCCTCCTCGCGCCCGACCGCCAGCACCTCACGGAAGTTCTCCAGAAAACCGGCCCAGTCATTGGCAGGGCGCTGGCCCCGCCAGGCGTGCTCGCAGCGCGAGGTGGCCAGGGCCCGACGCTCCACCAGCGAGGCGGGCAGCGCGTTGGACATGCGCCAGGCGCGTTCGATCTCGCGCAGGTTGGCGCGCTGCAAGTCGTCGAGCGGCTCCTGTGTGGCCTGAACGATCTTGTCGCGCAGCGCAGCATCGGTGCGCATGCGGTGCATCAGCCCCTGCAGCTCGGCCAGCGCAGCGGCGCGGGCGTCGTTGCCTTTGGGCGGCATGTTGGCGGCCTGGTCCCACCCGGCGATGGAGCCCAGATGGCCCAGGTTGTGCAAACGGCGGTTGAGACGGACCAGGTCGTCGTAGGCGGGGGTGGTTGCGTGCGTGGTGGCGGGGGTGGTGGCCAGGGTCATCTTCAGCGCTCTCGGTGGCAACAAAGTGGGCTTCAACCCACTCATTGTGACCAGCGCGCCTTCAGGGCTGAAACTGCCCCGGAAACACCCACAGCAGCGCCGCCGTCATCGTGACGTAGCGGGCCAACTTGCCCACCGCCATGTAGGCCACACAAGGCCAGAAGGGCAGCCGCAGCCAACCGGCCACGGCGCACAGCGGGTCACCCACCACGGGCAGCCAGCTCAGCAGACAGGCCTTGGGGCCGAAGCGCTGCAGCCAGGCCAGCGCCCGGGCCTGCGTGCGTGTGCGTTGGGACATGGCTGCGTAGGCCTTCTCGGCCCCCAGGCCCATCCACCAGCTCAAGGCGCCCCCGCCCGTGTTGCCCAAGGTGGCCACCAGCACGGCGGGCCAGAACATCTCGGGGTTCAGCTTGACCAGGCCAAAGACCGCGGGCTCGCTGCCCATGGGCAGCAGCGTGGCCGATACAAAGGCCACCACAAAAACCGTGCTCAGGCCAAACTTGGGCAGGGCCA
>Ga0315900_10003354_pt1 | contig 23478 bp, 21 predicted proteins | sample LakEriMetagenome_FD_203521 | JGI IMG/M metagenome (GOLD analysis project Ga0315900, IMG submission 203521) | Freshwater fungal communities from buoy surface, Lake Erie, Ohio, United States - Buoy 12 MA114 | ecosystem: Environmental > Aquatic > Freshwater > Lake > Lake biofilm | place: USA: Lake... | reverse complement strand
CCCCGCAGCAGGGCCACCGCGCCGGCCAGGTGCTCGGCCGGCCAGATCGCCAGACCGTCCACCAGCGCCGCCTCGGCACCGTTCGCGGTGGGCACCAGCAGGGCCCGGGCACCGGCGGCGCGGGCCGCGAGTGCCACCGGCAGCACCCCGCGGACCGGCCGCAGGCGGCCGTCGAGCCCCAGCTCACCCAGGCTCCAGACCCCCTCCAGGCTCGCCGGCGGCAGCTGGCCACTGGCCAGCAGCAGCCCCAGGGCGATCGGCAGATCGAAGCTCGGTCCTTCCTTGCGCAGATGTCCCGGCGCCAGGTTCACCACCACCCGGGTGAGAGGCACCTTCAGGCCGGCATGGCGCAGGGCGGCGCGCACCCGCTCGCGGGCCTCCTGCACCGCCGCATCGGCCAGCCCCACCACGGCCAGTCCCGGCAGGCCCGGCGCGATCGCCACCTCCACGCTGATCGCCACCGCCTCCAGCCCCACCAGGGCTCCACTGCCGCAACGTGCCAGCATCACTTCCGGGGCTCACTGCCTCTGCAGTTCCACCACCCGGTACGGGGTGCCATGGCCAACGACACGATCTTCGGCAGGATCCTGCGGGGAGAGATCCCCGCCGACCAGGTGTACGCCGACGACCTCTGCCTCGCCTTCCGCGATGTGGCGCCCCAGGCCCCGGTGCACGTGCTCGTGATCCCGCGCGAGCACGTGGTGAGCCTGGCCGAGGCCGACGACGGCCACGCCGCCCTGCTGGGGCACCTGCTCCTGGTGGCCGCCCGGGTGGCCCGCCAGGAGGGGCTGGACGCCTTCCGCACGGTGATCAACAGCGGCGCCGCCGCCGGCCAGTCGGTGTTCCATCTGCACGTGCATGTGATCGGTGGCCGTCCGCTCGCCTGGCCCCCCGGCTGACCCCGACACGCCTGGGGAGTCCGGCAGCGGCCACAATGCCCGCAACCGCCCCGGCCCATGAACCCGCTCAAGGCTCTCCGCAGCCAGCTTGGCAAGCTGCAGCGCCTGGCCCAGCCCTACTTCCTGCCGGTGGAGGACACCAGCGCCTGGCAGTTCCTGCTGCTGGTGCTTGCCCTGCTTGCGGTGGTGGTGGGCACAACCCTGCTGCTGCTCACCGGAGCCGTGGAGCTCTCCGGGGCTCTGGTGCCCGAGCTGCGGGGCCGTTTCCTGCCCGGGGTGCCCGAGCGGGTGGCGGCGCTCTGGAGAGGCTGGCAGGGCCCGGTGGTGATGGCGCTGATGGCGGCGGGCCTGGCCTGCTTCGGCCTGCTGCGCGGCAAGCTCCGCCAGGGCCGCTGGCTGCCGTGGCTGCTGCTGGGGGTGATCGTGCTGCTGATCCTGGTGATCAACGGCATCAACGTGGGCATCAGCTTCATCGCCCGCAATGTGGACAACACCCTGGTGGCCTACAAGGCGGATGAGTTCTGGCAGACCGTGGCGATCTACGCCTTCTGCCTGGTTCTCGCCCTGCCGATCCGCGCCCTGCAGAGCTACCTGATTCCGAAGCTCGGTCTGCTCTGGCGGGAGTGGCTGAGCGGGCGGCTGCTGCGGCGCTACCTCACCAATCGGGCCTACTACGTTCTCAACCCGAACGACGAAGCGGCTGAGGAGATCGACAACCCCGATCAGCGTATCTCCCAGGATGCGGCCAGCTTCACGAGCAACAGCCTGAGCGTCACGGTGGAGATCTTCTCGGCCCTGCTCACCTTCTTCAGCTTCATCATCGTGCTCTGGAGCATCAGCCCAAAGCTCGCCACCTGGCTGCTTGTGTATTCGCTTCTGGGCACGGGGCTGATTGTTTTTGCGGGCCGCAGGCTGGTGGTGCTCAACTATGCGCAGCTCAAGCTCGAGGCCGACTTCCGTTATGGCCTGGTGCACATCCGCGACAACGCGGAATCAATCGCCTTCTACCGCGGCGAAGACCAGGAGTTCGGCGAGGCCGACCGGCGGCTTGGCGGAGCGATCCGCAACTACAACCGGCTCATCATCTGGCAGGCGCTGATCAGTGTGATCCAGCGCTCCTACGACTACTTCTCTCGCTTCCTCCCCTGGTTGGTGATCGCCCCCATCTACTTCGCCAAGGAGGTGGACTTCGGCGTGTTCGGGCAGGCCAGCATCGCCTTCTCTCAGGTGCTGTTCTCGGTGAGCTACATCGTGAACAACATCGACCAGCTGGCCGCCTTTTCCGCATCGATCAGCCGCCTCGAGGGTTTCCAGGGCAAGGTGGAGGCGATCAGTGCCGAAGTGGCCGCCAGCGAGGGCAGGGATGGGGCGGTGGTCTCCCCGGGCCGCGGGCGCTCCATCCTGGTGAGCCATGTGGATCTGATGCCACCCCGCAGCAACAGGCTGCTCGTGCGTGATCTGAGCGTGGAGGTGGCGCCGCACCAGCGTCTGCTGGTGGTGGGGCCGAGCGGCTGCGGCAAGACCTCCTTCCTGCGTACGGTGAGCGGTCTGTGGCCACCCGCCAGCGGGCTGGTGGAAAGGCCGCCCGAGGGCGACCTGCTGTTCATTCCCCAGAAGCCCTACATGCTGCTCGGCAGCCTGCGTGAGCAGCTCTGCTATCCCCAGGATGCGGAGCGCTTCCGCGATGAACAGCTGCGCCACGTGCTCGAGCAGGTGCGGCTGCCGGAGCTGGTGCGGCGCTACCCCGACCTCGACATCAAGCAGGACTGGCCGCGGCTGCTCTCGCTGGGCGAGCAGCAGCGGCTGGCCTTCTCCCGCCTGCTGCTCAGCTCCCCCGGCTTCGTGGTGCTCGATGAAGCCACCAGTGCCCTCGATGTGGCCACGGAGCGCCACCTCTACTCCCTGCTCACCGAGCGGGAGATGGCTTTTGTGAGCGTCGGCCACCGGCCCACCCTCACCGAGTTCCATGACACGGTGCTGGAGCTCGACGGCCTCGGCGGCTGGCGCCTGCTGCCCGCCGCCGGCTATGACGTGGGCCGTCATGCCTGAGCCGATGGAGCCCCCAGCCGACAGCCCCGCCCCCGCCAACGGCCTGCCTGCCGCTGCCCCGCGCAGCGCCACCACCCTGGATGCGCCGGCCTTCGGCTGGAGCGCCTACGCCGAGCGCGTGAACGGTCGCTTCGCCATGCTGGGCTTCGTGGCGGTGCTGCTGATCGAGGCCAGCAGCCGCGACACCTTCCTGCACTGGGCGGGCCTGGTGCCCTGAGGCTCAGGGGATGCTGATCAGATCCACCTGCCACAGGCCGTTGCGGCTCACCTGAACCGCCAGGACGCGGCCATCGGCCCGCAGGCTCACCTGCTGGGGTACGCCCGGGGGCAGCATCGGGATCCTCTGCACGCTGGCCAGCGACCGGCGGTAGAGCACCAGCTCCGTGCGCCCCTCCAGCTGGCGCACCAGAGCCAGGCGTTCGCTCCCGTTGTCCACCGCCACGCTCAGGGGCCGGGCATCGGCCCGGTTGAGGTTGGGCAGGGGCACCGGCAGCTGGCGCCGCAGGTCGAGCAGGATCACCCGTTCGCGGTCGCCGCGGCCGCTGATCAGGGCCAGCCAGTGGTCGCCGAGGGCGGGATCGTGGCTGGCGCCCACCTGCTCCAGCTGGCGGTTGAGCCCTGCCAACGGAACCGGCAGGCCCCCCAGGCACCCCCCCAGCGGCAGGGCGAGGGCGGTGCCGAGCGCCAGGGCCAAGGCCGTGGCCATGGGCCTGCGCTGGCTCATGGCCGCCCACCCGGCTGTGCCTGGGGGCCGCCGCCGCGCACGATCTGGCCGGCGGGACGGTCGGGCTCGAGCAACCCGCTCAGATCGAAGAGCTTCACCCGCCGCTGGCCGCCTTGCACCACTCCCAGGGCCAGCCGCTGGCCATCGGGGGCCAGGGCCAGCCTCTCGGGGCTGTGATCGGCCGGCAGGGCAATCCGATGCAGCCTGCCGCTGGCCCGGTCCTCGATCACGGCCAGCCGCTGGTTGCCCTGCTGCACGAGCGCGCCCACGTAGCGGCCGTTCCAGCTCAGGGCCGGCGAGCTGTGGGGTTCATGGCCGCGGATGTGCCGCAGCGGCACAACCTCCCCCCCGGGCTGGCGCTGCAGCAGGAGCCGCGATCGGCCGTCGCGCTCCACAACGCTGGCCAGCCAGCGGCCGTCGCCGCTGAGGGCCGGATCGCGGAGGTTGCCGCTGTTGAGGAATCCTGGGCCACCGGCGCTGCGTCGACCCAGCCAGGAACCGCTGCCGTCGCAGCCGCCGGCGGCCAGCTGCAGCAGCAGAGCGGCGGCGAGAGCGCCAGGCCTGAAGGTGCCCAGGGCCCGCGGCTCAGTCGTCGAAACGGGAGCTGTTGTCGCGCGGGCGTGGCCGCGACCCCGGCGCGGCCGGTTGGTCCGTGGACGTCTCCGGGGTGGTGCCCACGGGCCTGAAGTCGGCTTCACTGATCTCGCCGGAACGGGAGCCCCGGATCGGGGTTCCCCGGGGAACCCCAGCCGGGCCGACGCCGGCCGGGGATGCCGGGGCCGACGGGCTGGGGGCGCGGCGGCTGGAGCGTGGCATGGCATCGGGCGCCGCTGCCGGGCGGCTGCCGCGGCGCGGCTCGTTGCCGACGTCGCGGTCGCGTCGTCGGGCTCCGAACTCGGGGGCCGATGCCCTGCCGGCGCTGCTGTAGCGGCTGGCTGAATCCTCCCGAGCCGGGCTGCCGTAGCGCTCCTCGGGAGGACGCTCAGCCCGCGATGCCGGCTCCCAGGTTTCCGGTTCGGAGCGCCGGCTGGCGGCGCGCTCGGGAATGGCGGCCCGGCTGGCGGCGCGCTGCGGCCGGTAGAAATCCTCGGGCCCCTCCTCGTCGCCGCGGGAGCGGATGCGGCGGCGGATCGGCTGGGGTTCCTCGAAGCGGTCGCGCTCCTCAGGCCAGGCCCCCCCTCCCATGCGGGGGCGGTAGGGATCCGCCGGCGGCTCGTCATCGTCGAAAAACGAGGAACGACGGGCCTGCTCGGTGGTGATCCCGCGCAGCCGAACGCTCTCGTAGGCGAAGAACACCGTGGTGCCGGCCAGCAGAAACTGGCCGAACTGCAGGATCGGATCGAGCCGCCAGCCCTGGAAGAAGAGGATGCCGCCGCAGAGGAGGCCCACGGCCGCGAAGAACACGTCGTAGTCGCGGGCCAGGGCCGGCTTGAAGCTCCGCATGAAATAGAGCAGTGCGCCGCCCACGGCCAGCACAATGCCCACGATGCTGGCCCAGTTGAGGCTGGCGTTAACCATGGGGACTCACCCGGGCTGTCACCCGTAGGTCGTTGAGACCACTGTAGGCAGGGCCGGGAAGGGGGTCAGAGCTTGCGGTCCACCCGGTCGTTCTGGCTGATCAGCACCAGGGCCACGGTGATCGGCACGACAACGATCAGCGCGCCGTACACGAGGCTGGAGAGGAAGTTGGCGAGGGAAGGGGTCATGGCGCGGGTTCCGTCCGATGCTCCGGCGATGGGCGGATCCTAGGGAGAGGCCATGGCTGCCTACGCTGGGACTGCCGATGCTTAGAGCTTTGTGACGGGCCTGTTCCCCGACCGATCGCTGGCCATTGCCCATCTGCTGCTGGGTCTGCTGCTGGCGGGTTGGACGCTGCTGTTCCTTTTCCGCATCGTGCTCACCTGGTATCCCCAGGTGGACCTCAGCCGGGGGCTGATGCGCCTGGTGGGCTGGCCCACCGAGCCCCTGCTGGCACCGACCCGCCGCATGATCCAGCCGATCGGCGGCGTCGATGTGACCCCGGTGGTGTGGGTGGGCCTGATCAGCCTGGTGCGGGAGCTGCTGGTGGGCCAGCAGGGACTGCTCACCCAGGCACTGCTGGCCCGGCCGCCGCTGGCCTGAGGCCTAGGGCTTGCCCAGCGAGGGCAGCATCTCCTGCTCCACGAACTTGGTGTGCACCTCGCCGGCCTGGAATTCGGGACGATCCAGCAGTTGCAGGTGGAACTCGATCGTGGTGGGAATGCCGGTGACGGCGCACTCGGAGAGGGCGCGGCGCAGGCGGCGCAGGGCGTGGTCCCGGTCGCGGCCCCACACGATCAGCTTGCCGATCAGCGAGTCGTAGAAGGGGGGGATCTCGTAGCCGGTGTACACATGGCTGTCGACGCGCACTCCCGGGCCTCCGGGGGGCAGCCAGCCGGTGATCCTGCCCGGAGCGGGGCGAAAGTTCTGGCGCGGGTCCTCGGCATTGATGCGCACCTCGATCGCGTGGCCGGTGAGCCGGATCTCGTTCTGGCTCATCGAAAGCGGCTCGCCGCCGGCGATCCGCAGCTGCTCGGCGATCAGGTCGACGCCGGTCACCATTTCGGTGACCGGGTGCTCCACCTGGATGCGGGTGTTCATCTCCATGAAGTAGAAGCGCCCGCTGCGGTCGACCAGGAACTCCACGGTGCCGGCGCCCTCGTAGCCGATCGTGCGGGCGGCAGCAACGGCGGCCTCCCCCATCTGGCGGCGGATGGCGGGGTCGATCGCCACGCTCGGCGCCTCCTCCAGGAGTTTCTGGTGCCGCCGCTGGATGGAGCAGTCGCGCTCGCCCACGTGCACCACGTTGCCGTGGCGGTCGGCCAGCACCTGCACCTCCACATGCCGGGGCCGGTCGATGAACTTCTCCATGTAGAGGCCGGGGTTGCCGAAGGCAGCCTCGGCTTCGCCCTGGGCCGCCTTGAACAGATTCTCGAGCTGGTCGGGCGCGGGCACCAGCCGCATGCCTCGCCCGCCACCACCGGCGGTGGCCTTGATCATCACCGGATAGCCCATCCCGGCGGCCAGCTCGGCGGCCTCCTCGAGGCTGTCGAGCAGACCCTCGCTGCCGGGGATGGTGGGCACCCCCACCCGCTGCATGGTGGCCTTGGCGGTCGACTTGTCGCCCATCGAGCGGATCGCCTCGGGCGAAGGACCCACGAAGGTGATGCCGTGGTCGCCACAGATTTCGGCGAACCGGTCGTTCTCCGCCAGGAACCCGTAGCCGGGATGGATCGCGTCGGCTCCGCGCGAGGTGGCAGCTGCGAGGATGTTCGGGATGTTCAGGTAGCTCTTCGAGCTGGGCGCCTCGCCCACGCACACCGCCTCGTCGGCCAGCTGCACGTGCAGGGCGTTGCGGTCCACGGTGCTGTGGACGGCCACGGTGGGGATGCCCAGTTCCCGGCAGCTGCGCAGGATTCTCAGGGCGATCTCGCCGCGGTTGGCGATCAGCAGCTTGCTGATGGGCATCGGCGGACTGTATCAGCGCTCACCTGGGGTCCAGGGCGGCTCCGATGGGTATAGTTCACGCCGGAGGCCGGGCGCCTTCGCATCACATGCGGATGTGGTGGAATTGGTAGACACGCACGTTTGAGGGGCGTGTGGCTTCGGCCTTGCGAGTTCAAGTCTCGCCATCCGCACTGTCTTCCCTGGCCCTGTCTTCCCCGGAGCTGGCTTCCAGGCCTGTGCCATGCAAGTCGATGCCATTCAGGGCTCCTTCCTCCTCGCCCCTGGCTTCCCCGGCGCCCGCGTTCACACCGCTGGCTGGCAGCCTCCAGCGTCCACCCTCCCACCAGCTTCCCCATCCCCGGCCGCTGTGACTCCCGCAGCCCCAGTGGCGCCCGGGGCCGACCGGGAGCTGCCGCCAGAGGCCGTGATCGTGCTGGTGAGCAACGGCCCGGGGGAGCTGGCCACCTGGGTTCGCCCCCTTGTGCGCCGGCTGCATGCCGACCTGCCCCTGCGGCCACGGGTACCGGGTGCAGCGCTGGCCCTGCGGCTGGTGCTGGTGCCCTGCCCGAATGCCACCGGCATGGAACACCGGGTGGCCGAAGGCTGGGGACTGTTCGAGCGGGTGAGCCGTGCCGGCCGGTTCTGGTGGCTGCTGCTGCTGCCGGGCCGCTACGCCCGCTGGCCGCGGCAGGGGGTGGTGGTGTTTCTGGGTGGAGACCAGTTCTGGAGTGTTCTGCTCTCGGCCCGGCTCGGTTATCGCCACATCACCTATGCCGAATGGGTGGCGCGCTGGCCCCGCTGGAATGACCGGGTGGCGGCGATGGGGCCTGCGGCGGCGGAGCGGCTGCCGGCCCGCTGGCGCCAGCGCTGCACGGTGGTGGGCGACCTGATGGCCGATCTCTCCGAGGATGCCAGGAGCACGGCCCCCCTGCCGGCGGGCGAGTGGGTGGCCCTGCTGCCCGGCTCGAAGCGGGCCAAGCTCCAGGTGGGAATGCCGTTCCTGCTGGAGGCCGCCGACCGCCTTGCCGCCCTGCGCCCCGGTTGCCAGTTCCTGCTGCCGGTGGCTCCCACCACCTCGCCGGCGGAGCTGCTCGGCTATGCCGGTGACGCCAACCCCATCGCGCGGCTGTATGCGGCCGGCCTGCCCGCGCCGGTGCCGGGCCGCCTGCAGGGGGGGCAGGCGCTGCGCACGGCCGCGGGCACCACGATCGAGCTGGTTCTTGCCCAGCCGGCCCACGGAGCCCTCTCCCAGTGCGCTCTGGCCCTCACCACGGTGGGGGCCAACACCGCCGAGCTCGGGGCCCTGGGGGTGCCGATGATTGTGCTCGTCCCCACCCAGCATCTGCAGGTGATGCAGGCCTGGGATGGCGGACTGGGCCTGCTGGTGCGTCTGCCGTTGCTGCGCCGGCTGCTGGGTGTGGCCCTCACCGCCTGGCGCATGCGGCAGCGGGGGTTTCTCGCCTGGCCGAACATCGCCGCCGGCCGCAGCGTGGTGCCGGAGCGTGTCGGCGTGGTGACTCCCGCCGCGATCGCCACCGAAGCGGCTGACTGGCTGGCCAGCCCGGCGCGGCTGGCGGGCATGCGCGAGGACCTGCGCAGCCTCAGGGGACGCCCCGGGGCGGTGGCGGCCCTGGCGGCCCTGGTGGAGGAGCTGCTGCCTAGCCTTCCCCCATTCCGTGCCTGATTCCGGTGGAAGACAGCCCGCAGAAACTGGAGCGCAGTGAGGCCGAATGGCGCCGCCAGCTCACCGCCGAACAGTTCGCCGTCGCCCGCCAGGGGGTTACTGAGCGGGCCTTCACCGGCATCTACTGGGACAACAAGGCCAGCGGGGTGTACCGCTGCGTGTGCTGCGGCAGCGAGCTGTTCAGCTCGGACACCAAGTTCGACTCCGGCACCGGCTGGCCGAGTTTCTGGGACGGGGCCCGGCCGGGCGCCATCACCTTCCAGGAGGACAGCAGCCACGGCATGCGCCGCACCGAGATCAGGTGCGCCCGTTGCGACGCCCATCTGGGGCATGTGTTCCCTGACGGACCCCAGCCCACCGGCCTGCGCTACTGCGTGAATTCGGCCTCGCTGCAGTTCGAGCAGCGCTGAGGCCAGCGCCGTTCCCCGCTGAGCGGGGTCCGATCACCAGGGGTCGTCGTAGGCGCGGCTGTCCGGATCAGGGAAACTCTCCGGGGTGCGTGGCGGCCGCTGCCGTTCTCCCCGCCCGGCCGGATCGGGGCCTGCGGCCGGGCGGTCCAGACGTTCCTCGGGCTCCTCAGGCTCCCGGAACGCCCCACCCCGGTAGCCGGGCGTGCCGGAGCCCGCCCGCTCCCGGCGGCCCGGCTCGCCATAGCGGTCCTGCCCATAGCCTCCCGGCTCCCTGCCGTAAGGGCCGGGCTCCCGGTCGTACCGGGGTTCGTCGTCGTCGTCGAGATAGCGGCGTTGGCGCAGCGGTTCCCTTTCGCGGCGCTCCTCCAGCTCCACGTACTCCAGCTGGTCGTCGGGCTCGAAGGCGCGGCCCCTGGCGGGCTGGATGCGGCGCTGTTCGCTGCCGATCGTCTGGCCAGGGGCCAGCTGGTTCTCCACCGGCACCATGCCGCCCCGGTAGCGGTCGCGTTCCTCCTGCTCCCAGCTGGGGCCACCGATGCCCAGTTTCTCGAGCAGCCCGGTGCCGAGCTGCTTGAGCTTCTCGTCGGCGCCCTCGTACACGATGATCCGGTCGGGACCGGAGCTCACGATCTCATCCACCGGCAGCTCCCAGGTGCTGAGCACGCCCTCGCCCAGCAGGGGCACCCCCAGGGCGCCGATCACCAGGGTGGTGAGCTCGCCGGTTTCAATGTCGAAGCTGAAGCCGAGCACCCGGCCGAGCTGCTGGCCGGCTTCGGTGATCACCTGGCAGTTGATCACCTTGCTGTAGCGGTCGGGATTGAAGGCTTCCGCCAGGGAATCGGCCGAGTCGACCAGGATCACATCGCCCACCTGGCGGATGCGGTCGAGCGGCATCCAGCGCGGCAAACCCGGCAGGAAGCGGGTGAGGGGGTTGTCCCGCAGGCCGAGGGCCACCACTTCCCGGCGGTCGATGTCCACCACCACCTCGCCCACCACGCCGAGGCGCCGGCCCGTGTCCCGGGTGATCACCTGGGTGCCCATCAGCTCGGAGCGCAGCCAGAGCCGGTCGCCGGGCGCCGCGGCCAGGGCATCCGTGGAGGAGGGGACGGGGGGAGGGATCGGGGAGGTCAAGTCGGCCGGAGGCCCAATCGGGCCATTGTGGCGCAGGCCGCCCGCTCAGGCCGCCGGCGGCAGCCCCACCACCTGGGTATGGGCGCCGCGGGCCTGGGTGACGCCGATTGTGCGGGTGGCGGCGGCGATCATCGGCCGGCGATGGCTCACCACCAGGAACTGGGCGGCGTCCGACTGGGCCGCGACCAGGGCCGCCAGCCGCTCCACGTTCACCCCGTCGAGAAAGGAGTCGACCTCGTCGAGGGCATAGAAGGGCGAAGGGCGGAAGCGCTGCAACGCGAACAGGAAGCTCAGGGCCGTGAGCGATTTCTCGCCGCCGCTCATCGCCGCCAGCCGCCGCACCGCCTTGCCCTTGGGATGGGCCACCAGGGTGAGCCCCCCCTCGAGCGGCGCCTGCGGATTCTCCAGCTGCAGAAAGCCCTCGCCCTCGGAGAGCCCCGCGAAGATCGTGCGGAAGTGGCCGTCCACGGCCGTGAACGCCTCCATGAAGGCCTCCTGGCGCAGGGTGGCCACGGTTTCAATCCGCAGCAGCAGCTCCTCGCGCTCCTTGCTGAGCACCTCCAGGCGCTCCTCCAGATCGGCCAGCCGCTGCACGAGCTGCTCCAGTTCCTCCAGGGCCAGCATGTTCACCGGTTCGAGCGCCTCCATGCGGCGCTGCAGGCTGCGCAGCTCCGCCTGCAGCGCCTCCAGCCCGCTCCGGCGCACCTCCTCCGGCACCGCAGGCGGAGGATCCGGCAGCTCCCGGGCCAGCTGCTCCAGCCGCAGGCGGCCGCTGCGCTCCTGCTCGGCCAGGGTGTCGAGCTCCTCTCCCAGGCGCTGCAGCTCCCACTGGCGTTGCTGCAGCGCCTGGCGAGCGGCGGCGAGCTGGGCCTCGGCCGCATCGCGGGCCCGCCGCCGTTCGCCGAAGCGGGTCTGCAGCTCCTGTTGACGGGCCTCCAGCTCGCTGCGGCGGATCGTGTCGGCCTGCTGGCGCTCCTTCCACTGGCCGCGCTCGGCCACCAGGGCCTGCACGGTCTGGATCAGCCGCTGTTCCTCGCCGGCCAGGGCCTGCAGCTGGCTGCTCAGCCGTTCGCCGGCCAGGCTGCGCTCCCGCCGTGCCGCCAGCAGGGCGTCGCGCTGGCGGCGGCCGGCGGCAAGGGCGGCATCGGCCGCCTCCAGCTCCTGCTGGAGGCCCTGCCAGCGGGCCGCATCGCCGCTGGCTGCGGCCTGGGACTCGGTTTGCTCCAGGCCCGCCAGCCGCTGCTGCAGCGGGGCCACCAGCGCCTCCAGTTCCGCCTGCCGCCGGCAGTCGGCGGCGATCGCGCCGGCCAGCCCAGCCAGCCGTTCGTCGAGCTGCTGCTGGCGTTGCCGCTGGGGGGCGAGGGCCCGCTGGAAGGCGGCCCGTTCCGCCTCCAGCGCCGCCTGGCGCTGCTGCTGCCGCTGCAGGTCGGGGCGCAGGGCCTCCAGTTGCTGGCCCAGTTCGGCCTCCCGGCGCCGGCAGGCCACCAGGCTCTCCCCGAGCTCCAGCAGGCGGCGGCGCAGGGGCTCGGCCTCATCGCCCTCGGGGCCGCTGCCGAAGCTCAGCTGGCCGCTGCGCTGCTGCAGGCTGCCGCCGGTCATGGCGCCACTGCGCTCCAGCAGCTCCCCGTCGAGGGTCACGGCGCGGCAGCGGCCGAGTTCGCGGCGGGCGCTGGCCAGGTCGCTGAACACCAGGGTGTCGCCGAACACGTGGCGGAACACTTCGGCGTAGATGGGCTCGTGACGCACCAGATCCACGGCCCGCCCCACCAGCCCGGCGGCAGCGGAACCGCCCGCCGGGCCGCCGCGCTGCAGGGCCGCCGCCGCGCCACCGCCAGCGCGGATCCGGTTCAGGGGCAGGAAGGTGAGCCGGCCGGCGCGACGCTGCTTGAGCAGTTCGATCGCCCGGGCGGCGATGTGATCGTCGTCGACCACCACCTGGCCGAGGCGGCCGCCGGCCGCCACCTCCAGCGCCACCCGGCAGCGCTCCTCCACCTCCCCGAGTTGGGCCACCGTTCCATGGATGCCCTCCAGCCCGGCCTCGAGCAGCACCCGCAGGGCGCCGGTTCCCCGACTCTCCTGCAGGGTTTCGCGGCGGCTGTCCAGGCGGGCGATCTCCCGCTCCAGCTGGGTCTGCTCCTGTTCCAGCCGGTTGCGGGTGCGCTGCTGCAGTCCCAGGGCCTCGGCCAGCTGCTGGTGCTCGCGCTGGCTGTGCTCCAGCGCCTGCACCAGCTGCTGCCACTCGCCTTCAGCCGCCTCCAGCCGGGCGCTGGCCCCCTCGCTGGCCTGGGCCTCGCCGCCCCGTTCGGTCGTGAGTTCGTCCTGGCGCTGCCGCTGCTGCCGCAGCCGCTCCGAGACCTGCTGCAGTTCGGCCTGCAGGGGTGAAAGGACCTCGCTCAGCTGCTGGCGCTGCTGGCTGCGCCGGCGCTGCTCCTCCAGCCAGCTGCCGCTCCGGCCGGCCACCTCCCCCAGCCGCCGGCGCGACAGCTCCACCGCCGCCTCGGCGGCGCGGCAGGCCGCCTCGGCCTCTTCCAGGGGGGCGTCGGCGCCTTCGGCGTTGAGCTCATGCTGCTGGCGTCGCAGGTCGCCCTGGCGGGCCAGCAGCTCGTGACGCTGGCGCTGCAGGGCCTCGGCCTCGTTCTGGTGCTTCTCGGCCTGGCGGGCCAGTTCCCGCCCGCTGGCCTCGATGCCAGCCAGCTCGGCCTGCACGGCCAGCAGCTGGTCCTCGCCGAGGGCCTTCACCTCGGCCTGCAGCGCCTCCAGGGCCCGCACCTCGCCGCTGAGCCGCTCCTGCTCGGCGGCGATCACCTCCTGCTCCGACACTCGCCGGGCCCTGAGGCGCGCCTGGCGCTGGTTCAGCTCGGCCAGGGCGGCGCCGGCGGCCTCATGCACGAGCACCTGCTCCTGCAGCAGGCCAGTGTGGTGGCGCTGGCGCAGGTCCTGGTAGGTGCGGGCCTTGATGCAGTCGCGCTCCAGTTTCTGGCGGTTGAGCATCAGCTCCTGCTGCACGATCGTGCAGCGCTCCTGCCGTTCCTGCACCTCCTCGAGCTTGCCGCGGGTCTGCTCGATGCGGCTGTCGAACAGGGCCACGCCCGCCAGCTCATCGATGATGCCGCGCCGGTCGCGGGCGCCCATCGAAACGATGCGGGTCACATCGCCCTGCATCACCACATTGCTGCCTTCCGGGTCGACCCGCAGACGGCGGAGCTGGGTCTGGAGCTGCTGCAGGTTGCAGGGCACGCCGTCGGCGCTGAAGCTGCTGGCGTAGGTGCCGCCCGGCGCCACCCGCAGCCGGCGACTCACGGTCCAGCTGCGCTGGCCCGGCCGGATCCAGGGACCCTCCATGGGCGCCTCCAGGTCGGCCTCGGCCGCATCGGGTTGCCAGTCGCCCAGATCGAAGCGAACGCTCACCAGGGTTTCGGCGGCCCTGCCGGCGCGCAGCATGGCGCTGTTGATCAGGTCGGGCAGGCGTTCGGCGCGCATGCCGCGGCTGCTGGCCAGGCCGAGGCAGAACAGAATCGCGTCGAGGATGTTGCTCTTGCCGGAACCATTCGGGCCGGTCACCACCGTGAACCCGGGCTCCAGCGGGATCGTGATCGAGCCGCCGAACGACTTGAAGTGGGTGAGCTCGACCTGATTGATGTGAACCAACAGGCCCGACGCGCCGAGCAGCAGAAATGTAGCGGAGGCTTACCAATCCTCAAGGGGCTCCGTAGCGTGGATGCAGATCGCCCGCGCTGGCCCCATGGATCCCCACAGTGAGCCGGAAGGCTCCCCCGCCGGGGGCCCGACCCCGGCCTCCGGCCCGGAGGCCACCGATCCGGCCCAGCCCCTCGGCGGCTATGCGGCCTTCCGCGAGCGCTTCGATGCGCTGATCCCCGCGATTCAGCGCCAATGGCCCGAGGTGGCCCGTCACACCCTGGAGGCCACCCGGGGCAGCCTCGACGAGGTGGTGGCGCTGATCGCCAGCCGCACCGGCCGCACCGCCACGCTGGTACGGGGCCAGCTGCTCGATCTGGTGCACGTGGCCGAGGAGCGGACCCAGCGCCTTGCCCATGAACTGGAGCCCCTCGAGGTTCGGCTCGAACGGCTGCTCGACGACCTCGACGCCACGCTGCGGCCACGGATCGAGAAGCCGGTGCGCGAGCGGCCTCTCCTGGCCCTCGGTATCGCCGCCGGAGTCGGCCTGCTGGTGGGGCTGCTGCTCGGTTCCGCCCGCCGCTCCGCCTGAGCGCCATGGCCGATCCTCACCAGGACAGGGACAGCCGTGGCCGTGCCGGCGGTGGCCCCGGGGTGGCCCGGGCCGCCGCCGGCCGGCTGGGGGGTCTGATCACCTCGGTGATGGATCTGCATGTGCGGATCGCCCTGCAGGAGGCCGACCGTGAGAAGCGCCGCCTGATCGGCGGGGCCCTGCTGTTCAGCGCTGGCCTGACCCTGCTGCTGCTGGCTCTGATCGCCGCGGAGGTGGCCCTGCTGGTGTGGCTCCACCAGGGGTTCGGCTGGAGCTGGATCCAGGCGGTGCTGGCGCTGGCGGTTCTGGATCTGGTGCTGGCCGGCGTGTTCCTGCGGGTGGGCGGCCGGATGCTGCGGGGCCCCTACCTTCCCGAGACGGTGGCGGGGCTCACGAAGACGACGCGGGCCCTGATCGGTCGTTGAGCTGGCCGCTCAGCGGATGTCGGATCAGCGGATGTCGTAGCGCAGCCAGCGGCAGTCGATGCCGCCGTTGCTCACCGGAATGCGGCGGCTGGCTTTCAGGCGCAGGGCGCCCGTGAGTTCCGGGTTGCCGCTGAGCAGCCACAGTTGCCAGCCGCTGCAGCGCTCCCTGGCCATCCGACCGAGGTCGGCGTAGAGCGCCTCCAGATCGTCGCACCCGCCCAGCCGGGCGCCGTAAGGAGGATTGCACACGAGCACCCCGGGCCCCTCCGGCGGCTGAAAGGTGCGGAAGTCTCCGCCGCGCAGCTCCACCACCCCCGCCACCCCGGCGGCAGCGGCGTTGCCGCGGGCCTGGGCCAGCACGGCAGGATCGGCCTCGTTGCCCACGATCGCTGCCGGCGGGCGGCCATCGGCCAGGCTCTGCCGTTGCCCCGCCCGGGCGGTCGCCACCTCCCGCCCCCAGAGGCCGGCGTCGAAGTCGGGCCAGCGCTGCAGGCTGAACGGACGCGGTTCGGCGCCGCCCAGCCCGGGGGCGCGCCCGAGGACGCGGCAGGCGGCCTCGATCAGCAGGGTGCCGCTACCGCAGAGGGGATCGGCCAGGGGCACAGCACCGTTCCAGCCCGTGAGCGCGATCAGCCCGGCCGCCAGGTTCTCCTTGAGCGGGGCCAGACCCACGGCGGCCCGGTAGCCGCGTCGATGCAGGCTGCCGCCGCTGCCATCCACGCTCAGGATCGCCGTCGCCGTCTGTCCCGGCCGGCCGGGGCTCAGGTGCAGATGCAGGCAGAGGTCGGGGTCGTCGAGCGCGATCGGCGAGCGCCGCCCCCAGCGCTGGCGCTGCCCGTCCACCAGAGCATTCTTCACCTGCAGGGCGGTGTAGTGGCTGTGACTCAGGCCCGGCAGTGCGCCGCTCACGTCCACCCGCAAGCTGCGCTCGGGCGGCAGCCAGCGCTCCCAGTCGGCCGCCCGCTGCACCCCCCGGTGGAGATCCTCCCGGTTGCGGCAGGGGAACGAGCCGATCTCCCGCAGGATCCGGAAGGGCAGCCGCGCCTGCAGGTGCAGCCGGTAGAGGGTGGCCTGGTCTGCCTGGAAGCGCACGGCCCGCCGCAGGGGCTGCACGGTCCGGGCCCCCAGGGCCGCCAGCTCGCGCGCCCCCTCCGGCTCCAGTCCCGGCGGCAGAACGGCGATGCCCTGAACGGGTTCCGGTTCGGTCATGCCCACCCCTGCTGCCAGCGCCGGCAGCTGCCACAATGAACGTGTTCGACTCAGGTCGGACTAGGTGATCCACACCAGTGTTTCGGACAGCGGTTCGATTCCGCTCAGCTCCACTGCCTTTCCCGGGGTGCGCCGCCGGCGTCACCGATCGCGGGGCTGCAATGGTTTCGACGGGGCATGAGGAGGGTGACTGAAGCCTGCTCGGTGAGAGCAAACCCGTAACAGCGAACAACATCGTTCGTTTCTCCCGTCAAGCCGCCCCTGTGGCTGCCTGACACTCCTAAGGGAGATGGGGTGAGGTCAGCCTTATCACCCAAATGACCCATGGGGCCTGGAAGGGCCCCTTTCCCGTAGGTGGGCTTCCCCTCGGCCCCGCACAGCGCTCGGCTGACGCGCCATCACTTCCCGGCAGCCCGGCTGGTGGGGAAGCCGCTCCAGCGCTTCAGGGTTTCCACGCTCTGGACGCCCTCCAGCCGCCTGCCGTGGAGGTCCCAGGTGGGGATCGACTGCACCTGGGCTTTGCGGCAGCGCTGGCGTCCCGCGTCGGTCTTGTCGCATTCCACGTAGGGCAGGCGCGCCGCCGCCTCCCTGCCGAAGAGCCGCTTCTGGGTGAGGCAGGCCGGGCACCACCACGCCCCATAGAAGAGGGCTCCCCGACGGCGGAGGTGATCGCTCACAGCCAGCTCCTGCGGGGTGGAGGGTCGGGTGGGTGCCGCTCCGGCCGGAACGGAGCCCGAGGCCAGCAGGCCGGCCGCAGCGGTCGGCTCCGGGTTGCCGGCCACGGCGCTGCTGGAGGCGACCCCAGCCACCGCCACGGCGGTGAGGGCGATGAGCAGGCCGGAACGCAGCATGGGAAGGCGCGCGACATCCCGGAAACCTAGGGGGCTCCAGCCTGCGCCGACCCGTGTGTGGGCGAATGGGCAGCGGCGAGCCGCCGATCGGTTGCGGCGGCTGAGACACTGGGGGCCATGAGCACGAACGGCTACCGCGATTACTTCAAGGTGCTCGGCGTCGACCGCGGCGCCGACGCCGACGCGATCAAGCGAGCCTTCCGCAGGCTCGCCCGCCAGTACCACCCGGATGTGAACCCCGGCGATCCGTCGGCCGAGGCGAAGTTCAAGGAGGTGAGCGAGGCCTACGAGGTGCTGTCGGATCCCGATAAGCGCCGCCGCTACGAGCAGTTCGGCCAGTACTGGAGCCAGGCGGGCGCCTCCGGCGGCGGCGGCGGGATGGATGTCGACTTCGGACGCTACGGCAACTTCGACGACTTCATCAACGACCTGCTGGGCCGCTTCGGCGGGGCCGGCGCCGGCGCACCGGGCGGCTTCGGCTTCGGATCGGGGTTCAGCGGTGGGGGCTTCCCGGGTGGCTTCGGCAGCGGCTTCGCCGCTGCGGCCGCCGCCCCCCCCAACCTGGACGCCGAAGCCACGCTCACCGTGAGCTTCGCCGATGGATACCGGGGCTGCGAGCGCACCCTGGCGGTGAACGAGGAGCGGGTGCAGGTGCGCATCCCGGCCGGTGTCCGCAACGGCAGCCGCCTGCGGCTCAAGGGCAAGGGCAATCTTCAGCCCGGCACCGGCCGGCGCGGTGATCTTTACCTCACGATCCGGCTGGCCGACCATCCCGTGTGGCGGCTCGATGGCGAGCAGCTGCGGGCCGATCTGCCCCTCAGCCTCGATGAGTATGCGCTCGGCGGCGAGCTGCGCGTGGCCACCCCCGACGGTGAGGCCACGGTGAATGTGCCCGCCGGCATCCCCCTCGGCCGCAGCCTGCGGCTCAAGGGCAAGGGCTGGCCGGGGAAGGCGGGCCGCGGCGACCTGCTGCTCACGCCCCTGTTGCGCCTGCCGGAGCGGCTCAGCGATCAGGAGCGGGCCCTGCTGGAGCAGCTGCGGGCAGCCCGCAGCCAGGATCCGCGCGCCGGCTGGATCCAGCAGGCCCTGCTCTGAGGGCGCTCGCCGGGGCCATCACTAGGATCCGGCCCAGCCATCCCTGCCCCATGGAGCTCACCTATCGCCCCCGCCGGCTGCGCCGCACCCCGGCCCTGCGGGCGATGGTGCGCGAAACCTCCCTCAGCGCCGCCGACTTCATCGTGCCGCTCTTCGTGCACGAGGGGGCCACGAACGAGCCGATCAGCGCCATGCCCGGCTGCCGCCGCTGGAGCCTGGAGGGTCTGGTGGATGAGGTGGGCCGCGCCTGGGATCTGGGCATCCGCTGCGTGGTGCTGTTCCCGAAGGTGGCCGACGGACTCAAGAGCGAGGACGGCGCCGAGTGCTTCAACGAACACGGCCTGATCCCCCGGGCCATCCGTACCCTCAAGGACGCCCATCCCGGCATGGCGATCATGACCGACGTGGCCCTCGATCCCTACTCCTGTGACGGACATGACGGGGTGGTGAGCGAGCAGGGGGTGGTGCTCAACGACGAAACGGTGGCCATTCTCTGCCGTCAGGCGGTGGCCCAGGCCCGGGCCGGCGCCGATCTGATCGGCCCCAGCGACATGATGGATGGCCGGGTCGGCGCGATCCGCGAGGCCCTCGATGAGGAAGGCTTCGAGCACGTGGGCATCATCAGCTACACGGCCAAGTACGCCTCCGCCTATTACGGCCCCTTCCGCGAAGCCCTCGATTCGGCGCCCCGGGCCGCCGCCGCCAAGCCGATTCCCAGGGACAAGAGCACCTATCAGATGGATCCGGCCAACGCCCGTGAAGCCATCACCGAGGCCCAGCTGGATGAGCAGGAGGGTGCCGACATCCTGATGGTGAAGCCGGGCCTGGCCTACCTGGACATCATCCAGCGGCTGCGGGGTGAGAGCGACCTGCCGATCGCGGCCTACAACGTGAGCGGCGAGTACGCGATGGTGAAAGCGGCCGCGGAGCGGGGCTGGATCGACGAGCGCGCCGTGGTGCTGGAAACCCTGCTCTGCTTCCGGCGGGCCGGCGCTGACCTGATCCTCACGTACCACGCCTGCGATGCGGCGGCCTGGCTGCGGCAGGGCTGAGTCGCGGTCGGGCGGCTCCGTCGCGCCGCGCGGGGCCGGTGGAAACGCTTGAATTGAATCAGGGATGGGGGCGCCAGGAATGGCCAAGATCCGGCTGGGCCACGTGGCGCTGCGGGTTCACGACATGGACCGGGCCAAGGCGTTCTACCAGTCCCTCGGTCTGCGGCTCACCTGGGATGCAGCCGACTGGGCCTACCTGCAGTCGCCCCTCAACGGCGACGGTGTTGCCCTGCTCAGCCCGGAGTACAAGGCCGCCGGGCCCCACTTCGCCTTCCATTACCACGATCGGTCCGAGGTCGACCGGGTCCACGCCCAGCTGGTGGCCGCCGGTCATCGCTGCGGTCCGGTGCATGACCACCGCGACGGCACCGCCTCCTTCTACCTGCAGGATCCGGAAGGCAACTGGCTTGAGCTGCTCTACGAGCCCGCTGCCGGCATTCCCTCCAACGTGGCCGGCCAGGCGGCGATCCCGGCCCCGGTGCTCGGGTGAGCCTGCCTGCGGAGATCGAGCAGGAAACCCTCGGGCTCCTGGAGTGGCCCCGGCTCTGCGGCCAGCTGGCCAGCTTCGCCAGCACCGCCGCTGGCCGGCGCCACTGCCAGGCTCTGCCCCTGGGGGGGTCGGTGGCGCAGAGCCGCGACCTGCTGGCGGAAACCGGCGAGCTGCTGGCTCTCGACGGCCTCATCGAAGGCGGGCTCAGCTTTCAGGGTGTCGCCGACATCCAGGCCACCGTGCAGCTGTGCGCCAAGGGCGGAGTGCCCGCTGGCGAGGAGCTGCTGGCGCTGGCCACCACCCTGGCGGCGGCGCGCCAGCTGCGCCGCCAGATCGATGATCCCGAACTGCGGCCGGTGACCACCGCCCTGGTGCGGGAGCTGCGCACCGTGCCCGAGCTGGAGCAGCGGCTGCATTTCTGCCTCGAGGAGGGGGGGCGCATCGCCGACCGCGCCAGCCCGCCGCTGCACACCCTGCGCCGTCAGCTGACCGGCGCCCGGGCGGAACGGCGGGACCGGCTGCAGGAGCTGGTGCGCCGCTGGGCGCAGCTGCTGCAGGACGGCGTGATCGCCGAGCGCGGTGGCCGGCCGGTGCTGGCGGTGAAGCTGGGGGCCGCCGGCCAGGTGCAGGGCCTGGTGCACGACAGCTCCGCCTCCGGTCACACCCTGTTCATCGAGCCCCAGAGCGTGATTCCGCTGGGAAACCGCATCCGGGAGCTGGAAGGCCAGGAGCGCCACCTCGAACAGGAGGTGCTCAGCGAGCTGGCCGCGCTGGTGGCGGCGGAGGCGGCGGCTCTGGAGCATCTGCGGCAGGTGCTGCTGCAACTGGATGCGGCCCTGGCCCGGGCTCGCTATGGCCAGTGGCTCGGAGCCGTGCGGCCCGACCTGGCCGAGGATGCGGGCGCCTCTTTCCTGCTGGCCGACCTGCGCCATCCGCTCCTGCTCTGGCAGCAGCGCCGCCAGGGAGGGGGGGCTGTGGTGCCGGTGACCGTGGCCGTGGACGAGGGCCTCCGGGTGGTGGCGATCACCGGGCCCAACACCGGCGGCAAGACCGTGACGCTCAAGAGTGTGGGGCTGGCGGCCCTGATGGCCCGCGCCGGGCTGTTCCTCTGCTGCAGCGGCACCCCCCGGCTGCCCTGGTGCCGGCGGGTGCTCGCCGACATCGGCGATGAGCAGTCGCTGCAGCAGAACCTTTCCACCTTCAGCGGCCACATCCGCCGCATCGCCCGGATCCTGGAGGCTCTGCCGGGGGCGGCATCCCAGGCAGCCCACCCCGCGGCGCTGACCGGGGCCGATCTGGTGCTGCTCGATGAGGTGGGCGCCGGCACCGATCCCGCCGAAGGCGCCGCCCTGGCCTCGGCCCTGCTCCAGCACCTGGCGGAGCGGGCCCGGCTCACCGTGGCCACCACCCACTTCGGGGAGCTCAAGGCCCTCAAGTACGCCGATCCGCGCTTCGAGAACGCCTCCGTGGCCTTCGATGCGGACAGCATCGCGCCCACCTACCGGCTGCAGTGGGGCATCCCCGGCCGCAGCAACGCCCTGGCCATCGCCCGCCGGCTCGGCCTCGATGCCGCCGTGATTGAGCGCGCCCAGGCCCAGCTGGCGCCGCGGGACGAGGGGGATGTGAACCAGGTGATCGCGGGGCTGGAGGCCCAGCGGCAACGCCAGCAGGAGGCCGCCGAGGAGGCCGCTGCCATCCTGGCCCGCACCGAGCTGCTGCATGAGGAGCTGCTGCTGCGCTGGCAGCAGCAGAAGGAGCAGAGCGCCGAATTGCAGGAACGGCGGCGCCAGCAGCTTGAGCACTCGATCCGCGAGGGTCAGCAGGAGGTGCGGCGCATCATCCGGCGCCTGCGCCAGGGCGAGCGGGAGCGAGGCCGGGGCGACAGCCGCGGCCTGGCGGAAACGGCGCGCCAGGCCGGTGAGCGGCTCAAGGGCCTCGAGCGCCAGCACCGACCGGCCCCTGAGCGGCGTGAGCATGGCGGCTGGATGCCGGTGGTCGGCGAGCGGGTGCGGCTGCTGGCCCTCGGCAAGGCGGCCGAGGTGCTGGCGATCGCTGCCGATGGCCGCGAGCTCACGGTGCGCTGCGGAGTGCTCCGTTCCACGGTGGAGCTGGCGGCGATCGAGGGACTCCATGGCGAGAAGCCCCAGCCCCCCGAGCCCCGGGTGGTGGTGAAGGCTCCGGCGGGGCTTGGCGGCCGGGCACCCGAGGTGCGCACCGAACGCAACACCCTGGATGTGCGCGGCCTGCGGGTGCACGAGGCCGAGGCGGCGGTGGAGCACTGCCTGCGCAGCGCCGCTGGACCGGTATGGGTGATCCACGGCATCGGCACAGGCAAGCTCAAGCGGGGGCTGCGGGCCTGGCTCGAGACCGTGCCCTATGTGGAGCGCGTCAGCGATGCCGAGCGTGCCGATGGCGGCGCCGGCTGCAGCGTGATCTACCCGAAGGTGCCCTGACCCAGATCGGGCAGCATGGGTGCGCTGCGCAGCGGCGCGGGCCGCGGGATGGCGTCGCCGCCAGGGCTGAACAGGCGCCAGCCGCACGGATCGGGATCGAGGTGAACGGTTTCGCCCACCGCCACCGCCTGCTCCGGGCCGCAGCGCACCTGCAGAAGGTGTGCGCCCTCCGCCAGGCGGCAGGTGAGCAGCTGCTCGTTGCCGAGGGCTTCCCGATGCACCACCTCCGCCCGCAGGTTGCGGTTGGTGGCCGGGGCCAGACGCAGGTGCTCAGGCCGCAGGCCGGCGGTGAGGGCGAGGCCCGTCCGGGCGGCGGCGGCCTCCGCCATCGGACCGGCCAGGCTGAAGCGTCTGCTCCCCAGCTGCAGCTGGCTGCCGCCGATCACCTCCACCGGCAGCAGGTTCATCGGCGGGCTGCCGATGAACTGGGCCACGAACAGATTCGCCGGCCACTGGTACAGCTCCAGGGGCGAGCCGAGCTGCTGCAGCTGGCCGCCGTTGAGCACCGCGATGCGGTGACCCATGGTCATGGCCTCCACCTGATCGTGGGTCACGTAGAGGGTGGTGGTGCCCAGCCGGCGCTGCAGGTCGACGATCTGGGCGCGGGTGCCGCTGCGCAGCTTGGCGTCGAGGTTGCTGAGCGGTTCATCCATCAGGAACACGGCCGGCTGGCGGGCGATGGCCCGGCCCAGGGCCACCCGCTGCTTCTGGCCTCCGGAGAGCTGCTTGGGCAGCCGCTGCAGCAGTGGAGCCAGTTCGAGCATCTCGGCCACCTCGGCGATGCGCCGCCCCACCAGCTCTTCGCGCCGCGAGGGCACCCGCAGCGGCGCCGGCAGGTGACGGGTGGTGCGGTGCAGGCTGTCCTGCAGCATCTGGGCGGGCGTGCGCGGCCGGCTGCGCCGCAGCCCGAAGCCGATGTTGTCGGCCACCGAGAGGTGGGGATAGAGGGCGTAGCTCTGGAACACCATGGCCACGTCCCGCTGGGCGGGGCGCAGCATCGTGACCGGCCGTTCCCCCACCCAGATTTCGCCGCCGCTGGGCTGCTCCAGTCCGGCCAGCAGGCGCAGCAGGGTGCTCTTGCCGCAGCCCGACGGCCCCACCAGCACGAGGAATTCGCCGTCGGGGATGGTGAGGTTGAGGGTGTCCAGCACGGCCACCGGCTCCCCCCCGGCCTGGCGGGGCGGGTAGGTCTTGCTCACCTGCTGGAAGCGAACCTCGGCCAAACCGGTTCCCCGACCGGCGAATCCTAGGGTTGGAGAAATGGGCGGGGCCAGGCCGGGCAGGTCCCCGGCATCAGGGCTGACACCGGGGAT
>Ga0315900_10003353_pt1 | contig 23481 bp, 29 predicted proteins | sample LakEriMetagenome_FD_203521 | JGI IMG/M metagenome (GOLD analysis project Ga0315900, IMG submission 203521) | Freshwater fungal communities from buoy surface, Lake Erie, Ohio, United States - Buoy 12 MA114 | ecosystem: Environmental > Aquatic > Freshwater > Lake > Lake biofilm | place: USA: Lake... | reverse complement strand
AGGACGCGGCGCCTGCACCATCTTTCCGCCACCCATATAGATCGAGACATGGCTAATTGGCTTACCGAAGAAAAGAAGATCTCCTGGCTTCAGTGAGCCAACTGAAATCGATTTTCCATACTTGACTTGAATTCGCGATGAATGTGGCAACGAAACACCTGCTTGTTGGAATGCGCGCATCGTCAGCCCCGAACAATCCCAACGCGTCGGCCCGGCAGCAGCCCAGACATAGACATCGCCAACTTGCTTGAGCGCATATTTGAGAGCAACTGATCCACGAGAATTATCGCCCTTATAACTTTGGGCATATTTCCGTGAAGCGTTCAAGATTTTATCCTCGCGCGCAGCCTCTTCACGTGCCAAACGTTCACGATCTTCTTTCTTCAAGTTTTTAAGAATCTTCTCCGCTTTAGCCAGATCACTCTTTGCTAAAGCAACTTGCCTATTAAGTTTCTCGCGCTCTACCCGCAACAGTGCAGTTCGATCTGCCACAACAAACTGTGAGGCCTCAACCTTCTGTTTAGTTACTGCATATTCGCGCAGTTGCTTCGAGTAATTTCTAGCCAAGAGATCCATCGTCCCCGCATCAGATAAGTAGCGCGTTGGATCCGAGGAAAAAAGTAAATCTAACCCTTGCCCGATCCCGCCGGCGGTGTACTGGGCAATCGCAATTCGCGACAGCGTTGTGCTGACCACATCAAGTTCTTTCTTAAGTACAGCCTCCCGAGTAAGAAGTGAATTAGTCTCCTTCTCAAGTGCTTTAATCCTGATTGTCGCCTCATTGGCATCCTCAAACTTTTCGGCAGCCAAAGTGCGCAACCGGTCTACTTCACGTTGGGCGCTAGCCACCGACGGAGCAGCTTCAGCCACCCCGGGAGTAATTCCCAGTAAAAAGATAAGTGCAAGTAAAAATCTAGACATGAAAAACCCTCTTCTCGCTAAACACGGATAGTGGCGAGAGAGCTTCTAGATTCGGCAGATGCCTAACTGAGGCAAGGTCAGAGCAGTGCGCAATCGCGCAACTCCGGGCGAGAAATCAACATGCGATCGAAACGCCAGCACTGGCATCTTTAACTTGGCTGCAAAAACCTTCAAAAGAAATTTACGTCCGAGAATTAAGACAAGGAAAAAGACTCCAGCACAGAGCTCGCCCATCAACGATGAATTCATCGCACCTGATTCAACGCTCTCTGCGAGCGCTCCAGTTGAGGCGTGAACATGGGCAGCACCATCATGGTGATGGCTACTTGCAACGACAGTTGAACTCTGGTTGCCATGACATTGAGCAGCGATAACAAAGACAGCCGATAAGAGGGCAATGACAATTGCCAGCCCTCCAGCAGCCTTTGATAGCGGTGTCCCTGATCGCAACATGAGCCAAAGTTTAACAATGCCCCTGATCCATCCGCCTTATGAACTCGCAAACTCACAGGAAAGACACACGCTCAGAAAGAGGCTCTAGGTGACTAAATCCCAGAGCCTCTGACAAAGCGTGTGACTGGTGGGATTCGAACCCACAACCATCTTCAGAGTCAATGAAGGGCTCTATCCGTTGAGCTACAGCCACACGCGTGCGCAACCTAGAGTGAGTTCAGAAGTTGTTGACTCTCGAACTAATCGGTTGTGGGTAAAGATGACATTCTGAAAAGTCTCTGAACGTGGTGCTACGATTGCAACTCGGAGTCAATGGAGTGCATGAAAAAGACCTGCAGGTCACACTGCAGGTCTTTTTCTGCTCTGAAGTTCAAACTTCCTAACCTTAAAATAAAATTTCTGTACTTCGGTTAACAAATAGAAAGAGGCTCCAGGTGACGAAATCCCAGAGCCTCTGACAAAGCGTGTGACTGGTGGGATTCGAACCCACAACCATCTCCATCGTCAGAGGAGAGCTCTATCCTTTGAGCTACAGCCACACGCGAGCGCAACTTAAGGTGCTTGCAGATCTTGTTTTCTTTCGAACCAACCCACTGTGGACAAAAAATGAAGCCCGTCAATATCGCGCGATTGGGTGCTACTCTTTAGATCCATCGTCAGTGGAGAGCAAGAAAAAAGAGCTACAAAAAAGACCTGCAGGTCACACTGCAGGTCTTTTTCTTCTCCCCCAATACACAAGTAAGATCGCCACATGAGCGCACTCTTCGCACCGCTAAAAATCCGTGACACCGAATTCCCTAACCGCGTATGGGTCTCACCTATGTGCCAATACATGGCCACCGATGGACACGTCGGCCCCTGGCATAGCGCACACCTTGGCGCTCTCGCCACCGGTGCACCCGGCATGATCATGGTCGAAGCAACTGGAGTTACCCCACAAGGTCGCATCTCTATCGGCTGTCCATCAATTGAAGATGACGCACACGCAATGAGCTTTAAACCAATGATCGACTTTGCACATTCAATGAGCGTGAAGATGGGAATTCAATTAGCTCACGCAGGTCGCAAAGCATCAACGATGCGCCCGTGGGATGACCACCGCATGGCTTCCCCTGAAGAAGGCGGCTGGCAAGCAGTCTCATCATCTGCAACCGCATTCGAGGGCTACCCAATCCCCCGCGAATTAACCACAGCTGAAATCAAAGAACTCACCAAAGATTTCGCCAGCGCAGCAGCCCGCGCAGTAAAGGCCGGATTCGATGTCATCGAAATCCACGCCGCCCACGGATACTTGATGCACCAGTTCTATTCACCACTGATGAACCACCGCACCGATGAATACGGTGGCAGCTTTGAAAACCGCATCCGCTTCTTACTAGAAACAACAAACGCAGTCCGCGCAGCAATCCCGCAATCCACACCACTACTCGTAAGAATCTCCGCCACCGATTGGGCCGATAACGGATGGAACCTCATCGACTCCATAGAACTCTGTATCCAACTTAAAGCACTCGGGGTAGACCTCATCGATGTCTCATCCGGCGGTGCCATCCATAACGCCAAGATCGATGCCAAACCAAACTTCCAAGTCCCCTTCGCCACCGCCATCCGCACCGAAGCCAACATCCCCACAGCAGCAGTCGGCCTGATCACCGAACCCGAACAAGCCGAACACATCATCTCCAGCGGCGAAGCAGATGCAGTCTTCTTAGCGCGTGCGATGCTCCGCAATCCACGATGGGCACTTATGGCCTCCGAAAAACTCGGCCATCGAATCGATTGGCCATTGCCGTTGGATAGAGGGCGCACAACAACTTAACCTGAAGTAATCAAATTCTGACTAGTGAATTGGTGTCTATTTCCTTTACGCACTTGCACCTTAGAAACGGGCACGCTTCCGGCGTTATAATTTCATCTGTGCCAGTCCCTCAGTGTCCGATGAATTAGATTCTAGAAAATTACTTCTGTGTCACAAGTGTCTGATGGTCAAAAGGTTACCAGTAGCCTAAAACAAGCTAGGCATTGTTTGCTAGCGCTTGACCTTTTTCCGTTATTCTCCAATTGCGATCCAATTCCTTTGTAACCAACCCATTCTGCTTTGCTTTGGTACGGATCCACGCGAGTCTATATTGAATCTCTCCACGATTGCCTGATCGTTTTTTCGCCAAAAGTGTTGGGCTTAGCTTTATTTCCTCAATTACGGCTTGATCTAATGCTGAGACGCTCGCATGACCACCGAGGCGAGATAAGACGATCAGGAACACCTCAGTTAGTTCAGTGGAAGTAGGCCATTTTTCTGTCATAGGTTAAGAGTATTAGTTCCTTAGAGCGGAATCAACTCTCGCAAATATCACTTAAACAGAATCAATCCCTGATCTTGCTTTACGCTTGGCAAATCCCCGCCGTTGACAGAAGCTAAGATATTTCTGGCGATACGCTCAATTACCGGCACAACGACCGCATTGCCAGCCTGCTTGTACAAGTGACTCATTGCCATGTCTTTGGGAAGTTTAAATGACTTTGGGAACCCCATTAAGTTGAAGCATTCCTTAGGTGTTAGCTTGCGAATTCCATGTGCGGTCAATACCAAGGGAACGTTATGCCCTCCTGTACCCATATTGGCAGTAAGAGTTGGACAAACACCGCTCTTGTTCTCACGCACGTATTGTCTTCGCCACTGATAAACAGTATCCATGCGCTTTATACTTTTCTTTAGGTCTTTAATCATATATCTATCTTCATAGTAAAAAACGTCATCAACCTTATTCTCAAAATCTATAAAGTTTCCTAAAACGGGCCTCTTATTTAATTTATCTGGAAACTCGAACCTATCAGCGTACTTCTTCGACTTAAATCCTACGATATAAATCCGCTCTCGATTTTGAGGGACGCCACCGTAACCATCTGAATTCAATATATCGAATTTTACATGGTACCCGATGGCTTCCAACGCCTGCAGAATTATACGAAAAGTCTTACCTCCATCATGTGCGCCTAAATTCTTTACGTTTTCTAAGAAAACTATTTCAGGATTTTTTTCTTCAAGGATTCTGACAATTTCCCAAAAAACATTTCCTCTCGGATCCTTAAAACCCTTTTGATATCCAGCAACCGAAAATGCTTGGCAAGGAAAACCACCAGTTAACACATCTATCTTCGGTAACTCTTTGGAGTCTAGAAAATTAACATCTCTAGTGACCAACTCATGAGCGTGGTTTAACCGATATGTGATGCTAGCCTTTTCGTCGATTTCATTTGCAAAAATTGGGTCAAATCCGGCTCTTTGAAAGCCAAGCTCAATGCCTCCGACTCCAGCAAACAATCCGGCTAAACGCAAATTCGTTTTTGTCATAGGCGAAAACTATCGTGCGGGACTGACAAACCCGGGTTTTTAGATTATGACCCTCTTGGACATGTCGACTTTCCAACTCGGCTTCATGCCCCTAGGTCTAATTATCTGGTCAATTATGGAAAACCTTGGGCGCCTGTTCCCTTTGGAGTGATCCGCAAAAGTTGATGTGTTGTTTACCATGATGCCGGAAATTGACTTCCTGTTTAACTCAAGATCGTACACGTGATAAATATCGTGACTTTGGGGATCCATATGCACAAAGAAAAGTTTGTCGAATTCGGAAGATGGGCTAAAGCTCGATAAATCTCCGTCAGATGAGCTCGTACCTTTAACCTCGCCGATCAGACCCCTATTAAGCAGAATGTCGCCATGGCCATCGTCAATCAACTCGGCACCGGTGCAGAGACAAACAATTGCCTCGGTAAGTTCAGATGGCATATTTGGGGCTCTTTTCGCCCAAGGGACCGCTGTAGCGATTATTCGATAATTCCAATACGCTTCATGCAGTGAATAGGCATTCGCCCAGTCGACTTTAACGGTCATAGCAGTTACTCAGAGTCATAAGTCCAGGTTAACGGGTATGCAGTCAAATGAACAGAGATTGGGTTGAGACAGTACAAAGACTGGGCTTGATGAAGCATGTCTCTTGCGGACTCCAATAGAGGCGGGGCGTCTCATAACTTCAATTCGGAACTTAGCTCACTCATAGGCCTTAAGTCTCCTGCCTGAACGTAATAGTTTTCGGCATCCATTTTCACGGCATTATTTAGCACCGCACCTTTAGGAATCAATAGATTGCTTTCGATAACACTTACTAGATCCGCTTTTGTTAAGTACCCTGGAATATCATATTCCCATTCGAGACCCATTATCAAAGTGCGCAAATCAGCAAGTGCAACATCTGAATTACTATCTGGCCGGAACTTTCCTAAAACTTTCTCCGCATCGGGTTTAATTCTCACTAAGACGATGTGTGAATAGGTTTTAGGGTCACTCACGGATGCAAGATAATTTCCTTGCAAATCCCAATCTTTACTCTCTAGCAAAATTAAGTTTCCATAGGATTTCGTTGATTTTACAGCGATAGCATTATCTCCAATTTGGAAGTCTGCATCTTCCCATACACCTAATCCATGTGTTGAAAGGTCAGGTGCCTTGAAATCCCTGTGCTTATACAAAACATTAGCCACTGCAAATTCACTTATCTTTCCTTGGAATGTGTTAATAAATATTTCAAGGTTACCCCGGGATATAGTTCCACCAGATCTAGAATGCCTGTGTTCTCCCATTGATCCAAAAGTCATATTAAATGCGAATTCAATTACGGAGTTGACAGTCTTAGGCTTGAAACTCCCCACTTTTCTGAAATTGGCACGTTTGCTAACCCTGTAATTCCCGTCTGCAACTGACATTGGTTCAAAAATCTTCTTTTCCATTCAGTAAATTATCCGGGACGAAGCGTTAGTTGTAAATGAGAATAGCAAGGTAAATCTCTACGTTTCTTTTCTGTAACTCTGTGGTCAAGAACCAGGCGCACGGCCCTCTAGGAAGCCTGATGCCAACAAGCCTCCTTTTGCGCATCATGGTTCCGAAGGAGGAACTGCCGATTACGACAGATACAATCGGGTTAGTTGGAGGTTAATTGTGGGCTACATACTTTTAATTGGAATTTCACATGGCATTTTTTTAGTTTTATTGAACTTCCAAGAAGTGGTTGTCGAATCATTCTTTGTGGTCCACTACAAATGTTAGTAGCACGTTGAGATTATTACTTGTACCAACTACCGGAATTTAAGACCTGCAAGTCAAGTAAGAGCAACAAGTTAGTCTCTGGAAGAGATGAAGTAAATGTTTTATCGATTCTGTCAGTGTATGATTTACTTACCTAACCAATTTGATCTCTTTGCAAATTGCTTTTCTGCATCTCTGAATAGAACTAATTCCACTTCATCGGGATAACATTCTAATTCTTTGCAGTGACTCTCAATCCAATCACAATAGAATGAATACGTCTTAATGTTCCACTTAAGAGTGCCTGTTGATATATTGAAAAATTCTTCTTTTGAATATTTATTAATCCAAAGTGCAATTAGGGAATCGTAGATTGGCGCGGAAGTCTCTCTTGGGGTGCAAAATGAAATGAATTTAGATCCATATGAAGGTCCCAAAGTGTTAACTCTGTTTTCCATGAGGTGGGCATAGGCTAATTTTGGTTTTTTAGACTTAGCTAAATTGTAAACGCCTTCTAAAACACTCTCAGAATGACTCTGTGAAAGCATTTTTGAGACTCGGTATGGGCCGTATCCACGATCCCCATACCCCCACACCATTACGGACAGAAATGTTTCACGAATACTATATTTTCTTGAATCACAAATTTTTCTAACAGCCTGGCGATCAATTTCATCTGGTAACGATGAAATAAACTTGGACTCTTTAGGAAAAGCATTAATCCAATTGTTTCTGCTAGAAGTCCAATCAAATCCTACTTGCTGGGGCGAACCGTCGGCCTTCCAGCTTTCAAGAAGCTTTACTAATCTTTTATTCAATATTTACTTCCCAATCTTGGTTGAATGTTGCATAGCTGAACTTTTCTCCGAGATATTTTGGCTGGACTTCGGTTTTGAAATCGCTAGCTGTGCCTCGCGTCCCACTCTGCTTCAGCTTTTTTGGTCGCCTCAATGATCATGTCGTAATTGGCGATTTCCGCCTCGCTGTCATCACGACTGCCGTAGATCTTCTGCCATTCTTTATGAACTTCCTGAATAATCCGAAGACGTTCAGCTCGAGGTAGTGGCATAACCGATTATCTCATTTGTCACTCCCCTCTGCTATCTTTTCCCTAGGTAAAGAACTAAGCGATAAGCCCTTGAGCATGCTTAGTGCCCTCCGCGCAATTTACGACCCGCGTTCGGTGGCCCTCAAGGAATACCTGCCGGCGATGAAAGACACCGTCGGAAGTAGCGGGTCTTTTTCATGGGCCCAGTCAGGGTATGTGCCATGTCTCTTTCATTGTGTACAAGTTGTTTTACGTTAAGTGATCTATCCAAGCAAACAAGTCAGCGTTGTAGATGTGAAGAACAGATTCCGATCAACCTCGGAATGCTTGATTGTCCAAGCGGGCTAGTCCTTTGTTACATCTGTGCACGTGCAGTTGCAGGTGGGTTTGGACGTTATTCCTGGAATGCATGCAAGTCATGTCGGAGCGTTAACTCAGGAATGTCAGAGTGGTTGGGTGTGAGTCTGCCTCTTGGGCGACATTCGATTATGAATGGAATTGGAATTCCATTGTCAGCAACGCGACCAGAGTTTGAAGCTGGTGCAAGTGCGCTGATCGCTTTTTCTCAGAAGAGCATGGCGCTATCTGATTGGGGTCATTTGCAGACTCGTGCGTTATTTGAATCTGTGCCGGCATGGGCAGAGCGCAAGGTGATTACGATGATCGAATGGGAGAAGAAGTTCAAAGCTTCGAAGAAACATTCTCAGGCAGCATTTGCTGCGTACTACGGGGTTGATGAGTTGTCGCAGGTGCTGATGAGGCGAGGGTAGGTCGCGACCGATCTAGCCAACCTTCACTACAACATCGACCACTGCTTCCGGAGTTGCACTCTCTCCTAGCTCGACATTGACGTTGGTATCTAGACCATTGATCTGTGCTGCAGCCAGGATTGAAAGTTGTGCGGAGATCTCAGTCATCCAGTAAAAGGCTGCTGGGCCTGCACGATCGAGGATTCGTTGGGCTTGAGCGAGGCGAACGTCGGAGAAATCCTGTGATTGATTTGAGGCATCGCCGATTACATCTAGTAGAAAGCATTTGATCTCAGAGCTAATTGCTGTGGTGTTGCTTGACTCTTGGATCAGTTGCTTGAGTTCGCCATCGAGGGTGCGAGGTTTACGGGGTTTCTTGTTACGGCTGAGAAAGAGATAGATCAGGATGGTCAGGATCAGTGTTTCGAACATAGCTTCAGGGTAAGTGTTACCTCTGACAGCTCTGTCAGTGGCTGGGGCTAGGTTGGAGTTATGGAAGCTAAGAAGAGAGTGGCGCTAAAGGCACTGGCCTGTCCTGAGTGCGGGCAGGTGGGAACGTTGCGCAAGATTCTTTATGGCATGCCCGACCCGGAGACATTCGATTTCGAGAAGTATGCAGTGGGTGGTTGCTGCATGAATGGTGATGGAAGTGATCCGGATGTTGCGTGTAGGGCGTGTAGTTGGAGAGGGATTCGCGACACGATTCAGGTAGGCAAAAACTCAATGTAAGTCTGAGTGCCTTGTAGCCTTTTACCTATGAATTACTCAGCACTTCGCAAGGTTCTACGGACGGGATCTATTGTCTTTGGATTATCTGCGCTATTTCTATTGGTGCTTCCGTCTCTGTTTCTTGATCTTCTGGGACTTTCAGATAGTGCCGAGATGGTGTGGGCGATGCGCATGATTGGGATAACGCTCTTGGCGCTGGCTGGGAATATGTGGAATAACGCGGGACAGAGCAGCGATGAGCGCGTGGGTAATGTGGCAAAGGTGATGTGTGTCAGTGCCACAGCACTTGGTGTTTTAACTCTGATGATTCCAGGAGATACAACGTGGTTTAGCTATCTCTATGCAGCTGTGGGCTTTGGGTTCGGGCTTGCTTACTTAGTTAACTTGGTGCGAAAGTAACTAAGGCATCACCAATCCGCCATCGACAGGGACTGTAATTCCTGTGACATAACTAGATGCATCGCTGACTAGCCAAATCAAGGTGGCTGCTAACTCTTCTGGATCTCCGTAGCGCCCGGCGGGTGTTGCTTTCAAGACTAATTCGATCATCTCTTGAGGAAGTTCATCAGTCATCTCCGATGGGAAAAATCCTGGGGCAAGTGCGTTGACGCGAATGTTTTTACGACCTGTCCATTGTGTAGCAAGGTCGCGAGTTAAACCAATGAGTCCTGCTTTGCTAGATGCATATGCAGCTTGAGGCAACACTTGTGGTTTGATGCCAAGGATGCTGGAGATGTTTACGATTGCACCGCCGTTGGTATTTGCCTTTGCAAATGCTTGCGCCATCCAATATGCACCAAAGAGGTTGACATCGATGACTGATTTAAACTGATCCGGAGTTTCACGTGTTGCAGGAACAGCGGTTCCAACACCTGCGTTGTTAACCAAGATGTCGACGTGGCCAAAGTTCTCGATTGCATGTGCGATGAGCGCATCACACTGTTCTGGCTGTGTCACATCGGTTTGCAAGGATGCAAACTTTCTGCCAGCTGCCGTTACCAATGCGCCGGTCTCTGCCAGGCGATCGAAGCGACGTGCTCCGAGAACAACATCGGCACCAGCCTCGGCCAAGGCTTTAGCGAATGCGACTCCAAGACCTGAGGAAGCCCCTGTTACTACAGCGACCTTTCCATCTAAACGAAAGCGGTCCATCACGCTCATGATCTCTCCTCAAAGTGGGCAACTATGCGTAAGGTTATGGCATGGATTTCACCTTGAGTGCTAAGACAAGCGAATACGCAGCCAAACTCCAGAACTTTATGGAGAAGGAAGTCTTTCCGGCAGAGGCTGTCTATGAGCATCAGCGTCAAGTGCTGGCGGCGGCAGGTAAGCCACATGGATTACCTGCAGTGATCGAAGAGCTCAAAGTGAAGGCGCGGGCTCAAGGATTATGGAATCTCTTTCTCCCTCATAGCAAAGATCCTCACCACGGATTAACTGTTACCGAATATGCCACCTTGGCTGAAATCACCGGGTGGTCACCTGAGATCGCACCTGAGGCAATTAACTGCGCAGCACCTGATACAGGCAATATGGAGTTGCTAGATATGTTTGCAACTGATGAGCAGAAGAAGCAATGGTTAGAACCGTTGTTAGATGGTCGGATTCGTTCTGGTTTTGCAATGACCGAGCCTGATGTTGCATCCAGTGATGCGCGAAATATTAGAACTTCGATTGTGCGCGATGGTGATGACTATGTAATAAATGGCACTAAGTGGTGGACCACAGGTGCGATGGATGAGCGCTGTGAGATTTTGATTGTGATGGGAAAGACGAACCCAGATGCAGATGCACATCATCAGCAATCAATGGTGCTGGTTCCGATCAATACGCCGGGTGTGAAGGTTGTTCGTAACTTGACCGTGCTTGGATATGTTGATCAACATGGTCACGCCGAGGTGACATTTACTGATGTACGAGTCCCTATTGCAAATCTTTTGGGACCAGAGGGTGAAGGCTTTGCGTTAGCGCAGGCTCGCCTCGGACCGGGACGAGTTCACCACTGCATGCGCGCCATCGGTATGGCAGAGCGAGCCTTATCGCTGATGATTACGCGAACAGCATCCCGAGAAGCATTTGGAAAAGATCTAGTGCAGCAAGGTGTTATTCAGCAATGGATCGCTCAGGCCCGTATCGATATCGAACAGGCGCGATTGTTGGTGCTCAAAACCGCTTGGATGATCGACACTGTGGGTGCAAAAGGTGCACGTAAAGAGATTGCCGCAATCAAGGTGGCAGTGCCACAGATGGCAGAGCGCATTATTGATCATGCGATTCAAAGTTTTGGCGGCGCAGGCGTTAGCCAAGATACTCCGCTTGCTTCAATGTATGCAGGCGTTCGCGCGCTGCGTATTGTCGATGGGCCTGATGAGGTTCATATCCGTGACATCGCACGTTTAGAAATCAAACCTTATTTGTCATGAGTGATCTAACCGCGGTTCGCCAAGAGGATCGCTTTGATGTTGCTGCGATGCATGCCTGGCTTGGACCACTTGTTAACGAGGAAGTTCCGCCAGAGGTAATGCAATTTAGAAGTGGTGCATCTAATCTAACTTATCTTTTGAAGTATCCAAGCCGTGAGTTAGTGTTGCGCAAACCACCAGTTGGAATGAAGGCGGTATCTGCTCACGATATGAAGCGTGAGTATCTGATCCAATCCAGATTGAAACCTGTCTATCCGTTAGTTCCATCGATGATTGCATTGTGTGAAGATCATCTGATTATGGGCTCTGATTTTTATGTCATGGATCGCGTCGTTGGCCCGATTTTCAGACGTGATATTCCGAAAGAAGTTTCTGCGAAAGACATCTCGGTCATGGCTGATTCATTGATCAATGGTTTGGTGCAGTTGCATGCCGTAGATGCATCGATTTTGGCAGAGCTAAATAAAGGTCCAGGGTATGTACAGCGACAAGTAGAGGGTTGGTCAAAGCGATATCGCAACGCCCTCACCGATGATGTTCCTGATGGTGAAAAAGTGATGGCTTGGTTAGCTGCTAACAAACCAGATGATGTTGATTCCTGTGTCATTCATGGCGACTGGCGAATTGATAATGTGGTTTTTGACTTAGAGCATGGACGTATTGCTGGTGTTTTGGATTGGGAACTGGCAACTGTTGGTGATCCACTGATGGATCTGGGATCAGCCCTTGCTTATTGGGTTGATCGTGGCGATGAACCAGCCTTTGCATCCTTGCGCAGACAGCCGAGTGATTTGCCTGGAATGCCTACGCGCGAAGAATTTGTGTCGCGTTATCTTCAATTAAGCGGTCGCCGTTGTGATGATTTCACCTTTTATGAAGTCTTTGGACTTTTTAGATTAGCAGTGATCATTCAACAGATCTGGGCTCGCTATCGAGCGGGACAAACAACTAATCCAGCATTTGCTAGTTTTGGCGATGCGGTCAATACCTTGATTCACCGTGCGGAGGGAAAGATCGTATGAGAGCTGGACGAATTACCGTATCAACCCGTGTATTTGAAGTTGTTGATGTGCCAACTCCTGATGCTGGTGCGGGACAGGTTCGCATCAAAGTCGCAGCAGCCGGTGTCTGTTTATCTGATGTGCACTTCTTAAAGGGGATTTTATCTCCAGGGTATTTAGTGGGTGATTGCGTGACTTTGGGTCATGAAGTTTCTGGTGTAATTGATCAGATTGGCCCTGGGGTTACCGGGGTTTCTCTTGGTGATCGTGTTGTTGTCACAGTGGAACAGCGTAACGATGCTCAACAGATAACAACTTTGGGCTTTGATTACGACGGCGGTTGGGCTGAGTACCTCGTCACAAAGGCCGATTACATTGCACAGATTCCAGATACGTTACCTTTTGAGCAGGCGGCGATTATTCCCGATGCTGTCTCGACTCCATGGGCTGCCATATCATCAACAGGCAAGATTCAAGCCGGTGAAAGCGTAGTTGTATTTGGTGTGGGTGGATTAGGAATCCATGCGGTGCAGTTGTTAAAGATTGTAGGTTGCAGCAAGATCATTGCAATTGATCCTCGTGAAGATGCGCGAGCAAATGCTTTGGCACGCGGTGCAGATTTTGCATTTGCACCTGATGATCCCGAGATTAAGCAGCATCGAGGGCTAAATGCCGCTTTTGATTTCGCAGGTGTTTCTTCAGTACGCAAACAAGCGCTCTCATTGCTAGGCGAGCTCGGGAGATTGATCATCATTGGAATTGCTAATGAACCGATTGTTATTCCCAATGACATGGCATTTACATATATGCGCACGCAGATCATGGGACATTACGGATCTGAGGCGCGTCATGTGCGTGAGTTGATTGAGTTCACGCGCGATGGGCGATTGGATTTATCCCATTCAGTGACAGAGATTTTGCCGCTGGAGCAGGCAGGGCAGGCATTAGAGATCTTGGCGAATAAGATTGGTAATCCAATACGGATAGTTTTAAAGCCCTAGCGTTGTGGTTGGAAGCAATCTAGGTCGAGAGCTCGTATTGGGTTTCGGTTAACCTTTAAGCTCTTTCGGACTCGGTGGCAGCACAAGCTTTGGTTTATCTGCAGCCCCCTCTTTTAATTCATTCTTAATCGCATCGATGGTGGCGGGGATACCGTTTTCGTAGGAGTAGAGAGCTAAGGCAAATAGGTGCGAGAAGGCGTAGCCATCTTCGGGTGAAAATCTTAGGCCCGATGATTTTTGTCGATTGGAAACACCTAAGATGAAATCAGTTCGTTCTGGATTTGAAAAAGTTGAAAGTAGTTTTGCAAATGCCCACTCAGTAGTTGCGATTGGGCCGGCAAAGATAAGTCTTTGATTGGTTAACTTAACCATTCCTTGATCCTTATCCATCTGCATCTCTACACCTGGGATCGTACGTCCTTTAAATGAGCCGACTTTGTAACGAATGCCGGCAACGATTGGAATAGAAATGCCTTGGGAGCCACCGCTAAATGTGGAGGGTGTGCGACCTGCAACCTGATAAATGCCATAACCAGTCCATAAAACTAATTCGCCTTTTTTCTGCGCCAGAGAGTGATCATCGGGTTCGCTACCAGATGATGCTTCCGTGAAGATTTCTAGTGCTTGGGCAAGAACTTGGTTCTCTCTATCCCACTCAAATAGCTCTAACTCGTAATCAGCCTTGGCACGCTTTACTGCTCGTTTAGCTTTAAAGTCTGCGAAGAATCCCATGGGTTGATTATCTCTTTACTTGCGGTAAAAAGGGTAGGAAGCCACCGAGATTGCGCTTGAGATGTTACGTGCAGGTCGCTTCGGTTACCGACGCTGACCATGGAAGATCTGCCGAAGAAGTCAACTTCATAATCACTCTGGTCTGAGCCGGAATATTTGATTCGGAATCACTAGAGGAGTCCAGAATTACATCACCTCTGGTGATATTGGCTTCAATTCTTATGCTCGAACAGAAGTCACGCGAGATTGCAATAAATCCCCAGCACTGTGAATAGCAATCTGCTGCGTCATAACTGATTGTCTTATAGGCAATATTGTTATTCACACTAAACTTTGTGAAGCCAGATGGAACCCAGGAGTAGTCATTTCGTTCAGCTAAATCTCTCGCTCGCTCTTCCTGTGCGGCTTTAATCGCTGCTTGGGCCTCTAGTTCTGCTAGTTCTGCCATCTCCATCGCTACTTGCTTTTCACGACGATCATCTACAAAACCTTTCGTGAGTACGCCACCCACTAAGAGCACAACTGCTAGGACACTAGCGATTATTACTTTCTTTTTCTTCTCATTCATCTCGCGTTGCAGGCGATCAAAATCTAAATCCATCAAACTACGTCCGCAATCAAGACAGTTTGCTTGTTGATACTTAACTTTGCCGTCGCAGTCTGGACATTTCATAGATATAGCCTTTCAAATGACTAGTCAGATAAAGTCTAATAACAGTGTTAATTCACTAACCTCAGAGATATGATAATTCAATTACTAACATCGTCAAGCATGGGAGAAATGATGTCTACAGAAGATTCGATGGCAATGCCAATACCGATTCAGGTTCGTGATCCACAGATAGTTAAGATTGAACGAAAAGTTCGCAATGCAAAAGTGATGCTGTGGATTTTTGCAATATTTATTGCCTTGAATACTGCAGCTGCACTCTATATTGGGCAAACATACAAAGCCGTCGAATTTGAAACGGGTAGAGGATCAATCGAGTCTGCTCTTTCTTCATATCGAAGCAATGATGCGTCATCAACAACTGTTTACCAGCAAATGGTTACGAATGGATGGGTCACAAGAGATCTCCTCGAAACAATTGGCGAGCAGAATGCAACGATAATTGAGCAAAACTCTGAAAGTAGCAGCCTTACGGCATGGCTCTTCTTCAACACCCTCTTTACCTTGGGTGTCCTAAGCGTTGCAGTAATCCGTATTGGAATTCTTCAAGTAGAAGTGCGGCAGAGTAAAAACACTTAAGGATTCGGATCGTATTTCTGAAGCTAACTATCTCGCTGAAAATCACTTCAGCGAGATAGTTAACAGCCTGCCACTGTCAGTGGTGGCGATGATATGACCATCCTTGCTTATTTCAAGATCGCGAATGCGTTCGCCAATGTTGACTGTGCTGATCTCACCCACTGTGGTGCGATTAGTTAGTTGTATGAATATCAACGACTCTTCGCGCAGGGTTCCCATGACTATCTGGGAAGACCATTGACCCCACGTGCTTGGAAGTTGAACTAGCTCTGTTGGTGCAACGGAAGGAACCCAATAGGTAAGAGGCTTAGTAAATCCTTCGTGGCTGCCGGTTACGCCTGGCTTTACATAGTCTCCTGATGAATATGGTTGGCCGTAGGAAACTGCTGGCCATCCATAATCTTGTCCGCGAACGATGAGATTGAGTTCATCGCCTCCGCGTGGACCGTGTTCTGAGGTGTAGAGATCGTTTCCAATTAAGAGGATTCCCTGCTGATTGCGATGGCCTTGTGAAATCTTCTCTACTTTAGATTTACTGATTTTGAATACTGAGCCAAGATCTTGTCGTGTCTTTACTTGATCAATCTTGGTGAAACCTAAATCCCCCACCGTCATATAGACGCTGGATTTATCGATGACTTCGATGCGGCCAGCTGCATGTTGGACAGCGCCAACGGGTACACATGGCTTGCTGGTAAACCAGGTTGCGGTGCGCTTCACCGATGGTTTTGCACCAAGATCGATTTGGTAGGCACCGAGTACAACGCTGACACAATCGCGGGTGCGGTCATAGCGCGGGTAAGAGACCACAGCATCTACTCGGTTGGCACTTTGCGTGAGAATTCCGATATCGGTGATTGCAAAACGTGAATCGTTAAAGCGTTGGGTGTAGTTCTCTACCTTTCCAAGAATCTTCTCGCTGCCATTGGCTGGGTTAAAGAGATAGAGCGCAAAGCCATTCTTACCTCCGCCCAACAGGTATCGACCATCATTTAGCGCGGTTATCGCTGCGCCGCGTTCGCCATTTGAGGATTGAACATGTGAGCGCGGAATATCAACGCTTGAGATCTCTAACTGTGGTTTACCTAGAGCGGCGTTTGCTCGAGCATCAACGAAAAGACCTAGGGCGAGAGAGGCAAGAATGATGACGATCCATGTGATCACTTGGCGCTTCATGTCATGAGAGTAACTAGTTAATTCCGATGCGGCTACTTTTAGTTTAGAAGTTCTGTACAAAATGTCCATCACTTTCAACAAGACGTTTGATCTTTGCGAAAGTAATCTATGGCCATGAAGAAACTCGCCGTTATCGCAGCATCACTAGCAGCACTTCTATTCCTAGGAAGTACTGCCATGAACTTTGTATCTGGACTTGGATCGCAAGTATCTAGCGTGACATCACAATTTACTGATCTGCTTCCAGGTGGAGATGCGTATGCACTCGGTGTAGATGAAGGCAAAAAGATTCTAGAGAACACTGACTATGTAGATCAGATGAATATCTCAGTTCTTCCTGGTGCAACTGAACTCATAAATAGCCTTAAGTCCGGTCAGGTCACCGAAGAGCGAATTTCTCAGATTGCTAACTTGTATTTCCCTGTTGCTGCCGTGAAGGCGGGAATCCTCAACCTTTCTGCTGAAAATCGTGCAGAGTTTGTTCGAGGAATGGTTGAAGGATATTTCCCTAAGTAAGTAAGAACTAGTTGTTCTTTACGTATTCTGCAGCGTGAGGGAAACCGTTAGCTTCGAGCTTTTCAGCCATCTCAGCCTTAACTGCCTTGACAACCTTGTGTGTTCCGTCGCAGTTCTTCTCTTCATCTCTTGTATATGTGCAGGTGCAAGCGCCCATGATTTCCTTCTTTCGTTAAGGTCTTGGGCAGAACTCTACCGAAGATAGATACGAAGTGTCCTCTAGAGCGAGTGTTGGTTCGGACTAGTCAGTATTGCTGATCGGAATGACAATCTCGTTGTAATGAAGAAATCCAGGTTTAAAGGGAGCGTCAAAGCGGCAGATCCTCGTCTCATCTGAGAGTTTCAAGTTGGCTTTGGCGGCGGCGCTTCGAAGTTCAGCAGCCTTCTTCTTTGAGAGTTCATCCGTTGCCCTGCCACTAAAGGATTTGGCAACACAGACTTCCGTATCAAGTTCCCGCAAGATCACTTGAGGATCATTTGGTTGCGGCAGATGCCCAAAGCGACTTCCAGATGGCATGACAAATGAAACAAACCATTCATTTTCGGCAGCACTATCCCCGCGCTGTGCTGCAATAACAGGGGCTGTCATTGAGATTGCTTCCTGCGCGCGATTACCTTTTGAGATGTACTTAAAGAGGTGGCTAAATGCAGCGCTAGAGGCAGAGGAGTAATTGGCCGAAACTCTGACTTCAGCAAGAACGCATGGCAGATATTCGCGAAGCTCGAAGTCCTTGTATTTCTCTAACAATCGAAACTCTTGTCTCTGCGTCATAGTTAGACCTTATCAGCGGTGAAGTTAATCTCTTCGCCATCACTGTATGCATGCGTTGGTGAGCCTTTAAGAACGTGAACTTTCGCTTCACCGTGAACGTGCCAGGTTGATTTGGAAGGGCGCTTAACTAGAGCCGTAAGTTCATCTATTCCAAGAACTATCTGATCATCGGGTGCGTGCAATAGGACTGTTGCTGCGCTATCTGGAATCCACTTAAAGAACTTGTTGTAGTGAGGGATCACACGAATATCTGGGAGTAGCGAAAGTCCTGGTGTTGGTTCACGCTTGAGCATGCGAAAGTTTGGGATGTGAGCGCTTAAGACCATTGCACCTGCGCTACAGCCGGCCAATGAAGATCCTGAATTCCAGTTCTTTACGATGGATTGCCAGACTGGAGTATCGCGAAGACTTTCAGCTAAATGGTGTGGGTCTCCCCCTGATAGATAGATCAGTGCTGAGTCATTAATCAGATCAGCAAAGACAGGATTGAGTGCGCCTTCGCGTTCGTAGATTGGTAGAAAGATTTGTTCAACGCCTAATTCATCGGCTTGTGCTTTACCGAGTGCGCGCCAGTAATCGAGGCGATCTTCGCTTTCACGTCCTGCTGCAGTTGGAATTTGAATGTAGGTATGTTTCTTACCAAGTGCTAGAGCATCATCGATGAGCGATTTTTCAAGGGTGGCCATCGCAGGTAGGTATTCACCTGAACCAACGAGTGCTATTGAACCGGGCATAGGTCAGAGTCTAGGACGCAGTAGCGGGGTGAGATGCGCTCAGAATTAACCAAAAATTCTGGATTTTGGAGTAGAAGTTCGAGCCCGAAAGCCTTAATCTCTAACGGATCCGCAGCGGATTCAAACAATCACGGAGGCTTTCAATGGATGAAGAATCACTACTTGAGCAATGGAATCAAATGCGTTCCCAGATCATTCAGTCACAGGTGGCACCCGCGCTTGTTCTGATCGGTGTAATGGTTTTAGCTTCACTGGGCGTATATGAAGATGCAGCTGATTCAGCGCGATACCTCACTCTAGGAGTCGCAGCGATCACCGGAATTTTGGCAACTATTAGCCAGTATGCAGCAGTGCGTGAAGGCGAAGCTCTCATGGTTGATCTTCGTAGACTTGCAACCCCATCTGCGCTTTCAGCAAAGATCGCAGACTCACGTGGAATGCTTTCACTTTCAGCAATCACAATCGTCCTCTTTGACATCGCAATGTTCGCACTTGTTGTGTGGGCAGTTCTAGGCGCATAACTAGTGGTTGAGGTTGTAATCGTCGCGGTTTACGCGGTCGTGGTACTTGTTATCGTGACGCGCTTTGATCGCCCATCTAAAAAGGGTCCGAGAATTACTGGGCGTGGTGGAGATTTCGAGTAAAGGTACGCACTCTTCTTAAGGCGTTAGTGGACCAAGCAGGTACTTCGTAAGGTTCATCGCCGGCCTAGATTGATTCTCATGCTGTGCCTTAAATGCATTGCTGCCATCAATTCCACAGAGGAATGTGATTGCGGATGCGCCACCTGGATGTGCTGAGATCCACGCCGTTAAGTCATAGACGTTTCCATCGATGGCGCTCCAACACTTTGCTCTTGTGCTGGCTTTCTTTACATCAGCCATTGTGTAGCCAGCCTGTGTTGTAGAAGGTGTTGGTGTTGGTGTCGCCTTTGCTGTTGGTGATGGAGCCGTAGCCGTTGGAGTTGGAGTTGGAGTCGCAGCAGGTCGCATCCCGCGGATAACTTCTCCTGGCACTTCGCGTTCACCAACTGCGATCGTGACTGCTGATTTTGCTCGGGCAGTCAGAGTAAAGCTGTACGTTCCAGCCTCTGCCGTTGCGCTATAGCGAGAGAGATAGAGGTAGTTGGTCTTTCCGTAAGGCTCATAAAACTTGGTGCGCTCAGTGAATTTAATGGTGACTGATTTTCCTGATGGAGATGTGACTACCAACTGAGGAAGAAGAGTGTTCTTAAGCGCGTTCTCAGGTTTCTTATCGACGATTAAATACTGAACAGCAAGTGGCTCCCCCGCCTTCAAATCTGCTCTGAAAGCTTTCTTCTCTCCTGCTTTTGTAAATGATGCGCGTATTGCAAAAGAGACTGTGCCATCGACTAGTAACGGACCTTTAGCGGCGGTGGTATCGCTATTAAGTAGTTCAACTGGTTGATGGGCATGCGCAGAGGTGCTTCCGAGGAAGGTCAGCACAAGAAGGGCGATGATGGCGCGTTTCACCCTCAAAGGATATTTGCACTCCGTTAAGTTGTCGCTTCGAAAATGCAGCGAGAAAACTAAACTCTTTTCTTACTCCACCAGGTTTTATAAGCGCCGAAGAGAAAGATATAGGCGGGGAAAGCGATGAGGATGATTTCGCTGATGATGTTCTCCTGGACTCCGGTGGTCTTGGAGTAAGTCCAGGAGAGATAAGTCAGATTGCCTAGGTAGATCATTCCAAATGGCAGGGTAATTCGGCGCAGCTGATCAACGCGAACGATGTGCGGGAATTTGAAGTAGGTCAGCTGAGACATTCCAAGAATCAAGGTGAAGATTGAAACCTCAGTTGGAGTGAGATCAAAGACTAAGAAGGTTGGCACAGCGAGATTCCAGACTGCGGGAAAGCCATTAAACCAATGGTCATCTGTCTCGATATCAGAACGTGCAAACCAGAGTGCTGACGTTAAGAAGATAAATCCGGCGATAAGTGCTTCATATTTTTGTGGAAGCATTCCGAAGTTGAGCATAAATGCCACAGGGACAACTACACAGGTAACGTAATCTACGACGAGATCAAGAATCTGGCCATCGATTAGAGGTGCGTGAATCTCAACATCTAAACCACGTGCGATTGGGCCATCTAGGCCATCAAGAATTTGAGAGGCGATCAACCAGAGAAGTGCGATTCGTACTTCACCATCGACAACACCTTGCAGGGCGAGCATTCCAATAACTGCGCCACTAGCAGTAAGAACATGCAGGGCGTATCCAGCACGGCGGGCTGCATTTGGTGTCAGATTACTCATTGTTCTCGTAGTCCTTCATATTCATAGCGAACTCTGCAACATCCCAGTTGTCGTATGGGTCTCCGTTTGGAAGAAGGATCCCGTTTCTTGTGTTAACTGAAAGGTAACGAAGTACGCGCTTGCCTTCGATGATCTCGATCCCACTTAGATATAGATCAACCTGTTCTTCAACGCGAGTTCCTTCCGCGCAATTAGGTTCGCAGAGATTCTCTGAATAAGTACCAGTGCCCTCTGCCCCGTTGTATCCCCAGCGTTCCCATTTGATGTTATAGACGTAAACCCCGGCATCTGCGCAGAACTTTGTTAATTGTTCTGGACGTTGCTCAAGGATTTCGCAATCGTATGTGTAGATATCGCGGGCATATGACTTACCAAATGCCAGAACTGAACCAGCGGTGAGGGCGATGATGATCAACCCTGCAATTAATCCTGTCCGTTTCATAAGAGCATCGTACTTGTGCGACAGGGTGAGCTAGATGTAATCAATTCAGGAGTTAAGTACGGGTGAGCGCTCCGTGGGGGCTGGGCAATGAAGGATTTCTGTGGTGTTGGCCTTGAATGCCAGAGTTTTGAGGGAAATCTTGGAATACTTGGCTTCACATACGAAGAACTTAGAAATGGCGTGAATGAAATGGCTAAAGCAGCAGCAAAGCAGTCGATACTCGATCCGAAGAACGATAACGAGTTCCATATCGAAAGTGTTGTGGAGCGTGTTCTCTTTGGTGGTCGCTGGTTATTAGCGCCCCTCTACGTTGGACTCTTGCTCAGCCTGATACCGATTCTCTATCGCTTCTTCATTGAGTTTTACCATCTCATGCAAGACGTCGCCATTCTTGAGATGAAAGATATAACTCTTAAGGTTCTTGAGCTTCTCGATGTTGTACTCCTTGGCAATCTCATCATTATCGTGATCTTTGCCGGGTACGAGAACTTCGTTTCACGCATTAACGTTGCCAAGAATTCTGTAGATCGCCCACAGTGGATGGGTCGCGTTGATTACAGCGGGCTAAAGATTAAGTTGATTGGATCATTGGTTGCAATCTCTGTCATTGAGCTCTTGAAGGACTTCATGATGGAAGGTGACTATGACGATAAGAGGCAGATGTGGAGAATTATTATCCATATGACTTTCGTAGTCTCTGGTGTCCTCTTTGCTCTGATGGATCTGCTTGCAGATAAGCGGGAATCAGTTGACATGACAGAACAGCCAAGTAAGAGTGCGAAGTAGGTAGATAGATGTCATATATAGATCCTTTGAGAGAATCTGTAGGACCAATGCGTTACGCATCATTCCAACATCGCTTAGGTGCTTATGCACTGGATATAGCGATCTCAGCACTGACATTTGGAATTGGCTGGTTGATCTGGTCATTTATCGTCTGGGGTGAAGGACAAACTCCCGGTAAGAAGATTCTTAAGATTCGTGTGCGTAACTTTGATACTGGAGCAGTTGCAACGTGGGGCCATATGGCAGTCCGCGAACTACTCGTGCCACTAGCAGTTGCAATCGCAGTTGGTTTAACTTCAGGCTTAGCGGCAGTTGCTTGGGTAGTTCTTGAAATCGTCTTTTACTACACAAAGAACAATCGCACACTCCGCGACTATTGGGTCAAAACCGCTGTAATTAACGAGGCGTAAGTTAAGAGATTTACAACAGTTACTAAATCAAAACAAAACTAACGTAGCCCCGAAGGGATTCGAACCCTCGTAGCTGGCTTGAGAAGCCAGAGTCCTAGGCCGCTAGACGACGGGGCCCTAGTATTTTCTTACTTTCTTGCATTCCTTCTTTACTGCGGTACTGCGCTGGGGTACCAGGACTCGAACCTAGACTTACTGAACCAGAATCAGCAGGGCTGCCAATTACCCCATACCCCAAAAGGCGTGAACCTTATGTGGGAGAAGTTTACCCCACGCTCTAGAGCGAAATTGCCCCAGTAATTCTGGCCAAGCAGGCCTCTTTCCCAAGTAATTCCATTGATTCAAAGAGGGGTGGAGAGATCGTGCTGCCCGTTGTAGCAATACGTAGCGCGGTAAATGCGATGCGCGGCTTAAGGCCCATCTCTTCAATCAGAGATGCGCGAAGGGCGGCCTCGATAGATGTGTGATCCCATGTTGATAGTGGTGTGAGTTCGGCAAGTGATCGCTTCAAAATATCTTTCGATGGGCCATCAGAGATCTTTGCAACGCTCTCTGCTTCCACGGCAAAGTTTGTGGTGAAGAGGAATTTGAGCATCTGTGGAACTTCACTTAACGTCACGATGCGCTCTTGGATAATTGGCAGAGCCGCCTTCACCAGCGCGATCTCAGCATCAGTTCCGGTAATCACGCCGCCATCTTTGAGGAATGGCAGGGACCATGAAAGGAATTCATCGAGTGTGAGTGCGCGAATCTTGTCACCGTTAATTGCCTCGAGCTTCTTCATATCAAAGCGAGCCGGTGAAGAGTGAACCTTTTCTACAGTGAATAGTTCTGTTAGCTCTTTCATCGTGATGTTTTCACGATCATCGCCAGGTGACCAACCAAGGAGTGCCAGGTAGTTACAGATTGCCTCAGGCAAGTAACCCATCTGGCGATACCAAGCGATTGATACTTCACCATTACGCTTTGATAACTTGG
>Ga0315900_10003352_pt1 | contig 23482 bp, 17 predicted proteins | sample LakEriMetagenome_FD_203521 | JGI IMG/M metagenome (GOLD analysis project Ga0315900, IMG submission 203521) | Freshwater fungal communities from buoy surface, Lake Erie, Ohio, United States - Buoy 12 MA114 | ecosystem: Environmental > Aquatic > Freshwater > Lake > Lake biofilm | place: USA: Lake... | reverse complement strand
AATAGCGGCATCGCCCGGCACACCTGCAAGGGCTGGTTATACATTTAATGGATGGTTTGTGGCAGCAAGCGGGGGCACAGCCATATCTTTCCCTTCCACTCACAACCAAACCGCCAACTTCACACTTTTTGCACAATGGACGGCCAATACTTTAGCCATTACATATAATAGTCAAGGCGGAAGCGCCATATCCAATGGTTCCACAACTACAGGTGGTTCAATAGCGACATCGCCCGGCACACCTACAAGGGCGGGTTATACCTTCAACGGCTGGTATACGGCTTCCAGCGGGGGCACAGCCATATCCTACCCTACACCCATAACCAAACAGCTAACTTCACACTCTTTGCACAATGGACCGCCAATACATTAACCATCACCTACGATTCACAAGGAGGGAGTGCTATATCCAATGGTTCTACCACCACAGGCGGTTCAATAGCGGCATCGCCCGGCACACCCACAAGAGCAGGATACACCTTCAATGGATGGTTCACAGCATCCAGCGGGGGCACAGCCATATCTTTCCCATACACCCACAACCAAACAGCCAACTTTACACTTTTTGCTCAGTGGACCGCCAATACATTAACTGTATTTTTTGATAGTCAGGGTGGCAGCGCTATTTCCAACAGCAGCACCACTACCGGAGGTACAGTTGCCAATCCGGGTAATCCAACACAAGCCGGCTTCACCTTCGATGGTTGGTTTATAGCAGCAAGCGGAGGTACAGCCATTACTTTTCCATACAGCCATGGCCAAACCGCCAATTTTACACTCTTTGCACAATGGACATTGGCAGGTTCGCCCACACTCAGTGCTGCAACCCTAAGCAGTGCACTTTCTAATGTATATGGAACTGCATCCACAGGTGTAAGCTTCACAGCAAGCGGCACCTTCCTTACCGGCAATATTACCGTAACCGCACAAACAGGATACGAAGTTTCTACTTCATCAGGTTCGGGTTATGGGGCATCCGTTTCTGTAGCAAGCGGCACCACCGTTTGGGTGCGTTTTGCCGCCCTGCAAAATGCTGGCACATACAATAACGCTACAGCCGCTGTGCTATCGAGCGCAGGAGCCACTCCGGTAAACGTTTTAACATCGGGTTCGGGTAACACAGTAAGCCCTAAACCGCTGAGTGTAATAGCACCAAGCATCGCTTCAAAAGCCTATGATGGCACTGCAACTGCGGGTGCAGTAACCGTAGGTACGTTGTCGGGCTTCGTAGGCACACAAACCGTTACCGCCACAGGCGCTGCAGCCAATTATTCGAGCCCCAATGCCAATACTTATGCGGGTGTGGTAATTACTTACACCCTGAGCAATGGCACCAATGGCGGATTGGCTGCCAACTACAGTCTGGCCAATGGCAGCGCCACAGGTGTTGTTACGCCCAAAGCACTCAGCATCACAGCCCCATCGATCGCTTCAAAAGTATATGACGCTACCACCACAGCAGGAGCAGTTACCGTGGGCACACTCTCAGGTCTTGTAGGTTCCGAAACCTTATCGCTCACGGGCACAGCAGCCAACTATTCGAGCGCAAATGCAGGTACTTATAGTGGTGTTGTCATAACCTATACACTCATCAATGGCACCGGATTGGCAGCCAACTACAGCCTGGCCAATGGCAGCGCCACGGGTGTAATTTCGCCTAAGGCACTTACTATATCACCTGCACCAAGCATTGCTTCTAAGGTATATGATGCCACCACCACGGCAGGAGCAGTTACCGTAGGTTCACTTTCCGGCTTCATAGGCAGCCAAACTGTAACGGTTACAGGTGTTGCAGCTAACTATTCAAGCGCCAATGCCGGCACTTACACAGGTGTAGTGATTACCTATACGCTAAGCAATGGCACCAATGGCGGATTGGCCGCAAACTACAGTCTTGCCAACGGCAGCGCCACGGGTGTGGTTACGCCTAAAGCACTTACAATTACATCTCCAACCATAGCATCAAAAGCCTATGACGCCACCACCACAGCAGGAGCAGTTACCGTGGGTACGCTCTCTGGTTTTGTAGGGATCGAAACAGTAACAGTCACTGGTTCGGCGGCGGCGTATTCATCCGCAAATGTGGGCACCTATACCGGGGTTGCAATTACCTATACACTCATAAATGGTACCGGATTAGCGGCCAACTACAGCCTGGCGGCAGGTACAGCAACAGGAGTGATTACTCAAAGGGCACTCACCATCACAGCTACGGATGCTACCAAGGAAATTTATCAGGTAATTACCGGTGGAGCAGGTTCAACCGCCTTTACTTCATCGGGCTTGCAGGGTGGCCAAACCATAGGCTCAGTAAGCATTGCTTATGGCGCAGCAGCGGGCAGTACCGGTCAGGGAGCCACTCCCGGCACATACGCCGGTCAGACAACTCCCTCGGCAGCAACAGACGGCACATTCAATGCGGCTAATTATTCGATAACCTATGCGGCCGGATCCATCATCGTAACCAGCCCCAACGCCATGGTACTTACTACATTTGGCAGTGCCGTATGTGAAAACTTCAGTGGACTGGCCACTTCGGGAACCTCCTCTAACATGCCAACCGGATGGGCATTTTCGGAAACAGGATCTAATGCCAATAGCACCTATACAGCCGGCACAGGCAGCAGTAACGCAGGAGACACTTATAGTTTCGGAACATCTGGTGACCGCACCCTGGGCGGCTTACAATCGGGCAGCCTTAATCCAACCTACGGCGCAAGGATTTTTAATAATACCGGCTCCACCATCAGCACAATCACCATTGCCTATACCGGAAAGACCTGGAGGGTGGGTGCAGCAAGCCGCTCTGACCGAATTGATTTTCAATACAGCAGCAATGCGACATCCCTGACCACCGGAACCTGGACCGATGAGAACAACCTGGACTACGCCAATCCAGGGCAGGCCACAGGGAGCGGCAGTCTGCAGCATACGGCCAATATCTCTTATACCATGCAGGGGCTAAGCGTTGCGCCCGGCACTTCTATCTGGATCCGCTGGACCGATTTTGATGCCAGCGGCTCGGATGACGGTATGGGTCTGGATGATTTGTGCATTACTCCCATTGTGCCTTGTACAGCGCCGGATTTACTTGCTTTCAATGTACAGCCTTCCAATGTTCAGCAGGATGCTGTTATGAGCACGGTAACAGTTCGGGCCTATTGTTCCTCCAATGGTTTTACAGCTTCAGGTTTTACGGGTAACATTACCCTCGCTGCTTCTGGCGGTGGTTGCGGCTATGTAAGTCAAACCGTAGCCGCAGTGAATGGGGTGGCCACTTTCAATAACATTGTATTTACCCGCAGTGCCCAAACCGGAATTACGCTCACAGCCTCGGCAAGCGGGTTCAGTGATTTGGTAAGCAATGCCTTTAATGTAACTGCTCCGGCAGGAAGCATTACCACCATTGCACAGCAGGATTTTGGCAGTAACACTTCATTTTCCTATACCACCTCGGCAGTAGGTGCTGGTGTTTTCAATACTTCCAACACGCGTGGCGTGAGCAACAGCAACTGCCTGGCATTCTATTATAACGACTGCCTTTCCGGTGCAAGCGGAAATTCTTCCACAGCAACCTTTACTCAGGGCAGCGGACTTTCCGGTTTGAGCAATCTGAAATTTACCTTTTCTATGGCCTGGGGCGGAGCTCAGCTAGCAGGAGCGAATTGCGATGCGACGAGTTTCTCCGGAACCGGCTTGGATAACGATGACTTCGTTCGATTGGAAACCAGTATTAATGCAGGTGCATATGTAACTACCTTCCAGCTAAATGGAAATTCCAACAAACAATATGGCTTTTCAACGAGTGGCGTTAGTCTGACCCATAATGCCAACCAGACACTCAGCTCATCAACCGAGCCGAGTGCCTTTACCATCAACCTGCCGGCAGGAACCACTTCGGTGAGTTTCCGCTTCACATTGAAAACCAACCGAAGAAATGAAATCATTTACCTGGATAATTTCAGCATTCAGGGAAATGCCTCTGGCACTCCCCTGGCTTTGCCTGTTGCGAATGCCGGACTTCCTTTCAATGGCTGCAATGGCGGACCTAATCAGCTTCAGGGTTCTGCCACCAATACCATAGGTGCTGTTGCTTATTCCTGGTCTCCTTCCGCATCGCTCCTGAATCCGAATACCAGCAGCCCTCAGGCTACCAATACCATAAACACTACCTACACCCTTACCGTCACCGATGCGAATAATTGTTCGGCGAGCAGCACCGTAACCGTTTCTGTTCTGAATGGAACGGCTGGTTTATGGACAGGCACAGAAAATACTGATTGGTTTAATTGTCAGAACTGGGCCAACGGGTCAGTACCCGGTTTATCTACAGATGTTATTATTTCAGCTTCAACGAATGCACCGGATATATCGGCATCCGGAGCCCTTTGCCGTAACCTCATTATCAATTCCGGGGCCACGCTGAATATGAGTTCAGCTGCCTCCCAGCTCAGCATAAACGGTAACTTTACCAACAATGGCACTTTCCTCACTGCGGGTACCCTTCTTTTTAATGGTACTGTCCCACAAAGTATCAGCGGTAACAACAGTTTTCAAAATCTTACGGTAAGCAATGTGGCGGGCGTTTCACTGAACAACAACATGACCATCAACGGTACAGTTGATATTCAGACAGGCAACCTGCAAACACTAAGCAACAAGGTTACCCTTGGAGGTTCAGCTGTAATAACCGAAACCCAGACTGCACAGATTCTCGGAGAGGTCGAAATGACCAGGACTCTGAGCTTGGCAAATGAAACTTTCGGTGGCATTGGCGTAGAAATTGATGCAGATGGCGTAGCTACAGGGGTTACGGTGGTAAAACGGTTTACCGGCACGGTGGTTAGTAGCGGTGTTGGACAGGGTATAAGACTTAAATACAGCATCGTTCCTGCAAACAATTCCAACCTCGATGCGACGCTGATTTTCCGCTACAAGGATGCAGACCTGAACGGGCTAGATAAAAATAATTTCCAGCTTTACCGTTCTGTGGACGGCGGCATCGAGTGGACGGAAGAACTGGCCATTGGGGATCCGGACAATAACATGCTCACCAAGACCAACATCAGCAGCTTCAGCGAATGGACCGCCGCCGATGTTAACATCCCATTGCCGGTGAACCTAATGAGCTTCAGCGGAAAAGCGGGAAATCTGGTGGCCGATCTGAGCTGGACAACGGCTTCAGAGCAAGATAATGCCGGTTTCCGGGTGTATAAGTCTGCTGATGGGCAGAAATATGAGCTTTTAGCATTCTTAGAAGGAGCAGTGAATAGCCTGGATCAGCGCAATTACCGCCTGAGAGATGTACGCTTTACGCAAAGCAGCTATTACAAACTCACGATGGTTGACGGCAGCGGTAAGGAGTCGGCAGGGAAGGTGCTGTTTTTGGATTGCCAGTGTGCAAACCGCCTTCAGTTAAAAGTATCTCCCAATCCCGGCTCGGGTGATGTGCATTTCAGCAGTAACCAGCTTGTAACAGAGCAAGAGGTGTTTAAGCTGGAGTTGCGGGGAATGGATGGAAAAATGCTGTACCAGAACCATACCGGCCTGAACCGACTGGAAGAATTGCTGAATGAGCGCCTTCGTTCGCTTCCGTCGGGTATTTACCATCTGCGGTTGTTTAATGCCCGGGTACAGGAGAAAGTGCAGCTTCAGAGAGATTGAAGCAATCACCATGCATTTTGGGATACTGTCTTCAGGCAAATCCAATTCTCTTGACTGAGACGGTGACATCCATAAAATATTCTGATATAGGCGCTTAAATGAGTTCCATGCATGGATAAATGCCAAGGTGCGTTTCAATCGAGAAATTTGTCTCTAGAAAGAAGGATAATCAGAATTTAAGCTTCGAAGGCAAGGATGGTTACGGCTACAACACCCGCACCAATAAGTATGAAAAGTTTCCTCCTCGGCAGGCATCATCAATCCTACCAAGGTAACCCGCCCTGACCTGGAAAATGCCGCTTCCATCTCCGGATTGCTGCTTACTTCTGAGTGTGTGATTGCAGATAATCCCGATACCAAAGAGTCAGAACCTACGATGCGCGGCAGTGGCTGCAAGGGAAGAATGATGTAATCCCATTTAGCAAATCAGAAAAGTCCTCCGGAAATGTTTTTTTTGGGGCACGAAGGGAATCGCCCTTTCTGTTTCCGCTGCCTGAGGTTCCGCGGGGAAAATGCAGTTTACAATTCACCGATGACCGCGGGAAACAGCATCAGCAGGAAGTGATCATCAACCGGCAATCTATTCATCAACTGCAAAATAGATTCAAGGCCCAAATTCCCTGTATGCGCAGCAGCGGCGGGGCATGCCTTGTTTAGAAAAGGTGAATGGGACAATCAGCACCTCGGCTCAGGCGAAGGAAATAAAGCCGCTGTTGCGCATACAGGCTTGTCGAAGGCCATTTTCCGGGAATCTCGGCAGAGGCAAGCCGGAACCAAACCATCTCAGCTTTGAAGGATTCTCCAGGGAAATATTTCCAGCCATAGTAAGCTCCAGGAAATTCATCGATTGCAAAATTCGCGGATTTGTTCCCCGAGGCGGGAAAGCCCGCATAGGGTTACCTGCGCACTTATCCGTGCCAAATCATCACCGGGCGCTACCAACAGAAGAGGCGGATTTTTAAGATCTTCAAGTGCAAGGCGGTTGAATCGGGAAAGCCCTGGATTGGCGGATAATTTGATTTCAATGGCCAGAATAATGGCTGTACCCCTTGCCACCACAAGGTCCAGCTCATTTCCGTGGGAAGTTCGGTAAAAGTGCAGCGAATGGCCTGCTGGAAGGGCTGCATCGATTTGTTCAAGTACAAATCCCTCCCATGAACTTCCTTTGAGGTAGTGCTGATGCAGGGCATCCTCATGGCGGATGAATAGCAGTTGATGCAGTAATCCGGTATTTCGTATGTAAAGTTTTGGTCGTTTGGTAAGCCGTTTACCGTGATTTACAAACCAGGGATGCAGCCTTCGCACCATAAATGAGTTTTCCAGAAAATCCAATACTCTGAGCACCAAAGTATTCGACCTGCCAATGGATTTGGCTATTTCAGCCGTGTTCAGTAATTGCCCGTGCTGGGCGGCCAGCATACGAATGACCAGTTCTGTAATCCTTGTTTCGGTACCAAGGCCGTATGACGGCAAATCCCGGTACAGGTAAGATTGCAAAATGTCGTGGTTAATGAGCCAGGTATCTTCTTCACTTCCAGCCAGAAAAGCCTGTGGATATCCTCCCCGGAACCAAAGTTTTTTCCAGTTTTCCGGCTTGATTTCGCTGAGCAGAAAGGGGCGCATTTCCAGGAATGAGATTCGTCCGGTGAGTGATTCAGCAGCGTTACGGAGCAGGGCCGGACTTGCCGACCCCAGCAGGATAAATCGTCCGGTGCGGCGATCTTCATCGATGAGACTGCGCAGATCCTGAAACAAATCGGGCAGAAACTGAATTTCATCCAGAATAATGGTCTTTCCTGCGTGCTGCCGGAGGAAGAAGAAACGGTCTTCATCCAGCATACGACGATGCTCATAATTTTCCAGATCGAGGTAAAGGAAGGTTTCCGGACTTGCCTGCAAAAGTAATTTTACCAAGGTGGTTTTACCCACCTGCCGCGGCCCAAGGATGGCAACGGCAGGGTAGAGCGCCAGCCGGCGCTCAAGTTCATCCTGAACTATTCGGCGAATCATTTACCGTGCAAATGTAAACTATTAAATTATAAATACACGGTTATGAGGTGGTTTTCTGTTCCTGCCTGAGAGCATCTCCGGAGCAAATCCATCCAGCATCAGGTGAAACTCTGCCGCCAAAGCGCCTAACTAACGGATGCTACTGGAAAATCCAGATCTTGTATGCGCAGCGGCGAGGCATGCCTTGCTTAGAAAAGGTGAATGGGAAAATCAGCACCTAGGCTCAGGCGAAGGAACAAAAGCCGCTGTTGCGCATACAGGCGGCCCTGAAACATTACTGCTTGATAAGCTTTTTGTGCAGCAGCCGGCTTCCATCAGCAGCATTGATCTGCAGAAAATACGGCCCGGCCGGTAACATAGAAATGTCGGCCACTTCATCAGCCTGCTGAGCATGCTTCTCCAGCACCACCCTTCCCGAGGCATTGATCAGGCGGATGAACGCATTCTCCTGCTCCTCACCCACATGAATGTGCAGGCGGGAAGAAGCCGGATTCGGATAAAAATCTGCTTCTCCTTCAACACCTTCTCCTTCCACCGCCAGCCGGCTTGCCGTGCCCGTTGAAATACGCAGCGTGTAGCAGGAATTTGCGTTGAATGTTTTGCTGTTTGCAGGGTAAACCAGCGCGAAGTAAGACGAATTTGAAGCTGCATTAAAGGTAATGCTCTCGGCTGAGGTTCCGCTGCGGGCAGAGGTGGCAAGGACACTGCCGTTTTCACTGGTAAGTCTGAGATTGTAATTGGCCGGAAGATTATTAAGGCTCAGCGTAATGCTGCCTCCGGTGGTAATGGAAAACTTGTAGTAATCCACATCATTGGCCTTGTCGATCCGGCCGTTGAAACTGGTATTCAAGGGCACCGTCATCGGACCCGGGGAATAATGACTGGGAATGTAAAAATCATTGAAGGCATTGTCGTAAGCACTGCTGCAGGTAGTCTGGGCAGTTGCACTTTGCAGAATAGCTGCCGAACAAAATAGCATCAGCATGCGTAGGGTGTAGTTTCTTTTCATAAAGCTTGTTTTTTGATTGAATTGCATATCAGCAAACAAAAATGAAAAGTCATTTTCTAAAATCCTAAACCGTCTGAATTAGAAAAACGATGATTGACCGGATACCCTGAAGGCATTTCATAACGCTGAAATACTTTTTCGCCTTGATTTTATTTACTGGGCGCCTTTTCGGGCTGTCGCTACTCGTCCCGCCCGTGGCGGACTCAGACACGCGCTCCATCCCTGGCGCGAAAAAAAAGCAACTTTTTACAAGTGCCGAGTTGCCATGGACAGATTTCTTTGTGCTTAGTGTTCCTGAAAAAGGAATTGAAATTCATCTTGTAAATAATGATTGCTTTTAAAATTTTACCTCTGGTTTTGCGGCGGCAGATAACCGTTTGCTTTTTGTTGTTCGCATCTGGTAATTTCCTGCTGCATGCTCAGGAAAAACTAAGCCGCAAACCCTGGTTCGGTGCGCAGTTTGCCTACACCGATGAAGGCAAAAAGACGGGATGCCTCGTCACCCGCATCGGTGGCGGTACAAGCGAGGCACTGAAGCTGCAGAAAGACGACATCCTCACCCACATCGGCAATTCGCCCATTACCGCCTGGACCGACATTCCCGAGAAATTTTCTCCCTTCAAACTGGATGAGGTAATGGAGGTGAAAATCATCCGCAACAAAAAGGAAATGAAGCTTCGGGCAAAAGTCATGGGCCGGCCCTTCGAAACCGATGACAATGCGGAAGTGATCTACGACCAGGCTCCTTACCGCGGAGGTCAGCTGCGGGTAATTGTGAACAAGCCGCGGAAAGAGGGCAAAATGCCGGCCATGCTCTTCATTCCGGGATATACCTGCAACAGCATCGACAACCTGAAGCCCGACAATCCCTATAAACGCATCGTGGATACCTATGTTGATGCGGGCTATGTAACCCTGCGGATTGAGAAAAGCGGTCTGGGCGACAGCAAAAATACGCCTCCCTGCCAAAGCTGTGATCTGAAGGATGAGGTGGAAAACTTTGAGGTCGGCTTGAAAAAACTTCAGAGTCTTCCCTTCGTGGACACCACTAAAATCATCATCGTGGGCCATTCCATGGGCGGCATTGTGGCGCCGGCCTTAAGTGCCCGTCACAAGGTAGCCGGCGTGGTGGTTTTTGGCACGACCGCCAAATCCTGGTTTGAATATCAGATTGAAATGTACCGGGTGCAGAATGCGCTGGCCGGCATGAATCCCATTGAAGTGGAGCAATCGGTGCTGGAGCAATACGACTTAAACTACCGCTACTATGTAAAGAAAGAAAAGCTGGAAGACATGGCGAAGGACCCCAAATCCGACAGCCTGCTAAGGGCCGTCTGGGGCTACGACGGCAAGGGTAAAATCTACGACCGCAATGCCGAATACTGGCGGCAGGTGCAGGATTACCCGCATCTGGAAAACTGGAAAAACACCACAGCCAAAGTACTGGTTCAGTTTGGGGAATCGGATTTTCAGGCCTTTTCCCGCGCCGATCACCAGCAGATTGTGAACACGGTAAACCACTTCCATCCCGGAAATGCACAGCTGAAAACCTATCCGCTTACCGACCACTTTTTCGCCAAATCGGGCAGCATGCAGGAGGCCTACGATAAATTTGCTGCCGGGAAATACCAGCAGCTGTTTGACGAATACAACCCCGAAGTGGGTCTTTCGGCCGTGCAATGGAGCAATGTGGTCATCAGTGGCCGGGACAGCGCTGTAAAAACAAAGCAGACCTGGTCCAAACTGAAAACCGAACGCTACCCCGGAAAGCAGGACGACATCTGCTTCATCAACGAAAAAGAAGGCTGGTATGTAAACGGCTTTGGCAAAATTTTCCATACCCGCGACGGCGGGCTCAGCTGGGAAAAACAGCTGGAGAAAAAGGGAAGCTTTTTCCGCTGCATCGCCTTCCTTGATTCCCTGCGGGGCTTTGTGGGAACAGTGGGCACCGATTACTTCCCGAATGTGAGCGATACCATTCCGCTTTACGGCACGGTCGATGGCGGAAAAACCTGGACCCCGGTTTCTTACAAAGGTCCCTATGTAAAAGGACTTTGCGCCATTGATGTGGTGAAGGAGCAATTCATCAACCACGGAAAAACCGGTTACCGCTACCACCTCTACGCCGTGGGCCGCGTGGGTTCGCCGGCCAATCTGATGGTTTCGCATGATGAGGGCAAAACCTGGACCTCCGAAAGCATGATGAAAGATTGCAGCATGCTCTTCGATATCAAAATGCTGAATACCAGCACGGGTTTTGCCTGTGCCTCCAGCGATGCCGATGTGGAAAAATCCAATGCCCTGATTTTAAAAACGACGGACGGCGCTAAGACCTGGAAGAAAGTGTATCAGTCGGCCCGGCCATTTGAAACTACCTGGAAGGCATCTTTCCCCACGGATAAAACCGGCTATGTTACCATTCAGTCGTACAACCCTGATGAAAATGTAAAGCAGCAGCGCGTCGCCAAAACCACCGACGGCGGCAATACCTGGCAGGAAATCAACCTGGTGGAAGACGCGGGAGCGAGAGAATTCGGCATTGGTTTTATCGACGAAAACCACGGTTTTGTGGGCACCATGAACAGCGGCTACGAAACAAAGGACGGTGGTAAAACCTGGGAAAAAACCGATCTGGGTACCGCCTGCAATAAAATCCGGATTTACCGGAATGCCGCCGGAAAGCCGTACGGCTATGCCATCGGTGTGGATGTGCTGAAGGCGGAATTTTAAGGTTGCTATCAAAAATGATGAATTACAAATCCTAAAATAATTATGAAAAAAACAATTTTTACACTGCTTCTACTTTACTCGATTATGAGTTCTGTGAATGCACAACAAAAAGAAAACAATGACAAACAAGAAAGCGTCAATGCCAGGTTAGCAACTTTTATTATCAACAAATCTTCGACAGATGTTAAATTAAAACGAATTGCTGAAATTTTAGAAAAGCAATATGAGATTCAATTAAAAACATCTAAAGTAAAACGGAATTCGAATAATGAGATCACCTCGATTAAAATAGATTACAAATACAAGGGTGCTAATGAAGTAAGTATCCTAAAAGCAGGAGATAAGCCAATTGAGGAAATTTTTATTAATAAGGAAAATAGAACTATTGTGTTTCATTCAGAAACTTCCAATCAGAAGGACGAAGCTGCAACAAACACAACCATCAGTTATTAATATTGAAGCCACAAGAAACATCGACTGTACTTATTCAATAGGCCCTGATTAAATTTCGTTTTAATCAATTGATTTGTAGTTTTTTAAACTGTCCTTCATTCACAATCACATCTACAGAGCTTCCATTTTGGCGGTACTTTCCTTCAAATGTTCCACTGATTGTTTTTGCAGCTGCGTCGTATTCGGTTATTTTTACCTTAAGTTCTGTAGCCGTATGTGTAGCAATAGGATTAGTAGCAGATGTGCCAATTATTTGACTGATGTATTGGCTGAAATAATTTAATCCAGCGGGATTCTTTGAGTCATATTCACCAACCCCATTAAACGGGTTAACCATGAAAGTAATGCTATGCAGCAATCCTTTGCTTTGACCTGTAACGAATAAAGCATTGGGAATACCAAATTGTGCAGCAGTTACTGAATCAAGTTGATAGAGCGTGCCATTGATCTTCGCACAGAATTTGTTGCAGGTTACGCCGGAAGGAGGATTGACAGGATTATTTCCAGGGTTCGGGACATCATCCGATTTTTTGCATGAGAAAATGGTTAGCATAGCGGCTAAACCAAACAAATAGGTTGTATTTTTCATTTTTTTGTAAATGGAAGTACAAAATTGAAGCATGCTGCCCCGAATGTCAATCGCATGTTTTGCGTATTTTTTATCATTTGTCCGTAGCCTTCTTTCGCAGAAAAGCCTCAGTGGATACGCCAATACCTACAGGTGGAGGTGAACATGGTTTATGCCCATGGGGTCGGGAGACCCTTTCATATTGCTCGTCCTTAGAGGACCAAATCGTTGGAACACTAAGGACAGATGGAGAATCAAACTCCTTTTGAAAAAAGGACAGAAAAATCTGATTTTGGGAAGCAGGTTATCTTGCAGGAGAAATCAGAACCAGATCTTTTTTCAGGCAAACTGAAATACCTCCACCGGAATCCGGTGGAGGTAAGCCTGGTCGAAAAGGAAGAAGAATTTTTTTGGAGCAGCTTCGGTTAATCTTTTAGCGTTCGGATAAGCCTGCTTTAATGGTCGGAGTTTTAAATTTTGGTTAATAAGGACCAATAGCTTAGGCCTTTTGCTTGTTCAATTCGATGTAAATGTTTGCTTTGTCAAAAGGTCAACAAACGCACATCACAACGAGAACTGTCGGGCAGAGCCGTAGTATCACCAGTCACCAATCCGCCACCCCCCATGAGCAAATCATTTGCCTCTACTTTTATTTTTCCATTCACCAGGCTAACCATCACCACTCCGGCCAACGCCCGGTGATTCCAACCTTGATAGGTCACGTTCATGGCAGCACTACCCTCCGGTATTTCACCGTAATCATTCACATTCACAATGGGATATGTACCAGCGGCGGGTTGGGTCTTAAAACCCACGCCGATGCGATCAAATTTCCGGTTGGCATCTTGCACTAAAAAGATATTTTTCACTGCGAAATATGGCACGCCATTCTTGTCATTTTCCATTTCGCCCGAAGTTGGATTGGTGGTGAATTTGACTACGAAAGCGGCTGCACCCGGAGGCTTAATGCGCATGCTGTTGTCGGTCATGTCGGTATTGCCGCCCGGATTACTGGGATTGTTCGGTTCGGGGCTTTCAGCCGGTTTACATGCTGCTGCCAGGAGCAGTAAAGCAACAAGATGATTTTTCATTTTTTTTATAATTGAAATACAAAACTGAAATCCGCTGCCCCGAATGTCAATCGCATGTTTTGCGTATTTTTAAGTCCAGCCGGGGTTTTACGCCTGTTGTTTACTTTGGATGTGCCAAACCCGGCATCGCAGGATTTGGGATCTTTACCATGAGATCCTGTCAGCTTTCCCGAAAATAGTACCGATGGTAATTAGACAAAAAATCTCGTTTTAAACCGGTACAAAAAGACAAAATTCAGTCCTAGCCGGATTGCAGAGACTCTCAAGGAGTTTGATTCGGACAAAAGCGTAGAAAAAATATCCCTGGAACACGGGATTACCCGGTCATAATTACAGGAAATAACATTTCCCTAAAAAATTAACGAAGATAATCCGGGTTTGAACTGCACAGGAAATAGGAGCCAAAACTTGCCTTGTGAATAATCAATCTTGCCAAATGTAGTAACTGGCCGTTTTTCGCAATTCACGCTTTTTAATATACTTGTATTCTTAAACCTGAGAATAATCCGAATCCGGAAAAGCTGCTGCGCCTGTGAAATAAGATTCTGTCCGGCCTAAGGTAAAATACTATTTTTTCAACAGTTTCTCTGATGATAAAATGCACAAAAAGACTTTTCCTGATTTATTTGCTCGTATGGATTAGCCTTAATTCACTGCTGGCCCAGATTGTCCTGCCCGACAGCATACGAAGTAAGATGGCAATACTTCCCGGAGATTCGGCCAGAATGCGTTATCTTAATAATCTGGCATGGAATTTCCGGCAAAGCAATCCTGACTTTGCAGATAAACTCTGTCGCCTGTCTCTGCAAATCATCAGTACAGCAGGCAAAGACTGTTATGCCAGTGCAGATGCCACCGGAATTCTCGGAAATATCGCCGACAACCATGATCACTTTGAAGAAGCACTCGGGCATTACAGAAATGCCTACCGCATGGCAAAATCCTGCAACATCCTGAATCTTGAGGCATCCAACCTTAACAATATGGGTCTGGTTTTTCAGCGGCAGCAGCGATATGATAGTGCCTATGCCTTCCTGAATCAGGCTCTGGACCTGAAGAAAAAAATCGGTAACCGCGCTTCGATGGCTTCCACACTGAATAACCTTGGGCTTGTGGAATACCACAGGCTGCACTACCGGGAAGCCCTGCGTTTTTTTCTCCATTCACTCAAAATCAAGGAGGAATTTAATGAGCGGAAAAGTCAGGGCACCACTTTACTCAATATCTCCAATATTTATAAAGAACTGGGCATCAAAGATTCTGCCTATAATTTTCTTCGGCGATCTATCGCCATGCGCAGAGAATCCGGCGATTTGCTCGGACTGGCTTACAGTTACAACAATCTGGCCATTCTGGAAAAAGACGATGGAAATCTCATTCAGGCTGCCCGCAGTCTGGATGAAGCCGAATTTTATGCCAGAAAGGTGGCATCCGAAGAAACCCTGGCCCGCATTGCCAATAATCGATCTGAAATTTTCCTGCAGCAGGGAAATAACAAAGCGGCCCAAAAGTTTGCATCACAGGCACTTGTCATGGCCACATCCGGGAGCTATACCCGCACCGCAATTCTGGCACTGAATAACCTCGGGAGGATTGATTTGAAAGAAAGGCAACCCCAAAAAGCCCTCATCAGCCTGCGGAGGGCACTTCAACTTGCCGATTCTATCCACGACATCGTAGGTCGCAGAGAAAGCCTCAAAAACCTGGTACAGGCTGAAAATGAAGCTGGTAATCAGGCCGAAGCCCGGACCGATTTGGAACGGTACCAGCAGCTGAATGATTCCATCGTGTACAAGAATCTCGGAAAAGAACTTGCAGCCATTCAGAAATCCTACGATTTACTGAAAGCCCGGCAGCTGGCCGGACAGATGAGTCTGGAAAACCAGAAAAAAGACGCAGAACTTGCCGGTGCCCGATACCGTGATAATCAGAAAGCATGGGTTATTGCCGTGCTTATCCTGATTCTTGTAGTACTTGGCCTGGGTCTGATACTGTATTTCCGCTTGAAAAAAGCCCGGGATCAGGAAAAACTGAAAGTAGCCAGCTATGAAGCCCGGGAAGCGGAAAGGAAACGATTATCCCGGGACATCCACGATGAGCTGGGCTTGCAGCTTTCCCGGATAGCCTTATCAGCGGAAACCGCTCTTCTGCTGGATTCTGGCAGGGAGCAGCAACAGGAGGTACTTTCCACCATTACCAGACTCTCCCGTGAAACCATTACCAACCTAAGTGACCTCGTCTGGTACCTCAATCCTGACCAAACCAGCCTGAACCAGTTTCTTTACCGGCTGAGGGAGCAGATTTCCGGTTATTTACAGGAATGCTCAATAAATTATCAGCTGGAAATGGATTTGCCGGAAGAAGTGCGCATGAACCCGGAAAAGCAGCGGCAAATCCACCTGATGCTGAAAGAAGCAGTTCACAATGCGGTGAAACATGCTAAGGCTAAAAATATTTCCGTTACCTCTACCCTAGCTAATGGCAAATTGCAGCTTCTGGTGTGCGATGACGGCAGCGGCTTTCAACAGGGGAAAAAAATTCCATCTGGAAACGGACTGAAGAATATGCATCACCGGACCGCGCAGTTAGGCGGAAGTTTGCAGGTAAGCAGTCAGCCGGGGGTGGGCACACAATTGGACTTTGAAATCCCTCTGGAAACCGCAGGCTAAAAATCCCTCATTTGTGCGATATCAGGTCACTGGAATGATTCCTTTTTTGCAGTTCAGAATCTAATGGGCAGCAGTGAAGAAATAACCGTAGCCATTGTGGAAGATACCGACCACATCGGAAAATTTCTGGAGTCACTTGTCAGTGCCACTCCAGGATTTCGTCTGGCAGGCAGATACGCCTCCGCGGAAGAAGCAGCCCGTTGTATGATTGACCCGGCCATTTCTGTGGCCATCATTGACATCCACCTTCCGGGCAATTCAGGCATCGAACTTATTAAATCCATGAAGCCAAGACTTGCAAAAACCCAGTTTCTGGTTTTTACAATCTTTGAAGAACCCGACATCATTTTTCAGGCCCTGTCTGCAGGAGCCACAGGATATCTTATTAAAAGTACTCCCCCCGCAAAAATTCTGGAAGCCATCGCAGACATTGCAGCCGGAGGATCTCCCATGAGCGGAAATATTGCCCGCACTATTATTTCACGATTTCAACCCGGCCCAAACCGCTTTTTGGAAATGCTGACCAGCAGGGAAAGAGAAACCCTCGAGCTTATGGCAAAAGGATTTCGCTACAAGGAAATCGCTGATAAACTGTTCATCAGCATGGATACGGTAAGAACTCATGTCAGGCACATCTACAACAAACTCGAAGTTCAGTCAAAAACTGAGGCGCTAAACAAGGCTTTTCCCCGTTAGATATTCCGGTATTTCCGGATATGAAAATACTCCTTTTGTGTGATTTTCCGGGAAGGTAAAAACAAGGTCTTTTGAGGAATAAATGATATGAAACAGACTCAGTTCCTGTTAATGGTCTTTTTTTCTGCTTTGTTGCCATATTTCACAATGCAGAAAGTTCATTCACAGTGGCTCGATTTCTCAATCGGTCCCTACCATAGCACGGCTATCTATAATAATCCGAGAGGTAATGTCAAAACACCATTGGGAGACCCGGAAATTTATCACAATACCGGCATTTATCTAAAGGCCTATGAAGGCTCTTTACTGGACCAACTGATTTTCAGCAAAAGTCGCTTTGGCTTTGGCGAATACTTCCGGATAGGCGTAGGTTTAGGACTGAAGTACAGTTCTGAATTTAAGCATTTGAAAGACGATGGCTCCATCACAACAGGCTTTGGAGGTGTGTATGGGGAAACCGAATTGGTTGCTTTCGGGCCGGTAGAAAAGGGCCGGTTGGGTTTCCTTACCGAAATAAATTATGGTCTGCAGTTTCGCTACAAATTCGATCCGAATAGCGATGATTCTCCGCTCATTGGATTCCGATTATACTATGCGCTTATGATTAACCCATTATACCACGTTATCGACCCCGTTTTGCCAAACGGGTATTTTCTCGCAGGTGCGAAATCGCTGTACTACACTCAAAAAAACTTCAGCACAGCCATTGAATGGGATTTTAGGCGTGTAAAAAGCGATGACCAAACCCACGACCGCTTCCTGTCATTAATTTTCAAAAAAATCAATCCTGATAAGGGGAGATATAAAGGACTACGGGTAGATTATGTTCAAAATTCAAAAAGCAATGGTTTTTTTGCCATGCATGGATTTTGCGTCAACCTTATGTTTGGCCTTATGCTTATGTAAAAATCATCCTTTTGTGTGATTTTCAGGAAAGTGAGAAGAATCTTCTTTTGCAAGTAAAAAAACTATGAGAAAATTAACAATGCTGTTTGGGTTTTGGGTGAATTTCACTTTCGCAGCCTTTTGTCAATGGGAAAATGTTACCGGCAGCATAATGCTCTCCTTTCCGGGATACGGCGCAAAGAGAAGCTTTGTCTCCGGGGGCAATCACCTTTTCCTTTCTGTAAATGGCGGGGTTTATGCTTCCGGGAATAATGGTGATAGCTGGACGAAAGTATTGTCCGGCCCTGATCAGGGAGCACTAACCTATGGTAATGGCACTTTATTTTTTACCCATGGAAAAAACAATAATTCCGATACCAGTTTTTACCACACCTCCGATAACGGAGCCTCCTGGGTAAAAAGTATCCGTGCCGGAAACGGGCAGTCGTATTGCAATTCCATGGTATTTAATCAGGATACGGTTATGATGGCATTAGCCGGCAGCGGAGCCACTTCTTCCGTTTTCTTTACCACCAACAAGGGCCAAACCTGGTCTTCAGCTGGAGCACCTTCCGGGCAGAATTTAAGGGACCTGATTTTATATCCGGGGGGGTACCTGATCAGCAGAGAATATTTTGGTGTATACAGAGGGAAGATGAATAATTTTGGTTCCTTTAATTGGACCCCTTTTCCAAATACAGGGCTCCCGCTATGCCTGGGTTCTCCCTGTACCGGCAGTCTTCTACATTTAGACAACGATATCTTCGTGGCTCTTAATCAGGGGAGATTCCGGTTTGATCCTGCAAATAATCAATGGGTAACCTATCCTGCCCTCATTTCCGGAATAATCCTGAAAACGGATAATTTCCTGTTTTCGGGCGGTTCGGGTTTTTCATATTCACCCGATAATGGACTCACTTGGATAGCCAGCAACCAAGGTTTTCAAAATTCCACATTTAACACGGATACCCTGAAAGGGGTAAGTTCCCTTCTGATTCATAATGGCTACATCTTTGCGGTAACATCCAATGCCGAGGTTTTCCGGCGGCCACTTTCCGACATTGGTACAACTTCAGTAAGCCAGCTTCATAATTCGCAAAGAATCTTTGTCTATCCAAATCCGGCTGCCAAAGGAAAAGTCCGGGTAAGCGGAATTGACAGCCCCGGTTCTTTCATTATCCGCAATGAACTGGGAAAAACGATCGCAGAAGGTAAAGTCGAACAGACGGAAGTACCTGTTCCGGATCATGCAGCAGGAATGCTGTTTTTATCTGTTAGTGATGCGAAAGGCCATTGGTACCAAAACAAGCTGCTTATCGAAAAATAAAATCCAGCAGGCAAACTCTGATATAAACCCTTTACTTACATACCATTTACATTTCAGGAAACACCTGCCCTTGCTTTATTATGATACTGCTGGCCGTTTCAAAACGGGCAAAGGCTCCTTGACTGGACTTCTCCTTCGGGCTCAATCATAGTATTGCATCCAAAAATTCAGGCGTAACTGCCCGCACTCCTGCAGGTATTCCGTAGTTTTACTATAATTCCATAGTTTTCATCAAAGCTTAAGAAGGTTCCATGCCCGACTGGCTGGCAACTCCTCGGCCGGATGCTGCTCTGATTCCATCTCAAAACCACCCTTTTGTGTGATTACATTATAAAGTTATCACTCCCTTATTTGCCGCAGTCAATTTTTGAGTTACATAATGAAATCGTTCCTTCTATCGCTTTCTGCTTCCATCCTTTCCATCAGTTCTTTTGCTCAAAAAATTCCGGATCTGGAACCAACAGTAAAGGCAAAATTCCCTTTCAAAATCGAATTCAAGTTCAACGACTTCAACTACGATTTATCGCACATTTATGGTGAAAACGGCAAGGAAGTAGCTTTGATGGACCTGAACTCGGGCACACCGATCTGGCACATCAAGGCCAAGGAACTGGGCGTGAAAGATGAGATTTATCTGAACCTTAAACGGCCGGGACACTGTGAAATCAAAACCAGAGGACAGAATCCCAAATCGTTTTTGGTGGACACAAAATCGGGAAAATTAATTGAAAATGAGAAGGATAGCTGGTTTGGCAAATTAAGCCTGGCAGAGCAGTCAAACCTGGAAGCCAGACAAGAAGAATTATTCCAGGCGTCAAGGACACAGGAAGGAGACAACTTTATGCAGTTCGATTGCCCTTCCTGCGGCCGAAAAGAGGCGGAATGGAATAACCTGAAACTGGAACTGGACTACCCAAGTGAAAGCAAAACATCCGGCTTTGGTTCGAAAAAGGAAATTTCAGTTACGGCTACCCGGCCGGATAAATCAAAAGCCTGGAAAGTTGCCTTCAAGGGCGAAATAGTGAGACCGCTGTGCTACGATTTCGCCAATTCCGGAAGCTTGTTCGGCAAAAATCAGGTTTCCCTTCAGATTGTGGGTGATAAAGCCCTGGTGATGTTTGAAGGTCTGGCCTGCATCGACCTGAATGAAGGAAAACTGCTATGGCAGACTGATTTGGAAAATGCTGATTTATCCATCGGGCTTAAAGCGAAACAAATTCTCGGCATGGCCGGCAGGCCCCTGATTGCCGGCAACAGCCTCATTATTGCCGACCTGACCAAAGGAAACCGGACAATCAAAAAAATCGACCTAAACAGCGGTCAGGTCATCTGGGCCTCCGAAAAACTAAAATCTGATGATGTGGTTCCACAAATTCACCAGTCCGGAAATCTGGTTATTTGCCAGATTGGTGGTCAGATCGAAAGGCAGGAATTCATTACAGGGCCCAGCGGCTACAGTGCCAGCACCTGCAAGGCATTTCAATACCTGACGGAAGACAACGACCTGATGGCACTGGATCTGGAAAGCGGAAAAACCATCTGGAGGGCCAAAGACCAGTTTAAGGCATACAAAGATAAATTTGAAAAACTTGCCATCAGCCGGGTGGTAAACGGGCAGTTGGTGGTGCTTACCGATGAAAATGTGCTGCTGCTTAATCTGCAAACCGGTAGTTTGATTAAGAAACTTGCTTTTAAAGAGCTCCGGGTGGGTGAACTCAGGAATGCTGTGGTAATGCCGGATGGAGACCTGTTTATCAATGCAACAGAGGGCGTGGCGAGAGTAAGCCCTCAGGCTGAAAAGAAGTATGCTATAAATACCGGAGCCAATCTGCATATAAAAACAGAGCGTAAAGGAATAATACGGGTTTTCACCGATAATTCCTCTGCCACCAACAATTACAATGAATTTGTGCTGATGGATTCCGCTAACGGTGAGGTATTTGGAAAGGTGGAAGATATACCCTTTCCCTACTTCGATTCAGACATGACCTGTTTCATAGCCTTCGATGGAAAAGCCACCATCGAGAAATACCAGTTCCGGAAAAAATAGATTTTTAGCGGCTACTCAGCCGGGATTATCAGCAATTACTTGAATGGATTTTCAGGCACCTTAACACGCTGCCCGCACCCTTGCACCGGGATTCAACAGGTTTCGCCACCTTCGAGGTTCCGAAATGCGCTCCAACCAATTCAAAAAAAAGCAACTTTTTACAAGCACTGCATGCTGCATCAGGGATTTATTTGCCGGTCAAGAAAATGCATTATTCAATGCTGGCAATTACCCTCCAGGTGGACGCTTCCGTATCTGCCCAATTTGCATGGAACAACCTTTCAGGAGCGTCATACAACGGGGGCAGGCAGGATGGTATTTTTTTTCACAACCACAATACCGGATGGGCAGTGAACAATTCCGGGTGGATTTTCAAAACCCTCTACAGCAGCAACACCTTAGAAAAAATCGATTCGGGAACCGCCTGCAATAAAATCCGGATTTATCGGAATGCCGCCGGAAAGCTGTACGGCTATGCCATCGGTGTGGATGTGCTGAAGGCGGAATTTTAAGTTTGCAAACGAAAACTCTTTTTTACCATGAATACACTGTCAACAGATTTAATAAACGGGATCAAAACACACTGGAAAACCCTTTTCTTGATGGTTCTGGCTTTTTATTTACTTTATTCCTGGCCAGATATCAAGCAGGGAATTCTGGATGGATGGGCTGGCAGATAAGTACGCCGTACCAGCGATTTCAAATAACTTTTGTTATTAGCGTCCTAAATTATTTTCATAAATTTAAAACCAACAAACATGAACCGAACAAGGATGAAATTTCAATTGATGCTGGCACTTCTGGTATCAGCAAGTTATGTAAGCCAGGCACAAAACCAGCTTGTAGTTACCCGAACGAACGGACAAACCGAAGCATTCAATGTTTCGGAAATCCGAAGTATAAAATTTGCCAACAATGCATTGAACCTGACAAAGCTAAATGGTTCCCAATCTTCCTGGGCTCTGGCTGATATTTCCCAGTATGCTTTTTCAAATGCCACTTCAACGGGCCAGACCATGGAGGCAACAGCCGACCAGGTGAAGATATTCCCGAACCCGGTTGCCAGCCAATTAAGTGTTGAATACCGTACTTCCCGTGAAGGCAGAATAGCCATCGAACTTTTGGATTTACACGGCAGGGTCCTGCGCAGCATCTATAATGGATTGCATCAGGGGAAAAGGACCTATTCCTGGTCTGCCGATTTGCCGGGTGGCATGTATGTATGCCGGATTACTTCTGAACACAAAATCATTTCCAAACCCTTTGTAATTCAATAAGGTCATGAAAAAAAGCTTCTTATTATTGGCAATGTTGGGCAGTTTTTTTGCTGCTGCACAAACCCTGCAAAACATCAACAAAAGCACAGGCACCGTAAGCAATGCCATCACCGACATAGACAGCATCCGGTTCAACGAATCTTCTGCAAGCATGGAAGTTGTGCTGCAGAATGGAACGGTGGAATCGCATTCCATTGCCGACATTGTAAATGTAAAGTTCGCATCAGCAGGTTCAAACAGCTGCGGGGTTCCCGATGTGCACAATACGGCCAAAACTTACGGCAGCATGAGCGACCAGCAGGGCAATGTGTATAAAACCATCGTGATTGGCAGCCAGGAATGGATGGCCGAAAACCTGAAAACAGACCGTTACCGCAATGGCGATGCCATTCCACGCATTACCTCCAATGGCACATGGCCCAGCCTTACCTCCGGCGCCACCTGCTGGATGAACAACGACAGTTCGGCCAATGCTTGTGCCTACGGTCGCATTTACAACCGCTTTGCTGTGGTTGATCCCCGCGGCCTTTGTCCGGCAGGGTGGCATGTACCCAGCGATGCAGAATTCAGCACGCTTGCCACCTCTCTGGGCGGAACAGCCCAGGCCGGCGGAAAGCTGAAAAGCACCTCCGCCCTTTGGCTAAACCCTAATGCAGGGGCCAGCAACAGCAGCGGCTTTTCGGCATTGCCCGGCGGAAGCCGGCAGTTCAACAGCGGGAGCTTCAGTTTCTCGGGCGGACAGGGATATTTCTGGAGTTCCACCAATTTTATCTCCAACCTGAATTACTATTATGCGCTGCTGGCCAATGATGCCGGTTTCATCCGCGATTTTGTGGATGAGAAGTATGGATTTTCCGTGCGCTGTGTGAAGGATTGATGAACATAGGATTAGCCTCTTTTTTACAAGCAGAGGCTGCACGGTATTTCATTTCGGGATTTTGAAGCAAAGTCCAGACAAGGACATCTCAACCGCCTATTCGCCGGAAATACTGTTCACCGTCATCAAGAGAAAAGCCAGAGACTTTTCATAATTGAGGCTGTCGTATTCTAAGC
>Ga0315900_10003351_pt1 | contig 23483 bp, 22 predicted proteins | sample LakEriMetagenome_FD_203521 | JGI IMG/M metagenome (GOLD analysis project Ga0315900, IMG submission 203521) | Freshwater fungal communities from buoy surface, Lake Erie, Ohio, United States - Buoy 12 MA114 | ecosystem: Environmental > Aquatic > Freshwater > Lake > Lake biofilm | place: USA: Lake... | reverse complement strand
GCAACACCTTCACTCAAGTACTTCTCAATCAGAGAGGTTTTCTTGCCGGCAGCAAAAGATATGACTCTCTGCCCTGATGAAATCTTCTTGCCAATTCCTTCAAGCAGGGCATCCATATCTTGTGGTTTAACGACGAGGACAATGTTCTTGGCTTGTATCGAAACATCTTCCGCTGACACGACAGCACATCCATATCTCTGTGAGAGTTCTGATGTTCTCTCTTGGCGCTTATCTGAAATTGCAATATTGGTGGCGCTTACTCCAGCTTTAGAAATTGCCACTAAGAGCGCCTCACCCATGATTCCCGCACCAATGATGCCGATTTCAAATTGGGTGCCTGCGATCATGGAAGTAGACTAGCGAATAAAGAATCCAGGCCGAGCCACCCATGAAAATCGAACTCTTAACCTTCGCTTTACGAGTTCTCAGACCTCCTATCCACCATTAACTCACTGCGTTCATTATCGCTCTATTCACCTACTGCTTCATAATTTAAATCTTTAGTGGGATCAAACATAAACTCATCAACGAGAGGAGCGGCTACTGAATCAAGTGTCACTCTGTGTAAGTTAACATAGAAACCTGCTTCCTTGCCAGAAGAGAGAATTACTTTTCCTCATACCACTGCTTTATTGAGAATCTCGGACTTCAAAGCTTCTGAATTGGTCATTTGCTCAAATACTCCTGTACTTGAGATCTTGAAGACTTTGATAAATTCTTACCCTGCAAATAATCTGAATACCAACTTGCGGTTAATTCGAGGGACTTCTCTAAGTCGAACTTATTGCTCCAATTTAGCTTTTGCGCTGCTTTACGAGAATCCAGGGTAAGAAAATTAGCTTCATAGAGATGGGTATCGTTATCAACCTTCCAACCACCCTTACCGAGAAAACCTAAGAATTGGTTTGTAACTCTTTCTACTTCAAAATACTGACCAAAATCAGGACCAAAGTTAAATACTTCTTTGTGTCCCTCTAGTGTGTAAGTCATTTGCAATATGTAGCCATAAAGACAATCCAATACGTGTTGCCATGGTCTAACTGCTTTTGGGAATCGAATCAAAGTATCGGTATTTTTCTTTGTATTACGGACTAAATCTGGGATGAGGCGATCAGCGCCAAAGTCTCCTCCGCCAATCACGTTACCCGCTCGAGCAATTCCTATTGCCAACCTCGTTGAATTCTGTGACCAAGATTGCGAGAGAAGGTCTGCCATAGCTTTTGAAGTGCTGTAAGGATCGCTGTAGCCAAGTGGATCGGACTCTGAAAATGGGTCTCGGTTTTCATCCCAATTCGCATAGACCTTGTCAGTTGTGACTACTAAAACTCCCTTCACTGTCGACGTCGCTTCAGCTGCGTACAGTACGTTGAGTGCTCCATTTACATTGACCTCATACGTGTATTCTGGTCTTCTATAACCTTCTTTAACCATAGGTTGTGCCGCGAGGTGAAAGATGAAGTCAGGATTAGATCTTTCTATTGATGAGAGTACGGCTACTTTGTCTCGTATATCACCTCTCATATCTTCGCTAATTAGACCTTTAATTGATGAAAGTTCGTAGTGAGATTCAATTTCAGGGTCCAGCGATAACCCAGATACTTCATGACCCATTTCATGAAGCATCAAAGCTAACCAGGAGCCTTTGAATCCGGTATGTCCGGTTATAAGAATTCTCATTTGCGGCAAGGATACACGCTTCCGAAGTTCAGTTCTCTATGCGCGAGAGCGTTGTAGGAATTCGGAGCGTACAACTTCATTCTTCGTGGCAGCGGCGAAATCTTCAAGAGCTTTCTTAGCGTTACCATCGACTCGTTGTTGGGCTTGAACCTCGATTGAAACCATCAGATCTCCTGCGTTTAAGCCTTTCTTGATTCCACGGCCTTTGACCCGAAAGTTTTTCTATTTTGTGTGCCCGGAGCAATTCTTACCTTTACTTCATCAACCTCAAGTGTGGGGACTGAGATAACTGCGCCAAGGGCTGCTTCGGTGAAAGTAAATGGAACGGTAATGTGAATGTTCTTGCCATTTCTTGTGAATACCGGGTGTGGAACTACGCTTACAACAACATTTACATCGCTTGGGCCAGCTTCTCCCGGTATGGAAAGTGGAGCCATGAGACTGTCGATGGAAATGGTGACGATGTACAGGATTACTGCGAAGAGCCAAGAAGAAAGACAGCACAGGATGTCAGTGTTTTAAATGCGAGTGTTGTGACACCTCAAGCTCTCCAAGTGTTAAACCCGGATGAGCCCCAAGGAATCCTCCGCGGAGCTGTCAAAACATCAAATGGTTGGGTATATGAAATTGTCGATAGGGATAGGAGTTCGGATGGTCGAACTACCGGAGACGTCGCTCTACATTTATCTGCAACATCTGAAAAACGCCGTTTATCTGCTTTATGACTCAGTGTTAACGATTTACTCAAATCGATATACAACTTCTGGTGAAGTTCGATTAGCTATACCTAAATCGATTTTCCCCGAAAACTGAAGTTACCAGACACTTGATGGTCCAGATAATGGAAATGCTGTTGCTCGACATGCAACGTCAATTTTCAATGATAAGGGAGAAGTTACTGCGAGTTGGTTGGTATCCAGAGAACATTCATTAAAAAGCTCTCATCTATTTCCTACGCCAAAGTTCGCGACACCACACAAGTATATACTCTAGATACATTTGAATTAGGAATTCCCTTGGCACCTTTGGTACTTTACTCTAAAGGAATAGCCTTTTGGTGTCAAAGTTGGACAGGTAAGGCAAATACATTAAGGGGGAAGCTCGACTAGTAAATGGTGGAACGAATTGTTCAACATCTACTTCGCTCACAATTTAGCGTAATGTTACTCATTTGGCTATTTCTAAGGCTAATAATCTTTCACTGCTTCACCTTCGAAAATGATGAGCAAGGAGTTAGCAAATGAAACCAATTACAAGAGACGAAACATGAGCAGTGAGGTCAAAGGAGTTGTTTATCTGGTTTACGCCCCAGAGAGTGTTTCTTGGTCAGCCGGCATCAAAGTTCTACATAAGCTCAAGTTAGCTATTAGGAAAACAGGACGCGAGGTAGTTCTTATAAACCACGGAAGAAGCTCCATGATTGAAAAGCTCAGAATTTCGAGACAAATTAGCAGTCTTAATCGTAGAAGAAGCATGTTTAAATTTGTCGCCATCTATCCTGAGTCAATTAATGGTAATCCTCTGGGTGTAAAACATAGAATTCGTTGGATATTAAATTTTCCAGGGTTATTGGGAGGTCCACGTGATTTCTCTGGTGACGTAGTATGGGCATATTCCGGTCAACTAGCTCGAGCAATCAAGAGTTCATCTCCTCAGATGCCTGACGTGCTCTTTATCCCTGCTTTGAGCGAGAGCGAAATCCAGTCTCTTAGGCCCATAGATGCCAAAGATCTTAAGAGGAGCTTCAATTTGATTTATGCCCAGAAATATCGAGCACTGGGAGGGATTCCAAATCTAGAACTTCCTGATGTACTCGAAATTACCAAGTTTGAAAAGGGGTCGCCAGATAGAGATGAAACTTTAGGATTGGTTCAGAATGCCCAATCTCTACACGTGTTTGAGAACTCCACAATCGTTACCGAGGCACAACTATGTGGGATACCTGTTTTTCTCCATAGAAATCAATTCTTCGACAATTTGCTCGGAGCTGATGAGTTAGGAGAGGAAGGAACGTCTTGGAGTTTAGGAGTTATACCTAGTCCTGACCCTGAATTAGTAAGAGAGCGACTGACCCATTATGAAATGACGTACCCAAAAAAGTTAGATTCACTTCTTTCTAATTACGAAGATAATTTAAGATCAACAGAATTTCACTCCCCTAGAATTAGATTTAATCCTTGGATCTCTCCAAATCTCCATCGAATAAGACGCCTAAGTGCCATCGCAAGAGGAATGGGGCTTAAAACAGCTATTAGGTTTATCTCGGGTGGCATAAAGCGTCAAATTAGACACGGTTTTCGCAATTCAGACTCAAGTTAATGTAAACTTATCTAATGAAAAGCGTATTGCTCGCTGGTGGACTCGGTACGCGGTTGCGCGAAGAGACTGAAGTTCGTCCTAAGCCCATGATCGAAATCGGTAACAGGCCAATTCTTTGGCATCTTATGAATATCTATAGTGCTTCTGGTTTTTCAGAATTTATAATTTGTGCAGGTTATAAGTCTGAGATAATAAAACAATACTTCTCAAGTCCAATAATTATGTCTAATGACTTTCAGATCAACTACACAAAAACGTTGACTCCCACATTACTTGACGATGACCTTCCTAAATGGGATGTGATTGTTAGTGACACTGGACACTCAACAATGACAGGAGGCAGAATAAACAGAATCAAAAAGTATGTCCGAGACGAGCGTTTCTTCTGCACTTACGGGGATGGACTAGCTGATATTGATTTGAAAGAGCTTCTAGATTTCCATCGGGACCAAAAAACTGTAGCGACCATCACGGCAGTTCATCCCACAAGTAGATTTGGGCAATTGAAAATAGATGAGGAAGGGCGAGTTGGAGAATTCAGCGAGAAACCAACTACTCACGATTGGATCAATGGAGGATTCTTTGTATTTGAACCCGAAATCTTCGATTTTCTCAATGATGACTGCGTGCTTGAGGCGGATGTGCTGCCCTTGTTGGCTCAATCTGGCCAGTTAAGTGCCTATAAGCATGAAGGTTTTTGGCAACCCATGGACACATATAGGGAATCAAAACTTCTAAATCAGCTTTGGTCAGATGGAAATGCTCCTTGGAAGATCTGGTAAAGACTTACTCATAGCCAAGGGTGTCGAGCGAATTCAGTCTGAACCTATGCTACGTATTGCGTTTGATCAGACAGTCAATATTTAATTAGCATTACGCTCAAGAATGAGATTCCTAAAATCCTACTACTTAAAGCTAGACGAAACTTTGATAAGAAGTAGTATAAACTTTGCATGGAATCACAGTGCAAAAAAATAATTGGAGATATAGATGGCTGTCCTAGTATATGGAGCTTCCGGAACTTTGGGCACGGCAATTTCAAGTCGACTCATAAATAAAGGCTTTGCAGTTGAGAGGCTTTCAACTACACAAGATTACTCAGACTTCACAAAGATAGATCCTGAGGGAAGGTGGAATCAACGATTCACGCAGTCATCTAGCATTAATGGTATTGTTTTTGCCCAAGGCAAAAATGCCAATGACGACATATTTGACCCAGTCTCAATTATGGATTTATTTGAGGCGAATTTACTCTTTGTTATAAATGAGATTTCGCAACTACTTCGAATTCGCAGCTTAGATAAGAATTGTTCTATTGTAATTATCAGTAGTATTTGGCAAAACTTTGCACGCACCAAGAAATTGTCTTACGCAATCTCAAAATCTGCCATTAGTGGTTTGGTTAAATCGTTGGTCGCCGATCTGGGCCCGCTTGGTATTCGAATAAATGCGATACTGCCAGGAGTTATCGATTCACCCATGACTCGAAAGATGATTTCGGTTGAGGTGCTAAATAGAGTTATAGATGAGACTCCTTCTCGTGAGTTAGTCACAGACGTGCAGGTGGCTGAATTGACTAGTTGGCTAATTTCTACTGAGTCTAGGGGGATTAATGGACAATTCATAACTATCGACAATGGGTGGTCAAGTGTCAGACTTATTTAGTCCCCCCATTAAAGTTTCAAGTGCACTTGGGAATTACGAAGTTAAATTTGAAACTTTATCTAAATTGCCTTTTGTGGAACGCTCCGTTGTAATTTTTGACAGATCACTCCCCGGAAGAGTGAGTTTTGACTTTCCTGCTTCTGGTTCTTGTTTTGAGATTGATGTTCAAGAAAACAATAAATCGATGGAAACCTGCATTGCCATACTGGAGTTTTTGGCTAAGACAGGCTTGAATAAGGGTGACTCTTTACTCGCAATTGGTGGAGGGGTTGTGCAGGACTTAACCACATTGTGTGCTTCAATCTACATGCGAGGAATCGATTGGTATTATGTCCCTACGACGTTAATGTCAATGATGGATTCTTGTCTCGGCGGTAAAAGCTCAATAAATCTAAGTGGATTCAAGAACATTCTGGGGAACTTCTATCCTCCGTTAAGTGTATACATTGATACAAGGTACGTGAGTTCATTGAATGCCGTCGATATTTCCTCCGGAATCTCCGAAGGAATGAAGATTTGTTTTGCCAAAGGCCGTGAAGAATTTTATTCCTTTCTCTCCAAGATCGAGGCCTGGAGAGAAACAAATAGCCTAGATTTCCTAAACCAAGCCATTCGTATTTCTCTCAACGCAAAAAAGTTTTTTATTGAGACTGATGAGTTTGATTCAAAAGAAAGAAGATTGCTAAATTTTGGACACTCCTTTGGTCATGCATTAGAAGCATCTACACACCACGCCATTCCTCATGGCATTGCCATTCTTGTTGGAATGAGGGCTGCAATTATCGAATCGACAAATGACATCCACTGCAGAGACCTAACTGAAGCAATCTATCGCGAGATTAGACAGTCTAAATTTACTGATTGTCACTTCCGAATCGACAAAACTACTTTTCTGTCGGCTATGAGGCGCGATAAGAAAAATAGGCAAGATACTCAAGTATTAATTCTTCCTAACGGCGACGGTAGGTTGGAACTGATTTCTCGTCCAATGAACGATGAGTCCCTGACCTCTTGTTGGAATTCAATTGAATTAGCCCTTAGTGAAGGTGGGTTCAGTTATGAAGTACTCTGACTACTTTGTGAATGAGTTGGTCAAACTAGGCTACACACACTGCTTTTTTGTCAACGGCGGGAATGTAATGCATTTGCTTGAATCAGCTCGCTCTCGTTTAGTATGCATCGCCGTCGCTCATGAAGTCTCTGCAGCCATCGCCGCTGAGTATTTCAATGTTGCGTCTAGGGGTCGGCAACAAAAAGCCTTCGCGATGGTTACCGCGGGTCCCGGCCTGACCAATCTCGTGACTGGCATTGCTGGAGCCTGGCTTGAAAGTCGAGAATTATTGGTTATCGGAGGACAAGCTAGAAGTAATCTGCTCTCTAACGAGACGGTACGACAAATTGGTCATCAAGAGGTAGATGGGGTTTCAATTGTTGCTCCAATTTCTAAATTGGCAAGCAGGGTTGAAGTGCCTATATCTGGAGATAAAATCGCACAGATAACAAAAGTTTCCTCAACCGACAGAAAAGGTCCAGTATTTCTGGAAGTTTGCTTGGATGTATCTGTCATGGAAATTGATCCCGAAAAAATTCCCAAATGAGCGAAAAAGACATCGTTGTTAATAGCGACTTAACAGAGGAAGCAATTCAAACTTGTTTAGAGTTGATTTCCAAGAGCAAAAGACCCCTTATATTGGTTGGCGGTGGCCTTTCTTACGAAAATTTTGAATCAAAATTACCTGCACTTGAAGAGCTTGGATTACCTATTGCGACAACTTGGAACGCTGCGGATTACGTTGACTTTGACTCTAGAATCTTTGCGGGTCGCCCAAATACTTATGGTATGCGGTGGGCAAACGCAATTATTCAACAGTGCGATTTGCTCATAGCGATCGGTGCAAGACTTGGTCTTCAGCAGACAGGATTCAATTTGGACTCATTTGCTCCATTAGCGAGAGTAATCCGTATTGATATCGACCCTGGTGAATTACAAAGGGTGATTCCGCGGACTGATCACAAGATTCGATGTGACGCAAATGTTTTCTTTTCTCACTTTATTGATTCTTTATCCTTTAAATTGAAAGATAATTTTACTTCATGGCTCGAATTCATCCACGAAGTAAAGGAGTTGCTACCAGTTTCTGAGGATGCGAATTCTCTTTACGCGGATTATGTTAATCCGTATCGCTTCTTGGAAGAATTAGGTGACTCTATAACTTGTGACGATATTGTAATTCCTTGCAGTAGCGGAGGAGCTTATACATCAGTAATGCAAGCATTCAAACAAAAGAGAGGCAACCTAATAACGAACAATAAAGGCTTAGCTAGTATGGGTTATGGTTTGGCCGGAGCTATTGGATCCTCTGTAGCAAACCCCAATCGTAGAGTGTTTTTGATTGAAGGCGATGGGGGTTTTGTGCAGAATCTGCAGGAGTTGGGGACCGTAGCAAACCGAGCCCTTAATCTCAAGATTTTCTTGTTCGACAATTCTGGCTATGCATCCATTAGATTAAGTCAAAAGTCTTACTTCGGAGGAATGTACCTGGGCTGTGACAAAGAAACTGGTGTGGAACTTCCGGTATGGACGAAGCTTTTTTCTTCTTGGGGTATTCCTTGCTTTGAGATAAAGAGTTCGCTCTTTGATCAACCTAACTTTCTAAGCACCCTGAATGAGCCTGGACCTGCCGCATTTATTCTCAAGATTCATCAGGATCAACCCTTTCTTCCGAAAATTACCAGCAAAGTCAAGGCTGATGGAACTATAGAATCTAATCCTCTACATTTGATGGCACCGGCCCTTTCTTTCGAGTTAGCATCTCGTGTGTTCCGTTTCCTACCCAAAGAACTTCAATCTTAATGAGATGAATAAGTTTCGTTATCTGATAAGCGGTGGATCAGGTTGGCTTGGAACTGAGTTGGTGTATGCTCTTTTGAGAACCGGTCAGGTCTCTGGTTTAAACGAAATAAAATTGCTTTCATCTACCCCTAAGAAAATGACTTTTGGGGAATTTGGTTCTATAGAAACTAAAGCGTACTTTGATCAAGAGTTTGAAAATGACATTGAGATAGAAACTTTTGTACACTTAGCTTTCTTGACGCGTGACAAACTCAATAGCTATAGTCGTGAGCTTTTTCTGAATATAAATGATAGTATAACACAAAGAGCCGCCTTCTTAATCGAAAAGTATCGACCCAAGTTTGTAGCAAATGTTTCTTCTGGTGCTGTATTTTCTCGCGAGAATCTTCGTCTAGAAACTACACCTTCAAAGAACCCGTATGGCTACGGAAAACTATTTGAAGAGCAAGTATTAACAGAAGTCTGTAATTCTCAATCCATAAATCTTGCCATCGGAAGACTTTGGGGCGCTACTGGGCAATATATGCCCACTAATCCTGCTTACGCGGTTAGCAACTTCATACTTGAAGCCTTGAAGAGTCGAAGCATCACAATCCAATCTGGTCATACTGTTTGGAGACGGTACTGCAATGCAGGTGAATTTATGCTAACTCTGATTAAGGCGTCTCAACAATCGCAATATACTTTATTCGATTCTGGTGGTCCCAAGGTTGAGATTGGAGAGCTGGCACATCTAATTAAAAGAGAGATTTCCGAGGATATCAATATTGCACGAAATCAAGCTCTTTCTAATGTTGCTGATGAGTACTTTCCAACGACTAGTTCTTATGAGAAACTCAACACAAGTTTAGGGGTTGGAATGACAAATCTAGTTGGACAAATACGCAAGACCATAGAGGGTCATGTGACACAATTAGGAATGTAGGTAATCCGGTTAACCGCTTAGAGCCAAAGGAGCAAAAGTGAATGAAATTGAGAGAAAGATGGTCCAAATCCTCTCAAGGGGAAAGGATGAATTCGGTGTAGTAAGTGTCAAAGCAGAATTTGAAGCAGAAGGAACTCGTTTGGAAGAACTCCTACGCCTGGTTGATGTAGCGAGAGCCGCTGGGCTGGCGATCACGGTGAAAATAGGAGGCTGTGAGGCTATAAGAGATTTATTGGAAGCAAAACAAATTGGTGTCCAATTTATTGTTGCACCAATGATTGAATCGCAATACGCACTTTCTAAATTTACACATGCCAAGAATCTTATCTATTCTATTGACGATCAAAGGGATACAGAATTTCTTTTCAATATGGAAACTATAACTAGTTTTAACAACAGAGAAAAACTCTTTGATGAGTTGATTAAGCACGATGGGCCAAATGGAATAGTGTTCGGAAGAGTCGATTTTGTTGGTTCAATGGGTTGGCCCCGTGAAGCAATAAATCTGCAAAAGACCACTGAATATATTGTTGAAATTGCAAAACTTTGTAAGAACCACAACAAACATTTGGTTATGGGTGGCGGCGTTTCAATTGAGTCAATTGAAGCGATCAAAAAGGTCCATGAAACTCGTTTAGACAGGTTTGAAACCAGGAAGGTTGTTTTTGGTGCGGAGATTGCACTTCAGTCAGACATAGAAATGGGTTTACTAGATGCCGTCGAATTTGAACTACTCTGGCTTATAAATAAGCAAAATTACTACTCGGGTATAGCAGCAGAGGACTCTAGTAGAATTCAAATGCTGAAATTGCGCCACCAGGAACTTTCGGAATGGAAATCTAGAAGGAGCTAGTAAATTGGGGGAGCTACGTCTAATTCAGCAAGAATTTTCTTCGTTGGAAGCTTCGGCCAGTTATCACCATTCAGACTAACAATCTCCTTACTAGCCATCTGAGGGATCTAGGTAGAGATTTATAGAGTCTGTAGGAACGGAATTTTTTCAGGTCAGTTAGCCCTTCTGCCATGCGCTGAAGCGCTTCGGCATTACCTTTTACCAGCTCCTTATTAAATCTACAAACACAGATTGTCGAATCATTTTCATGCGCTGAATAATTTTCATACAAAAAAACCTTCTCGTAGCCACTAAAATGTTGAATGCATCGAAGATGTCCCTTGTAAACCTTGCCTCTCCAAGAAAAATAAACGTGCTCGGCATCGCGCACTAGTTCACAGTGATAGATCAGCGCATTCGAGGCGCGTTTAAAATTGCTAATAGCATATTTTACTTGTGCCTCTACATCCTTAAAAGATTTGCGCGTCTTGATGGTAACTGGAGACAAACGAAAAATTAAAGATAGTACGGGTGGAGGCAAAACCACACAATTGTAGGCAAAACTTGTTAGTTCCTTGTAAAGTTTTAAGGCAGAGTTATCATCCCCACGTCGAAGTAATTCCGAAATCTCAGATATCACCTTCAGAACGATAAATTCTCCCAACAGAAATTTAGAGCCTTGGTTGCTTGTTTCCTGGATATATCTAACTTCTTCCTCATTAATTATTCCAAATTGAAGAAATTGATTTATCATCTCTAGAAGATTACTCCCCCAGGGTGCGTTCAGAGCCACATTCATCTTTTTCGAATACTTTGGCCAATGAGAACCATCTTCGTGATCATGCTGATTTGTCGTGTAATACATCCTAGGACTATTGAGTCTGAGAATTCTTGAGTTCTTTTCAAAAATCGTTACATAAATCCAAAAAGTATGCCAGTAAATTTTTATGTGCCGATTCAGAAGATTCTGTAATGTGTGTATATCATCTTTTGTAATGTGTATTATCCAGTTGCTGAATCCCGCTGAAATACTTATTAATCCGTAGCTCAAAAGATGTTCTTTGGCGCTAATCACTGGATTGTTCTTCAAGTTGACTCTTGAACCAAAAGAACTTAAATCCACTTTTGAGTTAACGAAGATATTCTCCAAAGATATTGCAGCGTATCTTGTAGCACTGGGGTCTTTTTCACAATTCATGTTGATTGTTTTGACCAATTCCATGCTAAAAAAATCATCGTCGCCCAATATCATGGACCATCCAAGATCTTCATCTTCTAACCTACTTACTAGAAAAAGAAGATTTTCTTCTGCTGTTACTGCCTCGTTTTTGAATAGCCTTATATTTAAATTCGAGTACATTTCTATCCTGAACTTCGCACCACTTTGCCATGAAGAAGGATGGGCGATGTAAACATTTACTTTCTTGTTTAGTTTCGAAAAGTATACGTTAAGGGCGAATAGCTTCTCTTCTATGAATCCTTCGCTCTTGTTGGTTGGAATTAGGATATTTTTCATAATTTCCGCTTTCCAGTTTGTCGGGCAAGACTTATTGACTGACTTAATAAGCCCACAGTTAATGTCACAAAGAAGGAGCAAAGTTGGATCAGAATTAATAACGTGTCGAGAGTTGCAAAAATTCCTAATGCTATTAGAAACAAAGTTCCCGCTCCTTGGAATAAAATGATTGGGTATATCACTCTCAGGGGGTTGAAATAGAAACTAACAGCCAAAATCTGTCCTAATGTCTTGAAAGCGTCTTTCGCTAGTTTTACCTTTGTGCTGCCAAGCCTTCTTTCATAGTTCGTAGGAACATATCTAACTAAACCTCCGCTTAGGATTATTACCAAAGTTAATGAAGTTGTAAAACTGAAACGATTACTTAAGAGAGCTTCGTTTTCCAAGGCGAGATCTCTTTTGAATATCCTTAAGCCAGAGTTAATATCTAGAATTTTTTGGCCTGTCATGTATTCGACAATTCTCCTCAGAAGTTTTCTCAAAAGCTTTTTGGTGAGATTACCCTCATAAAACTTGCCCTGTCTTGCGCCAACAACCATTTCGAGGTCCTCATGAACACAGATAGAATGCAGTGATGTGACACGTTCAATTTCATAAGTTAAGTCTGCATCGATTATCGCAACATAAGTTTCTTTGGCACACCTGATTCCCCGCTTAAGACTCGCACCATATCCTAGATTGTAAGGATTATTAATAATCGAGATACTTTTCTCCAACGTCCATTTGCTCAGCTCCTCTTGAATTCTCGTTGCACTTGAATCAGAGGATCCGTCATTTATTAAAATAATTTCACTTAGTTGCTCCTCTTTACAAGAGTAGCTTTCTAGCTGCTGAAAAAGTCTCGTGATGGCATCTTCTTCATTATAAATTGGAATGATTAGGGAAAACTTTGACATTATTTCTCGAGCCATTTAGCGTACGATAGCAGAGCAAATATTTTGTAGCTATTGTCTTGTCTTTTATTTAGGTGGTCCTGCATTAATTGTTCAATGAATGTCCTTGAAAAAACTCCACAGGAATCTATAGAGCTTGTGAACCAGTCTGGGTTCTGAAAAATCCAGCCCGAAACTGGCGACCCAAATCCCCTCTTCCGATAAAATTTGTCAAACTTTCCATAGCGACGCTCATACACTACCTTTAGAATTCTTTTTCCTTGTAACCGATGCATCTTGTACTCTCTTGGTAACGCCAGAGCAAAGTCACGAAGTTGTCTATTCAAGAATGGTGATCGAAGTTCTAGAGAATTAGCCATGCTCATTCGGTCAGTCTTCACGAGTATATCGCTACACAACCAAGTGCGAAGATCTATTTCTTGTAATCTCCTCGAGAGGTCTCCGACCTTGATATCCAAATTGCCGTTTACTGAATCTCCGTTCCATTCAAAACCTAATAGTCGATTAATCTCCTCCTTTTTGAATATTCTCCTCCAACCGAGGTGACGAAGAAAGAGATTTGGTTCACTTAGGCCATCCAGAAAAGATCGCATTTTGTAGGAATTTGTGACATTGCCCTGTGTAACTGGGATGAACTTCTTTGCCAACTCAACCAGCGAATGAAAACTAGGATCTAGGTGGATTCGCTTTGCGATTAGACTTGCTACATATGTAGAGTAACCTAAAAACAACTCATCTCCCCCGTCTCCTGTCAGGGCAACTTTAAAGGAATCAGACACCGCCTCACTGATTAAATACATCGGCACTACAGAAGAATCAGCCAAGGGGATATCCAGGCCCTTCAGAGCCGATTCTATTTTTTCTATGGAAAAGTTCGTCTGCAAAAAAAAATGCCTTGAAACTCCATCAAACCTTTCTCTTGCAAGTGATGTTTCATCGTAACGCTCATCAGCGAACCCCATCGTGAAAAGTGATACATCGGGGTCAATCTCAAGCGCAATCTTTGCAATCAATGAAGAATCAAGACCTCCACTTAGCAATACTGCAACAGGGACATCACTGGTTGTTAGTTGCTTTTCTACTGATTGAAACAATAGTTGCTCAACTCTAGATGTTGAATCCTCGAAAGACATCTCTTCCCTTACCGATTTAATATAATCAAACTTTACCTTCGACACCATTTTTCCATTTTGAAAACCGTATACATAGCCAGGGGCTAAGAGACAGACCTCTTGAAATGGAGTATGTCCTGAAATTGAGTACCCGTATGACAAGTATTCGTATAAATAATTAGGATTTTTTGTCAACTTGCGTCCGAAAGTTGATCTTAGGGGTCCAAGTTCAGATGAAAAAAAGAGGTTTTCGTGTGTATGATAGTAATAAAGAGGTTTCTCACCAAATGCATCTCGGGCTAAATAGATTGTTTTTATGCGTTTGTCCCAAATAGCTAATGCAAACATGCCTTCAAGCATCTCAATGCAGTCCAATCCAAAAGCAAGATATGCCTCAAGCAATACCTCCGTATCAGAGTCGCCGATAAACCTAACTCCTTTGACCTGTAGCCTCTCTTTTAATTCCTTAAAGTTGTAAATTTCCCCATTAAAGACTAGGACCACTTTTTCCTTCTGCATTGGCTGTCGGCCGAGTGGAGACAAATCGTTTATGGCTAACCTGACCATTCCTAGTGAAAAATCTTCATCAACATAAGTGCTATAATCATCTGGCCCACGATGCTTTAGGGAATCTGCTATTTCATTTAACCGAAGTTCGTTCATATCAGCTTCAAAGCAATTTGAGTTCCACCCAAAAATTCCGCACACGACTGTCTACTCTCTGTGTTTCATAAACCAGTCACAGAATTCGGCAATGTCTGATGATAAATCGGTCTTTGGTAATTCTCCTATCAAAGCCTTTAGCGCTTTGGTATCCGCCCATGTTTTTACAGCATCCTCTGCGGGTCGATTTACTGTTTGAACTGTGTAAGTTGTCTTATGCAGATTTGTTGCTAGCTCATCCAAAAAAGACTTCGTCTCAATTGACGGCCCCGCCGCAATATTTAAAGGTGTGTAGCCTATTGGTAAATTTTCAGCTCTTGCCAATACACTTAAAATCTCAACAACTTGTCTGGCGCTTGTGTAATTGCGCTCACCACCATTGCTACCGTACAAAAGGATAGGCTCACCATTCAATATCCTATTAGAAAAAATCCAATAAGCCATGTCGGGTCGACCATATGTTCCAAATACTGTGAAAAATCTAAGGGCGACAACGGTACCATCGTAGATTTTACAGAAGCTCCGTGCCATTACTTCATTTGACCACTTTGTTGCAGCGTAAAAACTCTTCAAATTTGAACCGTCTGCATCACTCTCAGAAACAGGTCCATCTGAACCTAGATCACCATAAACACTCGAAGAACTCGCAAAAAAGAACGCTTTTGGTCGATGCCTCAAAACTATGTCAAGAACACCTTCGAATTCACTAACATTATTCTTGTAATAGCTAATGGGATTCCTCTGTCCGTGGCGCACTCCAGGCCATGCAGCCAAGTGAAAAATCAAGTCAAAACCTCTGCCTCGATTCAACTCTTCTTCAAATTGCATTAATCTTCCGCACAAAAAATGAATATTTGCACCGGTCAACAAGTTATCTTTTCTAATAAAGCATAAGTCCCCACCATATGAAGGATTCATTGAATCGACTACAACTATTTCATTTAGAGGATTTGAAGCAAGGGAATTGCATAAGTGTGACCCGATAAAACCAGCTCCGCCGGTGACAAGTATTCTCATTTTGTCGCAACTGCTGTATGACTATAGCCATGTCTGGCTTCAACCTTAACGTCTGTAAATCCGCCAGAATGAAGCAATTCAAATACTTCCTCTCTTAAATAATACTTGGAATACTGAGGATTTAGTTGATCAAAAACTATATATTTTCTTGTCAATCTACTACATGGCATAAAGACGTTTACGATGTAGTTAGAAAGTGGCAAAGTTTCCCGAAACATATTTTTTGATATCCAACCATAAGCTACTGTCAAGCCTTGAAGTAGATCACTTACAATGTCTAAGATTCTATTTGGAAGTCTCTTTGTAACAACTGAAAGAGCTCTGTAGAGGGAATAGTAAATTTCATTGCCTTCAATGCCATATACCCAAACTATAAATTTCCCACCCGTTCGAAGGGAATCATAGACATTCTTTACAATAGAAATTGGATCTGGTACATGATGCAATACTCCAAGGCATACAACATAATCTAAATCTCTTAGTTTGAATTGATCTCCGGTTGTATTCAGAATTGTCACATTCTTTAAATCTCTTGTATTTCTCTCCAGAATCGACACAGAGTAGCTCGGCTCAATCGCAAATATAGTTCTAGGATTGTAACGCGACAACATTCTTACAATTCGCCCAGAACCTGAGCCAACTTCAGCAACCACGCTGTCTGTTAACTCAATCGGGTCGATCAACCCACAAAGGTAATCTCTAAACATATCGTCATGGGTCCAGTAGTCCGAAGGTAGTTGACCATGAATCTTCCACTGGTCACCAAAGTCCTTAATGGTCTTTTTTGAATCCATAATTACCTTTCGCCATCCATCCAAAAAGCATACATGAGTGGAAAGTCTTGCTATCCTTATCGAATGGCGGTGTCACTGTCTTTGCGAAAATTTCTAAAATGGTTAAGCGGTCCCCAGGTATCACTTCTAATTTCTATTTCTTTGTTGGGTCTGACTTGGGTTGTCTATCAGCCACCATTTGCCAGCGTGGATGAGCCAAACCACGCCGCTCGTGCCTACACTGCCGTAAACGGCAAACTTTTTTTTCCTGAAAATAAGGATACTGCCGCCGACGCAATGGATATTGTTCAGGTTCCGAATTGGGTACTCCCGTATAAAGAGCCAGATTCACCATATTGTTTTTGGCAAAGGGTCAACATCACCGCAAACTGCTCCAATACAGATTGGACAAACGCTGAAATAGTTGAAAGGCCTAATCAGTTTGCTCAATATTTTCCAACTTTTTATGGAATAGCGGGATTGCCTTCTATTTGGCTTGAAGGCCAAGTAGCTTATTATCTAATGAGGCTTTTTGGATTAATTGCTGTCCTCTTTGTTTTTTATATATTGTTGCGAGAAGTTAAGGATTACCACCATCCTACTCTTTTTGCTGCACCTTTCATTGCAATAACCCCTATGACTATTTCAGGCGCGGGGACGCTTGCGCCACTAGCCCTAGAGACCGTTGCTTTTGCAGCGCTCACTCTGTTTGCCTACAGATTTCTAAAAAATGGTGTGAGGCTGCCAACCGGTGACCTATTAAGACTTCTGTTCATTCAGGTAATTGCATTGACTTCTCGTCCATCTGGCCTAGTGTGGAGTGCCATCTTGTGGCTAGTTCTCGTTTTTTCCTTGAAGATTTCACTGAGAAAGTTGTGGCGGCATTCAAAAATCTCGATTTGGTTGATTTTGGCCAGCCACTTAATTGCCTCCTTCTATCTGTATAACCATAGGCCTAAAGTAAACTTTCGCTCCGCTGGGTATGAAATTACTTTATTCAATTCAATGACTCGTGGCATACAAACCGCTTATGAAATGTTTAATAATGCGGTTGGTATATTTGGCATGGACGTATACATTCCCCTCATTTTTTATTATCTATCTTTTGGTATTTTTTCTTTCTTGATATTTAACGTACTACAAGCTAAAGCTACGACTCTAACAATCAAGATTTGTGTAGCGGCTCTCGGGGCACTCTTTTTGAGTATACACATCTTTGCCAATTACTACTATCGGGATGTATTCGCCAATATTTGGATTGGTCGATACGCCACCCCATTATTGGCCTTATTGATGGTTTTCGTATTGCTTTTGCAAGAAAACAGAAATTTGATTTGGTGGTTTGCCTCCTTTGGTCTCACCATAAATCTGTTAGCTATTTGGATCTCTTACTTGCGGTATTCGGTTGGCTTCAATGGAGGGGATTGCTGTGGAATCCTCAATAGACAAGGTGACAATTTTCAATGGTTTCCTTTGGGGTTTGGACCGATAGGGCTCCTGATCGCGTCCCTTCTGATTACGGTTTTCTTCTTCATGGCACTTAGAAATGCGATAAAGCTCTCACAAAATGGCTGACAGATATGCCGTCCTTGGCTCTGGACCATCTTCTTTCGCTGTCGTAAGTGCGCTACTCAAGTCCTCATGTTCAATTGAAGTGATAGATGCGAGCTTAAATGCCACTCATGGCTCGCTCAAGAAGACTAAGAAGAAGACTGTTAATGGGAATAACTTCTCATATATAAGCTTCGACAATGATGTTGTGAAGAATAGATTTGGGTCGAATCTAATTCAATCATTTGCAGCTGGAGGATTAAGTACAGTTTGGGGGGCGGCACTCCACCCCAAACACTTTCGTAATCCAGAAGTAGATGATTTTGAACAAGAGTTGGCTAACATACTCCCTATCACTCAAATCATTAACTCCTCAAACCGCTCAATGTCGTCCTGCAAATCGAGTAAAGAGATTTCTTCTCTTGTTGGTACTATTTTTGATTTTCCGTTTACTAAATATTTGGCTGAAGGTAATCGCTCAAGCCTAGTGATCCATGATTCCTTTGTTGCCGTCAAAAATAATGATTCTCAGTGTTTACGCTGCTCCAGGTGTCTTTCTGGGTGCCCTGAGAATCTTATTTGGAATTCTTTTGATTCCCTTACTGCATACGCAAAACTCGCAAGGATAAGTCTGGTCACTTCAAGAAAATGTTCTCGATTGATACCAGAAGGAAAGGATGTTTTTATAGAAACCGTGAATAAATCGGGCGCCATTGAAAGACTAGGCCCTTATTCCCATGTCTTTATGGCCGTTGGACCTGCTGAGACTTTTCGAATTTTGACAGATAGTGAAATACTTGATCAACCAGCTTTTTTGTCGCAAACCGAGACTTTCTACATGCCGATTTTGTACAGTGGCGATGCTAAATTGGACCAATCTATAGGATTTCCCCAATTCCACCTTGAAATAAATGCAAAGATGAGGGTTTGGATACAGTGCAGTGCTTTTTCCAATGCCCATATCGACCTTCTTAGAAATATGTTTTTTCCTTTGAAGTTCTTTCCCAAATCTTTATTGCAGAGAATGCTCTCTAAGTGCCTTCTTGGCATTGGTTATATCGACGTAGAAAATTCTAACCTGCTTAAGTTATCGCGACTGAGCAAAGGGGTAGAGGTCAAAACTATCAGAAAGCGCGCGGTTCTACTACAACAGATTCGGGTTATTCAAACTTTGTGGCATTTTAGACAACCATTAAGGAGGCTTAGTGTTAGATTGTTATTGCCAATTGTGCTCATGACTAAGAGTGGAAGCGGTGCTCACTATGGCAATCTACAATCAGGAAGTGAAAACGTAGTACAAATTCTCAAACAACGGGGGTTAGCGAATCTAATCTCTTGCGTTGATCACTCCTCGTTTCTAGATCTTGATGTTGGTCCTGTTACCTATACGCACATGATAGGCGTATATAAATATGTGAGGCAAAACTTTTGCTGACAGTGCTCTTGTTGGGAGCCTCTAGCGGGGTTGGTAAAGCGCTCCTTAGGCGAAATGATGCCCTTAAACAATTTCGTTTTGTAATCCCCGATGGCAGGAATGGTAAGTGGCGAATGGGCGAGCATTTGGATCTGCAAAGCATTGACTTTGTTATTCATCTTGCCCACGATAGGAAGATGAATGAGCATGAGTTTAATACACTCAATCTAAATCTAATTCAACAAATCAAGGTACCCATTCTGTACTTGTCCTCAATGTCGGCTCACCAAGATGCGCAAAGCGCCTATGGACGCACAAAATTTCTTGCTGAGCAACTAGTATTGCAAAAACATGGAATTGTTCTCAAAAGTGGAATTATTTGCGGAGAAGAGCCGTTCGGTATTTATAGGACCATTAAGATACTTGCTAAATCTCCATTCACCATATTGCCTAGTTCGACAAATGCACTTTTTTTTGCTGTAAAATTAGAGGAGTTGGTTGAGTGTATACTAAATCATCTGCATTCATTCCTACCTGGAGTTTATTTTTCTTCTAACGAAAAAGTATTTGCGTTTCAGGACTTACTTTCAGTTATTTCCCATCACGCGAGTCGAACCGTTAGAATTCCAGATAAATTATTTAATAAAATAGTTTGGTTGGCCTCAAAATTCTTAGGTAGTCAGTTTAGAGAAAGAGTAAATGTATTGTATGAGAATCCTCCAAGATTGGAATTCTGTACGCATAAATGCAGTTTTACTCCTGTGTTCGATAACTAATAGTTTGTCACTCCAGACTAAGTAGTTGATCTGAGCCTATAATCTTTGTTATGAACCTAATCTGGGTACCAAATCAACAATTTGCCCTTTACTTTCTTGGGTTCTGCCGGCAATACTCATCTCTTGGAGATTTCGCCATTGTTGTTCAGGATGAAGTTGTGATTCCTGAAATGTGGGAACTCGCCGAAGAAATGAATGTTCAATTCGTAAGTAGAGAATACGCCTTGACGCAGAGTTTTGAATACTTTTTATTGTTTAGTTGGGGGCTGCTCTCATATCAAGAAGGGGTACGAACTTCCATAAAGTACAAGAAGCTATTACTGTTTGGAGATGGTTTTAATAACACTTTGTACTTGCATACGAGTGCACGAAACTGGGACGTGTATGGTTTAGTTTTTTTCGGTTACGAACTAGTCGATGAAGCCTTCACTACATCGGACTTGCCCAATGTTGCGGTGAAATATTTAATTGACATCGATCATATTTCGGCTTGTGTGAAAGAATTGCAAGAGCGACGCAAGATTGGAGACTACAAACATATCATCAATGATGAGTGTTTTTTGGTTGTAGATCGCTATTGGGGTATGGATTCATATCGAATAAAGGATTGGCGCAAATACAACGAATACATTAAGTCAGTTTTGGCTTACGTAGGTGAATATAAGAGAGTAGTTTTTAAAAAAATAGATCCTGTTTTTTCAAATGAATGGAATGAAGATAGGCAAAGTGCAATTGTTGAATTTTCCGGAACCAAGTATTTGGATTGGGAAACAATCGTTACAACCGATTCTGGATTTCGGTATCTCACCAGCCCCGAAGCCCTGTTCCTTGGAGATCGAATTGAGCCCTTTGCTCTTTTTGCTTTTGATGGTTCAACTTCACTAATCGGAAAATGGATGAGAAGAGAATTGAGAGTGGTATGGCCTGATGAAATTGATTTAGATAACTTATTTTATGATCCAAATCACGCAGAATTATTACGAGAGAAAGCAATCCTGTACAGAGAAGTGATTCAATTATCGAGTTTGGACGAGAGTACTCCTTCTTCTGCTATCCGCACCAGCGGGCGTAGAATGCGGGAGTTTATAGGTAGATTTATTCTCAAACATTTTGAGGCGAGACTTAAATTGCTCACCCAGGAACGCGATGCACTGACCCAGGAACGCGATGCACTGACCCAGGAACGCGATGCACTGACCCAGGAACGCGATGCACTGACCCAGGAACGCGATGCACTGACCCAGGAACGTGATGCACTGACCCAGGAACGTGATGCAATTGTCGCGTCAACAATTTGGAGAGCCACAAAGAATATTAGAGGATTGATTTCTTGGTTAATAAAATATCGATAGAGAGGCTACAAGTATTTTTTACTTAATAAGTCTGCTTTCATCATAGTTTCTGCATTAATTAAATCTTCTGGAGTATCGACGGAAATCATCTGGGCATCGCTTTCTACAACCTTGAACCTCATGGAGTTTTCAATTGCACGAATTAGCTCAATAGATTCAGCTGCTTCTAAAGCACCAAGTTCAAGGTCTTCATAAAAGCGGGTCATTGAACGCCATGTGAAGGCAAAAATACATATTTGCTTCCAATATTGGACTTCAATTTCTGAGTGATTCGAAGAAGGAATTTTTGATCTGGACATATAAAGCGGCTGAGAGAGTTCATTAAACACAACCTTTATTTCATTCGGATCATCCGCCGCCTGGTGGTCAATTTTTCCCACAATATTTACTAACTCCAGACTGGGGTCCGACTCTAATTCACTTACAACATCACTAATCAAGCTTGGCTCTAGAAGTGGCTCGTCTCCTTGAATTACCACCACAATGTCATGGGGTTTAAGATTCAAAGATTTAAATCCTTCAAAAACTCTTTTCCCTGGACGATTAATTGAAGGATCAGTTGGTATGTAATCTGCGCCTAATCTGGAACACTCAACTTCAACAGGCATGTCACACCCCGCAACGTAAATCTCATTTGTCACAGAATTTAGGGAAGATCTTTTCCATACATGTTCCAACATAGTTTTTCCGAGGATTTTCTCTAGTGGCTTACCAGGGAACCTTGTAGAGCTCATTCGGACTGGAATCCCAATCACAACTCGGCGTGCAACCATTTTAGTTCGATGATCCTTGTTCGATTATGAGCTTTATTGCTAATTCGGGACTGGCATCTCGAATTAACTTTAGGACAACGTTAGGGTGAACATTAAATCTTGCGCCTAGAAAATATAGAGGATTTAAGACTCTAGGCCATTGCTCTAATGAACCTTCAGAAAAAGTTTGTAATAAAGTTAGTAGTTGTGAAAATTCTGTTGAAGACAGCGTTTCTTCTCTGCACGAATCGATTACTAGCTGCTCCGTCCGCAAGTTTCCAGCACCTCTACCAAGGCCCGTGGCTGTTGAATCCAGCCACTGAACGCCATTTTCCTTCGCTATAAGCGCGTTCGCATAGGCAAGCCCACGATTGTCATGAAGGTGAAGGCCATAATCTGGACGAATTCCCCTAATTATCGAATCCATCTCTTTAATGTCTATGGGGGTGAGCACACCAAAAGAATCAGCTAGAACAAAGTAATCGAAGGACTTGATTACATCGCTTATCTGCATAAAATCTTTGCCCTTAAGTAATTCTGGCGAAGATTCCATGAGGTTTAAGGCGACTTTGTAGCCTTTGCCTCTTAGGTACCATGCAATTTCATGGGATTTTATTACAGAATTTATGCGTACTGCAATTCTCACGAGGGAAACTCTTGATTGGGATGCAGGAACAAATAGTGAAGCAATGTCCGCTTCTATGTTTGAGATTTCATCTGCATTGATCATAACTGCTAGTTGCAATTCTTTGGGTAAAGATAATATCCGCAAAAAACTCTCATCAGAGAATAAGAAGGGTCCGGAACTTTCATTGTTTACAGTTGCAGCTGACCTAAACCCTATCTCGGCAATATTGACTCCAAACTTATGGATCAAGTTCAGATATTCTTCAACTAGTGATGGATTGAAGTGCCAATCCGTTTGGTATCCACCATCTCGAAAAGTACAATCTATAATTTGGGCCACGTGATCAGTCTAGATGTACTTGTGATGGCTTGGGCCGGGATCGAAAGGCGACCTTAGGTTTGTATTGCGACCCGGACGGGACTTGAGCCCGCGTCCTCAGCCGTGACAGAGCGGCGCGCTAACCAACTGCGCTACCGGGCTTTAAGTGATTGCATCTGAAGAATAGCGTTTTGAGAATTCGAGAAACTAGCAATTTAGGCTACTGCTGAGCCTTTTTGGGCCCTACCTGTATTTCTCAACTGACTCAACTCATTTCTTCGGACGCCTTAACCCTGGGGGGTCCATTCGCAATTTAATTACCAGGGGTAGCAAGTCTCCTCTTCAGCTTTTCTCATTTTCTCCTGCACGCCTAAAAGCTGGGATATCTGCGTAAGTGCCTTGTTTGAAACCCTACTTGGTTTCGGTGGCTTTATTGGCTGAGGAGG
>Ga0315900_10003349_pt1 | contig 23501 bp, 24 predicted proteins | sample LakEriMetagenome_FD_203521 | JGI IMG/M metagenome (GOLD analysis project Ga0315900, IMG submission 203521) | Freshwater fungal communities from buoy surface, Lake Erie, Ohio, United States - Buoy 12 MA114 | ecosystem: Environmental > Aquatic > Freshwater > Lake > Lake biofilm | place: USA: Lake... | reverse complement strand
TCGGTACCTATGTGCTCTCGGCAGGTTATTATGATGCCTATTACAAAAAGGCGCAGCGCGTGCGTTGGCTGATCGCGAATGATTTCACCGAGGCGTTCAAAAAAGTGGATGTGATCCTCACGCCCACCGCGCCTTCGGCTGCGTTTGGCTTTGATTATAAACCAACCAATCCTGTCGAAATGTACTTAAACGACGTATTCACCGTGCCGACCTCGCTTGCTGGGCTTCCCGGTATTTCGATTCCCGGCGCGCTGAATAAAGATGGCCTGCCGCTCGGCCTGCAACTGATCGGCAAGGCGTTTGATGAGGCGGCTGTGCTGAATGCGGCCTACGCGCTAGAGCAGGCGATTGGCTTCAATGCGAAACCGATGGTAAGCGTTAAATGATCGATTCAATTTATCTCTACATAATAGCCATTAGTGCAGGATCTACGGCTGCTTACACCAAAACTGTTTTTCGGCGTGGTGGAGTAGATATTAATGGCACTACAACTTATAGAAAAGTTTTAGGGACTCTATCGGATGTCTCTTTAACAAGTTTATTAATTTACCCCTTTCTAGTTTACGATTGGTATGTCGGATTGATTGTGCCGGTTTTATATAATCTACTCGTTAATCCAGTCATTTTTTATAAAATTAGAAAAACATCCGAAGGTTTAGGTTACTTAAGCTCCGTAAAGCCTTTTTTGGATTTGATGCTAGTAACATTGACACTCTATTTGTGGATTTCTTTTATTACATGAAAAGGAATATCAATTTCCATTCTATTGAATCGTCAATTCCCTCTCCCCTTGTGGGAGAGGGGCAGGGAGAGGGGGCATTTCTGAGGCGTAGCGCAAAAACTCTGCGCAAGAACATGACGGATGTTGAACGTGATTTATGGTATCAGCTTCGGGCAAAGAGGTTTGATGGGTTTAAATTTAAACGACAGGTGCCGATAAAAAAATATATTCTGGATTTTGTCTGCTTTGAGAAAAAACTGATTATTGAACTTGATGGCGGTCAGCACGTTGATCAAGCGGATCATGATGCAAAGCGTGACTTGTTTTTTGAAGAGCAGGGTTTTCGTGTGCTGCGTTTTTGGAATAACGATGTGGTGGAGAATAAGGAGGGGGTGTTACAGATGATTTTGCGAGCATTGCATGAATCCCCTCTCCCTAACCCTCTCCCACAAGGGGAGAGGGAATTATGTCGAACATGATCAAAGGCAACACTGGTGACTGGGAAATTGTGATCGGGCTTGAGGTTCATGCCCAGATTGCCACCGAGTCGAAATTATTTTCCGGCGCGCCGATTCGCTACGGCGCAGAGCCAAACGAAAATGTCTCGTTCGTCGATTGCGGCATGCCGGGCATGCTGCCGGTGATTAACGAAAAAGCGATCGAGCAGGCGGTGCGTACCGGCCTTGCGATCAATGCACAGATCAACAACAAGAGCGTGTTTGACCGCAAAAACTATTTCTATCCTGACCTGCCGCAGGGCTACCAGATTTCGCAGTATCTTGATCCCATCGTTGGCAAGGGTGAAGTGCTGCTGGATATGCCGGATGGCTCGGTGAAAAAAGTCGGCGTCACACGCATCCATATTGAGCAGGATGCAGGAAAAAGCCTTCATGAATATAACCCGAAATACACCTATGTGGATTTAAACCGCGCGGGTGTCGCGCTGATGGAGATTGTTTCCGAGCCGGATATGCGCAGCGCCGATGAAGCGGCAGCTTACATCAAAAAACTGCGCTCGATTGTGCGCTATATCGGTGCGTGCGACGGCGATATGGAAAAGGGTAACCTGCGCTGCGATGCCAACGTGTCGGTGCGAAAGCCGGGCGCACCGCTGGGCACGCGCTGCGAAATTAAAAACGTGAACTCAGTGCGCTTCCTGCACAAAGCCATTGAGTTTGAAGCGATGCGCCAGGTGGAGATTTTAGAATCCGGCGGCAAGATCGATCAGGAAACCCGCCTGTTTGATTCGGCGAAGGGCGAAACTCGCACGATGCGCAGCAAGGAAGATGCGATGGATTATCGCTATTTCCCTGACCCTGACCTGCTGCCGCTCGAGTTTGATGATGCGTATGTGGAGAAAATCCGTGCCTCGCTGCCGGAGCTTCCCGACCAGAAAAAAGCGCGCTACATGCGTGATTACGGCATGTCGGCTTATGACGCGGGTGTGATTGTGGCCGAGCAGGAATACGCCGAGTATTTTGAACAATTACTTACCCTCGCCCCCCCGGGGAGAGGGCAGGGTGAGGGGGCGGGCTTTCCCAAACTCGCCACCAGCTGGATGACCGGCGAGCTGTTTGGCCGCCTCAATAAAATTGGTGTGGAGATTAGCCAGTCGCCGATTTCTGCGCAGAAATTCGCAGGTCTGCTTGCACTGATTGCCGATAACACCATCAGCGGCAAAATCGCTAAAGACGTGCTCGATCTCATGTTTGAAACGGGCAAAGACGCGGCGGTGATTGTCGAAGAAAAAGGCATGAAGCAGGTGACCGACCTTGGCGCAATCGAAAAAGTGATCGATGAGGTGATGGCGGCAAACCCGGACAAAGTGGCCGAATATCGCAGCGGCAAGGATAAGCTCTTTGCGTTCTTTGTGGGGCAGACGATGAAACTCTCCGGCGGCAAAGCCAATCCGCAGGCGGTGAATGAACTGCTGAAGAAGAAGCTTTCCGCTTAAAATTCTCCTCTCCCAGCGGGGAGAGGACGGTTCGCCTTGATGTTACGCAAGTAACGTCTTAGGCAAACCGAGGTGAGGGGGCGAAGTTTTTTAAAAGCTGTAGCTACCCCTCATCACCATTTTTACCCCCTCACCCTAACCCTCTCCCCGTTGGGGAGAGGGAATAGTAGGGCGGTGAATGATCTGCTTAAGAAGAAGCTAAGCGCTTAACATTGTCCCTTGACCGAATTCCTTCGCGTGTGCGGCGATTATATTATCCACCAAGGCTTTTCTTCGAGAGGTATCTTCCGTTTGTATGGTGCCGGCACCGTGATAATTATCGAGATATTTTGTGAGTAATTCGGGTAATTTTGCAATAATGCGTTCTTGAGCCGGTTTGTTGGTGATTGCGAGGGGTGATTTGAATATTACTTCCAATCCAGTACCTTCAAATGCCACCAAGTTCAATGTTTCAGCAGCTTGCAATAACTCTATCTCATCAGGGCTTATCGAATCTCCCAGCGTGGCATTCGCAACCAAGTTTTTAAGGTTTTGATAAACGTTTAATCTGGAGTTGGGTAATTGGGTTCCTAGAAAATCCCGTACTTTATTTTGGTACGATTTCGGTTTTGGCGCAGGCGGCGTCCTATCGCCCCAAGATTTTTCACCTTGATTTCCCCAATCCCCCATCACTCCCATAAACCACTCCTTGCAAAAGTTCTAAAGGCGGGGACAATAGCACATAGCCCCATCAATAATATTAAGATTTTATGAAACTCTTCATCTTCGGCCTTGGTTATAGCAGCCTGTCTATCGCGCTGGCTGCTAAAAATGCTGGTTTTTCAGTAGCCGGGACGACGCGCTCGGCGGAAAAAGCTGAGTGGCTGAAGGGGCAGGGGGTGGAGGCGTTTATTTTGTGTCATCCCGGCGAAGGCCGGGATCCACGTCAGGCCACAAGTGAGAACGAAGGCGTGGATGCCAGCCGGAGTTTATCCCGTGCTACGACACGGGACTGGCATGACAAATTACTTGGTGTCACCCATATTCTTTCCTCGATTCCGCCGCAGGCCGATTCGTCATCGAGAGGAGCCATAGGCGACGTGGCGATCCAGTTTTTAGAAGATCTGGATTGCTTCGCTGGCGCTCGCAATGACGGTGTATGGCTTGGCTACCTATCCACCACCGGTGTGTATGGTGACTGGGGCGGTGCGTGGGTGGATGAAAACTCGCCGCTGAAAGGCAACACGCCGCGCCTCAAGGCGCGCATGGCAGCCGAGGAACAATGGCGCGAGAAGGGCGGGCATGTATTTCGCCTCGCCGGGATTTACGGCGCTGGCCGCAGCGTACTGGATGAGGTTCGCTCTGGTAGCGCGCGGCGCATCCATAAGCCCGGGCAGTTTTTTTCGCGCATTCATGTGGAGGATATTGCGCAGGTGGTTGTTGCCTCGATGCTAAAACCCAATCCCGGTGCGGTCTATAATGTGTGTGATGATGAGCCGGCGGCGTCGCATGAGGTGGTTTCGTATGCGTGCGAGCTGCTCGGCAAAGAGCCGCCGCCGCTGATTCCTTATGAACAGGCAAATTTATCACCGATGGCTCGCGAATTTTACGCCGCGAACCGGCGGGTGAAGAATGATCGTCTTAAGCATGAGCTTGGGGTGAAGCTGAAATACCCAAGCTACCGTGAGGGTCTCAAGGCGCTGCTTGAAGTGGCATGAGCTTTGCTTATACTGGCACGGTAGAAGAGAGGTTGCCGTGCGTTTTTTCATGCTTGGTGCGCTATTGCTGTCGGCGTGTAACTTTCAGCAGGCGGATACAGATCTTCGTGCGGTTGGCACGCAAGGCGAGCACGATGTCCGCTATGTTGCAAAAGAAACCGCCGCCAATATTGGCCAGGTGGTTGATAATGTCGATCGTGCGACCACGCGCATGGCAGGCCGTACCCGCGATCAGATCAAGCGGACGAATCGTAAAGTTCGCGATTGGTGGCTGACGCCGCTGCCGCAGCCGCAGCCGAACGCGATTGCGGCGTCTTATTGCTACCGCGTTTTACAGGATATCATGTGTTACCGCGAGCCAATGCCGGGCTGGGAGCAGCGGCTGGTGGCGTATCAAGGCACCAACGCAGCGCCGCCGCCGCCAGCGGTGACAAAGCCTTTACCCATGGTGAATGTGGATCCTGCCAAGATGGCTGCCTCGCGCATCAGCAATGCAAGGCCTGTGTTTGTCAACCTGCCGCCGGAAGAAGAAAAGAAAGTTCAGGCGGTGGATGGGGTGGTGGTGATTGATGAATCACGTGAGAGCTTGCCCAACCCATCGGCAGTGCCGCAGCTTTGAGGGATGACCGGCTGATTATCTGCTACGCCGCATCGGCGGCATAAACCAGCGGCATGGCCTCTTTCCATTCCTGCGTATCAAACGCGCCACACGCCGGGCAGTGGCTGTGCCATGTGTCGCTGCGATGAGTGCAGTCATGGCAGGTCCAGGCGGCGTCGGGCAGTGCCTGAGCACTTTTCTCCAGCCAGCGGCCAGCGGCAGCGGTATCGTTATGTTGGCCCTGCTCAACATACGCCATCAGCTTGCAGGCGCGCGGTGATTCAGCAATCGCAAGTGCAGCGCGCAGCGCCAGGCGTGCTTTGCCCCAGTTTTTTTGTTTGATGGCAGTTTCTGCGAGGCTGAGCTGGCTTTCGAGGTGTGCCGGAAGCAAACTTACCAGTGATTCTGCGATTTTCAGCTGGCGGGCTTCTGGTTCTCGTGCCATGGCAAGGCGGAGTGTTGCGGCCAGATCAGGATGCGCGGCTCGCTTCCAGCTGCGCTGAAGGTGCTTGATCGCGCGTTCATTTTTTCCCTGTGCGATCAGGCAGCGCGCCATCAGCTGCAGCGCGGGGGCAAAATCAGGCAGATAAGACACGGCGCTTTTAGCGCAGGCATAAGCGGCATCCAGCTGCGAGTGTTCAAGCAGGGTTTGCCCCTGCAGCAGCGCAACCATACCAAGAAAATGATGCTTGTCGCGCCGCGATAACGCCCCGCTGCGATGTGCGGCCAAGGCGGCTTGCAGGGCCTGTTGCCACTGCTTTAGCCTGACATGCAGCGCGATGAGTTGCAGGGCGGGTTGCCGATCATAAGGGTTGACTTTGCGCGCACGCTCAGCCAGCGGCAGCGCTTTGGCAAAAAGCTGTTTTTTGGTGGCGGCATCGGCAAGCGAGCGAGCAGCGAGATATTCTGTTTCTTTGTGCTGCAGCATCTGTTCCAGCAGGGCGTGTGTTTTGGCGTCATCGCCCTGCAGCCTTGCAATCTGCGCGGAGAGCAGCAAGGAGAGCGGGGTTTTTCCCAGCAGTTTTTCTGCTTTTCTGGCGTGTGCTTCTGCCTCTTTTACATCGGCCGCCGCAAGAGCAGCCACACTGAAAGTCAGCTCTGTCAGGCCTTGCTGATAGCAGCCAAGCTGGCGCCGGCGTGAGTAGTTTGATGGCAGTAATACCAATGCCCGTGCGGTCAGATAGAGATAGGCAAATACCAGAATGCCAATCGCAAACACCGCCACCAGAAAAGCCACGCTGGTATCAATCCGATAGCCAGACCAGTGCATGGTCACATGGCCGGGATGATCAGCAATCCAGGCGCTGGCTGCGCCGATTGCGGCAAGTAAAGCAAGCCAGATGAGCAGCCGGATCATGGTGCGGGCACCTCGGCAGGTGGCGGCTCATCGGTTGTGATTGGGGCTTCAGCGATACTAGGGGCAGGGCTGAAGGCCGCCAGCTGGAGTTTTTTGACATCCTCCTGCGCGCTGCGGTAGGCGCGTGCAGTGCTCACCCAAGGCGCAAAGATCTCTGCGGCTCTGCGTGAGAGCGCTTCAAGTTCGCGCAGGCACGCTTCCATATCACCCTCCAGCAGATGCGTTTCGGCGCGGGCGAGTATTGCCTCATCGGTGCTGCCTTCGGGTAGACCGGTTTTGCGAATGCTCACTAATGCGCCAAGTGTGGTGCCACCAGTTGCTTTGGTGGAGGCTTCCAGCGCTTGCCGCAGCAGCGGTTCAAATCGGGCTTTGGATTGCTCAGGCGTAGTCAGTCCCCGCCGGGCATGCATAGCAAGAGATTGCAGCGCTGGTTGCAGATCTTTGCGGTGGATAAGCCTGACAGCCACCGCTTGCAGCGCCTGCGCATAATCACTGCCGTGGCTCACGGCTTCTTTCAGCTGTGCCAGCGCCATAAGCAGCGCCACCTTCTCATCGGCCTGAAGCTGGATGGTGGCAAAAGCTTGCTGCTGGTTATTAATGCGCGCTTCCAGTGCGGCAAGGCGGGATTCATCAATGCTCTTTGTTGTGCTGGAGGCGGTGTCGCTGGCGACAGATGCGCTGGAAAGTGCCGCCAGTTTTTCTTCAATGCTGGCCTGCCAGCGCGTCAGGTCTTCTGGTGGCATTGTCTGCTGTGCTGGCGCTGGGGTGTTTTCTTCGCTTGCCTGCGGGGAGGTAAGCAGTGTTTCATGCGCATTCAGCCGCGCTTCCATCTGGTCAAGACGCAGCTGCATTTGTTTGATCTGCTGGCGTGCATCGTGATCTTCGGTGATTGCGCTGGTTTCTTTATTCACAGCAGGTGGCTGCGTGGCATTGGGAAATAATATCCGAGGGATCAGCTGGCCAAATAACAGCATGAAAAGTGCCAGAATGCCCAGCGCTATCAGTGCACGCTTAATGCCTGTCAGCGGTGATTTGCTAGGGGGCGTAACAGGGTTTTCTTGTGGCTCAGTGTTCATGCGTGATCCTTGATGATGGTGTCAATCAAACGATCCAGTATCGGTTCATCCGCAATACGGATGGACGGCCAGCTGGATGAGTGCAGCGGCGCACCAGCCTGATCGCTGATGCAGTAGGCGGTCATGCGGGAGGCGGCGGCGTGCAGCTGGGCTTTTTCCAGCAAGGAAAGCCAGATTCTGCTGGTGCGCTCCGACATCAGCACTACACCATCGATCTGTTCGCGCTCAATCTGCGCCAGCAGCGTATCAGAAAGTGATTCACTTGCCACTGCTTCATATGCGGCAATCCGAACAGGTGCCATGCCATACTGGCGCAGATGTTCCTCAAGCAATGGGTGGCTATGGGCGCCGCACACGTGAAGCAGCTTCACATCATAATCATAAGCATCGCAGACATAGTGCGCCATATCCTCCGCGGTGCGGCCGGTGGTGGAAACGCGGATGAAGCCAAGAGACTCTGCTGTTTCGGCGGTCGCATCCCCCACGCATAGCAGTGGCAGATCGCGCATTTCGGTCAGGGTGGCAAGCGCGCGCGCGCCGTTACGGCTGGTGATTAAAATGGCATCGGGTTCCTGCGCAAGCACTTGCGCCAGCGGCAGGCGAGCCGTATGATTCAAAACCACCTGTGTCAGCGGTTCATGAATTGCACGGTAACCGGCGGCATGCAGTCTTTCGTGCAGCTCGTGGCCATCATCATGGCTGCGTGTAATGAGAATGGTTTTGCTTGAGCTCATGCGCTACACTATGTAAGGCTAAATCTTATGGTGCAAGAAGTAAAATGATCACTCGTCTGGACATGAATCGTTTGCGTGAAATCACGGAGGGTGATGCAGCGCTCGAGCGGCAGCTTTTTCATTTATTTATCGAATCGGTTGACCGGTTATTGCAGCTTTTAGCGGTGCAGATTCAGGATGGTTCGCTGCAGTGGCGTCAGACGGTGCATCAGATCAAAGGTGCTTCCGCAAACATGCACGTTACCAGCATGGTTGCGCTGTGCATCAGCATTGAGAAGCTGGAAAATGAAGCGCATCGCCGTGAGCAAATCACGCAGCTGCATGAAGTCTACCAGCAGGTGCGCGCCGAGCTGGTAGCGGCTATGGCACAGCCTCAATAACCACCATTGCCTGCGCAAACGGATATTCATCGCTAACCGACAGGTGAATTTTCGCGCTCATGCCTTTCGGCGTGATTTTTTTCAGGTAAAGCCTTGCTTCGCCATGCAGCGTTAGCGTTGGATAGCCTGCCTGCGCGTTCACCATTTCAATATCATGCCATGTGATACCTTTTTTCATGCCGGTGCCCAGCGCCTTGGCGCAGGCTTCTTTCGCGGCAAAGCGCTTGGCATAAGTGGAAGCGACGGTTTTTTTGCCAGCATTTTTGCGGCTTTTGGCCTTTTTTTGCTCGCGCGGTGTGAAGATGCGGTTTTCAAACTGCTCGCCATAACGCGCCAGCGTTTTTTCAATGCGGCGGATGTCGGTTAAGTCGGTGCCAATGCCGAGGATCATTCGATGCCTCCGCTGCGAGCCTGCTGGCTCTCGCATGAGGCGCCGCTTCGCGGGCTCATGGCTGGCGCGTTCTCCTGAACGCGTGTCACGAGCGTGCCTCCAGCATGATCTTTTTCATTGTTGCGATAGCTTCTTTCATACCCACAAACATTGCCTCACCCATCAGGAAATGTCCAATGTTGAGTTCAATCACTTCAGGAATCGCGGCGATGGGGCGGACATTCTCATAATTCAGCCCATGACCGGCATGAACTTCGAGGCCGAGTGAGTGTGATTTGGTCGCTGCCTTGATGATGTCATCCTGAGCGGAGCGTAGCGCAGTCGAAGGATCTTTAGATCCCTCGGCTTCGCTCGGGATGACAGAAAAAAGATGAGCATAGCCGCCCGTATGCAGCTCCACCACCCTTGCGCCGGTTCGCTTTGCGGCGTTCACCTGTTCTTCGGCGGGATCAATAAACAGCGATACGCGCGAGCCGTTATCCTGAAGTTTTTTAACAAACGGCGTAAGTTCTTTTTCCAGCCGCACCACATCCAGTCCGCCTTCGGTTGTCACCTCGGTGCGTTTTTCCGGCACAAGGCACACAGCATGCGGTTTAACGCGCAGCGCAATCGCCAGCATCTCGTCTGTCATCGCCATTTCTAAATTAAGCGGCAGCGGCACCTCGGCTTTCAGCCGCTCAATATCATGATCGCGAATATGCCTTCTATCTTCGCGAAGATGGGCGGTGATGCCGTCTGCACCCGCTTCCATCGCAAGCTTTGCTGCGCGTACCGGGCAGGGGTGATCGCCCCCGCGCGCATTACGCACAGTCGCCACATGGTCGATGTTAATGCCGAGGCGGATCACGAAAACAGCTTGATCTGGCCGGTGACGTATTTGTGCACCAGCGCGGAAAGTAGCGTCTGATAAGGAATGCCTTCTACGGCTGCTTTGGCTTTGAGTCCGCGCAGGTCGTTGTTAGTCAGGCGAATATTGACGCGCGCATCCTTGCGCATGGTATTGCGTGCGGCTTGGCGGGCGATGCTCATTTCTCTTTTTACCACGTCTTTTGGCAAGGGTTTCCACTCGCCATTTTCGATAGACTCGATGAGTTCACGCTCTTCTTCGTCCATGTAGTCGAAATCAAAGATATCTTTCTTTTTTCCATTTTTCTTTTTCATCAAAGGCCTCCTAAATATTTTTTGGTTGATTTTCGGCTGGGATAAAGCGTTTTAAGTAAGCGCTTATTTCCTTCGGTGATGATGTAAGGAACAACAAAAATATAACCATCGACATTGACCTGATACAGCAATTGATCGCGATATTTTTTTGTGTTCGGATTGGGTGTGATGTCGATCACGCAATCTGCTTCAATGTACTCAATTATTTCTTCAAAACCGATGCCGCGCGTTTTTCTCAGGCGCGCGCTTTTATCTTCGTCATAGATAAATTCTATAGATTTTCGCACGGTTTAAGTTTAGGTGCATTGTCGCTTATTGTCAATACAATAGGCGACATTTACGTCTGATACCGCTCGACGCTCTGCACCACTTCTTTGCTGCGCAGGCCGGCGATGATGTTGCTTAAGTGTTTCGCGTCTTTCACCTCAATATCGAGCAGAATTTCAAAGAAATCGCTCGAGCGGTTGATGATTTTGAGATTGTTGATATTGCCCATTTCCTTGGCGATGATGTTGGTAACGGTGGCAAGCGCTGCCGGTTCGTGGCTGACATGGGCTTTCAGGCGGCCGACATGGGCGATCTCGGTGTTGTCGCGCTCCCACGCCACATCAATCCAGCGCTCCGGTGCGTCGGAATAGTTTTCCAGCGTTTCGCATTCCATCGTGTGGATGGTGACGCCCTTGCCGGTGGTAACGATGCCGACAATGCGGTCGCCGGGAATCGGGTGGCAGCAACCAGCAAAATGCAGCGCCATGCCGGGAATGAGGCCTTTGATGGGCATGGGCGCCGCGGCGCCGGTGGGTTTCTTCTTGCGGAAAGTGTTGGAAATAGTGGAGAGCACAGCGCTCACGGCGCTGCCTTTTTTCTGGCCGGTGATGGCTTCCACCACCTGCTGCCTCGAGAGCAGTCCCTCACCAATATCTGACAGCAAATCATCGACCGTTTTTTTGCCAAATACGCCAAGGTGCGGCTCGATCATCTTTTCGTTCAGCTCTTCGCCTTCCTGCTTCAGGCTCTTGGCAAGGATGGCGCGGCCGAGCGTGATGTATTCGGCGCGCTGCTGGGTGCGGATGAACTTGCGGATTTCGCTTCTGGCTTTACCGGTGACAACGAAGCGCTCCCAGCTGGGGCTTGGCGTTTGCGTTTTGCTGGTGATGATTTCCACCTGGTCACCATTTTTCAGCTTGGTGCGCAGCGGCACGATACGGCCGTTAATTTTAGCGCCCACGCAGGTATCGCCGACGCCGGAATGCACCGCATACGCAAAATCGACCGGTGTTGCACCGCGCGGAAAGGAGAGGATATCGCCTTTCGGGGTGAAGCAGAACACCTGATCCTGATACATCTCCAGCTTGGTGTTTTCTAAAAACTCTTCGGCGTTCGATGATTTTTCGAGAATTTCCAGCAGCTCGCGTATCCAGCGGAATTGTTTGCCGTCGGTTTTAACATCGCCGCCTTTTTGTTTGTAGTTCCAGTGGGCAGCGAGACCATATTCAGCGATATCATGCATCTCTTGCGTGCGGATCTGGATCTCGATGCGCTGCTGGCCGGGACCAAGCACGGCGGTGTGCAGCGACTGGTAGCCGTTGGGCTTGGGTGTGGAGATGTAGTCTTTGAACTGGCCGGGAATAGTGTGCCATTCGGCGTGGATGGCGCCAAGCGCCTGATAGCACTCCTGAATGTTTTTCACCACGATGCGAAAGGCGATGATGTCGGAAAGCTGCTCAAAGCTGATGTTTTTATTTTCCATCTTTTTCCAGATGGAAAACGGGCGCTTCTCGCGGCCATAGATCTGCGCCTCAGGCAGCCCGGCAGACACCAGCTTTTCGCGAATAACACTGATAACGCGCTCTAAATCCGAAGCGCCTTCCTTGCGCAGGAAATCCATGCGCCGCACAATGGAGTCACGCGCTTCGGGATAAAGCTCAGCAAAAGCGAGGTCTTGCAGCTCTTCCTTCAGGTGGCGCATGCCGATGCGCTCGGCGAGTGCGGCGTAGATATCCACCGTTTCCTTGGCGATGCGCTGGCGCTTTTCCGGGTTTTTGATGTGCCTCAGCGTTTCCATGTTGTGCAGGCGGTCGGAGAGCTTGACCAGCAGCACGCGGATATCCTCCGACATCGCAATGAGCAGCTTCCTGAAATTTTCGGCCTGCTTGGAATTTTCGGATTTACCCTCTAAGCGAGAAAGTTTGGTGACGCCATCCACCAGCGTGCGGATTTCCTTGCCGAAATTCGCCTCGATATCTTCCAGCGTCACCTCGGTGTCTTCCACCGTGTCGTGGAGGAGGGCGGTCACGATCGAGGCCGTGTCGAGCTTGAGATCCGTCAGGCGGTAGGCCACTTCCACCGGGTGGGAAAAATAAGGATCGCCCGAGGCGCGCTTTTGCGAGCCATGCGCCTGCATGGCAAAAACATAGGCGCGGTTGATCAGATCCTCGTCCGCAGTGGGATCGTAAGATTTAATCTTTTCAACCAGTTCGTATTGACGGATCATAAAGCCTGCTCTTTGACTATCTTACAGCAAAACAAAGACTTATAGAAGAGCAAAGACGGGATGCATTGTCATTAATTCTTAACAATAATTTAGCCATCTCCTGTGGTAGCTTTTGCCTGATTTTAAGTGATCAGGAGACCGCAGCCATGTCAAATTCGCACACGAACATTCAAAAAACCAAAGAGCAGATAAACCGTTATTGGCGCGAAAATACGCCAGAAAATGCTAAAGATGCGGTGCTGGCGCTCGATATTGGTGGCACGAAGATTGGTGCGGCGCTTTACAGCAGTGATGGCGGCGTGATCGCCGGCGATCCGCTGGTTGAACTGGGTTCAATACAGACGCCCAAGGGGCTTACTGCCTTGACTGCAGGCTATACCGAGCTTTTCAAAAAGGCGGTAAATAATGCGGCAGAAAAGGGTTATGGGGTCGTGGCGGTGGGTATTGGTTCGCCGGGGCGTTTTGTGGATAAGTCGCTAGCAGATGAGCGCTATGGTGCCAGCCAGGCATCTGAAATGCAGAAATTTGCGCTAGGCCAGCCTTATGAGCCGGGCATGGTAATCGCCCCCGGTACGGCGAAAAACCTGGAGCAGGTTGATGGTGAAATGGATCAGGTTAACCTTCAGGCGGTGCTCTCCCGCTTCACGCCGGATGGCGTGGCGCTGCGTGTGGTGAATGATGCGGCGGCGCAGCTTGGCGGGCTCGCAGCGAGCATGGCGGCTGATGCCGATCTTTCTGGCTTGGTGCGCGGCAAAAAGCTGGTTTATTTCGGCCCGGGCACAGGCCTTGGCGGCGCAGTCATGAATGAAAAAGGCGAGCTGGTGACAGATGGCCACTACCAATACATGAAGCTCGCAAAACGCAAGGATGATGCGAGCGGCGTTTTTGACATCGTACTGAATGCGAATGCGCAGAAATATCAGGTGTTTGAAAACCCGCCGCAGCACGTTTATCCAGAGGATATGCTCTCTGGCACGGGTATCACTGCGATAATAAAAAACAAAACGCAAAGCCGCATTCAGGATACGAAAACGTTTGACGCTAGATATCAGGCAAACTCGCAAGATTCTGATTTGCAGCCAGCAATTCAAGCCCTTCAGGAGGTTGGTCGCTACATGGCTGACGTGCTTGTTGCCCTCAGGCGCGGTGAATTTGATCACATGGATCCTAAAGCGCAGTGGCCGCAAAAAGATAAGGATGCGGTTAAAGATTTTGGTGCAGTGATTCTTGGTGGTGGGCTTGCACGGGCTTCTTTTTACAAAGACATCGTGCTATTTGCTGTCGCCGATGAGCTACAAAGCAGAGGCTACAGTGCAGATTCAATTAATATCATTCAGCCTAAAGGCGCTAAGGATGCTGCTCTTTTAGGCGCTCTTCAAGCGCTTAATGGCACAAAAATCAGCAGTGTAGCCACTATTGGCTCAGCGCTCAGCCAGAGAAGCTATGCCTAGGCTAATTTTACGGCCGCCACGATGATGCGCGATACTTTTGGTTAAAATTAGTTCATTATTTACCGCAATAACTATCTGAAAGCTGAGGCTTTTTGGCCACGACACTTAACGTTTTTTTAAACGGTGTGGCGCTATGGTTGTGCATTCAACAACCGAAAATAGTACGTAGTTCATGGAATCATCTCAACGACTCATTATCCTGCTTGTCGCTGGCGTGATTGTTGCGTTTGCAGCGATTGCGCTGCGTAGCCGCATGGATAGCAACGCGCCGCCCCCAAGCAACAATGTGATTATTGCAAAAAGGGATATTCAGCTTGGCGCGCTGATTCAGCCCAGCGGTGATCTGGCACTGGCGCCGCCGCCCGAGGGTGTCGCGCCGGAAGCGCTGCTGCCGGAAGCATCAAACCGATTGAGCGATTTCACGGGTGCTGTTGTGCGTCGTCCGCTCAAGGCTGGCGAGCCTGTGCATCCGAATGCATTGATGAAACCGGGCGAGGGCGGGTTTATGTCTGCGGTGCTGGAGCCTGGCATGCGCGCTGTTTCTGTTGCGGTGACGGCAACGTCTGGCGCGGCTGGTTTTATTTCTCCCGGTGATCGGGTGGATCTGATTGTCACGCATCGTGTAAGGCTGAGTTCCGGACAGGAAACGGGCAACGAGGAATCTGTTGTCAGCGAGACTTTTGTGCGCAACGTACGCGTTGTCGCGGTGGATCAGATGCTTGATAACCCTGAAAACAAGGCGATTTTAGCTAAAACTGTCACGGTTGAAGTCAATGACCAGCAGGCGGAGCAGATCGCAGTTGCAACTGAAATGGGCAAAATATCCATGGCGCTGCGCAGCATCGCCTCGCCGCTTGAGGAAGATAATTCGCTTCGAACCAAAACAACGCAGGAAGATGTCAGTAAAATGCTCGGCGGCGGAGTTTCTCCGCGTGTGCGGGTGATTCGCGGCGAGCAGACTGAGAACATGGAGTTTGCCAAATGATAAATCGTGGCACGCAGCGGTTATTGTTACTGATGATGTTTGGTGTAATTGGCGCCTCGATGGCGATTGCAGACGACCGTATCGTGAATGTGGAAATCAATAAGGGTGAAATGGTGAGGCTGGATCGGCCTGCCAGCTCAGTCGTGGTGGCAGATCCGACGACGGCGGACGTGCAGGTGGTGTCACCGAAGCTCATTTTTGTGCATGGTAAAAAAGTTGGCGAGACCACCATTTACGCTGTGGATGGCTCGGACGAGCCGATCATGAATGCAACGGTTCACGTCAGCCACAATATCAGTAGCCTGAACCGCGCGCTGAAACGTGTTGCGCCGGATGCGGATGTTGAGGCAAAGACCGTAGATGGCGGGCTGGTGCTGGATGGGTTTGCCGGTTCGGTGGCTGAGGCGGATAACATCAAAAATATTGCCTCCTCCTTTCTGGGTGAAAATGACAAAATGATCAACATGATGACGGCCGCTGGAAGCGATCAGGTCATGTTGCAGGTGCGCGTAGTTGAAATGGCGCGCACGAATGTGAAGCGGTTTGGTGTGAATCTGCAGGCGGCCTTCAATCAGGGCGATCTGATGCTCAGGCTGCTTCAGGGGCGCAACATCACCTCCAATGCGGCAACCCCGCTGATTGCACCGCCGTCCGGTTCGGCATTCCCGGGGCGCACCAACAATGATTCTGCTTTGTTTGCTGGCATTACCGATGGCAACAAATCGATTGGCGCATTGGTGGATGCGCTTGAAAATCAGGGGCTTGCGACCGTGCTGGCTGAGCCTACGCTAACCACAACTTCGGGCAAGGCGGCGAATTTCCTGGCAGGTGGCGAGTTTCCGATTCCTGTGAAAGATGGTCTTGGCAATATCTCTGTCAGCTACAAACCGTTCGGTGTGAAGCTGGATTTCACCCCGGTGGTGATGTCAAAAGAGCGCATGAGCATTACGGTGGCGCCAGAGGTCAGCACCATTAACTTTGATAACCCGATTGAGGTTGCGGGCCTTCGCAATCCCATCATCGTGACGCGCAAAGCACAGGCCACCGTTGAACTTGGAAGTGGCGATACATTCATGCTGGCCGGGCTGCTGCGCAGTGATGAGTCTAACACCATCGATAAATTCCCGGGGATTGGCGATGTGCCGGTGCTTGGTTCGCTGTTTCGCTCACAGGCATTTCGTAATGATAAGACGGAACTCGTTATTCTGGTGACGCCATATCTGGTTCGCCCGGTCGCTGAGCGCGAAAAAATGCTCACCCCGCGCGATGGCTATGTGCCGCCAAACGATTTCCAGCGCCTGCTGATGGGCAACCTCTATCAACAGGAACCCATGGATGGCTGGTCGAATGATATGCCGAAACTCAGCGGGCAGGGTGGATTTATTCTGGAGCAGCAACCATGAAAACGTTCAGTCTACGCACCCCGATTGCCCTGCTTGGTTTGCTGAGCATGGCGGCATGTGCTCCCGAAGCGGACATGCAGGGGCATGATCCTAAGGATTTTTACCGTGCGCACCCAATTAAAAATAAGGTCGAGCGCAAAACCGAATCTTTCGCAGTGCGTTTCCAGCCAGGCTCAGAGCGGCTGACAAGCTCAGACATTGCGCAGCTTCGTGAGCAGCTGCGTCATGTTTCTCCTATGGCTGCGGAGATGATTACGCTTCAGGTTCATCCTTCTCAGCAGCATGATCAGGCTCGTCATGAGCATCTGCGGAAACTGCTGGCCTCAATTGGCTTTAAAACCTCTGGGATGGCGATAGAGCCTACCGAGTCCGTTGAAAAAAATCAGGTGCGGATTGATCTGGATTATGCGGTGGTTGTCAGCCCGCGCTGTCCGGATTGGCGCACCTCTTCGGTGACCACTTACAGCAACACGCAGCAGGCGGGTTGGAGCTGCGCGTATGTCAATAACATGGGATTAATGGTGGTGGATCCGCGGGATTTACAGCGCGGAAGTGGCGAAGTTTCGCCTGATGTACGCCGCAATTCCGAAGTTCTGACTGGCTATCACACGAACACTGGCGGTAGCAGCAGTGAGTCGGATGCAACGCCGGCACAAAGTGGCGGCGAAACTGCCCAACCGAATGCCACAGGCCCCTAAACTGTTATGAACAAATCATCACCACAAGCTGCTTTTCAGGCATTTGCGGCAGATGCCGCGGATCTTGATACGCTGCGTGCGTTTGCCAAAGAGCATCGGTGGCAGGAAAGCTGCATTGTCGAAGGGGATATTCGCACTGCGGCAGGGCACTTGAAGGATCATCTGTCGCCCCGGCTGTTGCTGGTTCAGGTGTCTTCTTCGCCTGATGCGGCGCTTGAAGAGCTTAACATGCTGGCTGAGGTTTGTGATCCCGGCACAAAAGTGATCGTGATCGGCGCAATCAACGAATATAGTTTTTATGTCCGGCTCATGGAGATGGGCATTTCCAGCTACCTATTGAAACCGCTGAGTCAGGAATCGCTGACTAAGGCGCTTGAAAAGTCGCTTCAGAATAAGGCCGCTGAAGGTGAAGAAGAAAAAAAACCTGCCAAAGTGATTGCCGTGATGGGCACGCGTGGGGGCGTTGGTGCTACGACCGTATCAATCAACCTTGCGGCCGCGATTGCGGAGATGTCTAAAAAAGAAGTCGCATTGATTGATATTGATCCGCAGGAAGGCAGCATTGCATTGATGCTGGATCTGGAGCCCGGCAGGGGATTTCGTGAGGCGCTGGAAAAGCCTGATCGCATTGACTCGTTGTTCATTGAGCGTGTGATGACACGGCCGCTGAAGCGGCTTTCTGTGCTGTCGGCGGAAGAAAGTTTTAACGAGAAGGTGGCCATCAGCGACGAAGCGGCAAGCTTGCTGCTGAAAGAGATGAAAAACAAGTTTGACGTGCTGGTGCTTGATATTCCGCGTCATCTGCGCACGTTCAGCCGCAAATGTCTGGAGCAGGCGGATATGGTGGTGCTGGTGACGGAGCTTTCCCTGTTATCGCTGCGCGACACGCTGCGTCTGCAGGACATGATGCGCGAGCAGCTTAAAATGAAAGCGCCGCTGGTGGTGGCGAATCGCGTGGGGCATTCCAAGCATGACATGAAAAAAGTTGATTTTGAAAAGGCTGTCGGTGCTGAGATTTCTTTTCTCATCCCTTACCTTCCGGATGCATTTGTGCCACCGGGCGATCAGATTCCCGTGATCAAGCATAAAACTCTGCCTGCGATGAAGCCGATTTATCAGTTGGCAGAGCGCCTTGAACCAGAGGCAAAAAGTTTAATATCGGTGGTGACGAAAAAAAAGGGCGGCAGCTTGCTCGGTACAATACTCGGCGGCAGTCAGAGCAAAAAACCAGCGGCAGCCCCGCGTGAGGGGTAAGTAATGTTTGGCAAGCGTGGTACTCAGGATTCATCACAGCCAGCGGCGGCGCAGGCGGCATCTTCGCAGCCAGTGTCAGCACCTGCGGCCGCGCCCGTGAAAGAGCAGAAGAGTGGTGAAGCGCTGCTCAATACTGCGGATAGCCCGACTATTGATCCTGCCTCAGCTCCCACGGATGAACTTCGTGAAACCAAAGATAAAATCTACACCTTGCTGATGGGGCAGATTGATATTTCCACCAGCACCCGCTTGCCGCGTGAAGAGCTCAAACGTCAGATTATCGAACTGATCGGCGATATTGTGATGGAGCAGAAATTTGCTTTGTCGATGTCGGAGCAGCAGCTGCTGGCCAATCAGATTGTTGATGACATGCTGGGTTTCGGGCCGCTTGAAACGCTGCTGCGTGATGACCTTGTGACGGATATCATGGTCAATGGCCCTTACCAGATCTATGTGGAGCGCAAGGGCAAACTCGAACTAACGGATGTGAAATTCCGTGATAACGCCCATGTGATGTCGATTGCCACCCGTATCGTGACAGCCGTGGGGCGACGTGTGGATGAATCCCATCCCATCTGCGATGCGCGTCTGCCCGATGGCTCGCGTGTTAACGTGATTGCGCCGCCTTGCGCAATTCGTGGCACCTCGATATCGATTCGTAAGTTTTCGCAGAAAAAAATTACGCTGGATACGATGGTGCCCACGCGAAATATTTCTGAGACACAATGTAAGCTTCTTAAAATCTGCGGTGCCATTCGTCTCAATATGGTTGTTTCTGGTGGTACGGGCTCTGGTAAAACCACCATGCTGAACGCGCTTTCGCGCATGATCAGTAATGGCGAGCGTATTGTGACCATTGAGGATGCGGCCGAACTTCAGCTGCAGCAGCCCCACGTTGTGCCACTTGAGACGCGCCATGCTAACCTCGAAGGCGACGGCGAGATCACCATGCGCGATCTGGTGAAAAATGCGCTGCGTATGCGTCCAGACCGCATCATTCTTGGCGAGGTGCGCGGTGGTGAGGCGTTTGATCTGTTACAGGCGATGAACACCGGCCACGATGGCTCCATGGGAACGCTCCATGCCAACAATCCGCGAGAAGCCCTTACTCGTCTTGAGAACATGATCGGGATGGCAGGGATTAATCTGCCCAGCAAAGCGGTGCGCACGCAGATTGCCAGCGCTGTGCAGCTGATCGTGCAAATGCAGCGTATGCGCGATGGTGTGCGTCGTTGCACCCATGTCACTGAGGTGGTGGGTATGGAAGGTGATGTGATTGTCACGCAGGATTTATTCACATTTGAATTTACCGGAGAGGATGAAAACGGCAAGCTGACGGGCGAGTTTCGCTCCAGTGGCATCCGTCCTAATTTTACCCCGCAGGCCTCTTATTTCGGGCTTGAAAAAGCATTGATTGAAGCCATGACATCCGGCCAGGAGTAGGCATGTGATTAAGCCTATCGATATCATTTTGCTGCTGGTTATCGCTGCGGGCTATGCGCTTTACTGGTTTAAATTCGGGCCGGGCATGCGTCGTCGGCAGCAGCTGCTACGAGTGGAGCAGATTAAAGCGCGGCGTACTGCAGGAAAAGGCGCTACTGATTTTTCACTGCGCCGCAAAGCACACGAAACTAAAGGGCTGGCGGCCATTCTTCTGAAGCCGCTGCCAGAGCTGACGCGTTTTCAAGATAAGCTGGAGCGGGCAGGCAAACATTCTATCAGTGCGAAACAATATATTTTCAGGCGGATTCTTTCCATCGCGGGGATCTGGTTTGTGCTTGCATTTCTATTCAAGCTGCATGGTGCGCTTGCGCTCGGTATTGCGGTGATTGCCGGTGGCTGGATTCCGCTGAAGCTGATCGACATGGCGATCAATAAAGAAGCGAAGGCCTTTCTAAGGGTATTTCCTGATGCGCTTGATCTCATGGTGCGCGGACTACGCTCGGGGCTGCCGATATCAGAATCGTTTAATGTGATTGCTCAGGAAATTCCCAATCCGGTTGGGGCGATGTTTGCGGAAGTGGCCAGCACCATGAAGCTTGGTGTTCCGATGGAAAAAGCGCTGTTTGGCATGGCAAAAAAGCTTAATCTTACTGAGTTCAATTTTTTTACCACCAGCATCGTGCTGCAGCGTGAAACGGGGGGCAATCTGGCCGAAATTCTCAACAACCTCTCAGAAGTATTACGTAGCCGTTATATCATGCAGATGAAGATCAAAGCGATGTCCTCCGAGGCGCGCGCTTCGGCTTATATCATTGGCGCGCTGCCGTTTGTGGTGATCGCGGCGGTGCTGGTTGTCAGCCCTGACTACATGCGGCCATTATGGGAGGATTATCGCGGCAATATTGCTTTAGGCGTGGCGGTTGGCATGATGACCTTTGGTGGATGGATCATGCGCCGCATGACACAGTTTCAGATTTAGCCATGTATCCCGGACAGCCCCTCACCGCAAGTCAGCTGTTACCTGCCGGAGTGCAGATCAACGAATTCTATGTTGGTTTTGCAGGAGCGGCGTTTTTGCTGGTCGCATATGCGATTTACAGTTCGTTTCGTGAACGTGATCAAATGGCTTCGCGCATTCGCTCGATTCAGGAGCGCCGCAAAGAGCTGCGGGGTGAGGCGGTGAACTCGAAACGCCGTCGCCATCGTCCTGATGCCAGTGTGAATTTCATGCGGCGAGTGGTGCAGAAGTTTCAGCTCGTCAAAAAACTTGAGGCAGATAAGGCGGAAACACTGCTCATAGAGGCCGGGTATCGTTCCAAAGATGCGATTTTCATTTTTACATTTTTCATTGTTGCCTGTCCGATTATGCTCGGGATTCTCGGCTTTATCATGATGAAAATCGAGTTTGGATTTAGTGATAAATGGGCTTTAGCAGACCTCATCTGGCCGATTGGCGGGTTGTATCTGGGAATGAAAATGCCATGGATTTATGCGCGCCGGACGCGCTCCAAGCGCTATCTCATGATCCAGCGCTCCTTATCTGACGTGATGGATCTGATGACAATCTGCGCCGAGGCGGGTTTGAGCCTAGCCGCAACGCTTGAGCGTGTATCCAAGGAGCTGCGTATATCTTATCCTGAAATGGCCGAAGAGCTGGCGCTAACATCGCTCGAGACGGGGTTTCTGCCGGATCGCAAGCAGGCGCTGACCAACCTGGCGAATCGTTGCCAGCTGCCTGAAATTCGCGGTGTGGTGAGTGTTCTGATTCAGACGGAAAAATACGGCACGCCGATTGCTCAGGCGCTGCGTGTTTTATCCGCTGAGTTTCGACAGGCGCGCATGCTCAGGGCGGAGCAGAAGGCCGCGCGTCTGCCGGCGTTGATGACGGTTCCGATGATTACCTGCATTCTGCCGGTGTTGTTTATCATTATTATTTCGCCTGCTATCGTAAAACTGCTGGATACTATCAAGTAGCAGGAAAAGCTGGAAAGTTAGTTGTTAACGTGTTCTGGCTACCGGGTAGTTGTGATCAACAGTGAGCCCCAGAAAGTTCTGATCTTCTTCTGGTGCTGCATCGGCCAGAGGCTCAGGTGTAACATCCGCCTCAATACTGGCGGGATTGTTCTTAGGGCTAGTGTCTGCTGTTCCAGCGGAGGGTTGCAGCTGTCCCAGCTGCTGAGCATCGGAGGGGATTGGCTCGCTTTCCGTGCTGCGCGGCTCTTTTGCATTTTCCTGCATCATCTGAGAGTAGCGTTCATAAAAGCGCTGGTTATTTTGGGCGTCGTCCTCCGACATGGTTTCCATATTCAGGGCGTGGGCTTTGTCTTGCTTGCCTTTCAGGCCATACGCCAGCGCGAGATTATGTTGCATGTTGCTTGGCGCATCACTGCGTTTGCTCCAGGGCTCCAGCAGGCTGATCGCAAGGTCGGGTTTTAAATCAAGAATGTAAGACATCGCCAGATTATTGATGACCTTAGCGGAGTCTGCATCAATTTTAAGCGCCTGCTGGTAGAGTTCCTGAGCTGCGGTATGGTTGCCTGCTTTATCAAAAGCAACGCCTTTGCCGTTATAGCCGGCGACGCTGCGGTGATTGATAGCGGTCAGCTTATCGAACACAGCTACAGCTTCTTCATATTCGCCTGATTCTATCAACGAATAGCCGAGCTGGGCGAGTATCTCTTCGTTTGCGGGGTGAGTTTTTTCGGCATTGCGCATCAGCGCAACAGCCAGTGTATGGTCGCGCTCCTGACGATAGATGCGCACAAGCGCAAGATAGGCCTCCACATTGGTTTGATCTTGCAGAACGAGCTGCTCAAGTGCGCGTTTGTCCTGAGGTGGTGTTGCGGCGTGAAGATGAATAGGTGCGGCAAGGCTGATCCATAAAGCCATTGCGATGGTGTAGCGTTGTGCGTGTGCAGCCATAACATCCCCCGGGTAAAAAAACCGCGTCATTGCCGCTGGGCAAATGACGCGGCGCAGGGGAGACTTTATCGACTCAGGCGCAGGTTCGCAAGCGAATCACCAATCATTCGGAAAGCATTTTGCAGATCGGTGCCGGTTGGGCTGAAGAAATAATATTCCGGCCGTGTTGCACAGCTCTGGAGCAGATTTCTTGTGGAGGTGCTGATGGATGTCCCAAGTGCTACAGTGTAAATGAGTATTCCATTATTCTTCATGCTCGTGCAAACTTGTGTCAGGCGCTGATCCAGCCGTGTTTCTGCTGTGCCTTGGCTGGTGGTGCCCAGTCGGCCTTCTTCAAGATAACCATAAGCGCCACGGCCAGTGTTGGTAATGACGTTGTCACCATCTGTCATGAGTACGACAGCCTTGTTCATCAGTGGGGCATCGTAGTCGAGCGGGAGGTTGTTGGTATTCATTTCACCGCCCCAGAGGCCACGCCAGCGCGGAGATAGTAAACGCCAGCTCCATACCATGCCAATATTAATCAGGGTGTTACCACGTGCCTGCAATGAATTGATAGAATTCAGCACAGAGCTTTTCGCTGAGCTTAGCTGCAACAGAGGTTGCGGACAGTCGCGGTTTGGGCCGAGTGCCACGCCCAACCCACTTCTGAACCTAAGCGATGCTGAGGGTGTTGTAAGGCAGTTATTGTAGCTGGTCGCATTGGTGCCATGCCATGCGTTCCTGCTGGTATGGCAGCCCCAATAATATTTCGGAAAGCGATAATCAGGGTTGCTGCCGTT
>Ga0315900_10003348_pt1 | contig 23506 bp, 20 predicted proteins | sample LakEriMetagenome_FD_203521 | JGI IMG/M metagenome (GOLD analysis project Ga0315900, IMG submission 203521) | Freshwater fungal communities from buoy surface, Lake Erie, Ohio, United States - Buoy 12 MA114 | ecosystem: Environmental > Aquatic > Freshwater > Lake > Lake biofilm | place: USA: Lake... | reverse complement strand
GCGGAACGTGCGGTTTCATTGGCCAATGACGGCTATGCGCGCGGCGCCTTTTCCTACCTCGATGTCCTCGATGCACAGAAGCTGCTGTTCGGCCTGCGCGACCAGCGTCTCGAACTTCTTCGTACCTACCATCTTGCCGAAGCTGCGCTTGCCCGAATCCAGGCCCGCAACCTTCCGCCATCCCTTCAGGAGACTGCCCAATGACCCGATCAATTCATCCGCTCACGTTCAGTCTCGCAGCCTTGCTGATGGCCGGCATTGTCGCTGCTTGCGGCGCGTCGTCCGAGACGCAGGCCGACGCTCATGACCATGCCGAAGAAGAAGGCCACGCTGAAGACGACGGCCACGGCGCCGGCGAGCATGGCGATGAGGAGGCCGAGGCCGAAGAAGGCCCACACGGAGGCCGCTTGCTGGAAGACGGCGAATTTGCCCTTGAAGTTACAATCTTCGAGACGGGCGTTGAACCAGAGTACAGAATCTATCCGACCTTTGAAGGAAAGCCAGTCGATCCGTCCAAGGTTGACTTGTCGGTCGGCCTTGCGCGCCTCGGCGGCAAGAAAGACAGCTTCCGGTTCAAACCGGAAGCGGAGTATCTGAAAAGCGACGGTGTCGTCGAAGAGCCTCATTCATTCGATGTCGCCGTGAACGCGTCTTACGGCGGAAAGTCCTACAAATGGGCCTACGAGTCCTATGAGGGCCGCACCACGATCAGCGATGCAATCGCCGCTGATGCAGGCCTGGCGACCGAACCGGCCGGACCAGCGCTCATTCGTGAACGGGTCGAGTTGTCCGGGACTGTCCAGCTTACACCCTCTGCCACAGCTGATGTTCGCGCTGTCTATCCGGGCCGCGTGGTCCGGGTGACCCGGACGGTCGGCGACAAGGTGAGCAAGGGCGACACCCTCGCCGAGGTCGAAAATTCGAGCAGCCTGCAAACCTACTCCGTCCGCGCGCCTATTTCCGGTACCGTGCTCGAACGGCGCACGAACGCCGGGGATGTCGCAGCCAGCGAGCCGCTGTTCGTGATCGGCGACCTTGGCGCCGCCCAGGCAGAGCTGCACGTTTTTCCAAAAGATGCCGGCCTGATCAAACCGGGTCAGGGTGTCACCGTCAGGCTGGCGGGCGGCGACATGACAGCGCGCGGGGAGATCGACAGCTTCCTCCCCCTGGCAGAGGCCGGAACACAGTCCCTGATCGCACGCGTGGTCCTGCCACGGGATGCGGGCTTCAGGGCCGGCATGCGGGTCACGGCTGAAGTTGATACGTCCGAGATGCAGGTGCCGCTCGCGGTGCGCGAGAGTGCTTTGCAGCGGTTTCGCGACACGACCGCCGTCTTTGCCAAGCACGGCGACACCTACGAAGTCCGGATGCTGGAACTTGGACGCAGCGACGGGGAGTTCGTTGAAGTCCTCAGCGGCATCGACCCGGGCGAGGCTTACGTTACCGAGAACTCGTTCCTCATCAAAGCGGACATCGACAAGTCCGGCGCTGGCCACGACCACTAGGACGCTGACCCATGTTTGAAAAAATCATTCGTTTCTCGATCAGCCAGCGCTGGGTCGTGCTCGCCTGCGTCTTCGGGTTTGCAGCGCTCGGCGTTTACAATTTCCAGCGCCTGCCGATTGATGCTGTCCCTGACATCACCAACGTCCAGGTCCAGATCAACTCCGAGGCTGCCGGCTATTCGCCGCTTGAATCCGAACAGCGCATCACGTTTCCCATAGAGACCGCAATCGCCGGCCTGCCGGGACTCGATTATACGCGCTCCATTTCGCGTTACGGCCTCAGTCAGGTGACGGTCGTGTTCGAAGAAGGCACGGATATTTTTCGCGCGCGCCAGCTGGTGTCCGAGCGCATCCAGTCAGCCCGTGAATCCCTGCCACCGGGTGTCACGCCCGAACTCGGTCCCATCTCGACCGGTCTGGGCGAGATCTACATGTATGTTCTTTCGCCTGAGCCCGGCGCTCTGACACCGGAAGGCGAGCCCTGGACTGCAATGGATCTGCGCACTCTCAATGACTGGGTGGTGCTGCCGCAGCTTCGCGGCGTCAAAGGCGTGACGGAAGTCAACACGATCGGCGGCTTCAAGAAAGAGATTCACGTTGTTCCGGATCCGTCCGCACTGGCGGCCTTCGGGCTTACACTCGCGGATGTTATGTCAGCGCTTGAGCGTAACAATTCGAACGCCGGCGCCGGATACATTGAGCGCAACGGCGAACAGAACCTTGTCCGCATTCCGGGTCAGGCCTCCACCCTCGAAGACCTGCGCGGCATCGTGGTCGCGGATGACGGCTCGGTCCCTGTCCGCATTTCCGACATCGCCTCGGTTGAACTCGGCAAGGAGCTTCGCACAGGCGCAGCAACGCAGGACGGCGAGGAAATCGTCCTCGGAACAGCTTTCATGCTGGTTGGCGAGAACAGCCGCACCGTTTCGCAGGCAGTGGATGCCAAGATCAACGGGATACGGTCCAGCCTGCCGGACGGTGTAACGATGACGACTGTCTATGACCGGACGCTTCTGGTCGACCGGACCATCGCTACGGTCGAGAAGAACCTGGTCGAAGGCGCTTTGCTGGTGATCGTGATCCTGTTCCTTCTGCTGGGGAACATTCGTGCTGCCATTCTCACCGCAATGGTGATCCCGCTGTCCATGCTGATGACGATCACCGGCATGGTGGAGAACAAGGTGTCCGGGAACCTGATGAGCCTCGGCGCGCTCGACTTTGGTCTCATCGTCGACGGCGCCGTCATCATCGTGGAAAACTGCCTCCGGCGGTTCGGCATGGCCCAGCATTCGCTCGGCCGATTGCTCACCCAGGACGAGCGGTTCGACCTTGCTGCCGAAGCTTCGGCAGAAGTCATCAAACCCTCGATCTTCGGAATCATCATCATCACAGTCGTCTACCTCCCGATCTTTGCCCTCACAGGCGTCGAAGGAAAGATGTTCCACCCGATGGCGTTCACCGTGGTGCTCGCTTTGACGGCGGCGCTCATCCTGTCCCTTACCTTCGTACCCGCAGCTGTTGCCCTGCTGATCCGCGGAAAGGTCGAGGAGAAGGAAAGCACCGTCATGCGCGGCGCAGCCTTCGCCTACCGCCCCGCCCTCGATGCGGCGATCCGCTACCCGGTCATTCCGGTCGTGGTTGCCGTCCTGCTGGCGGCGGGCGCAGCATTCGGAGCAACCCGCCTTGGATCTGAGTTCATCCCGAACCTGGATGAAGGCGACGTGGCGCTTCATGCCATGCGTATTCCTGGCACCAGCCTTACCCAGTCGGTGGAAATGCAGTCGCAGCTGGAAAAACGGCTGAAGGCGTTTCCGGAAGTCGAGCGGGTCTTTGCCAAGATCGGAACACCGGAGATCGCGACGGACCCGATGCCGCCCAGCGTGGCGGACACGTTCGTGATGCTCAAACCCCGCAAGGAATGGCCGGATCCCAAAAAATCGAAAGACGATCTTGTCGAAGAGATGCAAGCCGCCGCGGCAACGATCCCGGGTAACAATTACGAGTTCACGCAGCCCATCCAGATGCGCTTCAATGAACTGATCTCGGGCGTCCGCAGCGATGTCGCCGTCAAGATCTACGGCGACGATCTTGATGTCCTGCTGGAAACTGCCGAACAGGTTGAAGCGGCAGCCTCTGGCGTGGCCGGCGCTGAAGACCTGAAGATTGAACAGGTCACCGGGTTGCCGATGCTCTCGGTGATCCCCGACCGGGACGCGCTTGCGCGGTACGGCCTCAGCATCGAGGACGTTCAGGGGGTCGTCTCGACGGCGCTCGGCGGATCCGTCGCCGGGCAGCTTTTCGAAGGCGACCGCCGGTTCGATATCGTGGTCCGGTTCCCGGACGCGCTTCGCGAAGACGTTGCGGCGATCAAACGTCTGCCGATTCCGCTGCCGGTATCGCGGCAGACCATTGATGGGGTGACATTCCTGCCGCTGAGCGAGCTCGCGACGGTGGAGATCGTCATGGGTCCTAACCAGATCAGCCGCGAGAATGCCAAGCGCCGTATCGTCGTCTCGGCCAACGTGCGCGGCCGCGATCTCGGCTCTTTTGTCAGCGAGCTGCAGACCACCATCGCGCAGGACGTCGAAATACCTGCCGGATACTGGATCGAGTATGGCGGGACCTATGAACAGCTCGTGTCCGCCAGCAACCGGCTTGCGATTGTCGTACCCGTCGCCCTTCTCCTGATCTTCGGCCTTCTGCTGATGCTGTTCGGAACCGCCCGGGACGCAGCGATCGTCTTCTCCGGCGTGCCGCTGGCCCTCACCGGCGGCGTGGCGGCGCTCGCGCTCAGGGACATGCCGCTGTCGATCTCGGCAGGTGTCGGGTTCATTGCGCTGTCCGGCGTCGCCGTGCTCAACGGTGTCGTCATGCTGAGCTTCATCAAGGCAAGGCGCGAAGCGGGAGAAGACCTTCTTGGCGCCATCCGCGAAGGCGCGCTTCAGCGCCTGCGGCCGGTTCTGATGACGGCTTTGGTCGCAAGCCTCGGCTTCGTACCGATGGCATTCAATGTCGGCGCAGGCAGCGAGGTCCAGCGTCCGCTGGCAACCGTCGTGATCGGAGGGATTATCTCCTCTACCCTCCTTACACTGATCGTGTTGCCTGCGCTTTACCGGTTGGTCCATGGGTTCCAGATTCGCAAGGGTCAAACACCTGTTTCCGGCGGCGCAGCCGTGCCGGCAGAGTAGTACGCAAGGCGAGAGGGCCAACCATGGTGACCAGGCAAGGCGCCGAGGATGCGCATGACCACAAGAAGGGATGGCTGGGCGGCAACGAACTCGCCTTCTCCCTTCTCTGTGGGGCATGTCTTCTTTCGGGCTTCCTTCTGCAGCAGCTGGGATCCTTTCCGGACAGCGTAAGCCGAGGATTTTACATCGCGGCTTACGTCTTTGGCGGCTTCTTCGCGCTGCGCGAAGCTGCCGAAAAAGTAGCAGATGGAAAGTTCGAGATTGACTTCCTGATGCTTGTTGCGGCTGCCGGCGCCGCAATCCTTGGTGCGTGGGCAGAAGGAGCGCTCCTGCTCTTCCTCTTCAGTCTCGGGCATGCGCTGGAGCACTATGCGATGGGCCGCGCGACGCGGGCCATTCAGGCGCTGGCAGACCTCGCCCCTGACTCTGCCCTCGTTAGACGCAATGGCGAGACCGTCGAGATACGCATCGAAAACATTCAGCTTGGCGACATCGTCGTCGTGCGGTCCAACGAGCGTCTGCCGGTGGACGGGGTCGTTACCGCCGGCGAAAGCAGCGTCAACCAGGCGCCGATTACCGGTGAAAGTGCTCCGGTCGACAAACGTCCTCTATCCGGCACATCGGCTGCCGAGATCGAGGCAGCCGGGCCGGAACACAAGGTCTTCGCGGGATCAATCAACGGGGGCGGCAGTCTCGACATTTACGTCACGCGGCTCTCGTCAGAGTCTGCGCTCGCCCGCGTTGTCAAACTCGTTTCTGAAGCCGAAACTCGACAGTCCCCGACACAGACGTTCATCAAGCGCTTCGAGAAGATCTTTGTGCCGCTGGTCATCGCCCTCGCGGTGCTCACAGGGTTTTCATGGCTTTTCCTGGACGAGGCACCCTCGGAAAGCTTCTATCGCGCGATGGCCGTTCTGGTTGCAGCAAGCCCCTGCGCGTTGGCCATTGCTACGCCGAGCGCGATCCTCAGCGGTATCGCCCGGGCAGCAAATGGCGGTGTACTGATCAAGGGCGGTGCGCCGCTGGAGGCGCTTGGCCGGTTGAACGCAATCGCGTTCGACAAAACCGGCACCTTGACCATTGGCGAGCCCAAAGTCGTGGATATCGTCGCCTTCGAAGGGACCGACGAGCGCGCGCTGCTAGGGACCGCCGCCGCTGTGGAGGCCTTCAGCGATCATCCCCTCGCGCGCGCTATCGTGGAGGCGGCACGCCAGAAGGATATTCCGAAAGGCCCGGAAGCGGCAGAGTTCCAAAGCCTTACCGGCAAGGGCGTCAGCGCGATGGTCGGAGGCGAAGTCGTCCTGATCGGCAAGCCTGCGATGTTCGACGGCGAAAGCGGTCCAATCATGCCCGAAACGCTCGCGCGGGAGGTAGACACGCTTTTCGACACAGGCCGCACGATGATGGTGGTCGCGCAGGGCGGCCGCTTCCTGGGCGCCATCGGCCTGATGGACACGCCGCGTCCGGCCGCAAAACGCGTGATCGCGCAGATACGCAAGCTCGGCATCACGCGGATGATGATGATCTCCGGCGACAATCACCGTGTCGCCAACGCCATCGCCCGCGATCTCGGACTGGACGAGGCGTTCGGAGACCTGATGCCGGACGACAAGGTAGCAAAGATCAAGGAGCTGAGACAGCAAGGCGGCGTCGCGATGGTTGGCGACGGCGTCAACGATGCCCCGGCTATGGCGAACGCGAATGTCGGAATTGCAATGGGCGCGGCGGGCTCTGACGTCGCTCTGGAAACCGCCGACATCGCCCTGATGGCGGACAATCTCGACACCCTGCCCTTTGCCGTCGGCCTGAGCCGCGCGACGAGCCGGAACATTCGTCAGAACCTCTTCGTCAGCCTTGGTGTCGTGGCCGTACTTGTTCCGGCGACACTCTTCGGCCTGGGCATCGGCCCTGCCATTCTTCTGCACGAAGGTTCAACGCTGATCGTCGTTGGCAACGCCCTCAGGCTGCTGGTTTACCGCGATGCTTAGGCAATCACCCCGGCGCGCGCGGTCCAAGCAGAATGACTGCAGCGCCAACAAGGCAGATGACCGCTCCAATCCCGTCCCAGCGGTCGGGCCGAACGCTCTCGACAGCCCAAAGCCACGCGAGAGAGCTGATGATGTAGACACCGCCATAAGCTGCGTACGTGCGCCCGGCCGCAGCCGTCTCAACCAGTGTCAGCAGCCAGGCAAAAGCCACGAGAGAGGCAATGCCAGGCAACAGCCAGAGCGGCGACTTGCCGAGGCGCAACCATGCCCAGAATGCAAAGCAGCCAGCAATCTCGGCAATTGCCGCGCCTGCATAAACAAACACCGTCGCCCGGATATCCATTACGTGCTTGTGGCCTTTTCGGGCGCCAGTTGCCACCCTTAAGCGAGGACTACCTCATGAAAGCCATTACCCTCTTCGCGGCAATCCTTGCTTTGAGCGCGTGCGCCAACTCGGCATCGCTGGCCAATGAGGCTGAGCTGTCTGCGGCCCCAACCGTGAGGGAAGCTTGCGGCATCAAGCCGGCAGGCAGGGTTAGATCATTCCGGTCGACGCGGCTTGTTCTGTACCGGGCCTGCAAGGCGAAAGCTGAGGCAGCGATTGCGACAAACGCAGGTGCCACAGACTGATTTCAGGCGCCATCCCGCCCTCCCCGCAAGACTCCTGGCCTCGCAAACGCTCCACCGCAATCCACACATGAGGGTTCACCGCTCTGCCTGAAGACGGGTACCATTCGTGCGCCGCAAAGCTTGCTTAGCGCCTGTTTCGATGTCCGGAACACTCTGGCTGTGGATCTGATGCCACCCTGGCCCTGCGTCCATTTCATCCAGCATCGGTATGGCGCGTGTGACGATCGAGCCTCCCGCTTGGCTCTTGCCGAGCCACGTTATGCAGAAACGTCTGAACTGCATCGGACAGCTCTCTGAAAGCCGGCGCCTCAGCAGGAAGGTGCGCACCATTGCTCAGAGCGATGAACTGCTTTTGCGCCTCGATACGATCAAGAACCGGCAAGCTAAGCGCGGTTGGCGTCCAGTTATCTGCACCCGGATGAACGAGCAGAAGTGGGCAAGCCAGCTTCAGGTCGGGCATTTTATACTCATGCAGTGTGCGGAAGAACCGTGCACCTATCCATTTTGCGCCAAGCAGGTGGTCGCGCTTGAAGTATTTTTGCATGTCCGGATCGCTGCTCATTGCCTTGAGCGGTGTCGCGATCGAAATTGGCATGACCATCCGGTCGAACAGCCATGGGGCCAACTGCATTGTGGCGAGGCTCAGTTTTCCCAGCCATGGCCATCGCGCCGCACGGACAAATGTCCCGGCATCCGAAAGATCGATCAGAGTTGTTGCGATCACGCCGGCGACCCGTTGACTCTTCCGGGCCGCGAAAACAGCAGTCATGCCGCCCATCGAAAGGCCCATAAGAACGACAGGTCCCTGCGCCTCGGTGTCCGCCATTTCAGCAATCACGGCAGGCCACTCGGCATAGTCCCAATTATAACCCGGGGCCGGTTCTGAAAGGCCGTATCCGGGCAGATCCGGCGCAAGCACGCGCCATCCAGCATCCAGTGCCGGCAACGCGCAAGGCGCAAGAACACGGCCATTGCCGCCCCCTCCATGGACCAGAATAAGCGTGCCTTCCGGCTGACCCGCTGGCTGCCAGTCGTCATACCGGATCATATGACCACGGATCTGCCGCTGGCGTTCAACCGGCTCGGTTCGGAAATTGATACCGAATGACCTGGAGAGGATGTCTCGGTAATCGGTCCACGACCGGTCATTGCCAAACTTCTTCATGACGCCGATTGTTGAGCAAAAGCTCAGATAAAGAAACTCGGATTTCCGGATGCCCAAAAGAAGCCCGCCGAAACGGTCAGGCAAGCCGGCCAGGCAGGCCGTTCAGGCCCGTTCAATGGCAACAGTTGAAGCAATCCTGGAGGCGGCAGCTCGGATTCTCGCCGAAGCCGGATGGGCCGCGTTGAACACCAATCTTATCGCGAAACGGGCAGGTGTTTCGATCGGCTCGGTTTACGAATACTTCCCGGACAAGCGGGCGATTGTCGACGAGATCCTCAACCGGCATTTGGCGCGCGGTGAGGCACTTTTTCGGGAAAGCGCAAACGACCTCAATTCCGGCCCGCAGCCAGTCGATATCGTGCGGGTTCTTGTATCCGGCTTTGTGACCCTGCACCGCGATGATCCTCATCTGCACCAGGTCTTGTCGTCAGAGGTAGCGCTCACGCTTGAGCAGAAGATGCGTGTAGCGGCGCTTCGCGCCAACACGATCAAGCGGGTTGCGTTGGCGCTTGCTGACGATTCAGACAACCCGCACATCACGGCCACGCTCCTTGTTGATACTGCCGACGCACTGTCGCACCGGTGGCTGGTCGACGCGGCAGGCACGCCGGCATCAGAAAAGATCATGACAAATGAACTGCAGAAAATGCTCTACGCCTACCTGACGTGTGAACCCTAGCGGATGACGGCCCCGCTGGAGGGTAGCGGCTGATTGAACTCGGTTCTTTGCCCATCACGTCTCACACTGCCGGGGCTTGGCGCCGTGTATCTCATTTGAAACACTGGTCCCGGTCGATCATTTGCACGCGGAAGAAAATCGAAGGCGCGGAAACCGATCACGCTCGGCACAAATCGAGGCCTCCAGGCTTTTCGCTAACCTCAACGCGTACGGCCAGTCTTTGTATTATCCATGGCGGACTATCGTGGTTCTGGACACCCATAGTGTGCGGGTTGGCATTCTCTGGATGAAACTGCAGTCATCAGTCTCCTTCGGTCGCGACCAAAGACAAGTCTATTGGTACGCCGATTGTCGCAATCTGAAACCTGCGTCCAAGGCGCTGCGACAAACGCTGAAGGATTTCGTCACTTGTATCGTGCCCTCCGAGCGCGAGATACTCGAACTTGTCTGAGACCTGCTGTTCGAAATCGGCCGCGTCAGCATCACTGAGCGGCGAAAACACGCCTTCACCCGAGGCGAGACGTTTCTGAACGTCAATTCCTAGTATCTTGAGACGTCCTTCAGGAACAGGATAATGCAGATCGCCGACAAGCGCATAAACGGGCTGGTCAAACGAAGCGTCGATCAAGGTTATCAACCGGTCCAGAGTCTGGTGGCCACACCCAACAATGATGACGAGCCCCTTGCCCTCGAGATTTATAACCAATGCCTGTTCATCCACGCGGCCGATGAACAGTTCTCGTGCAATGGGTCCGGTCGATGCAAGCCCCTCCCCAATGATCGCCGGCCGAGCAAGCTGCACAGGCTGTTGGCCCGGATAAGAGATTTTTACCGGGCTGAATATCTCGACCTTGTCAAACAGAGGCTGCACAAGGCCCGGTGAGAAGGTGCGTTGCTTCTCCCATTTGAGACCGCCCACATGATCCCTGTGCAAGTGACTGATAAAGATCGTATCCACTTCCTCAAGCGACCTGCCGAGCTTTTTCAGGTTGTTCTCAAAGGGTGATGGACTAGCCTCGCCCTGGTTAAAACCGACATCAAACAAGATAGTCTGGTCGTCAGTCTCCACCAGGTAGGAAACGCCGGGTTCAGTCCTGAAGGCTGGATCGATCGCATGCCAGTTGACGATTGGCGTCACGACCAGACGCCGTGTTGATCCGAAGGCCTCGAGCTTTGTGTAGTTGGAACTGCGCCATTCGACATCCAACCTTGCTTGCCTGTAACCGCGGTGCGCATCCATTGCGAAAAGTGCCGTTAGCGCCAACGCCGTAGCACCAAGTACAGCCAGAGAAAGGTACTTTGCTCGTCTCACAAGGCCGCCTCGCTATCACAAACTGACACGTGGGGTCCGAAAGCAGATCCAATGAAAATCCGGTCGAGGACAGTGTCAACCAACGCGACTGATGATGCTGCGTGTTGCTGACCTTCGTCAATGAACACACGATCTATATGATCTGTGTCCGGATCAAGTGAAACAACCTCGGAAGGCGAAGGCTGGTCTTCCCGCCGCTGGTATCCGAGGGCCAGCGACAAGAGCTTGGGATGGCCCGCGATGTATAAAAGACCGTTGTCAGCAAAGGTCAGGTTATCAACACCGGTTCCGACGGGGATACTCCGGTTTCTGGTCAGGGTGTTGGTGCGCTGATCCCGATCAAAAACAACGACGGACTGCCCCACAAGTTCGCCGACAAATACTTGCTTGCCGTCTGGTGACAGGGTGATACCGTTCGCCATCAACAACCCGTCCGCGGCAATCATGCTATCCTTGCCGCTGATCAGAAGCACTTTTCCGGTCGGCCGCTCTAGAGCGCCTTCCATGATTTCAGCCAGCGTTCCAGCATCTGCTTCTTTGTCCAGTGTCACGAGAAGCGTATCGGGACCAAGCACGACAAGATCATTCGGATTGTGGAGCAAAGGCGATGTTATACTGCGAACATGCTCAAATGTTCCCTCGGGCTTAAGCCTGAATACTTCGATCGCGTGATGCGCCTCGGCGCGATTTGCAACGAACAGCCAGTGGTTCCCGTCCGGGTCCGGATAAAGGTCCGCTCCAAAACTCTTGAATGTCTCAGGTGACGGCGGCGCAAGGTCCTTGCGTGTGGCCCCTGCGGGTTCATCAAGCGGGATTGCCCATATCTTTGCGCGCCCTGGCCCGCCTCCCCTGAAAGAACGGCGGTCTCCGCCGACCGCATAGGCTACACGCTGAACCTGATCCGAAACGATGTCTTCAGCCCCATTAAGCCCGTCAAGCCGCACGCATGTCCCATTGAAAGCAGCTTTGATTATCCGGGTTTCGCCAGCCTGGCCCCAAACCCCGCGGAGAAAGACACCCGCCCAGGCCAGCGTTACAAGCACGCTCAGCAAGGCCGCCCGTCCGGCCATGTCGCGTGCGACGCTGTAGCCGCTCAAAGGCTCGCGCAAGTCGTCCGGGATCGGCATTGCGCGCAACGGAGAGACATTTGCGCCACCGGTATTCCCCTTTGGTACCCAGCCAAACACGTAGCCTGGCACCACAGCGAACATCCGCATCAATTGACCTCTGACCTCGCGCCAATCTGTCCGGTGCACGGCAACCTTTAGCATCCACCAGTGCGTGCTCATGTGAGAGACAAAATATCGCTGTCCAACAATATGCGCACGCTCGAGGTGGTAGAAGGCTGACAGCCAATTCCTGGCAGCATAGGCCGAACGCGCCGCCTTCATCTCATCCTGAAAAGCTTTTTTGATACCTGGCTTCAATGCGCACCTGTCCTCGTTTCAGAACAGGTTAGGTGCTGGCAATCACCTCGTCTTGAACGATTCGCTTGGCATTATTGGAGCAGGTTCTTCGCCGTCGATGGCAGGATCCCTGTAAGTCGCTTCAACGTCCTCGAATAGTGCGACTGATCTGAAAAGCCGCCGGAAATCGCTGCTTCTGCCAGACTGGCGCCTTGCCGCAGGGCGCCAGCAGCCCGGCCGACAGCTACCCAGAGCAACCATTTGGACAGCGGAATTCCCAGAGAAGCGTGCGCGAGCGCCCGGAGCCTCGATTCTGACAGGCCAACTTGCCGGGCTGCGACAGACACCGCTGCTTTGAGCGGCGCTGTTCTGAGGAGGGACAAGGCTTGTTCCAGACGCTCGTCGATCTGCAGGACCCGCGCGGACGCCAAGGCTGCAAGAGTGCTCATCGCCGTACTCAAATCGGCCTGCAGAAATGGAGCCGGATCAAATATGTCACGCCGCACGGCATAACTGTCCGGTCCCAGCTCCGCCAGAATATGCTGGGCGACTGCCGATTGGGGCTCAATCAAGATCAGCAGGATACGACCTGCCGGCAACAATCTGTGGGGCGTGCCGGGGCGTATAAAGACTGGGTCGGAGTGAACAAGCAGCCCGGACGGTGTTTCAATCCGGAGCGCGTCACCAAAGCCCCAGCTCACCTGGAGCGTCGCATGGGAATGGCGCGCGTTATCGCCAGCGGGCCCGCAGTAAGCGAAAAAGTAGTCGCCAAAATCGTGCTCGCCCTGCCACATCGATGATTCAGCAATCTTGGGAGCGCTCAGCCCCGATACTTTCCAAACAGATCGACCAGCTCTGAAAATTTCTGCCGCTGCGTCTCGGCGTCACCGTCGCGGATGGCTTCTTCAACACAGTGAGCGGCGTGGTTCTTCAGGAGTTCATCTTCGACCTTGCCAAGCGCGGCCTTGATCGCCTGAACCTGGGTCAGGATATCGATGCAGTACCTGCCTTCCTCGACCATTCCGGACACGCCGCGCACCTGGCCTTCAATTCGTCTGAGCCGGGTTACAACGGATTTAGGCGGCGCGTGATGCATTTGACTTATACCTCTTGGGGGTATATTTAACCGACTGGAATTGGCTGGTCAACGCTCCATGATGGATTTGCTTCGCCGCGCGGTTATTGCCCTCACCCTGCTTGTGCTGGGCGCCGGGCATGCGGCGTGTGCGTGCGCTGCGGTCGCACAGGCGGTGGCCGGATCAGAGGCAGTGGTGTCCACACTGGCAAGCCACGACATTCACACAGTCTCCCAGGACGCGCCTGACACTGATCACTGTGACCCGGGCTCCGAAGATAAGGGCCATGACTGTACCGGGTGCGAAGCTGTTGCCTTGCCGACAGATTCCGCAAACAAGGCGGTCAATACGTTTCCGGCTGACGCCGCAGTCCTTCCTGCCCAGCCCGCCACCGGGAGCAGCGGGGTATTCAATCTCGCGACCCTGAGGATTGAACCGGCCCGAGATCCGCCCCCGCAACGCCCCTCGCTCGTTACCCTGAAGATACGCCTGCAGAATTGATCCTGTGATGATCGCTGCGCCCGCCTCCGGGCCGCGCAGTCCGCTTCTTCATCATCCGAACGTGCGTGCGCCTTCGCGCCCACTGTCTACACCGATCATTCACAGGAACGCTCCCCATGAAACTCTCCCACTCTATTCTCGCCGCTGCCGTTGTGTTTGCAGCCTCGCCCGCCTTTGCGCTCGAGGGCGACAGTTCCGCCACCGCGATGCAGCACTCTGATCATTGTGGCCTGCCTATGGGCGAAGGCACGGTGGCCGGACTCGACGTCAAGGCATCCAAAGCCACGATCGATCATACGCCTATCGCCGCCCTCAATTGGGACGCCATGACGATGGACTTCAAGGCCGCCAAGGGCGTCGACCTGTCCGCCTTCGCCGCCGGCGACCGCGTCCATTTCCTTCTGACTGAGGACACAAAATCAAAGTCTTACAGGATTGAAGCGATGTGTACGCTCGACGCCCCGAAAGGCCTGCATGACGCCTGCATGGGCAAGATGCACGAGACGGCCATGGCGCTCGCGGCAGCCAGCGGCAAATCCTGCGACATGGGCGGGATGGATCATGACGCGATGCCGGGCATGGACCACACCGGCATGAAGGGCATGGACCACGGCAAAATGGACCACATGGATCACGGCGACATGAAACCAGCCGATGCCGAGGCCATGAACTGCAAGGAGATGTGCGCGATGATGAAGAAATCATCCGATGCTCCGCCGGCAGACGAAAAGCCTACTGCTGAGATGGACCATAGCCAGCACTGATCCGGTTGCCTGCCGCGCAGCGCGCTTCCAGCGCGCGCGGCAGGCGTTCCTCACACAAGGTTCGAACCCATGCTCACACGACGCAATCTCCTCCGTACGGCCGCTGCAGGCGGACTCTTCGCGGCATCCAGCGCCCTGCTCCCGGCCTGGGCGCGGAGCGCTACTGCCGGCAACAAAGGAATCTTTGAAGTCTCCGGCAATGCCTTTGACCTCACCGTCGGCCACAGCGCCGTCGAGATCGGTGGCCGCTCCGGCCATGCCATCACGATCAACGGAACGCTGCCCGGACCACTGATCCGGTTCCGCGAAGGCGAAAAGGTGACCCTCAAGGTCACCAATACACTCGACGAGGACACATCGATCCACTGGCACGGACTTCTCGTGCCGTTTCACATGGACGGGGTGCCCGGAGTTTCCTTCCCCGGCATCAAGCCGAAGTCGACATTCACCTATGAGTTCGCGGTCCCCCAGAGCGGCACCTACTGGTACCACTCGCACTCGGGCTTGCAGGAACAGATGGGCCATTATGGCCCGTTGATCATCGATCCTGCTGGAGATGACCCGGTACAGTCAGATCGCGAGTATGTGCTCGTCCTGTCAGACTGGAGTTTCGAACATCCGCACAAGGTGTTTGCGCGCCTGAAGAAGGATGCTGCCGTTTATAACTTCCAGCAGCGCACAGCTGGTGACTTCCTGAAGGACGCCCGTCAAAACGGTCTCGGCGCCACGCTTGCCGACCGCGCGTCGTGGGGCGCCATGCGCATGTCGCCGACCGACATCTCGGATGTCACGGCCTCGGTCTACACCTATCTGATCAACGGCCATGCGACGGAAGACAACTGGACCGCGATCTTCAATTCCGGGGAACGTATCCGCCTGCGGATCATCAACGCGTCGGCCATGACAATATTCAATTTCCGGATCCCAGGATTGCCCATGACCGTGGTGGCTGCAGACGGGCTCCATGTGCAACCGGTCGAGACAGACGAGTTCCAGATCGGGGTTGCCGAGACCTATGACGTGATCGTCAGCCCGACCCGCGCCAGGCCGTTTGCGCTCGTCGCAGAATCGATCGACCGGTCAGGTCAGGTGGTCGCGACACTCGCGCCTGAAACGGGCCTTGTTGCAACCGCTCCCCTGCTGCGCGAACGCCCGACGCTGACCCACCGCGACATGGGCATGGACATGGCATCCATGGATCACGGCTCAATGGCGGGAATGGACCACGGCACCATGCCGGGCATGGATCATGGCGCCATGGACATGGCTGCGGCAGTCCCGCAAGGCCATGACCACAAGATGGGCGTCGGCGTGGATAACGTTGCGATGGTGCAAGTGAGCCGGATGGACGAGCCGGGGCTCGGCCTCGAATCTGTCCCGCACAGGGCGCTCAGGTATTCACAGCTCCGGAGCCTCACGCCCAACCCGGACACACGGGCGCCGGGCCGCGAAATGGAAATCCATCTCACCGGCAATATGGAACGCTACATGTGGTCCTTCGACGGCGTGAAGCTTAGCGAAGTGACGGGTCCGATTATTTTCCATGAAGGCGAACGCCTGCGCGTGACGCTCGTCAACGATACGATGATGACGCACCCGATCCACCTGCACGGCATGTTCTTCGACCTCGTGGTGGGCGATACCGATCACAAGCCGCGCAAGCACACGGTGATCGTCAAACCTGCCGAGCGGCTGTCGTTTGATGTCACCGCCGACCATGTTGGCGACTGGGCCTTCCACTGCCACCTCCTGTTCCACATGCATGCCGGCATGATGCAGGTCGTCTCGGTCGTGCCACGAAATGCGGCGACCGGCGCTGACGATCCGCATAGGGATCATACGCCTTCAGATACTCCAGTGACGGACGACCCTCCGCCAAAAGAAGCCCCGATGACGGGCATGAGCCACGAAGGACACCGTTGATGACCCGCGCTCAGATGATTGCCATGCTTGTCCTGCTTTCTCCGGTGACGGCCGCGCCTGCTTTTGCGCAGGAAACACCCGCACCCGGATCGCAGGCCGAAACCTATTGGGACAAGGATGAGTTCAAGGCGTCTCAGGACGCCCTGAAAAAAGAGCATGGCGGAGGGACAAATTACATGATCCTCGCCGACCGGTTCGAATACCAATCGGGCGAGGGCTCTCCCGCTCTTCTTCTGGAAGGTCAGGGCTGGTGGGGTACGGACGAGAACCGGCTCTGGATAAAGTCCGAGATCGACTACGACCTGGATACGAGCAGTTTTGAAGAATCTGAAGTACAGGCGCTCTGGTCACGTCCGATCGCGCGCTATTTCGATCTGCAGGCAGGCGTGCGTCATGATTTCGAGCCGGGTCCGTCCCGCACCTACGCAGTCGCTGGAATCCAGGGGCTCGCTCACTACTGGTTCGAAATAGACGGGGCCGTGTTCCTCAGCGACGAAGGTGACCTTTCTGCTCGCCTCGAAGCCGAGTATGAATTCCTGCTGACCCAGCGCCTTGTCCTGCAACCGCGAACGGAACTGAACTTCGCGGCTGAGGACGTTCCTGAACTTGAAACCGGCGCCGGACTTTCCACTGCGGAAATGGGCCTGCGCCTGCGCTATGAGTTCGATCGTCAGTTCGCGCCCTATGTCGGGGTCAACTGGAAAGCCTCAACTGGCGAGACCGCAGACTATGCCCGCGCCCGCGGCGAGGACACGGAAACACTCTCTTTCGTCACCGGCATCAGGGTCTGGTTCTGAACTGCATTCCGCTCAAACTCCTAGTCCTGAAAGGACATCCCATGCACACGCTCAAACTGATCGCCGCATCATGTCTGGCCATCGCTCTCTCAGCTACTCCAGCGCTTGCTCACATCAGCGTCAAATCGACGAGCATCGAGAATGCGGCCGTCATCGAGTCCGCTCCTGAAGCCTTCTCCTTCAGCTTCAGCCAGCCGGTGGGCCTCATCGCGTTTTCTATCAAAACAGAAGCGGGTGAGGCCATCGATCTCGACTTCACGCCACCAAAAGCTCCGGCTGCCACATTCACAGTTCCGCTACCGGACCTTGCGCCCGGTCTCTACAGTGTGGAGTGGCGCACGATGTCGAAGGATGGTCATCCAATGACTGGAAAGTCGACTTTCCAACTGAGATAGGGTTGGACTCATATGCTCCTGCTGGACGCTGCCAATCTTGCAACAAAGATCCTGCTCTACGGCGCCAGCCTCGCAGCGATCGGGGCGGCGCTCCACGGGGCGCTCGGACTGCATGCCAACCGGCGCGCTTACTTCTGGCTCGCCGCTCTGGTGGGTCTCACCGCACTGATGCGGCTGCTTGTTCTCAATGCACAGATGGGCGGCAGCCTCGGCGCAGCGTTGTCACTTGATCAGTTCGGGTGGACCTGGGCTGGAGGCGGGCGCCCTGCGCTCTCCCTGCTCGCTGGTGCTATTCTCCTATTTGCGGCAAGCATTGCAAAATGGCGTGTTCTTCTGATGTTCGCGGCTGTCGGCATCAGCGCCGGCTTCGGCCTCACCGGGCACACGGCAGGACTGGAGGCGCCCGGGCTCGCTCCCTGGGTTGTGTCGGTTCATGTCCTGATCGCCGGCTTCTGGCTGGCGGCGCCTGTCACGCTCTGGCCCGGACCCGCGATGACTGACTCAGATGTCCTCGCCCGGACCGAAGCGTTCAGCCGTGTCGCCAGACTCATCGTGCCGCTGCTGTTTGTGTCCGGCCTTTATCTTTTCTGGCGGGTCAACGGCGACTTCCTGTCAGCGCTAAGCTCCGGTTACGGACGGCTCCTGGCCGCCAAGCTTTTGGCCGCAACACTTATCCTCGGGCTCGGCGCGTTGAATATGACCCGTGTCACCCATCAGCTCGCGGCCGAACCTGCCAGGGGGCGCGCAACATTGCGGATCACCCTGCGGCTTGACGCTGTCCTCTTTACACTGATCCTCGGCATCATCGCCGCCGCCACAACGATTTCCGGCCCTATGGAATAAGGAAACTCCAATGAAAGCCAACCTCATCGCCTTTGCCGCCGCTGCTTTCCTGTGTCTCGCAGGTCCGGCCGCTGCTGATCAGGGCGCCGCCCCTGAAGCACCGGACTCACCCGCCGGGATCGTCGAAGCATTCGCCGCCGCGCTCGATTCTGGCGATACAGCCGCGCTGTCTGCTCTGCTGGCCCCTGACGTTCAGATAGCCGAGAGCGGCGGGATCGAGCGCTCTCTCGATGAATACCGATCCCATCACATGGGGGCCGATATCGAGTTCTCAAAAGCGGTCGAGACAAAGGTCCTGAGCCGCCACATTTTTGAAGGCGAAGGACTGGCAACAATCATGACCGAAGCTGTGTCCACCGGTATGTTCCGGGGCAAGGCCGTCAACAGCAGCCTGATGGAAACGATGGTCCTCAAACAGACGGACGGCGACTGGAAGATTGTCCACATACACTGGTCATCAGCGAGCCTTGCATCGGATCACGATCACTGAATCGGCGCACTGAATTCATACCCCCATGGGGTAATTGACGAATACGGTATGGGGGTATATCTGAAGATATAGAAAAGCACGCAGGAGCGCGGCATGTCTTCCACCGAAACCAGGACAAAAGCGGATCCGTTACCGAAGAACGACCCGGTCTGCGGCATGACCCCGAAGGCAGACACCCCGCACCGCCTTATGCATGAAGGCGCCGAGGTCGTGTTCTGCAGCGCAGGTTGCAAATCCAAGTTTGAGGCCAATCCCGCCATCTACACGAATGCCTCCACGGCGCATGGGGCGGATATGCATGACCACTCAGGCCACGGGGCTGCCTGCCACGGTCATGCCGGCGCCATACCTATGAAGATGGCAGCAGCAGGAAGTCAGTGGACCTGCCCCATGCACCCGGAGATCGTGCGCGACGGCCCCGGCGCCTGCCCGATTTGCGGCATGGCCCTCGAGCCGATGACGCCCAGCGCAGGCGATGGCCCCAATCCCGAGCTGCGCGACATGAAACGGCGCTTTGTGTTCGGCCTGGTGCTGTCATTGCCGTTGCTGGTCATCGAAATGGGTGGGCACGTCTTCGGAATTGACCGGTTCATTCCGCCCACAATCAATCCCTGGATCCAGATGGCTCTGGCAACGCCCGTGGTGCTCTGGGCAGGCTGGCCTTTCTTTGCGCGGGGCGCCGCATCTGTCAGAAACCGCAGCCTCAACATGTTTTCGCTGATCGCGCTCGGTACCGGCGCGGCCTGGATCTACAGTATGATAGCCGCGATTGCGCCGGGCCTGTTCCCGGCCGAATTGCGCTCGGCGCACGGCACCGTGCCCGTCTATTTTGAAGCCTCTGCGGTCATCATCACGCTAGTGCTGCTCGGGCAGGTGCTCGAACTCCAGGCGCGCGAAGCGACCGGAGGCGCGATCCGGGCGCTGCTTGACCTTGCGCCGAAAACAGCTCGCCGGATCAATGCGGATGGCACTGAAGAAGATGTACCGCTCGAGACGGTCGTTGCTGGTGATCGCCTGCGGGTGCGGCCCGGGGAAAAGATACCGGTAGACGGCGTCGTCACCGAAGGGCGCTCCTCCATCGACGAGTCGATGGTCACTGGGGAATCGATGCCGGTGACCAAATCGGTAAATGACCGCGTGATTGGCGCAACCGTCAATCAGACCGGCAGCCTGATTGTTGAAGCGCAGCGGGTCGGCAGCGAGACCATGCTCTCCCAGATTGTCCATCTCGTGGCCGACGCGCAACGGAGCCGCGCGCCTATCCAGCGCCTCGCCGACCAGGTGTCGGGCTGGTTTGTTCCAGCCGTAATCTTTGTCGCTGTAACGGCCTTCTTTGGCTGGCTCATATTCGGGCCGGACCCTGCCTTCTCTTACGGTCTCATAGCCGCCGTCTCGGTACTGATCATCGCTTGTCCGTGCGCGCTCGGTCTTGCGACACCGATGTCGATCATGACCGGTGTCGGTGCGGGCGCGCGGGCCGGCGTGCTTATCCGGAATGCCGAGGCGCTCGAGCGCATGGAAAAGGTCGACACACTGCTCATCGACAAGACCGGCACACTGACAGAAGGCAAACCCGCGCTTGTCGGGATGGATATGGCGCCGGGCGCTGATGAAACGGTCGCCCTCCGCCTCGCCGCCAGCCTGGAAAGCCACAGCGAGCATCCCCTCGCCACAGCGATCGTCGCTGCCGCGCGCGCAAAAGGTCTTGGGCTCGCTGATCCCTCGGAGTTCGACTCGCCGACGGGAAAAGGTGTCATCGGGACTGTTGAAGGACAGAAAGTGGCGCTGGGTGCCGAGCGGTTCATGGACGAACTCGCTATTGATACAAGCGCGCTGCGGACCCTTGCCGAGCGCCGCCGGGAGAACGGCGCAACCGCCATCTACCTCGCCGTCGATGGCGCCGCGCAGGCGGTGTTGGCAATTGCGGATCCGGTGAAGGCATCTACGCCAGGCGCGCTGAAAGCCCTTCGGGATGCCGGCCTGCATATCGTCATGGCGACCGGCGACAATCGCACCACCGCTGAGGCGATCGCCCGCTCTCTGGGTATCGATGCCGTCGAGGCCGAAGTGCTGCCTGCCCAGAAAGCCGATATCGTGAAACGCCTGATCGCCGAGGGCCGGGTCGTTGCCATGGCGGGGGACGGCGTCAATGACGCCCCTGCCCTGGCGGCCGCCGATGTCGGCATCGCGATGGGCACCGGCACCGATGTTGCCATTGAAAGCGCCGGCGTCACCCTGCTCAAGGGAGACCTTGGAGGCATTGTTCGGGCCCGGACTATTTCGCGGGCAACCATGCGGAATATCCGCCAGAATCTCTTCTTTGCATTCGCCTATAACGCTGCCGGGATCCCGATCGCCGCCGGTGTGCTCTATCCCATTACCGGCGCTCTGCTCTCCCCCATGATCGCAGCCGCCGCGATGGCCCTGTCTTCAGTGTCCGTGATTGCCAATTCGCTGCGGCTGAATGCGCTCGAAAGACGCTAATTGGACAAGCTCACGGGGCCTTGTCAAACGAGAAGGAGAACAAGATCAGGAATGCAAGACCGATCAAGCGGCTTGTCATCGGGCATTCTCGCTTAGCTCCGAAGTTCTTCCTGCACGATCCTGGGGCGCTGTTCGATCAGCGCGAGCAGTACCCGCGCCGGGCCTTCAGGGCGCCTGCACTGGGTCGTATTATACACGTCAATGACGTATCCCTACCTTCAATTTTCGCTGCACATTTCATCCTTCGAGGTGGATCAGCAACCTCGTCGATGAGGCTCTCTTGACCCGGCTCTTAGAGTCAGGGACTTCATGTTGTCGGATTTCCTGTGGAAATCGGAATCGAACCACTCTCCCATGCCAACAGCTACCGATTTGTTGGCAGATTGTTGGCATTCGACGATGCGCCACATTAATTTCTGAAAACAAAACAGAGCTATAAGGGCGCTCGCGATTCCGCCCCCGGGCACCATGTTTCCCCATGATTGGAAAACACCGCACAGCGCAGAAAGGCGCTGCGTGCTGCCTGCGGTTTTGTTTGTTCGGAAAAGGAGTGGCTCCGTGAGCAGGACTCGAACCTGCGACCGGGCGATTAACAGTCGCCTGCTCTACCAACTGAGCTATCACGGAATAGCCGGAACGGGGGGAATAGCAGACCGCGCACCCTGTTCAAGTGCCTAAGTGCGGCAGGAGCACAATTTCCGGAAAGTCGCCTGATCACCTGCGCCGCAAAGAAAAAAGGCGGGAGCGTGAGCTCCCGCCGAAGGCGTTGGGTGATGGTGGGTGTCTCCAAAGAAGACATCGCCAAGGTCGCCCCAAATGGTTAATTCCGGGTTAACCGATTGCAACAAACCGCGCCGCGCGCGTTTACGTCCGTGAATTGCCCGGGGGTTGGGGATGGAGGCTCCACCCGGAATCGAACCGGGGTGCACGGATTTGCAATCCGCTGCGTCACCACTCCGCCATGGAGCCTCATGCAGACGCGCTCCCTAGCAAGGCTTGGCCTGAGAAACAATCGGTGGCGGCAGGCGAATTTCGCGGTGGGCGGAAGATTGCGCCTCCCGGCGGGCATGATACATGGCGCAGGCAACCGACAAGCCAACGGAAGTGACTCGCATGGACTTCGATTCCGCCCGTGAAATCATGGTCGACAGCCAGATCCGCCCGAATGACGTGACTGATCCGCGGATCGTGAGCGCCTTCATGAAGACGCCGCGAGAAGTGTTCGTGCCGAACTCGCGCAAGGGCGTGGCGTATTCGGAGCTGGAGATCGAGACCTCGCCGGGCCGGGCGCTGTGGACGCCCCGGGATACTGCGAAGCTGATCAAGCTGGCCGACTTCCGTCCGACGGACCTCGTGCTCGTCATCGGCGCCGGGGCGGGTTACGAGGCGGCCCTGATCAGCCACCTGGCGGATACCGTGATCGCGCTGGAAGAGACCGCGCAGCTCGTCGATTCGATGTCGCAGCGTTTTGCAGCCGTGGGCGTGGACCGGGCGGCACCGGTAGAGGGGCCGCTGGCAAAGGGCCTGCCGGAACAGGCGCCGTTTGACGTCATCTATGTGGCCGGCATGATCGAGACGATGCCGGACAGCTGGGCCGCGCAGGTGCGCGAGGGCGGCCGGCTGGTGGCCGTGATGGCCGATGCCGGAGGCGTTGGCCGCGGCAAGGTGTTCACCAAGGCCGGCGATACGCTGGCCGCGCGGGAGGGATTCGACGCTTATCCCCCGCGTTTTTCGGCCTTTGATCGGAAACCGTCTTTTAGCTTCTGACGCTTAAGCAAATCTGGGCGACTCTGCCGCAAGGTGAACACTGTTCACCTTCTGCAGGGCGATCTCTATATTGCTTACAAAGAGCGAGGGACTTTGCATGCGTGCCATCACCATCAAGCTACTGATCAGCGCGAGTCTCTCCAGCCTCATGTTGGCGACGCCGGCAGTTTCCGAAACACTGCCCGAAGCGGTCGCGGCAGCCTTTGCGACCAACCCGCAGCTCGAAATCGAAAGCTACCGCACGGATATCGCTCGTGAAAATCTGGACCTGGCGCGCTCGGCAAGGCTGCCTCAGGTAAACCTGTCCGCCAGCGGCGGATACGAATCGGTCGACTCGAACGGCCCGTTTGCCTTCAATCTTGGCGAACGCCCGATTGCGAGTTCGCAGCTTCAGGCCGTTCAGCCGCTCTATACCGGCGGGCGGATCAGCGCGGGCATCCGGCAGGCGAAGGCGGGAATTGATGCAGCCGACCGAGGCTATGACGCCGCGCGGCAGGATCTCGTGCTCGATGTGGTGACATCTTATGTGGATGTGCGCCGGGACCGCGAGACTGTGGCGATCCGCAAGAACAATGTGGAAGTGACCGGCGAGC
>Ga0315900_10003347_pt1 | contig 23516 bp, 16 predicted proteins | sample LakEriMetagenome_FD_203521 | JGI IMG/M metagenome (GOLD analysis project Ga0315900, IMG submission 203521) | Freshwater fungal communities from buoy surface, Lake Erie, Ohio, United States - Buoy 12 MA114 | ecosystem: Environmental > Aquatic > Freshwater > Lake > Lake biofilm | place: USA: Lake... | reverse complement strand
AGGTCGTGGTGGCGATGAAGAAGATCAGCAGGATCACCATGATGTCGATGAGCGACACGATGGGGATCGCGGGCACCGGGCGGCGGCGGGGGCGGAGGTTGAGCTGCATGACGCGTGCCGGATTCGGGGTGAGGAGGGATCAATGACGTTCCGGCGATCCGGCGCGCTGCACCTCAAAGTGGGCGAAGAAGGTCTGGATCGTCTCATGCATGATGGACTCCAGGCGCACGCCGATGGCGTCGAGGCGGCGGACAAAGTAGGTGTGCGCCACCACGGAGGGCACGGCAACAAACAGGCCGGCGATGGTGCAGCGCAGCGCCACGCCGATCTCGCGCGCCACGGCGGTGGTGTCAGGCCCGGCGTCGCTGCCGAAGGCGGAGAACATGCCGACGAGGCCGGCGGTGGTGCCCAGCAGGCCCAGGAGCGGCGCCACGGTGACCATGACCTCCAGCATCGGAATGCCGCGCTCCAGATGATGCAGCTCCTCCTTGGCGCGGGCGGTCAGGGTGTCCACGCACTCCTGGCGGGAGGAAAACGTGCCGCTGATGGCCAGCGCGCCCAGCTTCGCCAGCAGCGAGGAGTCGCGCTCCAGGAACTCCTGCAGCGGCTTGATGTCACCCTTGGCCGCATAACCCGGAAGGGAACGCAGCTGGCTCATCACGTTGGCCGGCAGCACCAGGTGGTCGCGCAGCCGCAGCCAGGCGGAGATCATCACCGTCACCGCCAGGAAGGAGCAGAGGACGATGAACAGCATCACATAACCACCGGTGGCCAGGAACTCTCCCAGGGAACCCATGCCGGCCGGTGGGGTGGTTGCGTTGGCAAGCAGGGAGAAGGCGTGATTCATAGGCGGTCTGGAGGCCGGAGGTATTCCGCATCCTGGCGGGCGTGCAAGGTTAATTCAGCCGCCGCAAAGACGCGCACGCTTCAGCTCACAGACTTCGATAGGCCTTTCGCAGCTCCTCGACGCTTCTTTCCCAGCACAGTTCGGTGTTCAGGCGCTCGCGTCCCAGCCGACCCATGCGCTCGCGGCGCTCCGGATCATCGAGCAGCTCCAGGATGGCGTCGCCCAGCTTCTCGGCGCTGTTTTCCATGACATGCAAGCCGGCTTCGCCTGCCGAGAAACGGCCTTCACGCGTCCCGAACAGCACCTGCGCTTTGCCAAACGCCATGTACTCCAGGGTCTTGTTCATTGTGCAGTGGTCGTTGTAGTCGTTGATCGGGTCGCAGGCGACGCCGAGGTCCATGGTCTGCAGGCCGGTGAAGAGGAACTCGTTGGAAACCCTCCCCGGCATGTCGATGCAGTCCGTCAGGCCCAGGGTGTCGCGCAGCCGGACGAGGTCGGCATGCTCCGGGCCGCTGCCCATGAGCAGGAACTGCACGTCCTGCCTGCCGCAGGTCTGGACAATGTGTTGCGCGGCCTCGACCAGGTAGTGCACGCCGTCTGCGTCGCCCATGACCCCGATGTAGCCGACCAGATGCCGGCGTCCTTTTTTCAGCGAGGCGTCGGCAGGCGTGGCGGTGTCGAGCCGGTTCGGCGCGGTGCGCACGATGAAGGCCTCGTCATCCCGCTTCCGGCCGCGCCTCTTCACGGCGGCCAGCACGCTCTGGTTGGTGGCGATCACGACATCGGCGAGCGCCAGCGTGCAGCGTTCGGCCAGCAGCACGGCGCGATGCAGGAGCCACCGGAGCGGGCCGCGCCTGCCAAACTTCGCTTCAAACATCTCCGGCCAGAGATCATGCACGTCGAAGACCACCTTCACCCCGGCCAGCCGCTTGAAGGGCAGCGCCACGAGGAAGAGCAGGTCAGGCGGGTTGCAGAGGTGGATGACATCGAAGCCCCTGCGCCGCCAGGCCTTCAGCGCGCAGCGCATCTCGCCGAACAGGGCGCTGGCATATTCGAGCAGGAAGCCGCGGATGCCGCGCGCCTCGTCGCTGATCCAGTGCCGATAGATCTGGATGCCCTCCAACATCTCCTCGGCCTGGGTGAAGCCGCGCATCTGCGGGCAGACGACCGTCACCTCATGGCCCGCATCCCTGAGGGCGCAGGCCTCCTGCCAGACCCTCCGGTCGAGCGGCACGGGCAGGTTTTCGACAAGGATCAGCACACGGAGCCCGCCTGGCTCCCCGGCATGTTCGGAACGCATCCCACGCGTTTAGTCAAACATGACCGCCGACGCAAGACCGGGCTGTCTGAACAGTCGCTTGCCAGATGTTTAAAGCCTGCGGAGAATAGCATCAGCCAATCCAACGATGCCGAATGTCTGAAAGCTGGTCACGCCTCGAAATCGAAGCTGCCGTCGCGGATTATTTCGCCATGCTCTGCAAGGAGCTTCGGGGTGAATCCTTCAACAAGGCGGAACACAATCGGCGTCTGCGCATGCTTCTGCGTGATCGCACAAAAGGGTCCGTTGAGAAAAAGCATCAGAACATCAGTGCGGTGATGATCGAACTTGGTTATCCCTACATCGGCGGTTACAAACCGTTGAAGAACTATCAGGAGCTGCTCCGCGAGGTGGTTGAGGATCGTCTGGAGTCCGATGAATCGCATGCACTCGACAAGCTCGTCCAAGCTGTCGTTGCCGATGCTGAGGTGGAAAGGCTGCCTGCCATCAGGTTTGATGAAATGGAGGTCGTAGCCCCGGAACGGCAAGGGCCGCAAAATCAGGCCCGTGAAGGCGCAGGCAGGCCATTCAGAGTTGTGCCGCGGAACTACCTAGAAATGGAGGCCAGAAACCAGGCGCTGGGCGCTGCGGGCGAGCAGCTGGTGATGGAGTTTGAACATCAGAGGCTCTGGAATGCAGGCATGAAGCAGCTGGCAAACAAAATTGAGCAGGTTTCCAGAACTCAGGGTGATCATTTGGGGTTCGACATTTTGTCCTATGAAGTGGGCGGTCGTGAGAGGCTGATTGAGGTCAAAACCACGCGCTTTGGCAGTTCAACGCCATTTTTTGTCACCTTGAACGAGCTGTCTGTTTCGAAAACGCGTTTTGAAGAATACCACCTTTATCGGCTCTTCAATTTTGAGAGAGATCCCAAAATCTTCAGGCTAGAAGGCTCCCTCGAAAAATCCTGCACTCTTCATGCCACTGAGTTTCGCGCCATGCCCTTTGGGTAAAGGTTTTTAGTGATTTGATCTGTTCTGCATGAAGCCGTCCGCAACCTTCACTCCTCCACGCGCGCCAGCACGTCGCGGGGCTTGAGGACCTTGTAGAGGGCGAGGCCGATGAGGATGATGGCGATGGCGATGAGGGGTGCGGGGCGTTCGGCGGGATTGCTGCTGGTCAGGGCGGTCTTGAGGCGTGTGAGGATCAGCGAGCCGCAGACCAGCGCCCCGAGGGCCGGAACGATCACGGGCACTTCAAAGCCGCCGCGTGCCTCGCCGGGCCGGCGCTTCAGGATCATGAGCGAAACATTGACGATGGTGAAGACCGTGAGCAGGAGCAGCACCGTGGATTCGGCGAGCTGCTTGACGCTGCCGCTGAGGATGAGCGCCGCGACGATGCCGAACAGCACGCAGATGGCGACATGGGGCGTGCGGCGCACGGGGTGAACGCGGCCCAGGATCCGCGGCAGGAGACCCTGCCTGCTCATCCCATAAAGCAGTCGCGAGCCCATGAGGTAGTTGAGCAGGGCGGTGTTGCCGATCGCAAAGATGGTGATGCCGATGTAGACGCCGTCGACGCCCTTGAACCAGGGCGCGGCGCGGTGGGCCACCTCCATGAGCGGCGTCTTGCTGGCGGCGAGCTCGCGCCACGGAACGACCGAGACGGCGGTGATCGCCACGGCCATGTAGATGAGCGTGGCAAGGATCATCGCGCCGATCAGGCCGAAGGGCACGTCCCGCCTCGGGTTCTTCACCTCCTCGCTGACGTTGAGGATGTCCTCGAAGCCGATGAAGGAGTAGAAGGTGAGCACGGCGCCCTGCATGATCATCGCCAGGGTGATGCCCGAGCCCGCGCCGCCCGCGGCGGTGTCACCGGCGCTTTCAAGATAGTTCACGCCGCCCCAGTACTTCATGCCGACGGCGATGATAAAAACCAGGCCCGAGGCCTCGACCACGGTGCAGACGATGTTGGCCCACATGCTCTCGCGAATGCCACGGTAGATGATGCAGCCGACGAGAAGCACCAGGGCGATCGCGGTGAGCTTCACCGGCAGCACAACCCCAAAGGCCTTTTCCAGGTTTTCCGCAATCGCCTGCGAGCCGGTGGCCATGCTGGTCAGCCCGCTCATCATGACGGCGATGCCGACGATGTAGCTGAGCCAGGGCCGGCCCAGGGCGTGATGAGTGACATAGGCGGCGCCGCCTGCGCGGGCGTATCGGCTGCCGACACAGGCGTAGGACAGGCCCGTCAGCATGGCGGCGATCATGGCCACCAGAAAGGCCAGCCAGACGGCGTTGCCCAGGTTTTCCGCCGCACGGCCGATCAGTGCATACACACCCGCGCCCAGCATGGAGCCAAGGCCGTAGAACATCACCTGCCAGCCCCCCAGGGTTTTGTTCAGCGAGGAGGTGTCAGGGGCGGTGGAGTCGCTCATCACCCTCTTGCTAGCGAAAACCGGGCCGTGTGGGAAGGGGAATCCCGATCTGTCAGCCGATCTCCACCCGGCCGTCCACTCGCTTGGTGAAGCGGTGCAGCAGCGCGCCGTCCACGCCGTGGTGGGCGAAGCTGAGCGCGTCCGCCTTCACGGTGAGGTGGGTGAAGCCGTGGGTGTTGAGGCCGTACGGCATTTTTCGTTCGGGCGTCTCCAGCTTGCGGGTGCGGGCGCCGCCGCCGCCGGAGAGGATGTGGGAGGTGAAGCGGCCTTCGAGCTCCAGGTGCTGGAGGTCATGGTCGTGGCCGCAGAGGTAGGCGTGGACCTGGTGCTCCTGAAGCAGCGGCTCCCACTTCTCCACCAGCTCCCGGGTGTCGCCGTGGTCGCCGTTGGAATAGACGGGGTGATGGCCGATGACGAGGGTGAAGGCGCCCCGGGGCTTCGCCAGCTCAGCCTTGAACCAGGCCAGCTGCGCGGCGCCCTCCTCCTCGGTGAGCGAGGCGCGGCTGAACTTCTTGGTCTTCGAATCCCTGCCGCTGACCTCGCGCAGGTTGGTGTCGAGGCAGAGCACCGTGAGCAGCGGGCCGAAATCCTGGCGGTACCATTTGGCGGGCAGGCGCCAGCGGACGCCGGGCTTCTTTGCGTAGGCGAGCTGGGCTTTCTCGCCGCCCTGGTTGTCGTGGTAGTCATGGTTGCCCAGCACGGCGTACATCGGGCAGCCGAACGAACTTTGCGGATACATGTCCTCGATCTCCCTCTGCCAGCGCCGGGACTCCGCCGTGAAGGGCGCGGCCTCCCCGGGCACGCTCTTGCCCTTCTTTTTGGGCCTCGGGTTCGCCGGGCCGTAGAAGTTGTCGCCCAGCAGCAGCAGGGCCTCGGGCCGCAGGCTGTTCTTCGCGATGAAGTCCTGCATGGCCTTCGCCACGGTCTGCTGGTCCTTGCCGCCGGTGCCGAAGTCGCCGATCGCCAGGAAGTGCATGCCGTCCGCCTCCACCGCGGCGGCGGATCGGCGGCTGAGGTTGAGCGCCATGGCGGCGCTGGAGCAAAACAAGGTCTGAAGGGTGCGGCGGCGGGTCAGCGGCAGGGGGGCGTGCATGGAACTGCCAGAACGGCCGCCGCAGGTTCATCTTGCGAAGCAGCACCGGGCTGAAGTGTCTTGTCGGCCACCGGCGCGCATGGCAGAAAGGAGTGTCCCGTCGCCATGTCCTCCGCCCAACCAAGCCGCCGTCGTTTTCTGCAAGCCTCCGCCTCCGCCGCCATCGGCGGGTTTCCCTGGGTGCGCCCCCGGGCGGCCGAACCTGTTTTGGGACAAGGCGACTTCCGCTTCCGCGTCATCCCCGGCTGGGGCGTGCTGGATGAAAAGACGCCGGTGAAGAACTGCCATGGCATCGTCTGCGACCGCGAGGGCCATGTCATTCTGCTCACCGATCACACGGCCAACAACGTCATCATCTACGACACGGCCGGCAGGCTGGTGAACAAATGGGGCACGCAGTTTCCAGGCGCCCACGGGCTTTCCATCGTCGATCAAGGGGCGCGCCAGGTGCTCTACATCACCTGCCTGCAGACACATCGTGTCGTCAAGGCGACCCTGGACGGCGAGATCCTCCAGGAATGGCGCTGGCCGGAAGCCTCCGGCAAATACAGCAAGGAGGCCGAGTACAAGCCCTCCTGGACCCTGCATGCCGCGGACGGATCGTTCTTCGTGCTCGACGGCTACGGCCGTGACTACATCACCCGTTATGACGCGCTGGGTCGCTACGCCGGCATCTTTGGCGGCCAGGAGGGCGGCATCGTCCACTGGGGGCCGCACGGAGGCATGGCTGACCTGCGCCAGCCGGATGAAGCCAGCCTGCTCATCGCCATGAGCGACCAGCAGCACCTGCTCCGGCTTTCCCTGGACGGCCGGAAGCTCGCCCAGGTGGACCTGCCCGGCGGCAACCCACGTCAGATCCGCCGGCACGACGGCCGTTACTTCGTCGCCCACCTCGCCGACAACTGGCCTGCCGACCGCGCCTCGCGCGGCTTTGTCTCCGTGCTCGACGCCGGCCTGCGCGTGATCTCCAACATCGCCGGCTCCGCCCCTGTCTACGACGACTCCGGGAAGCTGCAAAAAATGAGCCATGCCGGTGAGGTCTTCATGCATCCGCACGACCTCGCCGTGGATCCGCAGGGCGGCCTTTACGTCGCCCAGTTCGCCTCCGGCAACACCTATCCGATCAGGCTGGAGCGGGTCTGAGAACCGGCATGGTCGGACATGAACCGGGTCTTTGTTATAGAATTTGTCAGGCCGTGTCCGTTATCATGCGTCCGATGAACCTGCCTGCCGCTCTTCTCCTTCTCGCCACCGCCTCGCTTCCCGTCTTCGCTGACGACAGCGCCCGGCTTGCCGAGCTGCTGAAAAAGCAAGGCGTCGTGACGATCCCGCCCGGTGACTATCATCTCGACGGCACGCAGCCCCTGACGCTGCGCTCCAACACGACCGTGCTGGCCCATGGCGCGCGTTTCATCCTGCCTGAAACCCTGCCTGACCAGGCGCGCATCGTCCTCTTCGCCGGTGAGGACATCTCCCATTTCGCCTGGCATGGCGGCGAGTTCATCGGCCATGTGTTTGATCCGGCCCGCAAGGACAACACCTGGGAGCCCAACGCGAACACCAAGGGCATCGAGATCACCACCACGAAGGCGGGCGGCACGCATGATCTGCTGTTCCGAGATGTGAAGTCGGACGGCATGGCGGCCGCCGTCATCGGCGTGCATGGAAAGTACGGCAAAAGCAGCGAGAGCGAGGTCGAGCATCCGGCCGAACGGGTCGCCCTGGAGGGCTGCACCCTGCTGCGCAGCGGCAAGTTCATGTGGGACTACGGCCATCTCTGGCAGATCCTCACCTTCCCGGAATCCTACGAGCCCTGGGAGGTCGAGCGAGCCCGGAGGTACTTTCGCACGGACCTGATGCGCGAGATCAAGGTGAACGCCGGCGATGACCGCGTGATGTTCGACAATGCTTCACGGCCGCTGGCCGTCAGCCAGTCCGATGATCCCCGGGAGGCCCTCACCTTCCTGCCCGGGCCGGGCGTGCTTCCGGCAAACTTGGTTCGCGGCCGGCAGTACTTCGTGGTCGAAAGCCAGCCCGGTTTCATCCGAGTCGCCGACAGGCCGGGCGGGCGGGCCCTCCGCTTCGACCAGGCCGGTGGCGGCTACCTCGCCTTCAACCTCAGCGGCACCTACCTCGGCGCCTACGCCCCCACCGGCAGCGGTCCCGGCAAGGGCGCCTTTGACATCGTCGGTGCCCGGGACGTGCGTGTCACCGGCTGCCAGCTCAGCGCCATCGGCGACACCATGCACATCCAGCGCTGCCGCAACATCGTCTTCAGCAGCAACCACATCCTCGGCAGCCGCATGGGCGCGTTCTTCCTCGCCGAGTTCTGCCAGAACGCCACCATCACCGGCAACCTCGTGGACGGCACCAACGGCAGCCGCGTCGTCAGTGTCGAGAAAAGCTGCACCGACGTCACCATGACCGGCAACACCTTCCGAGGCGGCGGCCGCGGCGCCTGGATCAACCAGCCGGTGAACTTCATCATGACCGGCAACCTCTTCATCAACAACACCACCAAGAACGACCCGGATCCAAGGCTCGGCCGCATCGCCTTCCAGACCGCGAAGCCCGGCCGTTTCCCCGAGCTCTACTTCACTCTTTACGAGCCCGGCGCCTCCTACGGCCCCGTGATCGTGCGCGACAACATCTTTGAGCTTGGGCCCCACTGTCCGGAGGAGGCCGTCACCTTTGCGCCCAATGGGCATGACCTCGATTTTTCAGGCAACACCTTCCGCAACAAGCCCGCCGTGATCGTTGTCGATCCCTCCTGCACGAAGACCGCCATCGAGGGCAACCGCGGCGCACGCACGGTCGTCAGGCCGGTGGACTTCAACCACGGCCGGCGCTGAAAGCTCGCGGTTCGCTGCTTCAGCGTTTCACTGGTTCGCCGAGATGCTTCTTGAAGAAGGCGGCGGCGATCTCCACCGTCTGCGCGCACCAGGGGTCGCTCATCCAGAACGGATGCGGGGCGTCCTTGAGCGTGTGCACGGAAGTTTCGATGCCCAGCGCCTTCAGCTTCTCCATCATCTCCGCACGACCAACCTTGAGCGTGTCCTTCTCACCCTCGATGAAGATCGTCGGCGGAACTCCGGGCCGCACGTGGGTCATGGGCGAGGCGGAGCGGTAAAGCTCCGGCTTCTCCTGGGCGCTGCTGCCAAAAAACTGCACGGCGCCCTCGCTGGTCTTGTCACGGTTGGACGCGACAAGGTCCTGCGTGGCGGCCATGACGATGGCGGCCTTCACCGTGCTGGGAAACTCCTTGAAGGGGCCGTCGCCCTCAAACTCCGGCAGGCCGCTCGTCATTGCGGTCAGGCCGGACAGATGACCGCCTGCGGAACCGCCCATGCAGCCAATGCGTTCGGGGTCGATCCTCAGCTCCGCGGCATGGGCGCGCAGGCAGCGCAGCGCCGCCTTGCAGTCATGGATCGCCGCCGGATACCTGGCCTCGGTGGACAGCCGGTAGCTCACCAGCGCCGTGACAAAGCCGCGCTGCGCCAGACGCTCCATCATCGGCTTGTCCGCCTCAACCTGGCGCGCCTTCCAGCCGCCGCCGTGAATGTCCAGGATGCAGGGCCACCGGCCTTCGGCCCGGGGTACGTAAACATCAAGCTCGACCGTGTGTTCGGGATGTTTTTCCACCTCCAGCGTGCGCAGGTCAAAGCCTTCGGGCGTCGCGGGCAGCAGCTTTCTCCACTTCGGGGCGGCAGGTTTGGCGGAGGCCTGGGTTTCCGCCGCGAACAGGCAGGGCGCGGCCAGGAGGAGAAGCAGAAGGGGCCGATGTTTCATGGCGGGAAGGGAGGGGGCGAGCCTGCGGCGGCGGATGATGCCGACCTTGGCAACAGGGTGACGGCAGCCGTTGCCTGATCAATGGTTAAACAGGAATTCCTTTGAGCTCATCAGGCTCCAGAAGAGATCCTCCAGAGTCGTGCGGCGGTCAGCGGGCGCGGCTTCCGCCAGCAGCGCGACAGCCTTCTCCCGCTCCCGTTCCGTCGGCTGGCGTGTCAGGGTGAGCAGGTAGGCCTCCTCAACGATCCCCGCGTCCGTCAGGCCGCCGGTCAGCAGGGCGTCGATGCGGTTGTCTTTCTGGGCAAGCTTTTGGTTCAGCGTCTCGCCGTTCGCGATGTGCAGCGCCTGGGCCATGCTGGGCTCGTTGGTGCGTTCGCACTCGCAGGTGGCGACGCGGTCGGCGCGGCCGAAGCTCTTCAGGAAGTAGCTGGCGATGTTGCTGTCCGGAAGCTGCAGCGCGCGGAAGCCCGCCGGATAGCTGTCGGCGGTGCCGCGGTTGGCGTTGCGCCGGTCGATCTTGAAGGTGGTCGGCGCGGCGGTGACCTGGCTGATGGTGTCGAGCAGCACCTCGGCCTTCAGCCTGCGCGGGACATAGTGCGAGCCGTGGCGCAGATCCTGGATGTTTTCCGGCTGCGTGATGCTGCTGCGCTGGTAGGCCTCGCTCTGCAGGATGGCGCGCATGAGCGCCTTCAGGTCAAACTTCTGCCTCACCAGATGGTCGCAGGCGGCGGCAAAAAGCGGCTCGTTGCTCGCGGGATTGGTGACGCGCAGGTCATCGACGGCCTCGACCAGGCCGGAGCCAAAGAAGTTCGCCCACACCCGGTTGACGATGGCGCGCTGGAAAAGCGCGTTGTCCGGTCCGGTGAGCCAGCGCGCGAGCGCCAGACGGCGGTCCTCGGTGGAGGTCATCGAGACGGGCTCCGGCGCATCCAGCGGGCGCGGCGGCTGCGGCCGGCCGGTGAGCGGCGCCACCAGGTCGCCCTGGGTGTCGCTGAACAGCACGCGCTCATCGGCCTGGGAGCCGTTCTTCGTGCGGACGCGGGCGAAGAGGTTGGCGAAGGCGTAATACTGGTCGTAGGTCCACTTCTCCATCGGGTGGTTGTGGCACTTGGCGCAGCCGATCGAGGTGCCGAGAAAGGCGACGCTGACGGTCTCGGCGCACTTGGTCGGCTCGTCATTGAGGATGAAGAAGTTGCCGCCGCCGTGCTCCAGCGTGCTGCCGGTGGCGGTGAGGAGGTCGCGCACCATCACATCCCACGGCGTGTTGGCGGCGACATGGCGGCGGATCCAGTTGTAATACGACCACATGGCCTGCGGCATCAGCTTGTCGCCGTTCACCAGCAGCAGGTCGCTCCAGCGATGGGACCAGTAGTCGACAAACTCGGGCCGCTTCAGCAGCGAGTCGATCAGGCGGTCGCGCTTGTCGGCGCCCTTGTCGGCCAGGAAGGCCTTCGCCTCCTCCGGCGTGGGCAGCACGCCGAGGGTGTCCAGGAAGGCGCGGCGCAGGAACTCCGCGTCCGTCGCACGTTCCGAGGGCGGGATGTTCAGCTCGCGCAGCTTGGCCAGGACATGTTCGTCAATGAAGTTGCGCGGCTTCATCGAGGCCAGGACGGCCTCGTCCAGCCTGCCGGGCTGGGGCACCGTGACCGTGGCGACGCTTAACAAACTCAGATACCAGGCGCTGACCGTGCCCTCGCCGGCGCCGGTGACCTTCACCAGGCCGTTGTCATCCACCGTGGCCACGCCGGCGTTGGTGGCGTTGAACTTGCACCAGCGCGTCACGTCCTCGCTGCGGCCGTCGCTGAACTTCGCGGTCACCTTCAGCCGCACGCTGCGTCCCGCCTGGGAGACCAGGTGCGGCTCCGAGACGCTGAGCGAGACAATGCGCGGGTCGTCCGCTTTCGGACCCGGGGCGCCCGCCGCGATCCAGTCCACGATGGCCTTGTACTCCGGCGAGTTCACGTCAAAGCGCCTGTCGCCCTTGTGCGGCACCGCCTTGACCGACTTCAGCAGCAGGAGGCTGCGGGCCGGGTCCTCCAGGGTGATGCGGCGGCCGTTGGCGCTCCTCGTGATGGAAAGCCAGTCGCCCTCGTCATCAAAGCCACGCAGGGAGAGCCGGAAGCCGCCCTGACCGGCCGCCGCGCCATGGCAGGCCCCCATCGCGCAGCCGTAGCGCGTAAGGATCGGCTGGATGGTGTTGCGGAATGACGGCGCCTCGGCGGCGGAGGCCGGAAGGGCGGACAGCAGCGCAAGGAGCAGGCTGGAGGAGGCACGGGACATGGGACGCCTAACCATACGTTCTTCAGCCCCCTCTTTCCATGGATGATGCCGCTTTGGAATTGCGTGATGCCTCCCCGGCGCCGCCATGCCTTGGCTCAGGTTTTGAAAAACCTGCGTAAAATCCGCGCCCCGGGCGGAGATATGTGTTCGGACCAACGATGCCCTCCTCCGCCGACACCGAACGCCACCACCGCTTCCTGCGCCGCTTCACGGCCCATGAGCCGGCGATCCGCGCCCATGTGCGGCGGCTGGTCCCCTCCCGGGCCGACGCCGACGATGTCATGCAGGAGGTCAGCGTGGTGCTCTGGGACAAGTTCGACACCTTCGAGGAAGGGGGCGACTTTCGCGCCTGGGCCTTCGGCGTGGCGCGCTACGAGGTCCTGGCCTGGCTGCGTGATCGTGGACGTGACCGGCTGGTGCTGGATGAGGAGGCGGTCTCCCGCATCGCCGAGGAGGCCTGCGCCGATGAACCCCGCCTGGAACGCCAGCGCGAGGCCCTGGAGCAGTGCATGCAGAAGGTGCCGGCCGCCCAGCGCGGGCTGCTGATGCAGGCCTATCAGGAAGGCGCGAGCATCCAGGAGGTGGCGCAGGACAGCGGCCGCAGCGTCGCGGGCTTCTACCAGTGGCTCCACCGCATGCGCCGCCTGCTGCTCGACTGCATCCGGCGCTCGCTTTTCAACGAGGAGGCGGCGTCATGAAGACGGAGCTCGACACGCTCATCGACGCCTACCTGGACGGCCTCATCTCCGAGCCGGACATGCAACGGTTGAACCAACGGTTGAACCAGGATCCAGAGGCCAGGCGCGTGTTCACGGAGATGCTGAACCTGGATTCCGCCCTCGCCGCGCTGGCGGCCGACCAGGAGCCGGTGTCGGTGAAAACACCCGTTTTGCGGCCCTTCCGCTGGAAAACCAAAACCACCGTCGCCGCCCTGGCCGCCTGCCTGGCCCTGTCGGTTTCCGCCTGGTGGTGGCAGCAGCCAGGGCGGGCCTATGCCACCGTGGAAAAGGCGGCCGGCAGCGCGGACCTCGCCGAGCACCGGGTCCTGCGCGGTGAGCGCCATTCCATCAGCGCCGGCTCCGTGTCGCTGCGCACCGAACGCGGTGCGCGGATCGTCATCGAGGCGCCGGCCGAGTTCTGGTTTGAATCCGGCCAGCGCCTGCATCTGAAACGCGGCCGCCTTGCCGCCGAGGTGCCGCCTCCGGCCAAGGGATTCACTGTGATCACGCCCTCGGGTGACGCCGTGGATCTCGGCACGCGCTTTGGCGTCGATGTCCCGGCGGCCGGGGCCGCCGAGGTGCATGTGTTCCAGGGCGAGGTGATCACTCAGGCGGCTGGTGACGCGCCCCGCCGGAACCTGCGCGGAGGTGACGCCGTGAGCCTGGATCGCGGGGCCAGCACCGCCCGCGACCTGCGCTCCGCTGCCTTTATCCAGCTCGATGAAATGCGGGAGCTGAGCGCCGGGCTCGACGCCGGGCAGCGCGCACGTTCGGAGGCGGCACTTGCCCGTCTGAGGCAGGACCCTGCCCTGATCGCCCTGCTCGACTTCGAAGCGCCGGACTCGGCCTCCCTGCCGGGCGTCTTCCGCAGCGTCCAGGGCCGCTGGCCGGGCTCGCATGCGCCGGAGTTTGTCGAAGTGGGCGACCACCTGAAGCTCGATGCCGGCGGTGGCCGTGACTGGCCGCAGCTCACGCTGGCCGCCTGGGTGCGACTCGACCGGCTTGGCGAGCCCTACCAATCTTTGCTTCACACGGACGGCTGGGAGTCCAGCAATCCCGGCCAGGTCCACTGGATGATCACGCATCTTGCCACCATGCGGCTCGCCCTGCGCGGCAACACCCTGGCCGCCGGGTTTGAGGAACCCGGCGGGAATCCCGACTCCCTCACGCCCGTGCTGCCGGAGCAGGGCCGCTGGGTTCACCTCGCCGCCGTCTATGACGCCCCGGCGAAAACCGTGCGCTTCCACCTCAACGGCAGGCTCGACCGGGAGGTGCGCCTGGACGTGGCTCACCCCGCCCGCCTCGGCCCCGCCCAGATCGGCAACTGGAACCGCAACGACCGCCGCCTGAGCGGCCGCGTCGATGAGCTTGTTTTGTTAGGCCGTGCCATGAGCGACGCCGAAGTCCGCGCGCTTCACGCCGCCGGCAGCCCCTACCGTTGATTGTGTTTCATGAGGTCCGTCTTCCTGCTCATCTCCACCTCCGTCATCGCCGCGCCTGTCGACTTTGTCCGCGAGGTGCGGCCCATTCTTGAAAAACACTGCCAGGAATGCCACGGCGGGAACAAGCAGAAGTCGGGCCTTCGGCTCGACATCAAGGCGGAGGCCCTCAAGGGCGGCGATAACCACGGGCCGGACATCCTGCCCGGCAGGGCGGGGGAAAGCCCGCTGATCCACTTTCTCACCACCGATGACGAGGATGAGCTCATGCCGCCCAAGGGGCGCCTTCCGCAGGCGGAGATCGACACCCTCACCCGCTGGGTGAATGAAGGCGCGCACTGGCCCGACGGAATCGACACGGCGAAGGTCGAGGACAGGCGTGATCACTGGAGCTTCAAGCCGGTCAACCTTTCAGGTTTCAAGTTTCAGGTTTCAAGTTCCCCGCCAGGCGCTGTGCCTGGTACACTTGAAACCAGCCCCATCGACAGGTTCATCGACGCGAAGCTCTCCGAAAAGGGTCTGCGCGGCTCACCGCCTGCGGATCCGGCCGCCTGGCTCCGCCGCGTGACCTTTGACCTCACCGGCCTGCCGCCCACGCCGGAGGAAACGGACGGCTTCCTGAAAAGCCAGGATCATGCCGCCGTGGTCGAGCGGCTTCTCGCCTCGCCGCGTTATGGCGAACGCTGGGCCCAGCACTGGCTCGACGTCGTTCGTTATGCCGACACCCATGGCTTTGAGGTGAACACCGAACGGCCCAATGCCTGGCCCTACCGCGACTACGTGGTCCGCGCCTTCAACAACGACACGCCCTACGACCGCTTCATCCGCGAACAGATCGCCGGCGACGCCCTGGGCGAGGACGCGGCCACGGGTTTCCTGGTCACCGCCTCCGTCCTGCTGCCGGGCCAGATCGGCAAGGACGAGCCCTCCAAGCGGCTTGCACGACAGGACTCCATTGATGAGATCGTCGTGAACATCGGCCAGACCTTCCTCGGCCTCAGCATCGGCTGCGCGCGCTGCCACGACCACAAGTTCGATCCCATCAGCGCGAAGGACTACTACTCGATGCAGGCCTTGGTGGCCGGCGTGGAGTATGGGGATCGCGATCTGCGCACGCCGGAGGCCCTGGCGGCGCGTGAGCGGCTGAAGCAGGTGAGGGCGGAGCTTGCCGAGCTCGACAGGAGGCTCTCGCGCTTTGTGCCGATCGCGAGATCGGGAGTGAAGCGGCCCATGGTGGATGCCCGGGAAAACCGCGACCGCTTCCTGCCGGTGAAGGCGAAGCGCGTGCGCTTCACCATCCGTGACACCAACAACCTCGAGCCCTGCATCGACGAGCTTGAGGTCTTCACCACCGCCGGTGAAAACGTCGCGCTCAATGCTGCCGCGACTGTGTCCGGGGAGAAGGTCACCGCCGACCGCCACGAGCAGCGTTTTGTAAACGACGGCAGCTACGGCAACTCGCGCAGCTGGATGTCGAACGAGGTTGGCAAAGGCTGGGTGATGGTCGAATTCGCCCAGGAGCAGGAGATCGACCGCGTCGTCTGGGGGCGTGACCGACAGGGCAAGTTCAAGGACCGGCTCGCCACAAGTTATGTGATTGAGGTGGCGGACGCATCGGGCGTCTGGAAGAGCGTCGCGGATTCCGAGGATCGTCAGCGCTTTGACACACGCGACAAGACGCAGCCCGCCTTCTCCACCGAAGGCCTGCACAAGAATGAAGTGGCCGAGGCGCAGCGGCTGTTGAAACAAAAACGTCCGCTCGATGAGGAGCTGCAAAAGCTGGATGTCTCGCAAAAGGTTTTCGCAGGCACCTTCCGCACCCCCGACGACATCCACCTGCTCAACCGCGGCGATCCCGAGCAGCCTAAGGAGCCGGTGGTTCCCGCCGTGCTCAGCGTGCTCGGCGACCTGAAGCTCACGAAGGAAACGCCCGAGCAGCAGCGCCGCATCGCTCTCGCGGACTGGATCGCCAGCCCGCAGAACCCGCTCACCGCCCGCGTCATGGCGAACCGGATCTGGCAGGGCCACTTCGGCACCGGCCTGGTGGAAACGCCGAGCGATTTTGGCCGCATGGGCATCAAGCCCACCCATCCTGAGCTGCTTGACTGGCTCGCCGCCGAGTTCATCCGCAGCGGCTGGAGTGTGAAGCACATGCACCGGCTCATCGTGCTCAGCTCCACCTATCGGCAGTCGTCCGGCCCGCAGGCCTCTTCCCCCGCGTCCGCCATCGACTCGGAATCACGCCACCTCTGGCGCTTTCCGTCCCGCCGTCTCGACGCCGAGGTCATCCGCGACTCCATGCTCGCCGTGAGCGGCCGGCTTGATCTGAAAATGTACGGGCGTGGCTTCAACCTCTTCGACAAGCGCGGCGGCCTCACGGGTTTCGAACCGGTGGAGATGCTCACGCCGGAAAACACGCGTCGCATGATCTATGCGCACAAGGTCCGTCGCGAACCCGAGGCCGTGTTCGGCGCCTTTGACTGCCCCGACGCGGGCCAGAGCACGGCCGTTCGTCGATCCAGCACCACGCCGATCCAGGCGCTCAACCTCTTCAACAGCCGCTTCACGCTCGAAACCTCCGCCGCCTTCGCCGCGCGTGTGAAAAAAGAAGCCGGTGATGACCCCGCAGCGCAGGTCACCCGCGCTTTCCGGCTCGCCCTCGGGCGTCCTCCCGCCGCCGCCGAGCTTGGCGATGCTGAACCAACAGTGCGACAGCATGGCCTCGCCGTGCTCTGCCGCGCCCTGTTCAACTCAAACGAGTTCCTGTTTGTGCCATGAACCCTGATCTTCTTTCCCTTGCAGGCCGTCATCTGCTCGACCGTCGCCGCTTTCTCGGCAGCAGCGCGACCGCCCTGGGCTCCATCGCCCTCACGCATCTGCTGGGCACGGACGGGCTGCTCGCCTCGGACGGCCCGGTGATCAACCCTGCGCGACCCTATGCGCCGAGACAGCCGCACTTCGCGCCAAAGGCGAAGAACGTCGTCGTCATCTTCTGCGCCGGCGCCGTGAGCCAGCTGGAGACCTGGGATTACAAGCCCGAGCTCATCAAGTGGGACGACAAGCCGCTGCCCGGCGGCCCCGCCGTCACCTTCCAGGGCCCGGCGGGCAATCTCGCGAGGCCCCAGTACGCCTTCCGGCCCCGCGGCCAGACCGGCAAGTGGGTGAGCGACATGATCCCGCACCTCGCGGAGCTCACCGACGACATCGCGTTCGTGCATTCCCTCACCAGCAAGTCGAACACGCACGGCCCTGCGGAAAATTTCCTCTCCACCGGCTTCACGCTCGACGGCTTCCCCTCGTTGGGTGCCTGGACGACGTATGCGCTCGGCAGTGAAAATCAGGACCTGCCGAGCTACGTCGCCATTCCCGATCCGCGTGGCGTGCCGCAGAACGGGGCGAACAACTGGGGCCCGGGCTTCCTGCCCGCCGCCTTCCAGGGCACCACGATGAGCTCCAAAAGCCCCGTGCGGCATCTCTCCGCACCCGGCGTCAGCGCCCAGGCGGACCAGGCCGCGCGTTTGCTTCTGCAAAGGATGAACGCACGGCATCTTGAAACGCATCCGGGCGACCAGAAGCTCGCCGCGCGCATCGCCAGCTATGAGCTCGCCGCGCGCATGCAGCTCAGCGTGCCGGAGATCACCGACCTTGGCACCGAGCCGGCGCACATCCTGAAGATGTATGGCGCGGACGACACGCAGAACGCGGACAAGGCCGCCTTCGCCAGGAACTGCATCCTTGCCCGTCGTCTCATCGAGCGCGGCGTGCGCTTCGTGCAGCTCTTCAACGGCGCCTATGCCAGCGGCGGCAAGCTCAACTGGGACGGCCACAGCGACCTGAAGGCGCAGTACGATGTTCATGCAGGCATCCTCGACCAGCCCGCCGCCGCCCTGATCCGCGACCTGAAGCAGCGCGGGCTGCTGCAGGACACGCTGGTGGTCTGGTGCACCGAGTTCGGCCGCATGCCCTTCTTCCAAAAGGGCGCGAAGGGCCGCGACCACAATCCCGACGGCTTCACCTGCTGGCTCACTGGCGCGGGGGTCAGACCGGGTGTCAGCCATGGCGAATGCGACGAGCTTGGTCAGAAGGCCGTGAAGGACGTGCATCCGCTCTACCACTTCAACGCCACCATCCTCCACCTGCTCGGCCTCGATCACGAGCGTCTCAGCTTCGAGCACAACGGCATCCAGCGCCGCCTGACCAATGTGGAAGGCAAGATCATCCCCGAGATCCTTGCCTGACCAGAAGTGTTGCAAGCACCATTGCGGGCGGAAGATTCCCAAGGACTGACGCTTGAAAGCCGCGCTCCAGGCGTCATCGGATTCTCATGTCTCGTTCCGTGACCCTCCTTGCCCTGGTTCTTGCCTCCACCGCCTTCTCCGCCGACATCCTGGTGAAGCCTGGCGGGCTGGAGGAGGCGATTGCCCAGGCCCGCGGCGCTCCCAGGCCGGTGCGCCTGATCCTTGAGGAGGGCGTGCATCCGGTCACCAAGACCCTCATGCTTGGAGCCGAGGACTCGCAGGTGAGCTGGACCGGCAGAAAGGCCGTGCTGCACGCCGGGCGGCCCATCACCGGCTGGCGCAAGGTGGAGGGCGGCCTGTGGAAGGCGGACCTTCCGGACAAGGCCTGGCGTTTTGAGCAGCTCTGGATCAACGGCCGCCGCGCCACGCTGGCCCGCTCGCCGAACAAGGGCTACCACCACATCACCGAGGCCGTCGGCGCGGGTGTGTTCACGGATTTGAAGGAGAACATGAACTTCCACGCCTTCAGCATCCCGGCGGAGCAGTTCGAGGTGCTCAAAGGCATCCCGCAGGCTGGGCGCGATGACGTTTTGCTCACCGTGACGCATGCCTGGGCCGTGGGCCAGTGCCGCATCAAGGCGCTGAACGACGAAGCGCTGGCCGTGCAGATCAAAGGCCGGGCGCGCTACCCTTTCGTCGAGTTCGAGCCGGATCAGCGCTTCTGGATGGAAAACTACCGCGCCGCGCTGGATGCGCCGGGCGAGTGGTTCCTCGACAAAGCGAATGGCGAGGTGCTTTACCTCCCGCTGCCCGGCGAGGACATGACGAAGGCCGAAGTCATCGCACCGATGGTGACGAAGTTCATCGTGATGAAAGGCGCACACGATGTGCGCTTTGAGGGCATCTCCTTTCTATACAGCCAGCATCTGTATCCCGCCGATGGCCTGCACGACGGCCAGGCCGCAACGACTAGCGATGGCTGCATCGAGATCGAGGACTCACGCGGCATTCATTTCGAAAACTGCGAGGTCGCTCACACCGGCCTGCACGGCATCTGGTTCAAAAACGGCTGCGCGGACTCCTCGGTGAAGCATTGCCATCTCCACGACCTCGGCGGCGGCGGCGTGTATGTCGGCGAAACGGCTCGGCCCAATGAAGAGCGCGTGAATCATCACATCATCGTCGATGACTGCATCATGCAGCACGGCGGGCGGCTGCACCCCAGCGCTTGCGGCGTGGTCTTCACGCACACGCAGCATTGCGCGGTCACGCATTGCGACATTGGTGATTTTTACTACACCGGCATCAGCGCCGGATGGAACTGGGGCTATGGCGACACCGCCTCGCGTGAGACGCTGGTGGAGAACAATCACATCCATCATCTCGGCTGGGCTTATCTGAGTGACATGGGCGGCTTTTACGGTCTCGGCACCTCGCCCGGCACGATCATACGTGGCAATCACGTCCATCACATCGCCAGTCATCGCTATGGCGGCTGGGGCCTCTACAATGACGAAGGTGCCACCGACACGCTGATGGAAAACAACCTAGTGCACGACACCTGGAACGCGGGCTTTCATCAGCACTACGGCTACTTCAACACCGTGCGGAACAACATCTTCGCCTTTGGCAACTCGGCGCAGATCCAAGCCTCGCGAAACGAAGCCCGCCTGCGCTTCCGCTACATGAACAACATCGTCGTGTGGGACCCCGCGTCGCCCTTGCTTGATGGCGGCGAGTGGAACTGGAAATTCTTCGACAAGATCGATCGCGGCGATCCGAAGGACAGCCTCATCTTCCGCAAAAACCTCTACTGGCCCACCGATGGCAAAATCCCCGCGAAACTCACCAAAACCCACTTCACCTGGGAAGAATGGCGCAAAATGAGCCGCGACAAGGAAAGCCGGTTTGCCGATCCAATGTTCGAAAACATCGAAAAACGCGACTTCCGCCTCAAACCCGGCTCACCCGCCGAAAAGCTCGGTTTCAAGGCCTGGGACCTCACCTTGGCCGGAGTCCGCAAAACCAACGCGAAGTGGCATGAGCTCGCCGCGAAGGGTCACGACTATCCAACGTGGCAAACCGACGCCAAACCCTGGCCCGCGCCGCCTTACAAGGTTGATCAGAGCTTCGAACGCGCCTCACCTGGCACCCTCGGCATTCGCAACGCCAAATACTCCACCGAGAACAAGGGCGAGAGCATCGGCGTCACCGATGAAGTCGGCTCGCCGATCGGTGGAGCCTCCAAACGCAGCCTGAAAGTGCAGGACGCCCCCGGCTTGAAGCACAGCTACGATCCCGTGCTCGACATCTACCCCAAGTGGGCCGAAACCGGCACCTTCCACGTCAGCTTCGACATCATGGGCCAGCCCGGGGCCGACTGGTTCTTCGAGATGCGCAACAAAGGCGGGGAGTTCGCCGCCGGGCCGTATCTCCGCTGGCAGAAAGGCGCTCTCGTCGCCAACAACACCGCGAGCCGAGAGCTCGTGGACTTGAAACCCGGCGAATGGCTGCGCATCGAGATCACTGCCACCACCGGAGCCGGGACGTATGACGTGACACTGACACGGCAGGACGGCGCAAAGACCGAGTTCAAATCCATCCCCTGCAAACCCGGCTGGACCGAGGCCCATTACCTCCTTTTCAGCGCCCTCGGCACCACGAGGACGGCCTTCTTCATTGATAACGTGAAGCTGGAGTGAGGTCTTGGAAGAGTCGCATTTCACACACTCTTTGTCGTGGCGTGAGGCAGGGCATGTTCGCTATGATCGGGCATCATGAAAACCATCCAAACTGATGTGCTTGTCTGCGGTGGCGGCTGCGCGGGCATCGCCGCGGCGCTTTCTTCGGCTCGAAATGGAGCTCAAACGCTGCTCATTGAGCGGGCAGGCTTCTCCGGCGGCATCATCACCACCGTCGGGCTGCCTTACTTTGACGGATTGATCGACAAGCCGAGCGGGCGCTTTGTCGTGAAAGGCATCGCGCTGGAGCTGCTGCAGCGTTTGGGCATTGCGAAGCCGGGGGCGAAGTCGATCGACGACCTGCCGCCGGAGCTGGTGACGAAGTATTGGGGCAGCATGTGGATTCCGAATGTGGAGCACTTCAAGGTGCTCACCGATGAGCTGATCCTTCAGCACAAGGACAAGCTGAGCGTGCTCTACCACAGCGTCGCCTGCGATGTGGAGGTGAATGAAGGTCGCGTGGCGGCGGTCATCATCGCGAATAAGGACGGGCTCACGCGTGTGGAGGCGAAACAGGTCATCGATTGCACCGGCGATGGCGACATCGCGCACTGGGCCGGTTGCCCGACGATCTCGTCGAAGCCGCTCATGCCGCTGACGCTGCATTTCCGCATCGGGAATGTCGTGCCTGTGAAGGAGACGAAGGAGATGGCGAAGAAGGTGCTGATTGAGGCGCACCAGGAAGGACGCCTCGTGAACTTCTACGGCCCTGGGCTGATCTTCGCCTTCGCGAAGGACGAGTGCTACGTCCACGCCACTCGCGTGCCTGCCGATGCGACGAATGCCGCCGATTTCACCCGCGCGGAGATTCAGGGGCGCAAAGACGCGTGGACCATCTTCAACGAATGGAAAACGAAGGTGCCCGGCTTTGAAAACAGCTACTACATCATGAGCGGTCCCTACATCGGCGTGCGCGACACGCGCCGCATCGTGGGGCTGAACGTGCTCACGCTCGAAGACCTGCAAAAGACCACGCGGCATGACGACGCCGTCGCCACCGGCTGCTGGTTCCTCGACATCCATCCGCCGGAGGTCTCCGTCGATAAACCCTTCACTGGCTCAGGCTTCCAACCCAAGCCTTACGACATCAGTTATCGCACGCTCGTGCCGCAAAAAGTCAGCAATCTGCTCGTCGCCGGTCGCTGCCACAGCGCAAGCAGCGAGGCCAGCGCCTCCAGCCGCGTCACAGCCACCGCCATGGCCCTCGGCGAGGCCGCCGGAACTGCCGCCGCACTCGCGCTGAAGGCGAAGAGCGAAGTCGGCGTCTTCGACGGCGTGAAAGTGCGTGAAGCCCTCGCGAAGCAAAATGCCGGCCCTTTTAGCGAAGCCTGATTCCAATGTGGTTGAGTCCTCCGGACTCATCTGATCAGCCCAGAGGGCTGAACCACACTCCCAATCTCATGAACACCGAATCCAACACCATCACCCGCCGCGAGGCTCTCCTCAGCGCCCTCAAAGGCACCGTCGCTGCCGCTGTGGCTGTGCCAGTCATGGTTCAGTCTGCACCTGAATCTTCAGTTCAAGCCGAAGCAGTTTTTGTCCCGGAGAACGACTACCCCTTCTTCGGCTACGAGCCGCAGCCACTTTCTAAACACTCCACGCCATGAACACGACCACCCGTCGCACCTTCATTCAAACCGCAGCCATCGCCTCCGCTGCGCCGACGATCATCGCCGCTGAACCCAAAAGCAGCGCCAAAGAGCGGCGTGTCATCGAGACAGACGTGCTTGTGTGCGGTGGTGGCTGCGCGGGCAGTGCAGCGGCACTTGCAGCGGCCCGCTCAGGCGCAAAAACGCTGCTGGTCGAGAAAGCTCCCTTTGCCGGCGGCATCATCACCAGCGTGGGGCTGCCGTATTTCGACGGCATCGCCCACATCGACACGAAGCGCATCGTCGTGCGCGGCATCGCGCTCGAAATGCTCTCGAAGTCCGGCGTGTGCGCTCCAGACGCTCAAACGGTGACGAAGCACAACCCGACGATCCCCAACACCTTCGAGTTCAAGCTGCTGCTCGACCGCCTTTTCCAAGAGCAGAAGGACAACCTCAGCCTGCTCTTCAACAGCTTCGTTTGCGACGCCCAGCGCAGCGGGGACCGCATCGAAAGCGTCACCATTGCCAACAAGGACGGCCTCGTGACCGTGAAGCCCAATGTCGTCATTGATTGCTCCGGAGATGCCGATGTGGCCGCCTGGTCCGGCGTGCCTTTTGAGCAAAACAGCGAAGTTCAGCCGCTCACGCTGCATTTCCGCATCGGCAATGTGAAGCCCATCTCTCCCGCCGAAAAACAAGTCTGCAAAGACGCGCTCAAAGCTGCGCAAGCCGCTGGCGAGTTGCCGCACTACTACGGCCCCGGCATCATGTTCCTCTTTCACGGCAGCGAGGTCTATATCCACGGTGTCCGCGTGCCCGCGAACCCCACCGATGCCGCCGATCTCTCCCGCGCCGAGATGCAAGGCCGCGCGGATGCCCACGTGATGTTCCGTGCTTGGAAACAGAACGTGCCCGCGTTCAAAGACGCCTACTTCATCGAAGCTTACCCGTGGATCGGCGTGCGTGAATCCCGCCGCATTCTCGGCCAGCACATCCTCACCGAAGACGACCTCATGAAGTCCTGCCGCTTCGATGACGCCATCGCCACGGGCTGCTGGTATCTCGACATTCACCCGAACAAAACCG
>Ga0315900_10003346_pt1 | contig 23547 bp, 25 predicted proteins | sample LakEriMetagenome_FD_203521 | JGI IMG/M metagenome (GOLD analysis project Ga0315900, IMG submission 203521) | Freshwater fungal communities from buoy surface, Lake Erie, Ohio, United States - Buoy 12 MA114 | ecosystem: Environmental > Aquatic > Freshwater > Lake > Lake biofilm | place: USA: Lake... | reverse complement strand
CCTGGGTTCGCGAAAGTAAGTGGCCAGCCGCAGCTTCAGATCAGGAGACTGGGCCCCGGCAGTTGTCTTGTTGTCAGGCAAGGTAACATTCATGTCACTCTGCACAACCAGAACGCTCAAAAGTTCAAGCTGACGCATGAATTTGAGCAGGGCAGGATAGGAGCCGCTTGCGGTAAGAATAGTCTCCTGCTTAGCTATCCCAGGTCCAAGCAAAGGGTCGCGTGGAGGAGAGGTTTGTTGTCCCTCAGGTTGGGATGAGTTCGGTTGTGATGGAGATTGCTGAGGTGGCTTTGCAGCGGCGGAAGAAGGTTCAAAGAGGGTGAGCTTCACCCCGCTGAGGGCTGCAAGCTTGTCGAGCTGACCCATGAAAGTTGTTAAATTGCCACCGCTTGCCAGAACTTGAAGCACGGCAGCTTGCTTCGACTGGGCCCTGACGATTCCCGTCTGCTCGCGCACGATCTGCTGACCAAGAATTGGAAGTTGGGCCGAGAGCGCGCGCAATTCATCAACTTTTTGTCGCCCTTGACGAACCTGAATCAATTGAGGCAACAGTACAACTATTGTCAGAGCGCTCGACAGTGCGACGAAAGTCGCAAGTGGAATGAAAAATAGGATTTTATCGCGGTTGGTCATTAGAAAAATCCCTCTTTTTGCAATTTCTGAAGACGAACTGCCATTCCCTCGCTGCCTAGTGAACGGAAGAGGCTCAACAGGTTAGGTGTTGAATTGGAACGCAAACTTGCGGTGAGCTCAAATACTACCGGAGGCGCTTGACCCACATTCGTTGGCCCAGAGTTGTTCTGGGCGCCTTGCTGGTCTCGATTTGATTTGATAATCACGACCTGATCTGAAATGAACAGTGGTGAACGCTTCAGTTCTAGCTGAAGAACATTAATTCGAGCAAATGCATTGGGCTCATACGCAAGGCCTTTGACGTTGATTCGACTGTTTTGGTTGCTATCAACTTTGATTTCGGTGAACTGCACGCCCTTTGGTGCTCTGCGGCGCAGATCCTCCAGCAGCGCTGATCCAGACTGAATGGAAAGAAAGGCGCGCACGAGATCGTTGGCCTGCTTTTCTACAGCCGAGCGAGTTGTGCGATCCTTCACAATGCGCTCCTGAAGCGCATTGAAGCGAGTTTGGATTCCGGATAAGTTGCTTATTTCATCAGAAGTCGCACGAGCCGCAACAAACACAAGTCCAGTTGCAATCAAGGTGATGCCAAAGAACAGGCTGCCGAAGATTGTTCCCTGAACGAGGGGGCGAAGGGGATTGCTTAGATCAGGCTCCGGTTCACCGAGCTGGGCCCGGCGTTCACGCAGTAGGTCGAAATTACTCGTTGTCATCAGTTCCAGCCCATGTTGACCTTCAGTCCTGCAAGACGCAGATCAATGTTTGCGCCAACCGCAGCGGGTTGCCACCGCTCCAAGGAGTCAGCGCCCAGGAGGAGCCGAAGATCTGACTCCACGGCATCCACGCTGTTGTCACTGCCGTAAACGCGCCAGGCCTGGGGTTTGAGCGAGTTGCGGCGCTGGCGCCAAAAGCGTCGGCAGCGATCGATCCGGGTTCTCAGTTCGGCGTCAAGACCTTCGGCACCGCGCTGACCGGGGAGCGACCAGTCGGCCAGGGGGACTCCGTCTTCGACCACCCACAGTCGGGAGCGAAGACTGCCGAGCTCCAGCAGCCACTGCTCGCCGGGGTTCCTGGACTTCTGGCCGGTGGACTCCTGAAGCATCTGCCATTCGCAGATCTGGGCCGGCAGCAGCCGCTGCAGCTGGATACCCGCCAGTTCGAACACCTCCGCCCAGCCATCCACGAACTGCCGCGGCGACGCCACCACGAGGGAGCATCCCGGGCTTCCGGTCAGCGGATGTACGTCGAGGTAGACGGATGGAAGGGACCAGGGCATATCGATTTCCGACGCCATGAGCCTCAATTCTGTGGCCCCGTCGTCGGGGACCTGCCCGCCGGGCCAACGCACCACCTTCCAGAAACTGGCCGCCAGGGGCAGGCAAGCTCCCACTCTGGCTCCGATCAGGCCGCGCTCCAGACAAAGGTCTCCCACCAGATCACCGATGGCCTCCACTTCCGTGGGCAGGCCCTGACTGCAGGCTCCGGTGGGCAGAGGTATGTCAAGGCTGGGGAGGTCGCGGTCCAGAACGAGGCCTTTCAAGACCTCATCATGGATATCGAGAATCAACCTTTTGGAGTTGACTTGTCCATAAAGGTCAGTAATTCCTTTCTTCAAGGCTACATAGCCATCTCTTAATTTCCCTGGGATTTCCTCGACGTTCATTTCAGAGCGGCAGCGCGCTATTGTCACACACGGCAAAAGCTAGTCAACCCATGGCAGTCCAGAACCCACCACCTCGCTGATCCGGGCGCGGCCATGCGCCTCAAGCTGCTTGCTGAGCCCGTCGAGAATGTACGGTACCAACTCCGGCCCCTCGTAGATCCAGCCCGTGTAGAGCTGCAGCAGCGAAGCGCCGGCGGCGATCCTCTGCCAGGCCGCCTCGGCCGAATCGATTCCGCCAACGCCGATCAGCGGCAGGGCAGGGCCGGCGGTGGCACGCAGACGCCGCAGCACCTCGAGGGCGCGGCCCCGGATCGGAGCGCCGCTGAGGCCCCCGGCTTCTTCGGCCAGGGTGCGGCCGGTGGCGGCCAGGTGCCGGTGTTCCAGCCCGAGGCGGTTGAGGCTCGTGTTCACGGCGATCACACCCGCGAGTCCCTCCTCGTAGGCGAGCCGGGCGATGGCGTCGATGGCGTCGTCCTCCAGGTCGGGAGCGATCTTCACCAGCAGCGGCGGACAGCCGGGCAGGCGCCGCAGCCGCTCCACCAGCCGGCGCAGGGGGGCGTCCTCCTGCAGCTCCCGCAGGCCGGGGGTGTTGGGCGAACTCACATTCACCACGGCGTAATCGGCCAGCGGCGCCAGCACCTCCAGCGTTGCCGCGTAGTCGTCGGCTGCCAGCTCCAGGGGTATGGCCCTCGACTTTCCCAGGTTGATGCCGAGCACCGCCGGGCGCTGGCCGGCCGGCGCCAGCCGCTGGCGTTCCAGGGTCCGGCGGGCGGCCTGGGCCCCGGCGTTGTTGAAGCCCATCCGGTTGAGGGCGGCCCGCTCCCGGGCGAGCCGGAACAGCCGCGGCCGCGGGTTTCCCGGCTGGGCGTGCCAGGTGATCGTGCCCAGCTCGGCGAAGCCGAAGCCGAACAGGTGCCAGATCCCGGCGGCCACGGCGTTCTTGTCGAATCCGGCAGCCAGGCCCACCGGGTTGGCGAAGCGGCAGCCGAAGAGTGTCTGCTCAAGGCGTGGGTCGTGGCGCTGCAATTCCCCGCCCAGGCCGGCCAGAACCCCGCTCACCAGGGGCCAGTGGCGGCGCAGGCAGGCCTGGCCGAGGGCAGTGAGGGTCAGCTCGGACAACTGCTCGGCATCGGCGCCCTCATCGCTGGCGAGCAGCGGTCCGACGAACCGGCGATAGAGGGCGCCGGTGCTGTTCAGCGGCTGCCGCTGCACACTTCCCATCGGCCGCGCTCAACTTTGCTCGGGCAATTCTCCCGCGTGACGTCGCAGGCGCCAGCGTCCGTCGTCGAGGGGTTGCACCAGCCAGTCGCGCCAGAGCCAGGCGCCCTGGCGCCCCTCCAGCCGCCCGAGGGGCTGCTCCACCAGCTGGGCCAGCTCCGGCAGGGTGAGCCCATGGCCACCACGGGCCAGACGCTCGGCCAGCTCCAGGCGGCTCAGCAGCCGCTGCAGGGCGGGCGGTGCCGGATCGGCATCCACGGCGACGGGCTCGGGTGTGCCGGAACCGGCCGGGGGTGCCGGCACATCGCCCTCCAGCACCACCCGGCCGAGCCGCTCGCCGGCTGCCAGGTTGGGCAACCGCCCCCTGGAGAAGGCCACGGCGATGGCGTCACAGCGGTCGTTGTCGGGATCGCCGCTGTGGCCTTTCACGTAGGCGAGGGACACATCAGCGAGGCGGCTCCGATCCAGCCGCTCCCAGAGATCCCTGTTGAGCACAGGCCCGCCGGAGGCCGTACGCCAGCCCTTGCGCTTCCAGCCCGGCATCCACCGGCTGAGGCCGTCGATCAGGTAGCGGCTGTCGGTGCGGATGGTGAGGGTCGGATGGCGGGGCAGCGGGGCCAGGGCCTCCAGCAAGGCCAGAGCGGCGGTGAGCTCCATGCGGTTGTTGGTGGTGTCGGGCTCAGCGCCGCCCATCTCGTGCACGCCGCCGTCCTCAAAGCGCAGCAGCGCCCCCCAGCCGCCGGGCCCGGGATTGCCGCTGCAGGCGCCGTCACAGGCGGCTGCCACCACACGCACCGGCTCAGCGGCCACTCGACATCCCCGAAAACTCGGTTAACAAGCCACTCTGATCTCTCACTCGGGAGCAGCCTGAGATGGTTACAAAGCAGCGTACCCGCCTCGGTGTGGCGGCCCTGAGCCTGGCGGTTGCCGGCGGCCTCGGAACCTCGCCACAGCGCCGTGCCGAGGCCGCGGGGATCTTCGGGGCTGAGCCCCTCGCCGAAGACTCCACCGTGGCCCTGGCCCAGCCCCAAGGTGGCGACCGCTGGAGCCTGGTGGTGCTGGAGCGGCTGCAGCCTGGAGCCACCTGCTGGCAGCGTCAGCCCGACGGGCTCGTGCGGCCCGATCCGGAGGGATTCAGCAACGGTCTGCTCTGCAGCCGGTTGCAGTCGAGCAGCGGCTACTCCCTCAGGGCCGGGGGCCTGGATCTGCCGAGTCCCTGGCGGCTGCGGATCGAGCCGGTTGGCGATCAGCTCGAGCTGCAGGCGTTCAATCCCAGTCTTGCCAGCCCGGTCACGCTGGGCATGGCCCCCCTGATCCGGGCGGGCGCGCCCGGAGCGCTGGCCGCCTTCCAGCTCAATCCCGGCTGGAGTTTCCAGAAACGCAGCTATGAAGGCAGGCTGCTGAGCCACGTCTATCTGAGCAGTCGGCAGCCCCTGGCGGCGCTGGTGGCCGGCAGGCAGAGCCTGCCGGCGGCCGGGAGAGTGGTCGTGGAGAAGCCCGCTTCCCCGCCCAGCCTGATGAACCCCGCCATCGGCCGGGACCCAGCATCGGGCCAGGTGGTGGCCCTTCAGGTGGTGCCTTACCAGGACAACCCCGGGCTCAGCGCCGCCAATCCCTGAGGAGCCCCTTGCCCGAGTGCCACTTGAGCCTCCGCACCCGACGCCTCGATCTGCTGAAACGGGGCCGTTATGGTCTTGACGTGTGAGGAGTGGGGACGATCTTCCGGGGTCGAAACGAGGACAGACTCCCGGAAACGTTCCATCCTTGAGCCCTGCCTTCGGCGGGGCTTTTTTCTTGGCAGCAGCCCGGCGGCTGCCAAGAAAAAAGCCGGCCCGTAGGGCCGGCGATCGGGTCAGGCTCGGGTGGGGAGAGGCGGCCGGGATGGAACCCGGCTTGCCGGGTCACTTGATCGAAACCTTGCCACCCACCTCTTCGATGGCCTTCTTGAGGGCCTCGGCATCGGCCTTGGAGATGCCCTCCTTGACCGCCTTGGGGGCGGCCTCCACCAGGGCCTTGGCTTCGCCCAGGCCGAGGCCCGTGGCCTCACGCACGGCCTTGAGCACCTTGATCTTGGCGGCGGCGTCGAAGCCGTCGAGGATGACATCGAATTCGGTCTTCTCTTCGACGACTTCAGCGGCGGCAGCTGGGGCCGCGGCCACAACGACGCCGGCGGAAGCGGCGGCGGAGACGCCGAAGGCCTCTTCGATCTGCTTGACGAGCTCGGAAGCCTCAAGCAGGGAGAGGGTCTTCAGTTGTTCAAGAATCTGGTCGGTGGTAGCGGACATGGTTGGGAATCAGCAACAGATCTGTGGGTGGACAGTGATCGATGGAGCTCGGCTCCTGGACAGCGCGGCGGTGTCGGGGACAAAGGCCTCAGGAGGCCGAGCCCTCGCCCTCGGCGTGCTGCTGGAGAGCCCGGGCGAGACCGGAGGGAACTTCGTTGATGCCCACCGCCAGCTTGGTGGCCACGGCATGGATCGCGCCGGCGATCTGGGCCAGGAGCACCTCCCTGGAAGGCAGATCCCCGATCGCCTTGATGTCGGACTGGGAGAGGAGCTGGCCTTCAAAGAGGCCGCCCTTGGTTTCCGACTTCTTGGTGTCTTTCTGGAAGGCCTGAACGGCCTTCACGGCACCGCTGACGTCGCCCTTGACGAGCACGAAGGCATTGGTGCCGGTGAGCAGGGATTCGAGTTCCGACCAGACGCTGTCACCGTCGATGGCACGGCGCATCAAGGTGTTCTTGGTCACCTTGCACACGCCGTTGCTGGCCTGCAGTCGGGTCCGCAGATCAGTCATTTCCTTGACGGAGAGGCCCTTGTAATCAAGAACCAGCGCCATTTCGGACGCGCCGAGCAGCTGCCTGAGCTCTTCGACGATCTGTTGCTTGTTCTCCAGAGTGCGGCCCATGGGATTGTGGAACGGATCGGGGGAACAAGCCGGGACGCGGCCCTGGACGCCTGATCGCTCAGGCTCGAGGCCGCCCCAGGTTCCGCACCCGATCGATACCCCCACGGGGAGCACCAAGGGCCAGACCTGTCGCGTTCACCTCGGCAGGATTTACGCCGGTCGGCGGAACCGACCACCGGAGTGAACCGGCCTGGACACCTGCTGTCTGGGGTAGGGCGCGTGCCCATCTGGCCGAAGCCAGGAAAGAAACCTACACCAACAGCCTGCCGCCTGCCTGCGCAGTCGCCAGGTTGAGGGAGCCCATCGCCGTACTGCCGCTCCATGCTCGCGTTCAGTTCGGGCCACACCCGCTCCGTGAGCGCCCAGCGGGCCGTGCTGGAAGCGCTTGAACTGGCGGCGGTGGCGGGCCATGGCCCGCCGGACCTCACGGACCGCGGCGTGCCGCCGTGGCTGGGCATCCACGGTGCCGGTGTGTATGCCCCGCTCGGGGGGGCGCAGCCGCGTTCACAACACCAGCACCGCCCAGACCGCTCCCTATCGTCGGAACGTTGCGGTGGAAAGCTCCGAGCGCATCCGAGATGCCCAGGAAACCTCTGCAGCGCCACCGGAAGGCCATCCCGCGGGCTGGTCCCGCTCGTTGGCTGCACCTTCAGGCGGAGCTGATCACGGCCCAGACGCGGCTGGATCGTCAGATCGCCCAGCTCACCAGGCTCAACCGGATCTCGAACGGTCTGCTCGTTCAGGCTGAGGCCGAGGGCCGGCTGGACGCCTTCGCCGCGGTCATCCCCGAGGTGCTCGACATGGCCGTCGGTGTGGTCTGGGAGGTGCAGGGCTCCCGGGTGATCCAGGTGGCGGCCTGTGGCATCGAGGCGGATGAGGGGCCGTGGTGCCAGGTCGGCAGCGACCTGCTGGCGCTGATCAAGCCAGGCCAGCCTTCCCGGGCGATGCGCCTGGAGCGCGGATCGATCCCCAATCCCCACCTCGACCCGCTTGGCGAGGTTCTGTTCTGCCCCTGCATCAACCTGGACGGCGACTGCGTCGGACTGGCACTCGCCGCCAACCCCGGGGCCCTGGTGGGGCTGGCCGAACCGGCGAGTGCCGACACCCTGGCGGTGCTCACCGAGATCGGCGAACGCTTCGCCTCGGTGCTGAGCACCTTCCGCCTGCGGCAGCTGCAGTTCAGCCAGCTTCAGAAGCTCGAGGAGTCGGAGGCGCGGCTGCGGCATGTGCTCAGCGGAACCAGCGACGGCTGGTGGGACTGGGACCTGCGCCGCGGCACCTGTCTGCTTTCCAGCCGCTGGCTGGAGATGCTCGGGGGAAGCGGCGAAGAATCGCTGCTGCAGCCAGACTTCTGGCTGGATCGGGTGCACCCCGGGCAACGGGAGGGGTTCGCCCACAGCCTGCGACAGGTTCTGGAAGGCCAGGCCGACGCCAAGCTCGAGCTGGAGCTGGAGCTGCGCCGCGATGACGGCGCCTTTCTGCCGGTGCTGATGCGGGGCAGGGCCACCCGGGGAGAGGACGGCCGCGTCATCCGCTTCGCCGGAACGATCCTCGACCTCAGCGAGCGCCGTCGCCATGAGGCCCTTGTGCAGCGGTTGGTCCTGTTCGATCGTCTGACCGATCTGCCCAACCGAATCGGTCTGGGCGACCATCTCTGCCGGCTGATCTCCGCCACCCAGGCCGCCGGCCAGAGGCTGGCCGTGCTGCTGATCGGGCTGGACGGATTCAAGACCCTGAACGAGATCCACGGCCATGCCGCTGGCGACCAGCTGCTGCGGCAGGTGGCCCTGCGCCTGCGCCGGAGAGTGCGGGCCAGCGATCTGGTGGCGCGGCTGGGGGGCGATGAGTTCGCGGTGGTGCTGGCTGAACTGGACGCCGCTCAGGAAGGGGCCGAGCGCAGCGCCCGCCAGCTCAGCCAGACCCTGCTGGAGCAGCTCAGCCTTCCCTACGAACTGCCCAACGGCCTCAGCCACCACACCGCCTGCATCGGTGTGGCTCTCCTGGGGGCCCCCAGCCCCTCGGCCGAGGAACTGATCCGCCACGCCGACATGGCTCTGCATCAAGCCAAACGGGGCGGCCGGGCGCTGGTGCGGCTGTTCGAGCCCGGCATGCAGAGGGCGCTGTCGGCGCGATCCCTGCTCGACGAGAAGCTGAGGGCCGCCTTCGAGCAGAACGAGCTCGACCTGCATTACCAGGGAATCGTCGACCACGAGAGCCGGCTCTGCGGCGCCGAAGCGCTGATGCGCTGGCCCCATCCCGGCAGCGCCGGGATGGGGCCGGAGCGGTTCATCGCCGCGGCGGAGGATTCAGGCCTGATTCATCAATTCGGCGAGTGGAGGCTGCAACGGGTTGGCGCCCTGCTGCGTCGCTGGCAGGGCGAGCTCCCCGACGACTTCAGACTCTCGCTGAACCTCAGCGCCACCCGTCTGCAGCGCCCCGATTTCGAGGACAGCTTGCTGGAACGGCTGGAGCGGCTGTCGATCGATTCGCGCCGTCTCAAGTTCGAGATCACCGAGTCGGCCGTTCTCGACCACCGCGGCGAAGCGGGCCGGCGAATGCACCGGCTGCGCGCCACGGGCCTGGAGTTTGCCCTCGACGACTTCGGAACCGGCCACGCCTCGATCAGCTACCTGCGGGAGCTGCCCTTCAGCGAGGTGAAGCTCGACAAGAGCTTCGTGCACAATTTCCTGTACAACCGCCACGACGCGGCAATTCTGAGGGCCGTGCGCAACCTCTGCCAGTCACTCGAGATCGGTCTCGTCGCCGAAGGCGTCGAGACGGAGGAGCAGTGGCGCCAGCTTCGCGACGAGGGCATCAACCGCTTCCAGGGGTTCCTGTTCAGCCGGCCGCAGCCAGCCGGAGCCAGGCCCGAGTGCCTGCTGCAGGAGCGCTGGCGCAGGCAACGGGCGTGAGTGAGGGGCTCAGCCCTCTTGCTTGAGATCCTGGAGGGCGGCGAAATCCACCTGCACCGAGGGGCCCATCGTGGAGGTCACGTAGAGCGAACGCCAGTAGCGACCCTTGGCGCCGCTGGGCTTGTTGCGATCGATGGTCTCCTGGAGGGCCTTGAGGTTGTCGAGCAGCTTGGCGGCGTCAAAGCTGGCCTTGCCGAAACGCACATGCACGATGCCGGTGCGATCGGCCCGGAACTCGAGCTTGCCGGCCTTGAACTCACTGATCGCTCCGGCCAGATCGGTGGTGACGGTTCCGGCCTTGGGATTGGGCATCAGCCCCCGGGGGCCCAGCATCCGGCCGAGCTTGGCAACCTTGGGCATCATGTCGGGGGTGGCGATCAGCAGGTCGAAGTCCATCTGGCCGGCGGCGATGTCCTCCACCAGATCGTCGTCACCGGCGAGGTCGGCTCCGGCAGCCTTGGCGGCGGCCACCGCTTCGCCACGGGCGATCACGGCGATGCGGATGCTCTGGCCGGTGCCGTGGGGCAGGGCCACGGTGGTGCGCAGCTGCTGGTCGGTGTATTTGGGGTCGATGCCGAGCCGGGCATGGGCCTCGATCGTTTCATCGAAGCGGGCGTTGGCGTTGGCCTTCACCAGCTCGATCGCCTCGAGCGGGGCATAGGGGCGGTCGTCAACCGTGGCGGCGAGATCGGCGTAGCGCTTGGAAACGTTGGGCATGGGGGTATGGGGTGCAGGCGACCGGTGGCGGTCTCCCCCGGGTGGGTGAAGGGGAACAGGGATGGGGACGCGCGGGGCGGAGCCGGAGGCTCAGTCCCTGATGGCGACGCCCATGTTGCGAGCGGTGCCGGCGATGATGCGCATGGCCGACTCCACGCTGGCGCAGTTGAGATCGGGCAGCTTGGTCTTGGCGATCTCCTCGAGCTGGGCCTGGGAGATGGCACCCACCGCGCCCTTGGCGGAGCTGTTGGAACCCTTCTCGATGCCGGCTGCCTTGGAGATCAGCACGGAGGCGGGGGGCGTCTTGGTGATGAAGGTGAAGCTGCGATCTTCGAAGACCGAGATCTCCACCGGGATCACATAGCCGACCTTGTCCTGGGTGCGGGCGTTGTACTCCTTGCAGAACGCCATGATGTTGACCCCGTGCTGGCCGAGGGCAGGGCCCACGGGCGGCGCCGGGTTTGCCTTGCCGGCCTGGAGGGCCAGCTTGATAACGGCAACGACTTTCTTGGCCATCGTCTGTGCGTCGGGAATGAACCCCGCGGAGGGGGCACTGCGGATCGCCGCTGGGGAAAGCGGCGGTTCGGGAACGGCCACCCTCCGCAGGGAGGCGGCCGCTGAGCTGGGGCGGGAACCTCAGCTCTGCTTGCTGATCTGGGAGAACTCCAGCTCCACCGGGGTTTCGCGGCCGAAGATCGAGAGCAGGGCCTTGAGCTTGTTGCGCTCGCCCGACACCTCGATCACCTCGCCCTGGAAATCCTTGAACGGACCGGCGGTGACCAGGATCTGGTCGCCCTCGCTGAGGTTCACCTTCACCATGGGCTTCTTCTCGGCGGCACGCTTGAAGATGCGGTCCACTTCCTGGCGGCTGAGAGGACGGGGCTTGATGTGGCCCCTGGCCTTGGCTGTGGCGCGCCGGTCTTCCTGCCCCACGAAGTTGATCACATGGGGGGTGCTGCGCACCGCCATCATCGTGTCTTCATCGAGCACCATCCGCACCAGAACGTAGCCCGGGAACACCTTCTCCTCGATCGACTGGCGGCTGCCGTCCTTCTTCAGCTTCACCCCGGGGGTCTGGGGAATCTCGATCTCGAAGATGCGGTTGTTGACGCCGAGGGTGACGGCCCGCTGCTCCAGGGTGGCCTTCACCTTCTTCTCGCAGCTGGAGGCCACCTGCACGGCGTACCAGCGAGCCACCTGGGGGCGGATCTGCTCGGTGCCGCCGCCTTCGGCCGGCGCGGCGGCGGCGGGGTCAGCGGCGACGCCATCGGCGCTGACGCCATCGGCGTCGAGGGTGCTGTCGCTGAGGAACTCGGACACAGGGCTGTGGGGAAGGGGCATCAGCGGAACACCTGGGTGGCGGCCCAGCCATAGAAGCGATCAACGGCGGCGATCGCCGCGGCCGAAAGGCCCACCATCAGAATCACCGCCACCGACTCGCTGAACAGCTGCTGACGGCTGGGCCAGACCACCTTGCGCAGCTCTTCGAGGCAGGCGGCGGTGAAGCTCAAGGCCCCAGCACCGGCTTGCGGCCGGGGAGAGTCGGCGGCAACGGCAGCCTGGTCTACGGATTGGGCCGTGGGTTGGGCGGTGGGCGGAGGGGTGGATGGGGTGGTGGGTTGGGCGGTGGGTTCCACGGGCGCTGGCGCACGGGGGCGTCCGCGCGATACGGCAAACGATCACCCTACCGGACGCCTCAGACGATGGGCTCGAAGCGGAGGCTGTCGGCATCGCCCAGTTCCACCCGAACGCCCCCCATGCCGGCGAACCGCTCGGCCAGAAGCTCGCTGGCCAGCGGGTTCTCGATGCGGCGGCGCAGCACCCGCCGCAGGGGCCGGGCGCCGTACTCCGGTTCGTAGCCCTGGTGCGCCAGCGCCTGCACCACCGGCTCCGTCACCACCAGGCGCAGCTGCTGCTCGGCCAGCAGGCCCGCGAGCTCGGCGATCTGCAGCCGCACGATGCGCTGCAGGTCGGCGGGCTCCAGCGGGCGGAAGCGGATCACCTCATCGATCCGGTTGAGGAACTCCGGCCGGAAATGGCTGGCCAGGGCCTGGTCGATCTCCTGCTGGAGCCGCTCCAGGGGCCCCGGCTCCCGGGCGCTGCGCAGGATGGCCCGGCTGGCCAGGTTGCTGGTCATGATCACCACCGTGTGACGGAAATCCACCGTGCGCCCCTGGGAATCGGTGAGGCGGCCGTCATCGAGCACCTGCAGCAGCAGGTTGAACACCTCCGGGTGGGCCTTCTCCACCTCATCGAGCAGCAGCACCGCATAGGGCCGGCGCCGCACGGCCTCGGTGAGCTGACCGCCCTCCTCGTAGCCCACATAGCCGGGGGGCGCCCCCACCAGCCGGGCCACGGCGTTGCGCTCCATGTACTCGCTCATGTCGAGCCGCACCAGGGCCTCCTCCTCATCGAAGAGGGCGGCGGCCAGGGCCTTGGCCAGCTCGGTCTTGCCGACGCCGGTGGGGCCCAGAAACAGGAAGGAGCCCACCGGCCGGCGGGCCGACTGCATGCCGGCGCGGGCCCGGCGGATGGCCGCCGCCACCGCAGCCACGGCCTCGGGCTGGCCGATCACCCGCTCGCCCAGGCGGGCCTCGAGATCAAGCAGTTTCTGCCGTTCGCCGGCCAGCAGGCGCTGCACCGGGATGCCGGTGGAGCGGGCCACCACATCGGCGATGTCCCCCGGCTCCACCTGCTCGCGCAGCATCGGATCGCGCTGCAGCTCGCTCTCCAGCGCCTCACGCCGCTGCTGCACCCCCTGGAGCTGGTCGATCCGCAGCCGGGCGGCCTCCTCGTAGTCGCCATCACGCTCGGCCTCGGTGATCGCCAGGCGCAGGTCATCGTCCTCCAGGAGCAGATCGCGCAGTTCGGCGAGCCGGTCGCGCTCGGCCTGCCAGCGCTGCTGCAGGGCGCTGAGCGCCTCCGTGGCCTGGCGGCGACGCTGCTGCAGGGCGGTGCGCTCCTCCACGGGGGCGGTCTCGGCGGCGAGCAGGGCCAGTTCCACGCGGCGCAGCTCCGCCTCGGCCTCCTCCACCAGCCTTGGCTTCGAGGTCACCTCCATGCGCAGCTGGGCGGCGGCCTCGTCGATCAGGTCGATGGCGGAATCGGGCAGGCAGCGGTCGGTGATGTAGCGATCGGCCAGGCGCGCCGCCGCCACCAGGGCCGCGTCGGTGATGCTCACGCCGTGGTGGAGTTCATAGCGCTCCTTGAGGCCCCGCAGGATCTCCACGCTGGTCTCGAGGTCGGGCTCGCGGATCTGCACCTGCTGGAAGCGGCGCTCCAGGGCCGGATCCTTCTCGATGCCGCGGCGGTAGTCCTCCGGGGTGGTGGCGCCCACGCAGCGCAGCTCGCCACGGGCCAGGACCGGCTTGAGGATGCTGCCGGCATCGGTGCCCGAGCGCTCGCCGCCCACCACGGTGTGCAGCTCATCGATGAACAGGATCACGCCGCCGTCGGCGTCGGCGTCGGCCTCGCGCACTTCGTCGAGCACCTGGCGCAGGCGCTCCTCGAACTGGCCGCGGTACTTGGCCCCGGCGATCAGGGCCCCCAGGTCGAGGGCCACCAGCCGCTGGCCGCGCAGGGCGTCGGGCACATCCCCGGCCACGATCCGCTGGGCCAGCAGCTCCGCCACCGCGGTCTTGCCCACACCGGGCTCGCCGATGAGCACGGGATTGTTCTTGCTGCGGCGCGAGAGCACCTGGATCAGCCGGCGGATCTCCACATCGCGGCCGATCACGGGATCGAGCTCGCCGGCGCGGGCGGCGGCGGTGAGGTCGCGCCCGTAGCGGGCCAGGGCGCTGAGCTCGGGGGGCTCCACGGCGTCAAGCCGCAGGGTGCCGGTGGGCGCCTGGGGCTCCGGCGGCGAGGGCGGCGCCGGCTCGGGGGAGCGCGCCGCCACCCTGGGGCTGGACCATGGTGCCGGTGGCGCCTCGCCCCACACGTCCTCGATCAGGGCCGATCCAGCTGCAGGGCCGGCGGCCGGGGCAGAGGATGGCGGCGGTGCCGGGGCCGCAAGGCGGCGGCGCAGCAGTTCCTCGCTCAGTCCTGCGCCGGCAAGCACCGCCGCGCCGATGCGCGGTTCAGCCAGCAGGGCGGTGAGCAGGTGGCCCACCTCCAGCGACCCATCTCCCCAACGGAGGCGGCAGCGGTCGGCCGCCTCGAGCAGATCCTCGAGCGCATCGCCGATGAACAGCTCCGAGCCGCGGGCGGGGGGCTGGTCGGCGCAGAAGGTCTCAAGGCGGTCGAGCAGGCGATCGGGGTCCACCGGCAGGGCCTCCACCAGCGGCGCGAAGTGCCGATCGAGCCAGAGCGCCTGCAGCAGGTGCTCCACGTCCATGGTGCCGTGGCGCCAGCGGCGAGCCTGGTTCTGGGCGGCGAGCAGCAGATCCCAGGCCTGCTCGCTGAAGCGGTCGGGCTCGGCGGTGAGGCTGCCGGCAGCCGCAGGGGTGGAGCGCATCGGACCCTCAGGCGCGGGAGGCGAGCTGGATCAGCTCCACCTTGTAGCCGTCGGGATCCTCCACGAAGGCGATCACGGTGCTGCCGTGCTTCATCGGCCCGGGCTCGCGGGTGACCCGCCCACCCTTGGCCTGGATGGTGGCGCACACCCCGTGGATGTCGTCCACGCCGATGGCGATGTGGCCATAGCCGCTGCCGAGCTCGTAGCTGGCGGTGTCCCAGTTGTGGGTGAGCTCCAGCACGGTGTGGTCGCTCTCCGCGCCGTAGCCCACGAAGGCGAGGGTGAAACGGCCGCCGGGGTAGTCCTTGCGGCGCAGCAGGCGCATGCCCAGCACCTCGGTGTAGAAGGCGAGGGATCGCTCGAGATCACCCACCCGGAGCATGGTGTGCAGCAGGCGCATGGCAACGGTGTACGGCCGGCCTCCATTGTGGCGAGCGCGGCTGGCCCGGCCCCCCGTGCGCGCCGCCGGTGCCCGTTGTCACAAAAGGTGGGCTGGGGTTGACCCATAGGATCCAGGCCAGTCAGCAGCAGCCGGACCTTCCGTGAGCGACTCCCTGGATCTCGTGATCGATACCGTGGTGGCCCGGGAGGTGCTCGACTCCCGCGGCACGCCCACCGTGGAGGCGGAAGTGGTGCTGGAAGGCGGCGCCAGCGGCCGGGCGATCGTGCCCAGCGGCGCCAGCACGGGCGCCCACGAGGCCCATGAGCTGCGCGACGGCGGCAGTCGCTATCTGGGCAAGGGCGTGGAGAGCGCGGTGAGCAACATCGAGGAGAGGATCGCCCCGGCTCTGTGCGGCCTCAACGCCCTCGAGCAGGGGGCCGTGGACGGGGCGATGATCGAGCTCGACGGCTCCGACAACAAGAGCGCACTGGGGGCCAACGCGATCCTGGCGGTGAGTCTGGCGACGGCCCGGGCGGCCGCCAACGGCGTTGGGCTGCCCCTCTATCGCTACCTGGGCGGGCCGATGGCCACCCTGCTGCCGGTGCCGCTGATGAATGTGATCAACGGCGGCGCCCACGCGGCCAACAGCCTCGACTTCCAGGAGTTCATGCTCGTGCCCCACGGCGCCCCCAGCTTCCGCGAGGCGCTGCGCATGGGCACCGAGGTGTTCCACACCCTCAAGGGCCTGCTCCAGGACCGGGGCCTGAGCACGGCGGTGGGCGATGAGGGCGGCTTCGCTCCCGACCTGGGCAACGATGAGGCCGGCGAGCTGCTGGTGCGGGCGATCGAGAAGGCCGGCTACAAACCCGGCGACCAGATCTCCCTGGCCCTGGACGTGGCCAGCACCGAATTCTTCCGGAACGGCCGCTACTCCTTCGCCGGCGGCAGCTACAGCAGCGCCGAGATGGTGGAGCAGCTGGCGGCGCTGGTGAGTCGCTTCCCGATCGTGTCGATCGAGGACGGGCTGGCCGAGGACGACTGGGACGGCTGGGCCCTGCTCACCGAAAAACTGGGCCGCACGGTGCAGCTGGTGGGCGATGACCTGTTCGTGACCAACACCAGCCGCCTGCAACGCGGCATCGATCTGGGGGTGGCCAACTCGATCCTGATCAAAGTCAACCAGATCGGCTCGCTCACCGAAACCCTGCAGGCGATCGACCTCGCCGGCAGAGCCGGCTACACGAGCGTGATCAGCCACCGCTCCGGCGAAACCGAGGACACCACCATCGCCGACCTGGCGGTGGCCACCCGGGCTGGCCAGATCAAGACGGGCTCCCTGAGCCGCTCCGAGCGCGTGGCCAAGTACAACCAGCTGCTGCGCATCGAGGACGAGCTCGGCAGCCAGGCGGTCTACGCCGGCGCCGAGGACCGGGGCCCGCGCGGCAAGGGCTGAGCCGCACCCGGCTGACAGGGGTCACGAGGCCGGTGCGAGCAGGCGTCCCAGCAAGCCGTCTGGGCAACCACCCCAGGAACCCGGCGCCGTTCACGGTTCCGGGCCTGCCGAGACCACTGGCTTCAGCTGGCCTGCAACTGGAATCGATCGCGTGACGAAGAGGTCGATGCCCGTCGTGACCACGGTGGCCTCCAGAGACCATTTGCACGTTTCTTTGAAGCTTGCTTCCAGTTGATCAGCGATCCACTTCACAGCGCCCATGTTTTTGCTGGGGATTCTCGAGACGTCAAGTTGTAGATTCAGCTGCTTGCTGGCGAATTGAGACAGGACAGCCCAGCCCGAGACAACCGTTGCTGGAATATCCAGGCTGAACCGGAAGGAATAAGGCAGTCGCGTCGCCATGGAGAAATCCCGGCAGAGTTCGATTTCTTGATGGACGACGGTCTGCCGCGATGTGGAGTCGCTTGAGTCACCACGACTGTATTGATAAGATTCAATCACTGCGCTCAGAACCAACGACACCCGCTTCACAAAGCAAGGCCGGAAAAGCTCTATTCTGATCTTGCCAGAGACGCACCCGCCCACGATGAGCGGACCCGGATCTACCTCGATAGAGACTTTGCCCGTAAGTCGACGACGAATCATGCCAACGATCAAGACAACCAGCAGACCGGCTATCGCGGAATAGACCAGCACCTCGATGATGGTGGCCACGACAGACTTACCCATCCCACCAAAGCAGAGATCACAGCACCATACGAATCCAGCAACCTGCAACCCTCCCACCAGGCTTGCCTGGGTGTGTGCCCGCCGTGCGCCAGTGGTTCCGGGGGTGCCCGCTCAATGGTGGTTCAACCAACAGCCTGAGGCGGCCCAAGACCCGCAATCCCTGCTCCAAGGGCAGCTCCCCCCGGGGCTGCCGGCAGCAGCAGCAGCTTGCCTCGCACAGCCACCTGTCAGGCGACAGCGAACACGGGTCGGGGACCGACAGCGGGTGGCGCTGAATACCATCTTCCCAGCCCTTGAATGGCATCGGAGCGCTGATCCACCCAGGCGATCGCTGGGTGGGAATGCGCCAATACGCCGCCGTGCGGCTCGGGCCAGGTCTTGATCGGCTGCTGCTCAAGGGTCGTCAGCGGCGACCATCAGCGGCTGAGCTGGTCGAGGCGGCCATCGCGGGCCAGGCGGGCCTGGGCCTTCAGCCAACCCAGACCCACCGGCACCGCCAGGGCCAGGGGCACCGCCACCAGGGCCGGACGGCTGCTGGCCGCCAGCAGGGAGGCGGCCACGGCCAGTCCGCCGAGCAGGAAGGCCTGGCCCGCGCTCTGCTGCGCCAGGGCCAGGCGCCGCAGCAGGCGATCGGTTTCACCGGCCCGGATCTGCACCTGCAGATCGCCCTGTTCGATGCGGCTGAGGCTCTCGTCGAGGCGACGGGGGATACCCAGGGCGCGACTGCCCACCTCGGCCGCCTGGCGGGAGAGTTCGTTGAGCAGATCGTTGGCGCCGCTTCCGCTGGAGGTCATCAGGGGCAGGAGGTAGGGCCGGGCGATCGCCATCAGGCTAAAGCCGGGATCGAGGCTGCGGCCCACGCCTTCGAAGGTGGAGAGGGCCCGCATCACGAAGATCAGCTCGGCCGGCAGGCGGAAGGGCTGGCCGTACACCAGGGCATAGAGATCGCCCGACAGCTTGTCGAGCACGTTGGCGGAGAAGGGCGGGGTGAGGGCGTCGTCGAGCATCACCCGCACCAGCCGGCGCACCGGGCCTGGATCGATCCCCGCGGCGATCACGCCGGCCGCCTGCATCTCGCTCACCAGCCCGGCGGCGTCGCGGGCGGCGGCGGCGGTGATCATGCGGCCGAGGCGCGAGCGCAGCCGGGCCGAGATCTGGCCCATCATCCCGAAGTCGTAGTAGATGAGGGCCCCGTCGCTGGCCACGGCCAGGTTGCCGGGGTGGGGGTCGGCATGGAAAAAGCCGAAGCGCACCAGCTGCTGGAGATAGCTGGCCGCTCCCTTCTCGGCCACCGCGGCGGGGTCGATGCCGGCCTCGATCAGGGCGCGACGCTGGTTGATCTTGATGCCGGGCACGTAGTCGAGGCAGAGCACCCGGCGGCGGCTGAGCTCCCACACCACGGCGGGGATGCGGATGCCGGGATCGTCGAGGAACTGCTGACGGAAGCGAGCCGCATGCTCGGCCTCCAGGCGGAAGTCGAGCTCGCGCAGCAGCACGCGGCGGCATTCCTTGGCGATGCCGATCCAGTCGCGGCCGCGGCCCCAGCGCGGATGGCGCTGCACCACCGCCGCCACCTGCTGCATCACCTCCAGATCCAGGCGGAAGATGCGCTCCAGACCGGGGCGCTGCACCTTGAGCACCACCTGGCGGCCGCTGCGCAGGCTGGCGCGATGCACCTGGGCCAGGCTGGCGGAACCGAGGGGCTCGGCCTCGATGTCGATGATCTCGGCGCAGCGCTCCCCCAGCTCCTGCTCCAGCAGCTCCTGCACCACGGCGAACGGGAAGGCGGGCACCCGGTCCTGCAGGTGGGCCAGCTCCTCCACCAGCTCCGCCGGCAGCACGTCGGGCCGGGCGGAGAGCAGCTGGCCCAGCTTGATGAAGGCCGAACCCAGCGCCAGGAAGCGGCCCGCCAGCCAGCGGGCGCGGCGCCGGGCGCGCTGGCGCTGGCGCTCCTCCGTCCAGCCACCGGGATAGGTCCAGCGCCGGCCTTCCCACCAGAGCCGGGCGAGCAGGGCCAGGGCCACCCACCAGATGCGCAGCGGACGCAGGATCACGGGCGATCGAGGCGCTGGGCAAGGGCGGCGATGCGGGCGCGCAGGTTGTCGATCCGGGTCTGCGGATCGGAGCCGCAGTTCGCGGCGGCCGGCGCTCCGGACGCGGTGGGCCAGCCTTGACGGCCTTCGCTGCCCTCCCCGCGCTCGATGCGCTCGGCCTCGGCCTCCACTTCCTGCCAGAACAACTGCATTTCCTGGCGCAGCCGGCCGGGCGCATCCTGGGCGAGCAGGCTCAGGGCGGCGGCGGCATCGAGCAGGCCCCCGCCAAGGCGGGCCGCCAGCCGCTGCAGCGAAGCCTGGATCAGGGATTGCGGCGCACTCATCGCTGGCCCGGTGCTGGCGTGAACTGTGGCAGATCCGGGGTCAGGGCGAGGGCTCCGGCGGCGGCAGCTGGGGTGCGGCGGGGATGGCCGGCCGGGAGTCTTCCGGCCCGGGCGGCGGCGCTCCGAGCACGCTCCCGCTCTCCAGGGGTGGCTCTGGAGCCTGGAGGCGTTGCTGGGCCTCGGCCGCCGCGCGGCGAGCCCGCTCCTCGGCGCGATGGCTTTCGGCCCGCAGCTCGATCAGGTCGAGATCGGCGCGAAGCAGCTGGATGTCACCGCCGGAGCTCTGGCGCAGGCTCTGGAGGCTGGTGCCGGGGAAGGGCCTCAGATCGAAGGTCTGGCGCAGCTGCACGAAGCCGGCCCACTGGAGCGCCAGCAGGCGGTTGGTGATGCCGTAGCCAAGCGCCAAACAGATCCCCACCACCAGTGGAGTGCGCCAGAGCCGCGGCTTGCGGGGCACGGCCGGGCGCCGATCAGTGGTCGCGAGGTCGGGGGGGCGCGGGGGTGGAGGGGGCGGAGGCGGCGCGGGCGGACGGGCTTTGGCCATCCACCCAGTCTGCTCGCAGCGACCGCCCGATGCTCCACCCGGCGGCCGGTGCCCAGCTGACGGGCTGATGGGGCCCGGAAGCCGAGTCCGGCGTGGCCGTCGTTCCCCCTGGAGAACCCAGAGCGCTCCACCTCCCCATGGCCGCGTGCACCGCGATCGCCGCGGCACGGGCGCCGCTCCTGGTGGCCGCATCCCCGGTCGCCTGGCGCAGCCGTCCAGGCCCACCGCCTGCCGGTGGATCAGCGCGGTGACCCGCGCTGCCGGGATCCGCTTCCCCAGCAGCGATCGAGTGGGCACCACCAGGGGTTCTCTGCGCTGCAGGGGCAAGCGTGGGATGGCCATTGAGGCGGGGCAGTCGCTGGGCTGTTTCAGCCGCTGGTGGAGCAGCGGCAGTGGTAGCGATCGCTCGCTTCAGGCTGTTGAGAATCTGGGAACTGTGGTGGTGTTCGCGGGCCATCAGGTCGTCCGGAGAACGGCAGGTTCGGGGATGGCAAGCGTCCGACGGGTGCGCAGCAGGTTCTGCTGGTGGGCCTGGGACGGTCCGTGACCAACGGGCAGGATCCACGCTGGCGGGACGAGCTCACGGAGCTCACCGCTGCGGGGGCTGCTGGAGCACATCTGCGGGGTGCCGTTCACTGTTCTGAGCAGATCGGTGTTGTGTGGGGATCCTTGTTCTGAGCCCAGTCCGTGTTCTGAGCCAATCCAGTGCTGAGCGCAATCGGTGCTGAACGCAATCGGTGCTGAACGCAATCGGTGCCGCCCCTGAGGCCGGCAAGGAGGAACGGGATCTGCAACGATCCTGAGAATCGCCGCCCATCCGGGTGAAGATGAGCCTGGGCCTGGGCCATCCCGTGGCCGTAGGCGGTAGTGCCTTCGGGCCGCCGTCAGACTGGCCAGGAGGAGGGCGAAGGGGAGTTCCAGCTTCCGAGAGGCGCCGGCGACAGACAAGAGCCCATCGCTTCACGCCAGGCCCACCGTGTAGGGCCAGATGCAGGCGTAGTGGCGGTATGGGTCTGGATCGGCAGGGGTGTTCGGACAACCGAGAAAAGAGCTCAGGTCTGCGGCGGTAATGCGCCCCCGTCGTGCGGCCTGCAGGCGCAGATTGAGCGGTCCGGACTGCCTTACGTACAGCTTACACGCCACTGGAAGCCATCGGTGCGCGGGGGTTTCGAGCGCTGAAGATCAGAAGGGGGCTGTTGTGAATTGGATTTACCGGTAATCATTAGACCCGTCCGCTGAATCATGAGATTGGCCTGGTACACCCGCGAATTTACTGGCTCGCGATTGTAAAGACCATATCTGTGACAGCCCTACGGAACGATTCATTTTTAACGAACTGCTTGTAGACTTGGGTGTCATCCTTGAGCGGAGGCTGCATCACTCGGCCGAGCGCAGCGTCGTCGGCCATGCGTGCGGTATGCGGTGGATTGGCCTTGGCATTCTGCAAGGCGGCTTCGGCGGTAACCTTCAGGGCGACGGCCTCTCGGATGCGGCGCAAGATACGATCGCCGTTGTTGAACAATGTGCCGTACTGATCATTGAACGCCTGCAGATTATTGCTCAGGCGATCGAGATCAGGCTCCGGCTTGAGGCCACCTGCGTCGGTTGGCACGGGATCAATCTCGGCATCCTCGTCGGCAAGGGCGATCTTCATGGCAGCTTGCTTCTTGGCGCGATAGCTGTCCATGTCGATCGCTTCGAGGATGCCGTTGGCGACATCTTCTTCTTTGGGCGTCGGGAGCTTGGACGTGAGGAGATCCAGGAAGATCAATCGTATCTCCCACTCGGTATTGTTGCAGGTGATCACCGAGGAGAGGGATGCATTGGTGCGGCAGAAGTTCTTGGCCTTGCCCTTGAACTCAACCTGGCCGTCCTCTTCAAGCTGCTCTTCATCCACCGCCCTGCAGGCGTCAAGGGGGGAACCTGCTCGGTGTCGCGCAGATCGCTGTCGGGCTCATACTCAACAATGGCAGGCTTCCCGGCGATGGTGTCTGCAAAGAAGCCTCGCGGCGGGTCATGGGACTGCTTGCAAGGCTTGTGCACTTGTACCCGTTCAGAGGGCGGGACAGCTCAGGGCGCCCATCGGAGCTGCTGAACGCTTGACGGCGCCCTGATTTGCGCTTGCATCTCAGATAGAGACTGCCTGAGATGATCGCCGCTCCTGCTGGCATTTCCGAGGCTGACTGGTTGGCGTGGCCAGCCTTCGCCAAGGAGTTCATCCTGGATCAGCAGGGAGAGCTACAGGCTCAGAAGCAGGAGATCGCTCAGCTCCGCGACCAACTCACCGCCCTGGCTACTGAGCTTTCAGAGCTGCGCGAGCGGATCGGCCGCAGCTCGCGCAACTCCTCCAAATCACTCTCCAGTGATGGGCCTGCGTTTCAACCACCCGAGCGGCGGAAGGGCAGCGGCCGCAAGCGCGGCGGCCAGCCGGGCATCCCGGGTCAGGGCCGGAGCCGCTGCCGATCGAGCGGGTGGATGAGGTGGTTTCGCCATTGATGGGCGTACCACGCGCCACGAGGGCTACGCCAAATCGATCAACGCCCGCCGCGGCATCGAGAAGGTGTTTGGCTGGATCAAACAGTGGGGCGGCCCGCGCCAGTTCAAGCTGCGCGGCACCGACAAGGTAAGTGCGGTGTTCGCCCTGCACGTGATCGCCTACAACCTGATCCGCCTGCGCAACCTGCTCCGTCCCGCAGCGATGGAGGCAGCATGAGCGGCGCCTTACCCAGATGTGTAGCCAATTGCACGGCCAAAAGCCTCAAAAACTGCCCAAACGGGCCGGATTTAGCCCTCTGAACTGCGCTGAGAGCTGAAATCAGCAAGAAATCAGCTTTTGGCTGGGAAAAACGTGCTTCCTGCGGTGGTTTTTCCGCAAACCCCTAACGGATGAGCAGCGCCCTGGCTACTGCCGCCTGCGCGAAGAAGCCCACTGCAAACGAGAGTGTCCGAATCCATGGCACTGCGAAAGTGTAGGCAACTGCATGAACGACGCGGGCCCAGAAGTACACCATTGCCGCACTGCCCACTATTGTGCTTGTGACACCAGCGACCTGCGCCAGCAGTACGAGCGGCGCGAAGACAATAAGGTTCTCGACCGCGTTCGCGTGAGCCTTCATCAGGCGCCGCGCCCAAGGGGACTGCGGTTTCGGATTGTCTGGATATCCAACTGAGTTCATCAATCCCCGTACCGCAAGGCGATCAAGGATGTACGGCACCCATAGGAGGCCCGTCCATGCGGTGACGAGCGTCAGGTACATGAGTTCTGTCTTCACGGACGTCTCCGGTTTGAGAGGACAAGAAAAGCCTAGCAGAGGAACATTCTTCCGGCGGCTAACGGATAAGTTCAGCGGTTGACGCGGCTTTGTGCGTCAATCCGCTGCAACGCCGGGTTAAAAATGACGTAGCCGTTCAGGGGGCGGGATGGCTCAGCGCGAACTTTGTTGCTGCTGAACCCTTGACGGCAGCTTGATTCCTGGTTGGATCTCAGGCAGAGACTGTCTGTGATGAGCACGCCTCCTGCCGGGATTCCAGAAGCGGATTGGCTGTCGTGGCCACC
>Ga0315900_10003344_pt1 | contig 23556 bp, 24 predicted proteins | sample LakEriMetagenome_FD_203521 | JGI IMG/M metagenome (GOLD analysis project Ga0315900, IMG submission 203521) | Freshwater fungal communities from buoy surface, Lake Erie, Ohio, United States - Buoy 12 MA114 | ecosystem: Environmental > Aquatic > Freshwater > Lake > Lake biofilm | place: USA: Lake... | reverse complement strand
CTGCGGCTGGCCACGATGACGGGCGAGCAGCACGCCGAGCGCAAGATCGCGCTGGACCGGCGGATGCAGCCGTGCAGCTTCTTCGACAAGGAAGTCTGGTTCCGCGGGGTGATCGACTTCACGGCGCTCCGCGAGAACCACGCACTGGTGGTCGATTACAAGACAGGCAAGCCGCACTCGAAGTTCCGGCAGCTCAAGACCAACGCGCTGCACATCTTCGCCGAGTTCCCGAGCGTGCAGTCGGTGGATGTCCGCTACTATTGGACGACGACCGGCACGACCACGGGTGAGGTCTACAAGCGCGAGCAGGCGCCGGCGATGTGGGCCGAGATCGCCCCCGACCTGAAGCAGTACGCCCAGGCGTTCAAGACAGAGAGCTTCACGCCCCGGCAGTCGGGGCTGTGCAAGGGCTGGTGCGTGGTGACCGAGTGCGAGTTCTGGGGGCGCAAGCGGGCCAAGTGACTGTCCGCCAGCTTGTGCGGAAACCCGAAACCACGCATTGCCCGAGAGCGGGCTGACAGAGGCGACAAATGAGTAGTGAAACCCCCGAGCGGCGCAACATCGGTCCAGCGTGGGCGGGAAGGAATGCGTTATAACGCCGTTGCAGAGCGCTTCGAAAAAACGGGGGCCATTTCGCACGGGGCTCTGAAAAAGAGCTTACGTCGCTGATATGGAGGCGCTTACCGCTATGCTGAAGGAGACCAACCATGAACCAACGACACATTCGGGAGACCCTCGCAGCCCTTCGAGAGGATGGGTTCGAGATCATCGACTGGCGGATGGCCAAACACGTGGTAATACGTGTGCAGAAGCACGGCCATCAAGCATCGCTCGTGCTGAGCAACTCACCCCGGGACAGGCACCACGTGGTCGAGAACACGCTCAAGGTCGCGCGCAGGATGTGCACCGCATGATCGGCCCGCAGACAGAGCTACTGATCCGCATCGCCGACTGGCTGCTGGCGGCCAACATGATGTGGCGCGGCTGCGAGTTCGCTGCCATGATCCTGGCGCACGGAGGACTGACATGGCGCGGGTGAAGACCTACAGGAACGAGAACGACGTCAAGGCGCAGGTCAAGAAGCTGCTGGACCAGCATGGCTGGCTCCACTGGGCGGTCCCCATGAACGGCTTCGGGTCCAGCGGCATCTCCGACCGCAACGCGCTGAAGGATGGTGTATTCCTCGCGATCGAGTGCAAGTTCGGCAGCAACAAGCCGACCGCGCTCCAGTACGCCTACCTCCAGAACGTCATCCACCAGGGTGGCTACGCCTTCGTCGTCCACGAGAAAAACATTGACGCGCTCGGGGTCTGGTTGGCATCCAAGAACGGAGAGCTTCCGGAACGGATGGCGTTTGGGCTGTTGACCGCATGAACGACCTCGACTGGGTCCGCCTCTGCGCGGGCGAGAAGCACGAGGGCACGCTGCTCTGTGACTACTGCGAGCAACCGGAAGCTCCCGACCGCTATATCTTCGTCAGTGGCTTGAAGCCGGTAGCGATCTGCCATATGTGTGTCGGGCGCTTTCACGCCATGGTCGACGCCACGGTCGAGCGCGCTCTGATCGAGAGGACAGGCGAGAGCCTGCACTAACTGGATGCTCGTCCACGCGCCGTCCCAGAGCCTTGTCTTTCAGGCTGCCGATCCCTTCGCCGTCCGTGAGCTGATCCCCAAGAGCAGGTTGCTGCCGAGCGGCGACTACAACGTCGCGGTCAAGCACACCCTGCCGGCGACACGGCTGCTGCGGAACCTGGGCTACGACGCGCCCTCACCGATCCTGACCAGCTACGACTGGCCCGGGAAGTACAAGCCTTTCGCGCACCAGAAGGTCATGGCGGAGTTCCTGACGCTCCACCACCGAGCGTTCAACCTGTCCGACATGGGTGTGGGCAAGAGCGCGGCCGCACTCTGGGCCGCCGACTGGCTGATGAAGCAGAAGATCGTCCAGCGCGCCCTGATCCTGACGCCGCTCTCCACCATGGACCGCGTGTGGAAGAACGACATCTTCGACGTGCTAATGCACCGCGTGGCCAGCACCATTTATGGCACGCGCGAGCGGCGCCTGGACATGCTCAAGGTCAACGCCGACTTCTACATCGCGAACCACGACGCGCTGGGCATCCCGGACGTCACCGCGGCGATCCGCCGGCGGGACGACATCGACCTCGTCATCGTCGACGAGGCGAGCATGTTCCGCAACCACGACACGCGGCGCTTCAAGGCGCTGAAGAAGATGCTCCGCGGGGACCAGCGGCTCTGGCTGCTCACGGGCACGCCGTGTCCCAATGCGCCGACCGACGCCTGGGCTCTGGCCCAGCTCGTCTCACCCGAGCGAGTGCCGCAGTTCTTCGGCAGCTTCAAGCGCCAGACGATGGTGCAGGTGACCAACTTCAAATGGGTCGCGCGGCCGGACGCCTACACCCTGGCCTACGACGCCATGCAGCCCGCGGTGAGGTTCAAGAAGTCCGACTGCCTGGACCTGCCGCCCGTCACCTACCAGGACCGTCAGGCCGACATTACCAAGGAGCAGCGCGAGGCGCTGAACACCATGCGCACGGACATGGTGGCCGAGATTGCGAAGGGCTCAGTGACCGCGGTGAACGCCGCTGACAAGATCAACAAGCTCCGCCAGATACTGTGCGGCGTGGTGAAAGTCCCTGACACCGGCGAGTACATCTCCCTCCCCCACCAGCCGCGCACCGACGTGTTGCTGGAAGCGATCGAGGGTGCCAGTGCGAAAGTACTGGTCATCGTTCCGTTCAAGGGTATTATCCAGAGCTTGGAGGGGGAAGTGTCCAAGCACCGCAGCTGCGCTGTTCTGAACGGTGACGTCTCGCCTGGGATGCGGGACAAGATTATCCGGGACTTCAAGACGCAGCCTGATCCGCACGTCTTGCTCTGCCACCCCAAGGTGATGGCTCATGGCCTGAACCTCACGGAGGCTGACACGTTGATCTTCTACGCACCCATCTACTCGAACGACGAGTTCCTCCAGGTGGTCGAGCGGTTCAACCGGACCGGGCAGACGCGGAAGATGACGGTGGTGAAGATCGGCGCGCACCCGCTGGAGTGGGAAATCTACAAGCTCCTGGACGGCAAGCGCATCTCGCAGAACAGCATCCTGGACCTTTACCGCACCGTCACGGGTTGACAGGCCGTATGCGACCGACTAGTATCTACGAACAGTGATGAGAGGAAGAACCGATGGACACCGCCCGACTGGTCAAAGCCTACCTCAAGATGCGTGAGGCGCGAGCCACGCTGAAGCGCTCCTTCGAGGAGGAGGACAACAAGATCAAGGCGCAGATGGAGAAGCTGGAGAGCACGATGCTGGGCTTCCTGAACAGCAGCCAGATCGACAGCGTCGCCACGCCGACCGGCACCTTCTACCGGCAGGAGGAGATCACCCCGACCTGCGCCGACTGGCACACCTTCCACGGCTGGATCAAGGACAACGACGCCTTCGACTTCCTGGAGAAGCGCGTCACCAAGAAGGCTGTGAAGGACTACATGGAGAGCAACGCCGGGGCGATCCCGCCGGGGCTCTCGATCTTCCGGGAGTTCGTCGTCCGTGTGCGGCGGCCTTCCTGAAGCTGACTACCTGAAACCCTGATACTCTGGAGAACCCCATGAGCAACGCGCTCAGCATCTTCGACGGGCCGCGCATCAGCGTCCCGGCCCACGTCGCCTCCTTCTTCGCGGAGGAGAGCAACATCCCGGACCGCCCGACGGTCCCGGCGCTGACCTTCGAGGGCAAGGTCTGGCAGGTCAACATCGACGGCGAGAAGACCAAGATGCTTCGCCGCGACGAGGACGGCGAGATGGTCCCGGTGCCGACCATCAAGGTCGTGATCCTGGGCTTCAACGCGCGCCGCGGCCGCGCCTACTACCCGAGCAGCTACAACCCCGACAATCCCGGCAAGCCGGAGTGCTGGTCGGACGACGGCATCGCGCCGCACGCCTCGATCGCCGAGCCCAAGGCATCGAAGTGCGACGGCTGCCCGCTCGCGGCGAAGGGCTCCAAGCAGACCGATGACGGCCGCTCCGTCGCGGCGTGCTCGCAACACCGCCTCCTGGTCGTCGTGCCCGAGAAGAAGCTCGACATGCAGCCGCTGCGCATGAAGATTTCGGTCACGTCCGACTGGGACAAGGAGAGCCCGGACCTCCAGAAGGAGGGCTGGTTCGCCTTCAACAACTACACGGACATGCTGAAGTCCAAGGGCGTCCAGCACACGGCGAGCCTCGTCACCAAGATGAAGTTCGACCCGAGCAAGGCGTACCCGAAGATCATCTTCAGCCCGGACCGCTGGCTGGACGACAGCGAGCTGGCCCAGGTGGCGCCTGTGGTGAAGTCCCAGGGCGTGAAGGACCTGCTCGGCGGCACCTGGACCCCGGACGGCGCCGCTGGCACCCGCACGGACGAGGAGGAGGCACCCGCGCCGACGCCCAAGGTCGAGGCGCCCAAGCCCGCGCCGAAGGCCGCCAAGCCGGCTCCGGTCGCCCAGGTGGTCGAGGATGCCGAGGAGGAGGTGCTGGAGCGGATCGCGGCGGCACCGGCCAAGGCGCCCAAGCCCGCGAAGGCCGCCGCGGTGGTCATCGACGCGGAGGAGGAGAAGCCGGCCGCCGCGGCTTCGCGGGAGGCGTCAGGGGGTGGTGCCTCCAAGGCTGCGAAGGGTGGGTCCGCGGCGGCCGGGGCATCGGCCGAACTCCCGAAGGAGGTCGCCGACATCCTGGCTGGGTGGGGTGACGAAGACTAACCGTTCCCTGCATCGTTCCGAGTGTGTAGGCTGGGTGTCTTGTGCGAGGCACCCAGCCCCGTCTCCGCCAGCCCCTCAACGGACACGACATGACCCCAGCGGAGTTCCTGCGAACCATCTGGCCGGAAGAAGGTTTCTTCTGCCTCGCCACGCCCTGGGTCACTCCCGAGGGGAAGTCCACCTACCGCCACCGGGTCTTCGGCTCCCCGGGCGAAGCGATCCGAGAGGCCCGCAAGCTGGCCGCCCATGCCGACCTGTTCTTCTGCATCCACAGCCTCCGCGCCGAGAAGGTCTGGAACCCGGTCAAGCCTGACCGGAAGACCGGCGAGCTAGGTGCCTTCGAGGTTCGGACGCAGGCCAACGCGCTCCAGTCGCGTGCCTTCTTCCTGGACCTTGATGTCGGCGAGAGCACGACGCGGGCCTCCAAATACGACACGCAGCACAGTGCCCTGCTGGGCGTGCAGCGGTTCTGCATAGAGACGAAGCTTCCGAAGCCGGTGCTCACGTCGTCGGGTGGTGGAGTGCATGTCTACTGGCCCCTCTCATCCGCGCTGCCGTCCGAGGAGTGGAAGACCCACGCCGCGAAGCTGAAGCATCTCGCTCGGCATCACGGGCTTCTGGCGGACCCTGCCAGGACGACCGACACCGCCTCCGTGCTGCGTGTGGTCGGCTCGTTCAACTGGAAGGACCGCTCCGAGCCCCGCCCTGTGCGGGTCTTGCTCGAAGGTAAGGCCACGCCAACCGATGAGTTTCTCTCGCGGCTTGACAAGGCCGTGATCCGCGCCGGCGTCGACGTGCGGCCGCCGCCTCCGCTGCGCATCGAAAGCGATCTGGGGTCCAACCTGGACGACGTTTTCTCGGGGCCGCCGGTGTCGATCAAGGCGGTTCTGACCGCCTGCGCCCAGATGCGTCAACTCGCCGTGAAGGGCGGCAACGTCTCGGAGCCGGAGTGGTACCACTCCCTCAACCTCGTGCGCTTCGCCGAGAACGGCGAGAAGCTGGTGCACCGCTTCAGCGAGAAGCACCCGAGCTACGATCGCGACGCCACCGACGCCAAGGTGGCCCAGCTCCAGGCCAAGGGGATCAAGCCCACCACCTGCCTCAAGCTGGCCGAGGTGTGCGGCGAGGAGGCGTGCTCAGGGTGCCCCTTCGCCGGCAAGGTGAAGAACCCGCTCATGGCCGCGAGGTTCCGCGACCCGGCCCCTGCTCCCGTTGTCGTGCAGCAGATCGGCCACACGATCATCGAGACCGAGGTGCCTCCGCCGCCGCGGCCATTCTCGCGGCTCAAGTCTGGCGGGATATCCGTCTCGACCAAGAACGCGCAGGGCGACGCCATTGACATGGTGATCTACCCTCACGACCTCTACCCGCTGCGCCGGCTGGTCAACACACAGTCCGAGACCGAGCAGCAGCTGTGGCGCGTGGTCCTGCCGAGGCAGGGCGCCAAGGACTTCATCATCGACGCCGACGCGCTCTACGACCGGCGGAAGTTCCTGGTGACAATCACCAACCACGGCATCTACCCATCCCCCCACCACATCCAGGCGGTGCAGGAATACATGGTCGCTTACATCGCGGAGCTTCAGAAGCTCGCTGACCACGAAGTCCAGTGCAACCATTTGGGCTGGACAGATGAGCAGACGAAGTTCATCCTGCCAGATCGTGTCCTGTATCCGGACGGCACCGCCCGGCCGGCGATGCTCTCCCTGGGAGCGACGCGCGCCTCGACCGCGGTGCATAAGAAGGGCACGCTGGAGCGGCAGGTCGAGCTGCTGCGGTTCTACAATCACCCCAACTACATCGCGAACCAGTTCTTCATCCTGGGCTCGCTGGCCTCGCCGATCTTCCTGGCCACGGGGCACCACGGCGTGCTGGTGAACGCGAGCGGCGAAGCGGGCTCCTCGAAGTCCACCTCGCTCTACACCGCGGCGAGCTTCTGGGGTCAGCCCGAGCTCTACCCGGTCAACGGCACGAACAACGGCGCCACGGTCAAGGGCCGCAACGAGCGCGTGCAGGTGCTGGCCAACCTTCCGGTCTGCGTGGACGAGATCACGCACATGCCGGTGCGGGACGCGGTGGACCTCGCGATGTCCATCTCACAGCCGGGGCATCGCATCCGCCTGGAGACCTCCGGCGTCGAGCGCAGCGGGCCTGGGTCGTACAAGGCGACCATGATGCTCACCACCGCGAACAGCTCGCTGCACAACATCCTCAGCGTCGACAACGCCGCCGGCACGGCGGGCTCGATGCGCGTGTTCGAGATCGCCTTCGCTCCGGCCAACGTCCACACAAAGCCCGAGGCGGACGACTACCTGCACGACCTCAAGCAGAACTTCGGCCACATCGGCGAGGCGTTCGTCTCCTACGTCGTCCGCAACCGCGAGGCGGTCGACCGCCGCGTGCGGGAGCTGATGCGCGAGGTGGACACGGTGGTGAAAATCCAAGCCGCCGAGCGGTTCTGGTCTGCGACCATCGCCGCTGTGATCGCGGCTGCCGAGATCAGCCAGAGCCTCGGGCTGCTGTCCTTCGATCCCCGGGCGCTGATGACCTGGGCGCTGGAGAAGCAGGTGCCCTTCATGCGCGGGGTGGTGGTGGACGAGTACCAGACCCCGCTGGGCGTGATGGCCGACTACCTGGAGAAGATCAACGACCACATCCTGGTCACAACCACGAGCACCTTCGGTGGCGATCAGGTGATCCGCCCCCCTCGCGGCGAGATGCTGGCCCACTACATGCTGAACACCCGGACCATGTGGGTGCTCCAGAAGGGCTTCAAGGACTACTGCATGAAGATCGGGGCCAACTCGCAGAAGATGCTCGTCGAGCTGAGCCGGTCGCAGCCCGATGCCGAGGGGATGCCGAGGCGGGTAGTCATGATCCGCGGCTACCGGAAGCTCCTGGGTGCCCACACCGACTGGGCCAAGGCGCAGAGCACGTGCTTCTCGATCGACATGTCCCACCCCGACGTGGCGGGCGTGGTGGAGGTCGAGGAGGGCCCCCAGGTGACCAAGCCGATCGCGGCCGGCACGGCGACGATCTTCCGGGCGATCAAGGGGGGCAAGGATGCCTGACGACCCGACCCCCGAAGACCTCGCCATCGCCTGGGAGATGTCCGCCCGGCTGCGCGACGCGCCGGCGTGCAACCTCTGCAAGAAGTTTCTCGACAACCCACACGACCGTAGGACAGCCATGGTCTCGATCAGCTGGTGCTACGGATGCTGGTCCGACGTCATGGACAGCATAGCGAGATACAAATCGGACGAGGCTGCATGGCCTCGCCCCACGAAGCGCGTGGTGCGCAGCCGCTGAGGGCGGTTCACAGCGGGGCTAGGAGACGTTCTCCCTGGGTCAGTAACAGGCTGCTCCGACTGCCCCGCCGGGGCAGCCTGTCACCTTCAGCGGATGCCGAGCCAGCCAAGGAACCCGGGGCGGACAGGCATCCCTGCGGCCGCCGGCGCCTCGCCGGTGCGGGACGCGATCGCACTCTGCTGGACCGCGCTGGCCGGACGATCCTCGGACGGGGCCAGCATCCCGAACGACGCCTGACGCTGCCGGCGGGACATGGCGGCGCTCTCGGCGAGACCCGCGGCCCGGAGAGGCAACAGAGTGTTCCGCTCGTTCATCTCGCTCGCGCCCATGGCGTTGCGGTCGAAGTACTCGGCCGGCATCAGGCTCGCGCGGGTGTTCGTGAGGTTGACGTTCGCCGCCCCCTCCGCCGCACGGGTCTGGCTGTCCAGCATGGTGGCGTTCGCCAAGTCGCGGTTGATCCCCTGCTGGCGGGCCACGCCTCGGTTCGTCTCAGCCATGTTGGGGAGGTAAGAGGTGAGATCCATGACGCGCTCCTATCAGCTCACGCGGTATGAGTAGTTGTGGTTGGTCTGCACGCCGATGCCCTGGCTCTCGGAGGTCGTGTGCTGTGTGGCGGTCGAGCGGCTCGTGTTGTCGCTCTTGCTCGTGCTGACCTGGAAGCTGTTGTTGAAGCTGGACGACCAGTTGATGGCGTTCAGCGCGGCCGCGCCCAGCTGGGCAGAGACCGTCGCTCCCACCTTCGCGGCGTCAGACGCCAGCGATCGCGTGGTCATGTACAGCTCTGCGTTGGCTTTGGCGGCGCTCACACCGATCTCCGCGACCCGCTGGGCCTGCTCGATCGTGGCCTGCCACTGCTTGGCCAGCACCTCGTTGTAGGCGCTCCAGCCGTCCACCTCGGCCTTGTAGCTGGTGGCCAGCGACTGGTTGCCCTGCGCGATCGCGTTGACCCGGGCGGCCTCGCCCTGCACCTGAGCCCGGTAGCCTTCCCACTCCTGGTTCTTCGCCTCGATGCGGCTGCGGAACTCGGTCAGACGGGCCTCGATCACCTTGACCGCGGCGTCGGCCTGCGTGCCGTATGCCTGCACGCGCGCCTTGAAGGCTTCCTGCTTGGTGCTCTCCGCGCCGATGCGGGCCCGGTAGGCTTCCACCCCCGCGGTGTAGGCGCCGATCTTGGCGGTGTAGGCGCGGACCTGCTCGCCGAAGATCGCGACCTTCAGCTTCTCGATCTCGGCCTTGGTCTGGATGCCGGCGATCTGGGCCTTGTAGACCTCGATGCTGGACAGCGCCGCGTCCACCTGGACCTTGTACTGCTGGACCAGGGCGTTGTTGACCTGAGCCTTGGCCTCCTCGGCGGCGATCTGGGCCTTGTACGCCTCGACCAGCGCCAGCTGCGCCCGTATCTTGGCCTCGTAGACCGTGACGCGCATCTTGAACGCGTCGAGATAGGCGGCGTAGGCGCGGACCTTCGCGTTGTAGATTTCGATGCCGGCCTGGGTCGCGAACTTGCAGCTCTCGAACAGGCGCTGCTCGACCGAGTTGGTGTAGTTGATCAGCGTGCCTTCGAGCTGGTTGGACAGCTCCAGCGAGCGGGTGACATTGGTCAGCTCCAGCTCGGCCTGCTTGATCATGATCTCGCGGCTGAGATTGGCCGCGTTGTAGTTGAGCTCCGTCTCCAGCTTGACGCGCGCGTCGACGTAGACGCCGGGCGGCAGCGAGAAGCCCAGGGTCTCCATGCGGTCCAGCTCAAGCAGGGCGTCGGCCTTCTGGCGGTTCTCGCGCTCGCGGCCGCGGTCCCAGATGGCGTTCTCGACGTCGGGGTTGAGCCCGGTGCCCCCGTTGGTGATCCGGTCCTCCAGGGTCTCCTGGAGCGCGCTCAGCAGCGACGAGGTGTAGGTGGCGCCCTCGGTGTATTCCCGGATCGTGGGCTCGACCGCGGTCAGCTCCGGGATCGTCTCGTCGATCGTCGGCATGGTGATGCCGTCAAAGGGCACGACGTTGAGGGACAGCAGCGCCGGCGCGGCAGGCAGGCTGACCGACAGCTCCGGATCGTCGAAGACGAAGGTGACCGTAGGCGCCTCTGGTGCCACGTCGGTGGGCGTGTCCGGTGCGGCCGGGAAGGACAGGACCGGCGCCTCATCCTCGAAGGGCTCAGGGATCAGGTCGTCAATCGTCAGCGTGCCGTCGAAAGCCACCGGCAGGCCAGGAGCCGACCATGCGATGGTCTGGAACTCTGGGGCTTCCACCGTGATGGGTGTCGGCGCGGACGGGCCGGTGGGGAACTCGGGCTCGATGGTCGGCGGGTTCAGGTCGGCGGACAGGCTGCCGAGCGTGAGGATGTAGTTGCTCGCCGCGTCGGTACGATCCGCCGCGTAGGCGAACATCTGGTCCGCACCATACATCACATAGGACGAGACACCGGACACTCGTAGGACCCCCTATCGCTGCGGGAAACTACCGACTTTAGCCCGGACAAGCAATCAATAGTAGACGGGCCGCTCTCCGTCATCCGGGTGACCCGGCAGCTCAACCCACCGGTATTCCCGGTTCGCGTAGATCGTATTGCTTGGGTCGTTTTCATTCTCGTAATAATAGCTGGGTGGGAACACCGTGGCGTCTTCGCTCAGGTTGAACAGCAGCGTGGTGGTGGTCCCAGGCGCCACAATCGCTGCCAGAACCATGAACATCGGGTGGTCCATGATCTCATGTGGCGGGAGCTTGGGGTCGAAGACCGGGGCGGGGTCCTTTGGGTGGATCGCGACATTGCGCACCGTCGTGGAGTTTCGGGAGTAGAACTCGACCGCAGCGAAGTAGACGGCCGCAACCCCACCGCCGCCGGCTGTGATAGTCAGCGTGTTCTGGCCGCGCAGGTTGAGCCTGGAGTCGAACAGGTCCAGGTCGTAAACCGTGACAGTCGGCGGGCCGCCGCCGATGATGTTGGACGGCCAGAAGGGGTAGAGATATGGCCTGTAGCCATCATCGCGCAGAGGACTGACCTCCGGCAGCAGCTGGTCCACATTGGGGTTGTTGTAGTTCGGCGTGGGGTCGCCAAGGAACGCCGGGTAAGTCTCGCGGATCGGGTAGGTGCGCTGCCGGGTGAAGTCCTGGCCAAACTGCCAGACGTGGCTGTCGACGACGTTGGGGAACGACACTGTCCCTAGGGTCTGGCCGTTGAGCGCGACCACGAGGCTACCCGTGACGCTGCCCGAGTTGGACGAGACCGAGATGTACCCATCGAGGAACTCCTCCGGGATGCGCTGGCGACGGCCTGCCTCCTCCTCGCGCCGCTCGTACTCCTGGACGATGCGCGGGCTGAACTCGATGATCATGCGGGTCTGGCCGTTGATGCGCGTATAGGTCAGGCGCATCTCGTCGCGCTGCGTGTGCACGCCTCGGAAGTCACCCATGGCCAGCAGGCTGTTCTGCTGCTGGGAGAGGAAGTACTGGCGGATCGGCCCGGCGTAGTCGCGGAGCAGTGCCTGCCCAGCTGCGGACTGGGCATCGACGCCGCGCACCCAGACGTTGGACGGCGCGCTGAATGGCTCGCTGGACCGCGGGAGGCGGATCATTAGACCCGCCGGTTCGCGGCGATCGGCAGGAACTCCACGGTGTCGAGGTCGAAGTCCTGGCCGTCCACCGTCTCCAGCTCGAAGGCGAAGTAGGTGGCGCGCACGCCCTTGCCCACCGAGACCTTGGTGGTGCGGGCGCTGTCGACCGTCACCTGATAGGTCCTGGTCACCCCGTCGCCCGTGATGAGGCGGAAGTAGATGTCGCCCGTGCCGGCGCGCATCCCCAGGTAGACCGCCTTGAACCCTGCGAAGCGCTGGCCGGCGAACTTGATCAGGCCGCTCTTGAGCTTGGCCACGATGCTTGTGCCGGCGTCGTCGTCGCCGTTCAGCTCGTAGAGGCCACCGCTCGACGCCGCGAGGTACTTACGGCCGATCTGGGCGAAGCTGTTGAAGCCGTCGAAGTTGGTGTACTCGGTCGTCGCGCCGGTGCGCGTGTTGACCGCCCAGGCCACGAAAGTGTCGTTCGGCGCGACGTAGGCTGCCGAGAGGTCCACGCCGTCCACCAGTGTGGGCGAGAAGACCATCTTCAGCGCGACGACGGGGTCGAGGCCGACCGTCTCCGCCGCGGTCACCCGCATTACGAGCTTGGGCGTGAGCACCGCCTCCACACCGACCGTCTCAGCGATGGCGCGTGTGAAGCGCGTGGGCTCCAGAGTGGCCTCGGCCACGCCGACCGTCTCTGCGAGCGTGCCCTGCGTGAAGCGTCGCAGCGCGTCCGTGAGGGACACCTGATCGGCGAGCGAGAGGCCGTAGATGAAGCTCGGGGTGCTGACCGGCGAGACGCCGATCGCCTCCAAGGCAATCAGACCACGCACCAGGGAGAGCGCATCCGCGGTGCCCACGCCTTCGGTCAGGATCGCCGGCAGGCCGACCGCAACGCGGTCAGCGAGCGAGGTCACGTCGCTCGCTGTCACACCATAGACCCCGGAGGCGACCTCGGTCTGCGCCAAGGCGATGGTCTCAGCGGCAAGGGCGCCAGGGCGGTAGACGTAGATCACAGGCGACGTGACGCTGGCGGTCTCGGAGACCCGGACGCCCCAGTCGGCCTTCAGTATCTGCTGGCCGGCGCTGAGGAACAGCGTATCGGCCGCGGTGCGCGGGAACCCGGCGAGAAGGGTCGGGTCGAAGGCGACACTCTCGGCAACCACCGCCTCGTCGCGGTTCAGCGCGTAGGCTTCCATGAGGCTCGTCGCGTCGGTCAGGACTACGCCGTAGGTCGTGGTCGGGTCATGGGCCTCGGCGACGCCAATGGTCTCGGCGGCAAGGCGCATGTTGGTCAGCTCGACCGGCAGGCTGAGGACGCTGAGACTAGAAAAGACGCTGCCGCTATGGCCTACCGACCACGTGCGGCTCGCGCCGGACTCCGAGACGACGACCGTGCCTGCGTAGATGCGCCGCGAGCCCTCCAGCGTCTGGTTGACGTGTGTGGTCAGGCTGTCAACGCCGTCGTAGGTAAGTGACGTGATCGCCGCGTCGACGACACCATAGGACACCATGAGGCGGCCGTTCGCCGGCAGCGTGCGGCTGGAGGTGCGCGGACCGGTCCCGGTGCCGTAGGCCGATCCCTCTAGCGAGGTGGTGTTCCCGTCCGAGTCCAGCGTCCACCACGCGATGGCGCAGTTGTTCGGCGTGTCGTTGAACGTGCAGTCGATGTCGATCAGCGCACCTGCGGCCACAGTGCGGATGAACAGCCATGCCCCGGTAGGTGCGACAACCGGGTCCAGCGCCGTAGCGTAGCCATCACCGACCCAACAATCGAAGACGCCATCCTGGCTGTCCGAAAAGATTGCAACCAGCACGCGGCGCTGTGCACGCGCGAAACCGACGTCGCAGTCGGTGAACAGGTAGTAGGACTGGCTCGCCGTGTCCGTGCGGACACCATGGAACGCGAGGCTATCGTATGCCATCCTCTACCCGCTCTCCTGCTCACGGCGGACAGGGCGGCCGAAGCCGCCCAGCCGGATCAGACAGACGACGCCGTGAAGGTGTAGGTCAGCAGCAGCTCGTCATTGTCCACGACCGCCTTCGAGGTCGAGAAGCGCGTCGCGGAGAACAGCGTGCCGGTCGTCGCGGACTTGGCCGAGGCCGACACCAGGAACGCGCCGTAGATGGTCTTGGTCGCGTTGAAGGTGAAGGTCGCGCGCGAGGCGCTGTTCGTGATGCTCTGGCTCGACGCCGCCGCCTCGACGTACTCGACGCGGGTGGACTCGTCGTAGGCCGTGCACTCGGTCGAGGCCGACGTGATCGTGGCCGCGGTCACCGTCGCCAGCGGGGTGTAGTTCCCCTCGAAGGGCGCGACGTACCACGTCGTGATCTGCGTGGCGCCGTTGAACATGACGTCCAGCAGCTTGTTGAGGCCCTCGTTCGTGACGAGGTTGTAGTCGGTGAAGCGCTCGATCACCTGACCGTTGCGGCGATGCTCGCCCTCGTAGACGCCCTGGCACAGCAGGCCCTGCTTCGGCAGGTAGACCCCGGTGTCCGTGCGCTCGTAGCGGATGCCGCCCTCGGTGCGCTCGATCATGCTTGTAGCCCCCTTCAGATACGACGCCGGATTTCGGCGTCAACATGATCCCCTATCCGCGCGTTGGAGGACGGGGTTCCGCCACTATCGGCGACAGCAATATACTGATTGATGCCGTCTTGTCTCCGGAATAGTGAAGCCACCCGGGTGGCATCCGGAAACCACATGCGGTCGCCCGTCAGGCTGACCACCATGCCCCCGTCCAGGCCGGCACAAACCCCGCCCGGGGTCATGAACACAACAGCTTTTCTGGTCTTCAGCGGGATTTCCGGGAGAGAATCCGGTGAGACCTCATGCATCGAGCCCCGGATGACCGGCTCCTGCTCGGCTGCCACGCGGCGCATTTCCCGAAGGTTGCCCGAAAGAAACCAAGTTCCCGTTTCGGTGCCGACAAAAAACCCGTCCGCGACCGAACCAAGCGCCGTAATCGGCGACTCGAACTGGAAGAAGTTCTTGGTCTTGTCTGTATAGCGGTAGAGATACATCTCCGTCGCCCACAGTGTACGGTCGTTCGCGAGGTAGATGCGGCCGTTGTAGTGAGTAAGCGACGTCGCCATGGGTGGCTTGCCCAGCAGACGCCCGCTGATCGGGCTCAGCGTCGCGGTCGGGTTGACCACGGGGGAGAGCCATGTGCCCTCGCTCGCTACAGCGCCCCAGGCGGAGACCGAGTTGTCCTCGGCGATGATCCCGCTGTTGGTCTCGGACGAGAAGTAAATCTCGGGGCCGATCTCGACATAGGCCAGGGGGGTGGGGCCGATGCCGGTCTGGAGCTGGACGAAGGTGTAGTTGGTCGTCAGGAAACCCAGCGCGCCGTTTTTGACCCCGAGCACGCCACGGCTGGAGGTCCAGATGGAGTGGAAGCTGCCGGCCGAGACCAGGGTGTAGCCGCGGCGCCGGCGAGGCTGCCCGGTGTCATCGAGGTCGATGTTGGTCGCGCGCTCCAGGTCGTTGGGCGCGAGCCGCTCGGAGGACGTGTTGTTGCGCAGGCCCGCCCAGCTTGAGAGCACGACGCTCTCCTTGGTGGTGGACCCGCCGGGGATGGTGCTCTCGGACATCAGCGACAGATAGCACGGTTGAAGGCGCGGTCGACCGCCAAGGCGTCGAGCATCCGCCCTGTCGCAGACCCGGGCCCGAGCCGGTCAAGCTCCTCGGCAGCCTGCCGCTGGATCGCAGGGGAGAACTCGGTCACGCGAGGGCAGGGACGGTCAGAAACGGTCGGAGCGCAGGCGCTCAGCAGCACCATCGCGCTCAGCAGCACGAGCCGCATCTTCCCCCCTCTCGCGAGCCTGACGCTCACTCTCGGCCGCGTGTGCGGCCGCACGATCCGTTGCGCCGCGGCGTCCGGCCAGGAACGCCGCGACAACCACCGCCATGCCCGCAGCGAGCGCCACCATCCACCCCTGGACACGCGAAGCTGCGCCGACAACCCAGGCCCAGACCATCAGACGCTATCCTGGTGGTCGTCTCGGTCGCGTCGCTTGGACAGGATCACGATCGCGGCGATCGCGGCGACAGCGAGCACGAGCGCCACGCCGACCCACACCGGAAGCCCGCCCACCGCTTCGACAGCGGGTGCGGCCGCGGCCGCGGCGCTGGCAGCGCCGGCCACAGTGATGGCCCCGGCACCGGTCTGAGTGGTGACGGCGTCGGTGATGGTGCGGACCGGGCGCGGCACGCCGGCGCGGCGGAGGCCCTCGTCGATCTGCATCTCGGTGTAAGGCTGGCCGCCCAGCTCGTGGGTGATGATGGCCTTCGTCAGCGGCTTCAGCACCTCGTACTTGTGCAGGTCGATCGCCTCGTCCGGGCCGACGTTCATGGCCCCGGCGACACCGGACACGTAGGCGCTGGTGTTGTTCTCGTTGGACGGTGCCCAGCGATTGATGATCTTGCGCACCGTGTTGAGACCGTGCCGGTCCTGGTAGGTGATCAGGAGCATGGCCAGGGCGCGGATGCCGTACTCGTGGGACTCGAACACCGCGAAGCGGGCGCGGCTGGTGGCCGAGGGCGCCGGCTCGATACCGATCTGCCCCTGCCACTTGTTGCGCTCGTTGTAGTCGATGTTGCCGGGGTTCTTGTTCCGGTAGCCGCGGGAAAGTCGGGGGTCGCTCATCGGGGGCCTCCGTTCGAGCGGTCAGACAGGCTCTCCAGTCGGGTCAGAGCGCGGAGCATGGCTGCTTGGTCGGCTCTGACGCCCGCCATGTCCGTCCGCAGGCTGGCAAGGGTCTCGGAAAGCTCTCGGCGCGTCTGGATCGCGTTGGCCTGATCCGCCTCGCGGAACCGTTCCAGGTGGGCGATGCGGGTCGCGGTTGCATCCAGCTCGCGGTCGATGACCGCCACGCGCCGGTCCAGATGCACTGTCGCGGAAATCATGTAGATAAGCCCTGCGATCAGCACAGGCACGCCGATCCTGTTGATGGCTTGCAGCCACATCGACGTAGCCAACTGCTCGACAACACCTGCCGAACTTGACCGACGAAGATCAGCCATCCGCCCCCTCGCTCCAACCACAGCGCTCACAAGTGTATTACCCTGCGCAACCGTTGCGCGGCAATACCTGTTTGAGCTCAGGTGATCATGATGAGGCGGCGGACACCCCGGCGCCGAAGCTCGACGTCCTGCCCGGCGAGGGCGAAACTCCCCACGCCGGCGGTAACCCGGAACCCGCGATCGAGCGCCGCATCCTGCCCGGAAAGCGCAAAGGCCGCGGCCTCGGCTGTGAGGCTGTAGCCAACCTTGACCGCGGCGGCCTGCCCGGCGAGCACGAAGACCCCGGCCTCGGCCGTGAGGCGACGATCGACCCGCAGCCCGGTGTCCTGGCCTGAGAGCGCGAAAGCGACCGCCTCAGCCGCGATGGCTCGCGTGCGCGTGAGGAGCACGTCCTGCCCAGCGAGAGTGAAGGCCCCCGCCTCGGCCGGCAGCGGGATCGCGTAGACAAGCCCGGCGTCCTGCCCGGTAAGGGTGAAGGCCCCCGCCTCGGCGACTGCCCGGTAGGCGACCTTGAGCGCCGCGTCCTGCCCGGACAGCGTGAAGCTCCCGGCACCTGCCGCGATGGTCTTCGGATAGAGCAGGTTCGCAGCCTGCCCGGACAGCGTGAACGCACCGGCATCGGCCGTGAGGGTGTAGCCGACCTCGATAAGCGCGATGCGTGGTGCGCGGGCGCGGAGCATGTAGTTAGGCTACCGGGTAGCTGTTGCGGTGTGCGTGCCCCGGAGCCAAGACTGTCGGGCCGATGACAGTTGCGCTGGCGCCGTAGCGAACCTTCCCGAACCCACAGAAAGCGGCGTGCTGCTCCGCTTCAGCGGCCGCGCGCTCGCGCTCGTTCAGCGCCCGAGTGAAGATGATGATTTCGCGAAGCTCCACACGAGCTGTGCCACCGTTAACGAAGTTGAACAGCCGGCGGTTCGTGGGGCTGGCGTCGAAGGTCAGCCCAGTCGCAGTGCTGCCCACCTTCCTCCCGTTCTTCCAGAGGGCGAGTGTGGTGCCTGTGTTGACGAGATTGTGGAGCTTGGTCGCATAGTCAGCCGTGGACACCGAGCCCGGAGGATCAGAGCTATACCCTGTGAACTGCTGGCGCGCAGTGGCGGCAAACGAGTCATACGCGTGGCCATCGGAGAACGGTGTGTGAGTGTTGCTGCTGGTGTCAGACAGCCGCCCCCAACCACCGTCACCCTGGTTTCCGTAGACCGCGCAAAAACTGGCCTCCGTGAGCCCAGTCAAAATGCCGGAAGGGAAGTCGTTATTTCCGGTGGTGACGCCGCCGTCCGAGTGCAGCACCTCCCAGCAAGGGGTGCTAGTGTTGTAGCTCAGAAAAGCGCCCTCGCTGGAGGACACGATGTGATGGCCGTTCCCGGACTGGTCATACCACGTCTTGCACGACCCATATAGGCTCGGGGAGACGACATGCGCGAGATAAGCAGCTCGGTCGAGATACCTGTCCTGATACGGGCGAATGTCCGCCAAACCGCCGCCACTCGACCGACGCACCTGCATGAGCGCCCCGGTGTAGTTGTCCACTACGCGGCGGAACGAGTAGCACGCACGTATCCAGGGGCGCAGATCGTGCCCGATGCTCCACTGCCGTCCCTGCGCAGCCGCCTCCTGCCGTGGAGTGAAACCGCGCATCAGGCGACCGACTCGTTGAACGGCTGCACGTAGACATTGTGCCCGCTGGACGCAAAGGCCGCGTTCGTGAGGTTGACCACCGAGAAGTAGTTCTTCCCCGGCACCAGCTGCACGCGGAAGGTCGTGGTCTTCGCACCTGCGCCTGTGGTGATCGCCCGCACATACAGGTCACCGTCGCCACTCTTGTCGGGCTGTGTCGTGCCGGCCGAGCCGCCTGCGTAGTAGTGCCGGATGCCCACGGATGGCGAGGAGCCGGGTGTGAACGACCCGAGCGCCACCGTCACGATAGCGTAGAGGTCGAGGGCCGTGCCGTTGTCGTATTCGACCAGATCGCTCTCAGCACCATTCGCCAAGCTGTTGAGCGTGGTGCTGATGGAGAGCGTGGTGACAGAGCCGCGCGCGGCCCACTGGGCGGTCGCCATGGGTCAGTCCCCTTACGCGATGGTCAGGACGCCGGCAGACGGGTCGCAGTCCACCGTGAAGGTCTCGCCGGCCTGGAGCGTGATCGAGGAGCCGTAGTCCCAGTAGCCGATCAGCTCGTCGTTCGAGGCGGTGTCGTTGTAGAGCCACGCGTAGCGGAACGGGCCGATGGTGCCGCCCGAAGCAGTGAAAACCACATCCGCCAGGACCAGCTTGTAGGTACCGCCCGTCTGCGAGGACGAGGAGATCGTCGCCGCCGTGCCGCCGGCCGTGTAGCCGTTGCCCGCGCTGATCTCGGTGAGGTCCGCCTTGACGGCGTAAGACCCCGGCACCGCGTTGGTCAGCATGATCTTCAGCACATCCGCGCCGAGATTGTGGACCTTCTCGGCGAGAGCCTCGACGAAGGCAGGAACCTTGTTGAACGTGGCCATGATGTGCCCCCTACGAGAAGAAGATGGAAACGTGCAGCGCGTCGACCGTGCCGGAAACCGCCGTGGTAGTCAGCCACAGCCAGTTCCCCGCCGGGATGCTCGCACTGTTGAAGCTGGTCGTGTTGAGCCCGGTCGTCGTGTTCGTGCAGGTGATCCCGCCCGTCACCACCTCGGTCCCGGTCGCTCCACGGTTCGCCGCGTAGCGCAGCGAGAAGGTCACGCTCGGCGTGCTGCTGCCGGACAAGAGCGAGCGGATCGCCGTGATCGTCATCGCGCTGTCGAGATACAGCATCGTGACGTTCTCGGTCTGGCTCGGGCTCTCGACAGTGACACCACGAGGCGAGACGTAGCGCGCACCCTGCGGCCCCTCGGCCGCAACCGAGACGACGTCGGTCTCCGGGCTCGCGACCGTGACAACGTTGGTGGTCTCGTCGACGGTGACGGTGTAGCTCACCGGGTCACCTCAGGCGTGATGGTGACCGAGCCCTCCAGCAGCCGGGTGACCGTGGAGCCGTTGATCAGCTCCAGGTCGTAGACCGCAGACAGGGTCTTGTTGTCGGTGTCGATCGCCGCGGTGGCTGCGGCTGTGGCCACGACCACGATGGTCCCTGCTGCGCCGCCCAGGGTGATGTCCCCGCCGGCGGAGGTCAGGCTCAGGATCGTCGTGTCCGAGGTGTGCTTGCGCCGCACCTGCATCCGAGCGGTGTAGCCGGTCAGGTCGATGGGGTCGCCCGCCACCTCATTGACGGTGGGCTCGCGCCAGATCAGGCTCAACCGGAAGGTCGCGCCCTGCTCGATCGTGATGTCATGCGAGCCAGCGGTCACGCCTGTGCCCCCCTCGGAACGGGTATGTAATACACGTCACCACGCCTTGGCATCAATAGTTTGCCCAGTTGGTCAGCCCGGGGGCACCGCGGTCGCGCGGGTTGGTCCCCACCGGGGTCCCGGTGACATCCGCCATGGCACGGGCGGTGGCCCGCTGCTGGAGGGTGGCGCCCAGGGTTGGCAGCACAGCGTAGGCCGGGTTGTTGATGTCGAACCGCTGCACCCGCTGCATCCCCTCGCGGGCGCCCTCAGCGTCGCCCCGCTCCATGGCGGTGACAATCTGGCGGCGGAAGGTGGAGGACATCTCCCGCAGCTCGCCCTGGCGGACCTGCTGGGCGCGGCGGGCCTCGTTGTACTCGCCGACCTCGGCCGGCTGGAAGCCGAGGGCCTGGGCCAGGATGTCCTGTGCCTCGACCGACATGGGCAGCGCCTGCCCGGAGCGACGGTCGGTGTAGCCCTTCTGCGTCATCTGGAAGGCGTTGAACGGGCCCCGCATACCGAGCGGCAGCCCCTGGCCCAGGCCGCGCCTGATCTCGCCGTCCGAGAAGTCGCGGAGCATCAGCATGACGTTGGAGGCCATGCTCCAGGGGGCGCCGGCCATGTTGTTGGTCAGGTCCTTGAGCCGGTCCTCCAGCTTGCGCCGGTCGGTCAGGAAGCGGCTAAGCGGCAGGATGTCCGCCTCGCCGATGCGGTTCGAGACCTCGATGTTGGCCAGCCGGAAGACGCCGCGGGACATGACCTCGGCAACCTCGGGGCCGAAGGTGTCGGCCAGGAAGTTCCGCCAGGAGGCGCGAGCGTCGTAGGGCTCGTCCTCGCCGTCGAAGGTCTCCTTGAGTGCCTCGATCATGCGGGCGACCACGGAGGCGAAGGGCAGGCCGAGGGAGCCGGCCATCACCATCATCGCCGTCGCGTGCCCGGCCAGGAAGCGCCGCGCAGCGGTCTTCTCCTCGGGGCTGGCGTCCTTCGTGAACGCCGTGTGCATCTCACGGTAGAACTTCTCCAGCACCTGGAAGCTGTACTGCATGAAGGCGGTCGACATCGGGGTATACTGCCCGAGCGCACCCTGCTTGCCGAAGGCGCGGGCGGTGTTGGTCGAGTTGTAGTTGAGCATCGACTCCGTGACGGTCGTGTCCACGTACTCGTCGATCTGCTCCTGGGTCGCGTTCGGGTTCTTCTTGAGCAGCATGTCGCGCGCCGCCAGGGCGGCGATCAGGCGGTTCAGCGTCTCCGAGTACATGCCCATCGCCGCGGCGTAGCGCAGCGGCATGTCTGCCGCGTTCTCACGAGTCGGGTCGGCCACGCGGCCCAGCTCGCGGGAGGCGCCGCCCACGTCGATGTTCGAGCGGTTCGCCGCCCGGAGCACGAAGTCGACGTCCGCCTGCGAGAGCCCGGCCTTCTTCAGCGCGGTCTCGGTGATGACCGCATCCGGTGCACGCCGCGCACCGAGCGCGATGCCCTCCTGGCCCATCGCCTTGACGACCTTGAACGCGATCGGCGTGGCCTTCGCGATGGCCTTGGCGCTCTCCATGAACCCGTGACGCTTGCCCAGCTCGGGCAGCAGCATCGACCAGGGCTGCGTCATGTTGACCATGACGTAGGAGGGCGAGAAGCCGAGGAAGTACGCGTGGTTCACCGCGCGCATCACATCGAGGAAGTTCGTCTCCGGCCGCAGCGGGCGCTGCTGCTCGCGGGTAAGCAGTTCCTGGAAGACGTCCTGCACCTTCACCGCTTCGAGGCCGGCCGTGTCCTTGGTGCCCTGGACCCGCTTACGCAGCCCGGTGAAGGCGTCCGTGACTTCCTTGGCGGTAGCCGCGTTGGCGAGCGCCGAGATGCCCACGTTCATGCGGTGAGCGAAGCTGCGGTCCATGTCGCGCGAGTAGCCCGGGATGTTGTCGCGCGTGACCATCACCTTGCTGAGCGCGGTGTCGGGCAGCATGTCGAGGAAGATTTCGCGCGTGCGCGCGATCATCTCCGCAGGGATGTCCTTGTTCGCCTGGAGCCGCGTGATGTACTCGTCCGCCCACTCGGCCCGGATCGCCGGCAGATCGCTGGCTTCCTCGCGGCGGCCCGCCTTGATTGCGCCGTCCTTGCTGAGCAGCCCCTCGGTCTGCATCTCACGGACCAGTTTCTCCAGTCGGTCCATCTGCCCCGGGTCCTGCACACGGATAAACGCGTGCGACGCCTGGGTGTCGAGAGAGATCATCGGGTCCGTGAAGCCGGCATCACGGATGCGCTCAGCCACAGCACGCACGGAAGCCGGATCGACCTTGCTGCTCTTGCCGTCCGGGTTGACCAGCTTGGCGAAGTGGAAGGACACGAAGTAGTCGCCGAAGCGTCCGAGGTGGAAGTAGGGCGCCTGCCCCATGCCGGTGAGCGCGCCGCGGATTGCCGTCACGCGGGCCTTGAGCGCCTTGTTCTCGTCGGTCTTCAGGTAGGCGTCGACCGCGGCGGTCTGCTCGTCGAGCACCTTCTTCCAGAACGCCTGCGCGCCGGCGGGCGTGTCCGTGTGCCGCGGGTTGTCGATGAACTCCTGCATGTTGTTGCGGCTGAACACGTCCTTCATCGTCTCGGACGCCTTGGGGTCGGTCGAGACGATCGCCGCAAGCGAGGTCGAGAGATGCGCCAGCTGGAGCGTCTCGTTCACCGACACCAGCGTGTCGTAGGCGTCAGCGAGCTTCGCCTGCCCGGCGAGCTGGCGGAACTTGGCGTGCTTCGCGTTGGCCTCGGAGACAAGCTGCTTGAGGGCCTCCTCGTTGGACTTTTTGTGCAGCCAGCCGTGCTTGTCCCAGCTCTTGCGCGGGTCGATCTCGAACTCGGTGTACTGCTGAAGCTCGCTCAGCAGCTTGGCCGCCTCGGGCTTCTGCTGCTCCAGCGTGCGCCGCTGCTGCTCCACGCTGTCGTAAAGGCGCGCCCACCGCTCATGCACCGTGTGCCGGAAGTCCATCGCCTTCCGATACTGCGTGATCTCCGGCATGATCGCGCCGTAGATACGCTCGATGTTGTTGAGCGTGGAGATGTAGAGCCCGGTCTTGCGCAGGCCCACGCGGGTGGCAGAGCCGGTCACCTTCTCCCTGATCTTGTCCGCCCAGGTGAGCGCCTGCTTGGCGGCGTTGTTCGCTGCCGCGACGCCGGTGGAGACGCCGGACGGGGCGGACTGCGCGGCCATGCTCTGCGCCGGGCCGGAAGCCTGCGAGGCGGCGAGCCACGCATCGGCGGAGCCGGGGCCCATCTCGCGGAGGAACTTCGCGACCGCGGTGGAGGGCTTCTCGCTCGGGCGAAGGGCGATGACGAGGCGCTTCAGTGCGTCGGCGACCGACTTGAAGAACTTGCCCACGACGCCGAGCGGCTTGGCGTCCGTGGTTGCATACTTGGCCACCTGATCGGCGAACCACTCATCGAACCGCGACCAGTAGCCCATGTCGAGGTTCTTGCCCTCAAGCGCCTGGGCCTGCATCTCGCCGACGACGCGCGGACGCTGAAGTCGCACAATCTCCTGCGCGGTCATCCCCTCGCGCGACTTCAGATACGCTTCAAACTCCTTGCGGATCGCGGCACGCGTCTCCGGGCTGGCGTTCTGGAAATACACCTTCTCGATGATGTGCCCCA